>Ga0308171_1003045_pt1 | contig 16058 bp, 12 predicted proteins | sample PhyGR1_FD_202135 | JGI IMG/M metagenome (GOLD analysis project Ga0308171, IMG submission 202135) | Phyllosphere microbial communities from UC Gill Tract Community Farm, Albany, California, United States - DLSLSG.R1 | ecosystem: Host-associated > Plants > Phyllosphere > Unclassified | place: USA... | reverse complement strand
GGTCGGCGCCAATGCCCGCGTGCCCGGTGCCAACCATGTGCGCGACAACTATGCGCAGGGCTGGAGCAAGGCGCGTACCCAGGATACCTTCGGGGCGTTCAATGGTGAGTATGATCTGAGCGATTCGTTGATGCTGTACGGCAGCGTCGGTGCCCGGGAGAGCGATCACGATTTCCTACGGCACAACGTGTCGGTCATCAATGATGCCGGCGATTTCGATGTGCTGCCCCGCGACTTCACCCGTGATGAAAGCGTACGCACGGCCACGCTGGGCGCGCGCAAGTGGCTGCAGACCGGCCCGGTCAGCCACGAGCTGAACCTGGCTATCAGCCATTTCTACATGGACTTCACCAATGGCGGCGCGCGCTACGCCAGGGGGCGCAGCAATCTCTACGCGCCCGTTGCCACGGCGACGCCGTCCAACCCCACCCGTCAGGACCCCAAGGTCTATACCGAGAACCGGTTCGACGGCGTGGCACTGTCCGACACTCTTGGCTTCTTCGACGATCGGCTGCTGTTGACCCTCGGTGGGCGCTGGCAGCGGGTCAAGGTGGATGACTGGAGCGATGGAGTGAAAGGCGATACGGCTTACGACGAGGAAAAGTTTTCACCGTCTGCGGGCGTGCTCTACAAGCTCACCGACGAGCTGTCGTTGTATGCGAACTATCTGGAAGGTCTGAGCCAAGGCAAGATTGCGCCTTCCACGTCGATCAACGAAGACGAGATCTTCCCGCCTTTCATCAGCCGGCAGGTCGAGGTAGGTGCGAAGTACGATCTCGGCAGCCTGGCCATCACCGCCGCGGCGTTTCGCATCAAGCAGCCGGCGTACGAAACCAACGCGCTCACCCGCACCTTCGGCCCCAATGGCAAGCGCGAGAACAATGGCGTTGAATTGAGCGTGTTCGGCGAACCGCTGACGGGCCTGCGACTGCTGGGCGGGGTGATGTACATCGACAGCGAGTTGACGGGCACCGGCGCAGGGGCCTTCGATGGCAACCGCGCACCGGCCACGCCCGAGCTCAATGTCAATTTGGGGGCGGAGTGGGACGTTCCGGCATTGCCCGGGCTGACCCTCACCGGGCGCGGTATCTATTCCAGCTCGCAATACCTGGATCAGGCCAACAGCAAGGAAATCGACAGTTGGGAGCGCTTCGATGTGGGTGCCCGGTATGCGTTCAAGGTGCAGGGCAAGGCGGTTACCCTGCGCGCCAATGTCGAGAACGTACTGGACAAACGCTACTGGGCCTCGGCCGGCGCCTCCGACGACAGCGAACCTGGTTTGACCCTCGCTACCCCGAGAACCTATCTGGTTTCTGCCACGGTCGGCTTCTGACTGTCCGTGGGATCGGCCATCTGTGAGAGTAGCCATCTGTGGAGGCAGGCATCTGTGGGAGCGGGCTCTGCCCGCGAAAAGAGCACCGCGGTGTGTCAGGCGTACCGCGGTAAGGCCTTCGCGGGCAGAGCCCGCTCCCACAGTGGAGCGGTGCTCGCCTGCCCCATTGCGGGGTGCTGCTAACCTGTGGAGCACCAACAAACTGTGGGAGCGGGCTCTGCCCGCGAAGAAGGCGCCGCAGATTTCGGCGTCACACCTTGAAGCGCCCGACCAGGCCGCGCAGGTTCGCGGAAATGTCTGTCAGACGCCCCGATCCCGACTGCGCCGTGTGCGCATATTCCTCGACCAACTGAGCATCGGCATGAATCTGCGCGATGTGCCGGTTGATCTCTTCGGCCACCTGATGCTGCTCCTCGGCGGCCGTGGCGATCTGGTTGTTCTGGTCGCGTATCGAATCGACCGACGTGCGTATCTTGTCGAAGCTGTCCCGCGCCGACTGGATGCATTCGACACTGTCCTGGGACACCTGCAGGCTGCCCTGCATCTGCTGGGTGATCACCTCGGTGCGACGGGCAAGGTTGCCTAGCAGCCCATCGATCTCGCCGGTCGAGTCGGCCGTGCGCCGCGCCAGGGCCCGTACCTCATCGGCGACCACCGCAAAACCTCGCCCTTGATCACCGGCCCGAGCCGCTTCGATGGCCGCATTCAGGGCCAGCAGGTTGGTCTGCTCGGCGATCGAACGAATGGTGTCCAGAATGCTGTTGATGTTCTTGCTGTCCTGCTGCAGCAGCTGCATGGTTTCGGTCGATTGCTGCAGCTCGGAACTCAGCCTGAGCACGCTGGTGGTCGCCTCGCCGATACGCTGCTGGCCGTCATGGACTTGCTGATAACCATTGTCCGCGCTGGTGGCCGCCTGCCCGCAGGAGCGGGCCACTTCGTTGGCGGTGGCGACCATTTCGTTGAACGCGGTGCTGACCAGTTCCACCGCTTCGCGCTGGCGACCGGCGACTTCGTCCATGTTGCGAGCCACCTCCTGGGTGTCGGCAGCGGCCACCTGCAGATCGGAAGACGCGGTCCCGATGCGTTGCACCAATTGAGCGATCATCCCCACGAACTGGTTGAACCAGCCCGCCAGCGCCGCCGTTTCATCCTTGCCCTGGACCTTGAGCTGACGCGTCAGGTCGCCTTCGCCCTCGGCGATCTCCTGCAGACCGTTGGCGACGCCACGGATCGGACGCACGATGACACCGGCGAAGCTGGCGCCAACCAAGGCGAACACCACGGCCAGCACTGCCGCGATGGCCGCGATCAGCCAGGTCAGGTTCGAAGCCTGGGCCATCACTTCCTCTCGCTCGATCAGGCCGATGAACCGCCAACCCAGCCCGGCCGAGCTGACGATGTTGGCCATGTAGACCTTGCCGTCGATCTCGATCTGAGTCGAGCCATCGCCATGCCTGGCCAACTCGGCGTAGTTGCCGCCCAGGTCGGCCAGCGGTTTGAAATTGTGCTTCGCATCGCTGGCATCCACCAGCACGTTGCCGTTGGCTTCGATCAGCATCAAGTAGCCGCTGGTGCCCAGCTTGATGTTCTTCACCAGTTCGGTCATCTGCTTGAGCGACACATCCAGGCCGACCACGCCGACCACCTGGCCTGCGGCGTCGGTGACACTGCGCACCGTGCCGATCAACGACACATCGTCCGGTGCCCAATAGTAGGCGTCGGTGCGCACCGTGGTTCCCGGAGCGGCCATCGCAGCCTTGTACCAGGGCCGTTGGCGCGGGTCGTAATTGGCGATCTTGGGGTCATCGGGCCAGCTGGCGTAACCACCGTCGCTCAAGCCCAGCGACAGGTAAGCCGTGCTCGGATGGGTCTTGGCGAAGCCATCGAAGATGTCCAGCAGGCGCCGATTGCTCTCGGTCAGAGGCACCTGCGCTGCATCGGCGCCCGTGTAGTTCTTCAGATCCCTGGCAGCGACGATACGAGGATCCTTGGCGATGTACTCGACGTTCTGGCTGATGCCGTCGAAGAACTGTTTGATGCCATTGTCGATCTGCCGGATCTCACGGCCGCTGCTGTCGACGAAGTCGGCCCTGGCCGCTTCGCGCAGGTTGAAGACGACGAGCACGGCCACCACGATGACCGGGAGGCAGGCGATGACCGCAAAGCCCCAGGTGAGTTTTTGCTTGATGTTCATGGACTATTCCGCTGGTGTTGTAAGTGTTGGTCGGCAGAAAAAGACAAGACGTGCAGCGTGAGCTCTAGGCATATTCTTTTGAGTGTTTTCTAACTATCGGCGACGAACGGCAAATCTGAATGAGGCCCATCGGCGACCGGACAGACGGAGGGGAGGAGTATCGAAAAGAGTGAGGGACGAGCGTTGTTCGGCGGTACTTTCCCAACCGTTCAGAGTCTACAGAGCGACCTTCCTCACAGAGCCTTCGCGCATGCCCACCGTACCTCGTCTCCCTCTGCTCGCCGCTGCGCTGGCAGCGGTCATGCAACCCTGCCTGGCTGCGCCGCGCAGTGTGCCCTCCATCGAAACCGAAGATGCCGCATTGGGCAGTGTCGAGATCGGCGAGGCCTCCGGTCGTTTTCACCCGCAGTTGAGCATCGATGCCCGCAATGGTGATTTCGCGCGAGGCAACTACGACGATGACGCCGCCAGCCTCGATCGGATTCCGTTGCATGTCCAGGCCGGCTTCGCCCTGGACTTACACCAGGCCGCCGACGGCAGCGCCGATGCCTGGCTGGTGTTCAGCACCAGCAACGGTTTCCACAGCGCGTCGAGCGACGAAACAGTGAGCCCACGCCGCTGGTACGAGAGCAACAACCTGCTCGGTCTGGTGGTTTCGCCCAGCGAGGGGTTGCGACTGGGCTTCGTCTATACCGTCAAGACCAGCCCGAACGATGTCGCCGCCACTACCCAGGAGGCGAGCTTCACCATGGCTTACCAGGCTGATACGGGGTTTGGCGCCTGGCGACCGGGACTGGCCGTCACCAGCCGCACTCAGGGTGAGAGCGGCCTCTACACCCAAGGCACCCTAGAACCCGGCATGGATTTGAGCGATGCAGGCCTGCGCTTGAGTTTCCCCAGTGCCCTCGGAGTCGGCTGGAACGGTTTCTACGGTCCCGATTCAGGCGATCGCTTGTATGCCCGTACCGGACTGGCGCTCGAACAACCCTTCCAGTGGAGCGAAACCCGCTGGAGCGCCCGTGCCGAAGCCTTGGCCATCTATCGCGATGGTGCTTTGCGAGAACTCAGCGGCCCGGACGGCGAGACCGACAGCGTCGTGCCTCAGGTGACCCTGAGTCTGTCCATGGCGTATTAACTAGCACCTATGGGAGCGGGGCGGGTGGCGAGCCTTCTTTAAATGCCCGCCCATATTTACAAACAGTTGCAATTGCGCGCGAACGGCAGGCAGAATCCTGGTTGTTGTACGATGACAGACAAGAATAGTCATCTGCGATTTTTCCGATTGTGTCCTACAACTACAACAAAAGGATCTATGCATGAAAAAGCTGACATTGCTGGTAGGTTTTCTGTGCCTCTTCACGGGTTATGTAGCGGCTGCGGTTCCCGACGAAACTGATGTCGCCGCTGCCGTGGATAAACTGACGCAAGCTATGTGGCACAAGGATATTGCGCAACTCAATGCACTCACGGCCGAGAACCTGACCTACGGGCATTCGAGTGGCAACATTCAGGACAAAAAAGCATTCATCGCCGACATTGAAACCGGTAAAAGCGCCTTCAACGAGCTGAAGATGCTCAATCAGAAGATCACCCTGTCCGGGGATGTCGCTCTGGTACGCAATCATTTTTCGGCTCAGGCCGTGAATAGCGGAAAAGTCGTGCCTACTGAAATCGAAAACTTTCAGATCTGGCAGAAACAGAAGGGCGAATGGCTATTGATCGGCCGTCAGGCCTTTCGCTTCTAGCATTTGATTCCAAGCGCTTGGCAGTTCTGTCCTGAAGCTGTCACCGGCCGGTGCCCTCGAATCGCCGGCTTGGCGGACGCGCTGCACTAAGACACACCTTGACTTAAGAATCCTCACTTGGGTCAAAACGGGCAAAGGTATGATCTCGCGCATCCCTATCCCTTGCAGAGGTTTCCATGTCGTCCAGACTGATCGCTTACCCGGCCGTGGTCGCGTTGACCGTGCTTCTTGCTGGCTGCGACGCGGCCGAGAACGCCGCGAACAAAGTCATCGAAACGTCCAAGACACAACTGGTCGAAGCCGCGCGCGACACCTTCAGCGAATCCGCCAAGCAGATCAACGAGACGATCGACAAGGCACAGCAAAGCGCCAAGCCGTGGATGACGGACGGTGACAAGGAAGCAGAGACCCAGCATTCGGCTGCGGAGCGGGAGGAGAAGGCGAAGTCGGAGGGGTGAGTCAAGTTCGTTTCCACCGAGGCTGCGGCATCCCGTAGGAGCGGTCATCGGCCGCGAAGGGCGCACTGCGTAGTACCTAGTACACCGCAGCGCCTGGTTCGCGGCCACAGACCGCTCCTACGGGGGTGGCTTTCAATGCGGGCCAGTCACCGCCACCAACTCACCGCGCAAATCCGCGCCGCTGGGCTTCTGGTACACGCTCAACCCGAACTCCGGCAGCACGGCCAGCAGGTAGTCGAAGAAACCCCCTGAATCCGCTCGTACTCGGCCCAGGCCGTGGTGCGGGTGAAGCAGTAGATTTCCAGCGGTACGCACTTAGCGGTGGCTTCCATCTGCCGGACCATGCAGGTCATGTTCGGCTGATAGGGGGCGTATCGGAGTTATCCAAGCATCATGCAGCATCCTAGCTTGATAACGACGGGAAGCGACTAGCAAGCGCTTACGCCTCCCTTGATGCGCAGCAAATATCGTGCGTAGATGCGCAGGTTTTGTCGTGTGAACAGCCTTGTCCTATTAGTCATATCTGAAAATTGGGGGGTATAGTGACCTCAAGGTAGACAGGTTGTCTTAGGAGGTGATCTATGAAACTCGAAGACCGCATGAGCCGTTCAATCAAGCAACGCGCAAGCTTGGTCGTGTTGCGCTCAGAGTTTTCTAACATGGGCAGCGATTCGCAGGTCGGCCGGGTGCTGGCCCGGTTTGTGGCGAACGGTTTGCTCGTGCGTGTTAGCAAAGGTGCATTTGCGAAAGCCCGTATCAACCAATATACGGGGCAGCCAACACCGGCTGGCACGCTGGAAATGATCGCTGCTGAGCTGTTCAAGAAGCTCAACATTTCGATTGCACCCAGCACCCTTGTTGCCGAGTACAACAGCGGCAAGTCGACCCAGATTCCGATGGGGACGGTGGTCAACACTGGAGGGCGACGTATCACTCGTAAAGTGACTGTAGGGAACAACACTTTAGTCTATGAAAACGCTCTCAGAACAGCAGCGGGTTAGCATTGTAGATGCGTCTACGGCCGGTATTTTAAAAAACATGCCGGCTGCTGTCGCAGAGAAAGATCAGCACATCACTGATGCTCTTCATGCGCTTTCGCAAATCCATATCGTTCATAGCGCCAATCAGGTCAATCGGAAAAGAGGTGATTCCCAGCCACAGTCAATCGATGTCGCAACGCGGATGGTGTTTGCGGGCGGTACCTGTTTGTCGAAGGCCTACGGCCTTATCGAGAGGATGTCCGAGGACATTGACATAAAGATAGTGTTGGAATCACCACCAGAAGGCTATGCCTTCCCGAATACACTGGGTGAGCGTGGCCGACTGAAGGCGCTGCACAAGGCGGTGGAAGATGCCCTGACGGGGCTTGGATTCCAGTTCGTTGTTCAAGTGGACAAGGACAATCCCATCCGCAGAGACGGCAGCCGCTATTACTGCCTGTTGGTGTCTTACGAAGCTCATTTTCAAGACACGGCGGGAACCTTGCGCCCGCAGCTGAAGGTTGAGCTCACCTGCCGCCCCCCGATGAACCCTTCGGAAATGCAAAGTCTGGGGTATATGCTGGAAGTGCTGAGCGGGAGCGCAAACCCTTTTGTGTTCTCCATGAACTGCATCACCGTGGCAGAAACCCTGGCGGAAAAAGTACTCTCGCTGCTGCGTCGCTGCGCATGGAATTGGGATGGTCACCAGAGCGGGGATTTCGATACCGCTCTGGTTCGTCATGTTTACGACGTGTGGCGTATCGCAACAAATCACTCCGAGGCGCTAGAGCCTGCCGCACGAGTATTTTCCTCATCCGTGAACAAGGATGTGCTTGAGTTCGGTGGGCAGCACCCTGAGTTCGCTGCGGATCCGTTCGGAGTCTTGCAACGTACCCTTAAGGTCGCCCAGACCCATGAGGGCTTGAAGGCCAATTTTGAACAACGGCTCAAGCCTTTGCTGTACGCGTCTGAGCGACCTGAATACGAAACTTGCTTCGCAACATTTACCGATGTTGCTCGGTATCTATTGGATCACGGCGCAGCAGACGGCGATGCGTGACGGCATAGCAGTATTCTGAGTGACCTATAGAAGGGGCCTCTAGGGAAGCCGGTCGGCGTTCGGCAGTGGTGTTTCAGGAAACGCCAAACGCCCCAGCATATGGATTGCCAGGTTTGCCAAGTTGAGAGCGTCATCGATGCCACGGTGGTAGGTGCCCTCCCATTCAAGCCCGAGCATCTCCACCGCAGGCTGCAGGCCAAGCGCTTTGCAGTTGAAGACCTTCCAGTGCCATTTCTTGAGATTGGTGTGAAGCATTCCGTCTAGCATCGGCTTGCAGTTCAGGTGTAGGGCATCCTGCTGAAGCTGTTTGTAGTCGTAATCGCCCCACGAACACCAAGCTGAGTTCGGATAGGCTTCTAGAAATGCGTCCAGCATGCGGGCAGTCCTGACATAACCAGGGGCGGTATCCACGTCGGTCTGCTTGATCGTTGTCAGTCTGCGGCAGAATTCGGTCAATACCGGGTGTCGGGTAGGCCGGACAAAGCTCTGAAATTGGTCGACCAACTGGAGTGATGACAGGTCGACCACCGCTAGGCCGATCTCAATGGTTTCCATCTCATCCCGTTGCACCTTCAGATGACGGGCGGGTTCTCCGGGCTTGGTGTCCTCATCGCAAGTAGCCTCAAGATCGATGCACAGAAGGTACTGGTAAGGGCGTAACAGCTCCCCCAAGGCTCCCAAATGCTGCGGTTTGCGAACAGGTTCCATGGTCAGCTCTAATTTCTCGATCGGTTAATCACACCTTGAAATGTCTTTTGCCCGCCCAGTCCTCCACTGTAATCGCAGAGCGTTTCGAAAGTAGCGATAGGGGGGGACGCAGGACGAACTCATCATTTGCTCTGCTGTTTGTGCCGCGCGTACATGGCAGCGCTGCCACCCGTTGTGCCGCGTGCCTGAATTTCAAAAGCGTGCGGGTAGCCCTTGATGAGGTCGCTCAGCTTCTTGTAGCCGTGGGTGCGAGAATCAAATTCTGGACGTAGCTTCGTGATGTTTGCGCCCAGCGCACCCAATTGTGCCCAACCCTCTTCGTCGGCGATATCGTCCAGGATTTTTGCGATGAACCCGACCGGCGCCTTCGGCTTCTTTGGCTTCTCCACAGCATCAGGTTTGACAGCGTCTGCAGGCAGGCTCAGATCGGGACTTGGTTCTTCGTTAGCGGGCGTCGGGCTGTCCTCGCGAAGCAGCTCGATGTAGACGAACTTGTCGCACGCGGCTACGAATGGCTTGGGCGTTTTCTCTTCCCCAAAGCCATACACCGTGAGTCCTTCTTCGCGTAGGCGGGAGGCAAGACGAGTGAAGTCGCTATCGCTGGACACCAGGCAAAATCCATCAAAACGTCGGGTATACAGCAAGTCCATCGCATCAATGATCAGCGAGCTGTCCGTCGCGTTTTTCCCTTTGGTATAGGCGAACTGCTGGATTGGCTGAATCGAGTGATCAAGAAGGACTTTCTTCCAGCCACCAAGCTGTGGGCCAGTCCAGTCGCCGTAGATGCGTTTGACGCTGGCTACACCATACTTGGCGATCTCTTCGAAGAGACCCTCCACGATTGCTGCTGGGGCGTTATCAGCGTCGATTAAAACAGCGAGGCGCTTTTGAGCATTGGGGGCGATGTGAGTGGCCATGGATCATCCTTGAATGAAAGCATCACCTTACCATTGCATGCGCGATGACACAGGGTCATCCCGGTACAAAGGTGGCGGACGTCCTCGCGTCGTTGTGAACTAATAACCCTTGAAGAGCAGCTACCAATAGGCTGAAACCACGCAACATTTCGCCCGCCTTTCTGACGGCGTGGGGCTCTCAGCGCGTCAGGTCCTGATGCTTTCTTCCGGTACTACGTGTGAGAAGGCGGGCACTCATTCGAGGCATGCTCTAACCAGAAGTCATGGAGCGCTTGGCGGGCCCTCGAGATATCCAGAATTCACATCGGCGATCAAGCTGTCACGAATGATGCCCTTAAGCCTGAGGTGGGGAGAGCTTTTCTTGGCGGCGTTGTACTTGGTGCAATTGATCTGTTCAGCGCTCAGCTGGCCACGCGTGGAAACAGAGCACCTCTGCTGGACCTTCTGGCTTCGCTGAAAGCGGTGGAAGGCGATTCGGGGACTGCGCTGCTGTGGCCCGCTCAGTATCTAGGCCCGATAGCGAAGGCGACGGGTTAGGCCTGAGGCTGTCGTCTTCAGGCGTTTGTCAGAAACGTCTGATTCCTCAATGGATGAGCATGGCTCAATGTGGGAGGTGTCTTCTTCGCGGGCAGAGTGCTCGCCGTCCGCCCCTTTTCCACATAAGGCACTGGCATCCCGTAGGAGCGGTCATCGGCCGCGAAAGGCGCACCGCCGTACCTGACACACCGCAATGCATTTTTCGCGGCCACGGACCGCTCCTACGAACGGCATTGCTTTCAATGCGGGCCAGTCACCGCCACCAACCCACCGCGCAAATCCGCGCCGCTGGGCTTCTGGTACACGCTCAACCCGAACTCCGGCAGCACGGCCAGCAGGTAATCGAAGATATCCCCCTGAATCCGCTCGTACTCGGCCCAGGCCGTGGTGCGGGTGAAGCAGTAGATTTCCAGCGGTACGCCTTCGGCAGTGGCTTCCATCTGCCGGACCATGCAGGTCATGTTCGGCTGGATGTCGGGGTGGGCGTTGAGGTACGCCAGGGCGTAGGCGCGGAAGGTGCCCAGGTTGGTCATGCGGCGCTGGTTGGCGGACAGTTCTGCCACTTCGCCCTGGGCTGCGTTCCAGGCCTTGAGTTCGGCCTGCTTGCTGCTGACGTAGCCGCTGAGCAGATGCACCTGGGTCAGGCGTAGCTGTTCCTGTTCGTCGAGAAAACGCACGCCGCTGGCATCGATGTTCAGCGCCCGCTTGATGCGCCGGCCGCCGGACTGCTGCATGCCGCGCCAGTTCTTGAACGATTCGCTCATCAGCCGCCAGGTGGGGATAGAGACGATGGTCTTGTCGAAGTTCTGGATCTTCACCGTGTGCAGGGTGATGTCGACGACGTCGCCGTCGGCGCCCACCTGGGGCATTTCGATCCAGTCGCCAACGCGCAGCATGTCGTTGCTGGTCAATTGCACGCTGGCGACGAACGACAGCAGGGTGTCCTTGTAGACCAGCAGGATGACCGCCGACATGGCACCCAGGCCGGACAGCAGCAGTAACGGTGAGCGGTCGATCAAGGTGGCGACGATGATGATCGCGCCGAAGATGTACAGGATCATCTTCGCCAGTTGCACGTAGCCCTTGATCGAGCGGGTGCGGGCGTGTTCGGTGCGGGCGTAGATGTCGAGCAGGGCATTGAGCAGGGCGCCCAGCGCCAGCACCATGAACAGGATGGTGAAGCCCAGCGCGATGTTGCCGATGACGTGCTTGCTGTTGTCGCTCAGCACCGGGATCAGGCCCAGGCTGAACTGCACCACCAGCGACGGCGTCATTTGCGCCAGGCGGTGAAAGACCTTGTTGTGCAGGAAGTCGGTGAGCCAGTGCAGCGAAGGTCGGCGGCTGAGCAGCTTGACCGCGTGCAGGGTGAGAAAGCGTGCAAGGCGGCCCAGGGTGAAGGCGGCGATCAGCAGCAGGAACAGCGACACACCGGCCTGCAGGATCGGCTGGTCGTCGAGGCCCGTGATGAAGGTGATGGTTTGTTGCCAGAGCGATTCGATATTCATGGGTGGGCGTGCAGCTCCCGAGTTGAAAAGGGGGCGGGGATTAAAGCCCATTGCGCAGGGCAATCGCCACGCCTGGAAAGATTTGCACGCAATTTACCGAGTTACGGGTAAAGAAATTCGGCTAATCGTCCGCAAACCGGTACCCTATGCAGTCGAATTTATGTACTCCGTCGAGGTAACACCCGTGTTTTCCCAATTCGCCCTGCATGAACGCCTGCTCAAAGCCGTCGCCGAGCTGAAATTTGTCGAGCCGACGCCGGTGCAGGTAGCGGCCATTCCTTTGGCCTTGCAAGGGCGCGACCTGCGGGTGACGGCGCAAACCGGCAGCGGCAAGACCGCGGCATTCGTGCTGCCGATCCTCAACCGCTTGATGGGGCCGGCCAAGGTCCGCGTCGACATCCGTGCCGTGATCCTGCTGCCGACCCGCGAGCTGGCGCAGCAGACCTTGAAGGAAGTGGAGCGCTTCAGCCAGTTCACCTTCATCAAGGCCGGCCTGATCACCGGTGGTGAAGACTTCAAGGTGCAGGCCGCCATGCTGCGCAAGGTGCCGGACATCCTCATCGGTACGCCGGGCCGTCTGCTGGAGCAGTTGAACGCTGGCAACCTGGACCTCAAGAACGTCGAGGTGCTGGTGCTCGATGAAGCCGACCGCATGCTCGACATGGGCTTCTCCGAAGACGTGACGCGCCTGAGCCAGGAGTGCGCCCAGCGCGAACAGACCCTGCTGTTCTCGGCGACCACCGGCGGCGCCGGTCTGCGCGAGATGATCGGCAAGGTGCTCAAGGACCCCGAGCACCTGCTGATCAACAACGTCAGCCAGCTGGCCGAGGGCACTCGTCAGCAGATCGTCACGGCCGACCACAACGTCCACAAGGAGCAGATCCTCAACTGGTTGCTGGCCAACGAGACGTACCAGAAGGCGATCATCTTCACCAACACCCGGGCCATGGCCGATCGTATCTACGGGCGGCTGGTGGCGCAGGAATACAAGGCTTTCGTCCTGCACGGCGACAAGGACCAGAAAGACCGCAAGCTGGCCATCGACCGCCTCAAGCAGGGTGGCGTGAAGATCCTCGTGGCCACAGACGTGGCCGCCCGTGGTCTGGACGTCGACGGTCTGGATCTGGTGGTCAACTTCGACATGCCACGCAGCGGCGATGACTACGTGCACCGCATCGGCCGCACCGGCCGTGCCGGCAACGAAGGCCTGGCGATTTCCCTGATCTGCCACGGTGACTGGAACCTGATGTCCAGCATCGAGCGCTACCTCAAGCAGACCTTCGAGCGTCGTGTGATCAAGGAAGTGAAAGGTACCTACGGCGGACCGAAGAAGGTCAAGGCGTCGGGCAAGGCAGTCGGCGTGAAGAAGAAAAAGACCGACAAGGACAAGAAGGGCGACAAGAAAAGCGTCGCCAAGGGCCCGACCAAGCGCAAGAGCGTCAACCGTCCCAAGGCCGACACCCCAGCCCTGGTGAGCCAGGACGGCCTGGCGCCGCTCAAGCGCCGCAAGCCTGCCGTCAGCGAGTAACCTGCGTAGGGCAGGTCTGCTTCCCTCCGGAGGCCAGACCTGCCAAAACACCCCGCAAAGCCGTCTTCCCGCAACTCCCCCGCACACACCCGGTCCCATGCCTGGCAAGCCCTTTCACTCATGTGTTGGAGGTTCTTCCGGATGACCACTTACAACTGGCAATTGATCGAGCGTCTGTTGCACGAAGTGCAGAACGGCGCCCATCAGGATTTCACCCCAGATATCTACGCTCAGGACCACGCCGAGGCGACTTCTGCGCAGGGTGATACTTCGGCAGCTGTCGATCAGCTGGCGACGCAAGCGAGCGATTATCAAGCGCTGTTGCTGGAGCGGGGCTTCATCGAACAGCGTCCGGACAGCGAGGGCGGCACGGGGCGCAATTTCCAGCTGACCTTGCGCGGGTCCAGCCTGTTGAGCCTGATAGATAGCAGTATTCCGGATAATGACCACGGGCTCGAAGTGCTCGATGATCAGGATGATGCGCTGGACCCGGCGACTTTTGATGAAGTGGCCAGTAAGCCGCAGATTGTGTGAGTTGGGGCGGATAATTCGGTAGGGCGGTCTGCCTGAAACTTCGCGGCGCCTGCTTCGCGGGCAGAGGGCTCGCCGCCCGCCCCGCTCCCACAGGGGTTTTGCCTGACAGACCGCGGGGTTTGCTTCGCGGGCAGAGCCCGCTCCCACATGAATCCGTGCCGGAGCGGTCATCTTTCGGAATGCTCGGTACCGTTGAAAGCCTTGGGTTGTATGGCTTGATACACTGGTGTTTTCCTTGCGGGAGAGCACTGTGATGCCGAGGTCATTTGTCCCATGAGCGCGGAACGTCGTCAGACCGATGGCTTCGCCCTCAAGGTCATGCTTGGGCTTTGCCTGATCTGGGGGATCCAGCAGGTCACCATCAAATGGGCCGCTGCGGATATCGCCCCGGTGATGCAGGCGGCCATGCGCTCGGGCATCTCTGCCGTGCTGGTGGCGATGCTGCTTTGTTGGCGCGGTGGTTGGGGGCATGTGCCCTATACCTGGCGTGCCGGGCTGGTCGCCGGCTCGCTGTTCGGTCTGGAGTTCCTGTTCATCGCCGAAGGTTTGAAGCTGACTTCGGCGGCGCACATGTCGGTCTTTCTTTACACCGCGCCGGTCTTTACCGCACTCGGCTTGCATGCGCTGCTGCCAGGGGAACGCCTGCGGCCTTTGCAATGGCTGGGCATCGCCCTGGCGTTCAGCGGTATCGCCTTTGCCTTCGCGGGAGGCATTTCCTGGCAGCATCTGGATCGGCGCATGCTGCTGGGGGACGCCATGGGCTTGATGGCGGGGCTCTGCTGGGGGGCGACCACGGTGGTGGTACGCACTTCACGGCTGTCCGAAGCGCCCGTTGCCCTGACCTTGTTCTATCAGCTGATCGTGTGCGTGGCAGGGCTGTTGGTCATAGCCCTCGCCACGGGCCAGTTCAGCCATGTCACCTTCACGCCCATTGGCACCGCCAGCGTGTTGTTCCAGGGCGTTGTGGTCTCTTTTGCCAGCTTTCTGATCTGGTTCTGGCTGCTGCGCCGCTACCTGGCGTCCAACCTTGCGGTGTTCTCGTTCATGACGCCCTTGTTCGGCGTGACCTTCGGTGTGGTATTGCTGGGCGAGCCGCTGAGCATGAACTTCATTCTGGGGGCGGTCTGCGTGCTGTTGGGCATCACCCTGGTCAGTGCCGAGCAGTGGGTGCGCCGTCGGTTACGAATCTGGATAACGTAATGAATTACTCGCCGGGTCCATGATCAATTAGTAGGACTGCGACTTTTCGACACAAGTGCGTGCATGCATCCTACGTCGCTTAGCGCTATGATCGAACAGAAGCGACGGACCATGACCGTCGTTAGGGTTTTTCCCTGAAGGGGGGCGATATGAACGGTAACTTGTACAACTGGCTCCATGATCTGGCTGTCGCATTGGGGCTGGTGCCACCGCCGCCGCAGCCTGTGCCGATCCCGGCCGATAACCACCGACCACGGCAGCGTCCACGGCGCTGAGCCTTTTCGGCCCGCCCCGCGCCATGCAAAACGCCCCTTACGGGGCGTTTTTCGTTGTGGGCATGGCTGGTGTGGTTCAAGCCGCCTGAGTATTCGCGCGGCTGGCGTCGATCTTGGCCAGGTAGGCGTCTACCCGTGCGATGGCCGCTTCGTCGACGAACAGGCCCAGCTTGCTGCGTCGCCACAAGACGTCGTCGCTGCGTGTGGCCCATTCCTGCTCGTACAGATAATCCACTTCGCGGCTGTACAGGCCTGCACCCAGTTCTTCGCCCAGATCGACCAGCGACTGTGCGCCTTCGATCAGGCGCCAACTGCGGCTGCCGTAGCTGACGGCCCAGCGTTCGGCCAGCCCGCTTGGCAGCCAAGGTGCCTTGGCGCGCATGGCCTGAGCCAGTGCCTGGGGCGTGGTCATGTCTTCGCCGCCAGGCAGGGCACTGGTCGCCGTCCAACTGCCGCGCATCTGGGTGAAGAATGGCTTGAGCTGCGCCATGGCCGATTCTGCCAGCTTGCGATAGGTGGTCAGCTTGCCACCGAACACCGACAGGATCGGCGCTTCACCCTGACCGCCGCTGAGCGACAGGGTGTAGTCGCGGGTAATGGCCGACGGGTTGTCCGACTCGTCGTTGCACAGCGGGCGAACACCGGAATAGGTGCGCACGATGTCGCTGCGGCTGACCTGCTTCTTGAAGTGGGCGTTGACCACCTTGAGGATGTAGTCAGTTTCGGCGTCGGTAATTTCCACCTTGGACGGATCGCCAGTGTACTCGCGGTCGGTGGTGCCCAGGATAGTGAAGCGGTCCAGATACGGAATGGTGAAGACAATCCGCTGGTCTTCGTTCTGCAGGATGTGCGCCTGCTCGCCTTCGTACAGACGTGGCACGATCAGGTGGCTGCCCTGGATCAGGCGGATGCCGTACGGGGACTGCAGTTGCAGGTCGTCGCGGATGAACTTCGCCACCCAAGGGCCTGCTGCGTTGACCAGGGCGCGAGCCTTCAACGTGAAGGTGCTGCCGTCCTCGCGCTGCAGATTGACCTGCCATACACCGTCCACACGCTTCGCATCAATGCAACGGGTGCGGGTGTG
>Ga0308171_1003043_pt1 | contig 16070 bp, 16 predicted proteins | sample PhyGR1_FD_202135 | JGI IMG/M metagenome (GOLD analysis project Ga0308171, IMG submission 202135) | Phyllosphere microbial communities from UC Gill Tract Community Farm, Albany, California, United States - DLSLSG.R1 | ecosystem: Host-associated > Plants > Phyllosphere > Unclassified | place: USA... | reverse complement strand
GGTCGGGCGGCCGCGCGGCACGGCGCAGGCCCAGCAACAGCAGCCCCTGGTTGCCGGTATCCACCGCCGAGTGGATGGCCTCGCTGAGCATGGCGGAGGAACCGGTATAGGCCGCCGCCGCGAATTTCGTGACCGCGATGGCAAGGTTGCCCGCCAGCGCCGCGTAGATGACCTTGCGGGAGCCGCTGCTCGCCATGGCCGTATTCCTTGGAGCGTGACCGCCCGCGGTGGGGCCACCGGAAAGCATAGGTCACAGGGTCAAACGGGGCCCTGGCGCGTGATCGTCGCAGAGGCCGCACGCATCGGCCGGTGGCGAACCCGCGCCAAGGCGTGGTGCGGTGCAGAACCCGGGCCGGCCACCCCGGGTTGCAGCGCTACAGCCAGCCGGCCTTGCGGAAGCGGGAATAGAGGAAGCCGCAGACCGCCACGATGACCGCCACCGTCATCGGGTAGCCATACGCCCATTTCAGTTCCGGCATATTCTCGAAGTTCATGCCATAGAGGCCGGCGATCGCGGTCGGCACTGCCAGGATGGCGGCCCAGGCGGCCAGCTTGCGGGTAATGACGCTCTGCTGCTGCTGCTCGATCAGCAGCCCCAGCTCGAACACCGAGCGCAGCACATCCCGCAACCCGCCGACCTGGATCTCCACCCGCTTCACATGGTCGTTCACGTCGCGGAAATAGTGGCGCATGTCGGCGTCGATGCAGGGCAGGTCCAGCTTCTCCAGCTTGCCGCTCATCTCCTGCATCGGGCCCAGGATGCGGCTGAACCGCATCAGGTGCCGCTTGTGGCGGAAGATGCGCTGGATCTCGTCCTTGGTCAGCGGGCATTCCAGGGAGCGGCTTTCCAGCGCCAGCACCTCTTCCTCGATCGCCTCGATGATCGGGGTGTAGCCGTCGACGATGAAGTCCAGCACGCCGTGCAGCACGAAGTCGACGCCATGCTTCAGCCGCTCAGGCGCCGCCTCCAGTTGGTTGCGCAACTTGGTATGGGCGCGGGCGGAGCCGTGCCGGACGGTGATGATGAAGTTGCGGCCGACGAAGATGGCGGTCTCGCCATAGAGGATCTCGCCATCCTCCAGCCGCGCGGTGCGGGCGACGACGAAGAGCTGCTCGCCATACACCTCCAGCTTGGGTAATTGGTGGGCGGCCAGCGCGTCCTCCACCGCCAGCGGGTGCAGGCCGAAGCGCTCGGCCAGCTCCCGCAGCTCGCCCTCGGACGGCTCGAACAGCCCGATCCAGACGAACTCGCCGGAATCCAGCCGCCAGCGCGCCTCCGGCGGGCGGGAGGGGTCCGGAACGGCGCAGCCATCCCGGTAGATCGATGCGGCGACAACGCTCATCCAACCGTCTCCCCGCTGAACCGGGCCGGCGTGTTCGTGCCGGACCCGGCGATAGTGCGTGATCGCCTGAGGTTGAAGCACCGCAAGGCGTGAATCACGCGATCAAACAAAGACCTGGAGCGTGATGGCGTAAGGTGGAACCACCGAAAGCCTGAATCACGCGACCAGACAAAGGCGTTGAGCATGGTGCGTGAACGAAGGCGAACGCATCATGCTCCAGTACCAGCCAGTGTGTGTCCGAGACGTGAAGCGGCGGTTAAAGCTTCAGCCGGCTGCCTGCGCCAGCCGCTGCTCCGCCCGCTCCCGGCCAATCAAGGGCAGGAACAGCTTCAGCTCGGGCCCATGCTCCTCCCCCGTCAGGGCAAGGCGCAGAGGCAGGAACAACGCCTTGCCCTTGCGCCCGGATGCAGCGCCCAACGCGCGGGTCCAGGCGCTCCAGGTCGTCTCGTCCCACGGCGCGGGCGGCAGGGCGGCCAGGGCGGCGCGCAGGAACTCGGCCTGGTCCGGCTGGGGCGGGATCTCCGGCGCGCCGGTAGCGATGTCGTGCCAGTCCCGGGCCTCGGACATCAGGTCCAGGTTGCCGCGCACGGCCAGCCAGAAGGCCTCGTCGGCGCCCTCCGGCAACTGGGCCTTCACTTGCTCGAAGCTCAGGCCGTGCAGGTAGCGGCGGTTCAGCGCCAGCAGTTGCGTCGGGTCGAACCGCGCTGAGCTCTTGGAGAGTTTGTCCAGCGCGAAGCCGGCCACAAGCTGCGCCGGCATGCCCGCCACCGGGTCCTGCGAGGAGCCCAGCGCCGCCAGGTACCCGGCCAGCGCCGCCGGCTCGATCCCATCCCGCCGCAACTGCCGCAGGCCCATGGAGCCGATGCGCTTGGACAGCTGGCTGCCATCCGCATCCGTCAGCAGCGGCAGGTGCGCGAAGTCGATCCGCCCCGGACGCATGCCCAGCGCTTCCATGATGTCGATCTGCACGCCGGTATTGGTGACGTGGTCCTCACCGCGGATGACGCCGGTGATGGCGGTATCCAGGTCGTCCACCACCGAGGTGAAGGTGTAGAGGAACGACCCGTCGGCCCGGATCAGCACCGGGTCCGAGATCGGCGGCAGCTTCACCGCGCGATGGCCGAGGACATGGTCCTGCCACTCCACCGTGCGCGGGGAGAGCTTGAAGCGCCAATAGGGCTTCTTGCCGTTGGCGATGGCGCGTTCCAGTTGCTCCGCCGTCATCTGCAGGGCGGCGCGGTCATAGACCGGGGGGCGGCCCTGGCGCTGGCGCTGCTCCCGCTTGAAGCGCAGCTCCTCCTCGCTCTCCAGGCAGGGGTAGAGGCGGCCATCGGCCTTCAGCCGGGCGGCGGCGGCCTCATAGGCCTCCAGCCGCTCGGTCTGGGCGAAGCTCTCATCCCAGTCCAGGCCCAGCCAGCGCAGGTCTTCCTCGATCGCCGTGGCGTATTCGGGCTTGGAACGCTCGGTATCCGTGTCGTCGAAGCGGAGCACGAAGGTGCCGCCGGACTTGCGCGCCACCAGCCAGTTGGCCAGGGCCACGCGCGCATTGCCCACATGCAGGTAGCCCGTCGGGCTGGGGGCGAAGCGCAATTTCATTCGGCATCCTCCGCGTCGTCGTCTTCATCGCGGCGGGGGTCCAGCACGCGCCAGTTGCGCTCCTCCGAATCCTCCACCTTGTTCGCCGCGAAGTCGCGGATCTCGGTACCGCTGGTCCAGCCCTGGCCGTCCTGGCTCACCACTTCCGCGTCCTCGCCGAAGGCGAACCAGGCTTGCAGCACATCCTCTGTGCCCATGCCCTTCGCCCGGCAGCGCTCGATCGAGTCGCGCACGTAGCGGCGGGCGAAGGCGTTGGCCTGTACCAGCGTGGGGAAGCCGCGGATGGTCTCCACCGGCTCGGCGCCATTGCCGCCGGAGAGGTCACGGATACGGACGGCAAAGCCGCCCTCGGGCGAGAAGAGGTTTTCGTCGAAGGAACCGCTCATGAGGCTGGGTCAGTAAATCCATGGGTCAGGGGGGCGTGGCGATCTCGCCACCGGCCGAGCGTCATGCCCGGGGAAGCCTGCTGCCGCTTGTACCCGCCCCGGTGCATCCTGCGCCAGAGAGCGCTGGCCATCGATAGGTCGGCGCCCCGCGCCGCCAGGGCGCCGGGGGTCTGGCCGCGATCGGCCAGGGTTTGCAGGACGGCGTCGGCGTCGCTGCCCGGCGCCACCGCCGCCACGTCGAGGCCGCGCCAGCGGGCCAGGGCGTGGGCCTCGTTGGCATACAGGCCTTTCAGCGGAGCGAAGCCGCCAGGGGTCGGAGCCTCGCCCAGCAGCCAGGCGGTGCGGTCGAAGCCGGGCAACAATACCTCACCCCGCGCCTCGGCCAGGGAAAGCAGGATGGCATCGCGCAGCCGGCGCGCGGCCTCCGGTGCCTCGCAGCCCGGCACGGCGATGGTAGGCACGCGCTGCCAGGCGAGGCCGAGGCGGATGGCGGCGTCCGGCGACGCGTCCTCCGGGACCAGGGCCCGTACCCGGCTGGTGCCGAACGCGTCCGCCGCCAGCGCCAGCACCAGCGCCGCACCGACACCACCGTCCAGCGGCACGGCAGCGCCGGCAAAGCCGTTCCTGGACACGTGATCGGCGAGGCCGAGCGTCAGCAGGCGCCAGAGCCGCTCCTCCCCCGCCATGGCAGCCGGCAGAGGCTGGGGCGCGCAATGCCAGCCTTCCACCTCCCGCTGCCACGCGGCCACTGCCAGCGCATCGCCCATCTCGGGCAGGCGCAGGGCCAGGGAGCGGTCGGCATTCAGCACGAAGCCGCCGCCGGCATAGACATCCTCGTCCTGCCCGCCCCACTGGCCGGCCCAGGCCAGCGGCAGGCCGGTTTCCACCACGCGCGCCACCGCCAGGTCGATCTCGGGCACTGTATCGGCCACGCCGGCGGGCGTGGCGCCGGGGCAGAGCAGCAACTCAGCGCCGGATTCCGCCAGGGTCTCCGCCACGCTGGGGTCGGCGAGGTCGGCGCCGGTCATCAGCCCCAGGCGGATGCCGAGGAAGGCGACCGGGCCAGGTGCCGGGCCGGGCTGGAAGGGGCCGTCCCGTTCCGGCACCGCGTGGCGGGCGCGGCGGGCCAGGATGCGGCCCTCCCCCAACAGGAAGGTCGTGTCGTAAAGCGCACCGGCCTCCAAAGCCGGCGCGCCCACCAACAGGGCCGGGCCACCATCGGCCGTGGCGGCGGCCAGTTCGGCCAGCGCGGCGTCGCAGGCGGCGCGGAAGCCGGCATCCCGGGCGAGGTCCCGCACCGGATGGCCACAGAGCGAGGCCTGGGGCGTCAGGAGCAGCGCCGCCCCCTGGCCCGCTGCCTCCGCCCGCATGGACAGAATGCGCGCGGCATTGGCGGGCAACGCACCCAGATGCGGGTTCAGTGCTGCCAGAGCGAGGTTCAGGCGTTGGCTCACGCCGGCGGCGCCGGCAAGGCCTCGCGATAGTCAGGCTGGCCGCGCAAGCAGCCCAGTACCAGCGCGATAACAATGCCCAGGCCGGGAATGAGGACCAGCAGGGCCCACCAGCCGCTCTGCCCCAGGTCGCGCCAGCGCTTGGCGCCGCCGGCCAGCATCGGTACCCACAGCAGCACCATGGCCAGCTGAATGGCGCCGCTCCAACGGGCGCTGGCGGATGCCAGGTCCTGCATGGCGGTAAGCCCGTCCTGGCCGGGATCGTCCAGCGCCATCAGCGTCATCTGGCCCAGGCTCTGCGTGATCAGCGTCATGATGAGGAAGGACAGGATCATCTGCGCCCCGCCCACCGGGATGAGGTAGCCGAACCAGTAGGTATGGCGCCCGATGCGCCCACGGGGGCTGAGCCAGCGTTTCACTCGGTCGTCCTCATCGTCATCCGGCCGAGTTGGCCTCAGCTGGGGCGGCGCGCAACCCCCAGCACCATGCCGGCCGAGACCAGGAGGACGCCCAGCAGCCCCACCCAGCCCAATGGTTCCCCCAGCAGCGGCCAGGCGGCCAGCGCCGCCAGGGCTGGCGTCAGCGCGGTGAAGGTAGTCGTGCGGGCGGCGCCCAGAGCGTTCACCGCCCGGGTGAACAGGAAGCCGGCCACCACTACGGCGAACAGCCCGTGATAGACCATCTGGAACGCCACGGCGCCGAGCGGGGCCTCCGCCAGGCGGCTGGGCAGGAACAGCCACCAGACCGGCAGGTAGAGAAACACCGGGTAGAGCGCCAGCGCCGTGGTGGCCGCCACCGCCTGAACACGCCAACGGCGGATCAGCAGCGTGAAGCTGGCCCAGGAGCAGCAGCCCAGCAGGAACAGCACATCTCCCCGCCAGGCCCCGGGGTGGGAGCCGAACGTATCCGCCGCCAGCAGCCCGATGCCGATGCCGACCACGGCCAGGGACACGACCTTCTGCCGGTCCCACCCCTCGCCAAGGAACAGCGTGGCGAGGCCGGCGGTGACGAAGGGCAGCAGCCCGGTCATGAACACCGCGCCATGCGCGGTCGGCGCGAAGGTGAAGCCGGCATAGGAGGCCAGGGGGAAGCCGAAGGCGGCGCCCGCCATCAGCCCGAGGACACGCAGCGGCGGGATGCGGGGCCAGCCAAAGGCCGCCACCAGTGCCAGCCCGACCAGGAAGGCACCGGAATAGCGCAGCGCCGCCACGTCCCACGGCGTGAAGGGCTGCGTGGCCGAGAGGCGGGAGGCCAGCAGGAAGCCCGTCCAGACCAGCACGACGCCGACGGCGCAGAGCAGGCCGGTCAACCGCTCCCTGGCAGGGGAGGCGATGGAGCCAGAGGCGGCAGGGGCTGGGCTGGGCATGCGGCAGCATAACCTTGGGCGTCGGGCCTGCCCATCGGGCCACACCACGATGAGGGTTGCGTGATTTTACCGTCGGCCATGGCAGACTCGGTGGCTTGCCTCTTGCGGCGGCATTTCGCGCTGCGATATCCATATGTTGGTGGTGGACCTCTCCGCTTCCCCAATCAGAGGTGTCCCGCACCGCTCCAACCAGGAAGGAGGTGCCACGATGTCCGGACTGCAGACCGTAGACCGAGACCGTTCCGTCAACCCGCTTGACGTCCTGGAACAGATCGTCACAGCGAATGAGTGGAATTTCGATCGCCGCTCGGATGGCGAGATGGCGGCCGAGGCACCCGGCAAGTGGTGCAATTACGGCATGTTCTTCTGCTGGTCGCAGGATATCAGCGCCATGCACTTCACCTGCGCCTTCGACCTGAAAGTACCGGCCACCCACCGCCAGAAGCTGTACGAGCTGCTGGCCCTGGCCAACGAGAAGCTGTGGATCGGCCATTTCGGCATCGATAGCGAGGATGGCGGGCCGGTGTTCCGTCACGCCGTGCTGCTGCGCGGCGCGCGCGGTGCCAGCGCCGAAAGCCTGGAGGACATGATGGACATCGCCATCACCGAGTGCGAGCGCTTCTACCCCGCCTTCCAGTTCGTCCTATGGGGCGGCAAGTCGCCCGAGGAAGCGCTGCAGGCCGCCATGCTGGATTGCGTGGGCGAGGCATGAGCCACGCCGCTTTGCCGTCCCTGCTGCTGATCGGTTGCGGCAAGATGGGCGGCGCCATGCTGGAAGGCTGGCTGGAACAGGGCGTGGAGCAGGTGGTGGTGGTGGAGCCCTATGCGGGGGCCACCGCCGCCTTCGCCGGCCGCGTCACCACCGTCGATAGCGTGGAGAAGGTGCCGGCGGGGTTCAGCCCCGCCGCCATCATCCTGGCCACCAAGCCGCAGCAAGCCGAAGCCGCCCTGCCCGGCTGCGCGCGCTTCGCGCAGGCCGGCGCGCTGTTCATCTCCGTCATGGCGGGCAAGACCGTCGCCGGCATGACCGGCATGCTGGGTGGGGATGCGCGGGTGGTGCGGGCCATGCCCAATACCCCCGCCGCCGTCCGCCAGGGCTTTACCTGCTGCTTCGCCGGTGAAGGCGTCACTACCGTGCAGAAGGCCCTGGCCGATGCGCTGCTCTCCGCCGTGGGCGAGGTCGCCTGGGTAGAGGATGAAGGGTTGATCGACCCGGTCACCGCCGTCTCCGGCGGCGGCCCCGCCTATGTCTTCCTGCTGGCCGAGGTGCTGGAACAGGCGGCGATCAGCCAGGGCCTGCCGAAGGACCTGGCGCGGCGGATGGCGCGGCGCACCGTTGCCGGCTCCGGCGCCCTGCTGGCGGCCAGCGAGCTGGATGCCGCCCAGCTCCGCATCAACGTCACCAGCCCCAAGGGCACCACCGAGCGCGCCCTCAACGTGCTGATGGCCCCCGATGCCTGGCCGAAGCTGATGGAAGAAGCCATCGCGGCCGCGACCGCACGGTCGCGCGAATTGGCGGGCTGATCGGCGCTTCCGGCGCGGTTGCCTCTGGTCAAACCGCCCGGAAGCACCAAACTGCGCTGCATGAGCGACAGCACGACCTCCCCCGATACCGCCCTGTTCGACGCCTTCTGGAAGCTGGTGGCCGAGCAGGGCTGGCACCGCCTGACCCTGAACGCCGTGGCGGCCGAAGCCGGCATGAGCCTGGCCGAGCTGCGGGAGAAGGTGCCGCACAAGGGCGCCCTGCCCTGCCTGTTCGCCCGCTCCGTCGACCAGGCCGTACTGCGCGGCACCCCGGCCACCAGCACCGGCACGGCGCGGGATCGGTTGTTCGATGTGCTGATGCAGCGCATCGACGTGCTGCAGCCGCACCGGGACGGGCTGATCCGCATGGGCAAGGAGATGCGGACCGACCCGCTGCTGGCGCTGATGCTGGCGCCGCAGATGGCGGCCTCGATGTCCTGGATGCTGGAGGCGGCGCGGATCGACACCAGCGGCATCACCGGCGCGCTGCGGGTGAAGGGGCTCTGCGCCGTCTGGATCGCCACGCTGCGGGCGTGGGAGCAGGACGAGGGCGCCGATCTCGGCCAGACCATGGCCGGGCTGGACAAGGCGCTGGACCGGGCGGAACAGGTGGGCCGCACCCTGCGCCTGACGACGGACGAGGACACCGCTCCCGCCACGCCGTGAGGCCAGGGCGTGGTGGCCTGGGGTGGAATCGCCGGAAGACGTGAATCCCGCGATGAAACAAAAGCATGGAGGGTGCGCGGCGAAGCTGCGGGACCAGAGCACGCTCCAGGCGCCGCATCATGAGAATGTCTTCCGCTCCCCCGGCCAAGAGGTCTAGGCTGGCCTGATAAGCCAGATAAGGGAAACGCCGATGTCCGATACATCGAATTCAGGCGCGGGCGGCTCAGGCTCGGGCGGCCGCTCGCCGGGGAACGACATCATGCGCCTCCTCTCCGACTTCCGCCTGCCGGCCATGCCGGACGTGGAGAGCCTCGCCGCTGCACAGCGCCGGAATTTCGAAGCGCTCTCCGCCGCCAACCGCGTGGCGCTGGAAGGCGCGCAGGCGGTGGCCAAGCGGCACATGGAAATCCTGCAGCAATCAATGGCCGAGCTGACGGAAGCGGTGCGCGCCGCCTCCTCCACCACCGGCTCGCCGCAGGATAAGGCGACCAGCCAGGCAGAGCTGGTGAAGGCCACCTATGGCCGCGCCGTGGCGAACATGCAGGAGATCTCGGACCTCATCCAGAAGTCGAACGGGGAGGCTGTCTCCCTGCTCAACCGCCGCTTTGCCGAAGCGATGGACGAGGTGAAGACGCTGATGGCCAAGGCCAGCACCCCGCCCAAGGCGTAGCGCCGCCCGGCAGGCCAGCCCACGCGCGGGCTGGCCGCCTGCTCAGGCCGGCAGCCGGACCCGGGCGCGCAACCCGCCCAACGGGCTGCTCGCCAGGGTGATATCCCCGCCATGCGCGCGCGCGATATCCCGCGCGATGGCCAGCCCCAGCCCCGTTCCGCCATCCGAGAAGCTGGCGAAGGGCTTGAAGGCATCCTCCCGTACATCCTCCGGAATGCCCGGGCCATCGTCGTCGACGGTGATCTGCACCCATTGCGTCCCGGCGCGGGCACCGTCCGCCCGTGGCACTTCTTCCAGCGCCACGACGATACGGGCGGCGTGGCGGCGGGCATTGTCCAGCAGGTTGCCCAGGCAGCGCCGCAGCGCATCCACCCGCAGCGGCAGCACCAGGGAATCCGGTGCCTCCACCTCCAGCGTCGCGCCATCCTTCGGTGCGCGGGCGGCGAGGTCCCGCACCAGGTCGGCCAGGTCGGCGGGCTGGGACTGCTCGGTACCCTCCCCGCGCGCGAAGGCCAGGTAGGTGGCGATCAGCCGCTCCATCTCGGCCACGTCCTCGATCATGGCAGAGGCGTCGTCCTCCGTCCCCGCCGGCAGCATGGCGATGCCCAGGCGCAGGCGCGTCAGCGGCGTCCGCAGGTCGTGGCTGATGCCGGCCAGCATCTCCGTCCGCTGGTTGATGAAGCGGCGGATGCGGCCCTGCATCTGGTTGAAGGCCGCCGCTGCCTGCCGCACCTCGGCCGCGCCTTCCGGCTTGATGGCGCCGTGCTGCCGGCCGATGCCGAAGGCCTCCGCCGCGCTGGCCAGACGGCGGATGGAGCGCACCTGGTTCTTCATGAACAGCGCCGCCACCAGGAACAGCAGCAGCGAGGTGCCGACCATCCAGATGACGAACAGGTACAGCGTGCCGAAGAACAGCCGCTTCCGGGGCGCCTCCACATGCAGCACGCCATCCGGCAACTGCACGCGAATGATGACGCTGCGCGGATCAGTCTGCCAGTCGGTGTCGAAGGGCAGTCGCATGCGCTCGCCCAGCGCCTGCACCAGGTCACCCTCCAGCGGCAGGATGGGCAGCCAGCCCTGGCGGAAGCCGCCGGCGGACATGGTGGCCCCGCGCTCGAACGCCAGGGAGAGGTCGAAGCGCCACGCGGCCTCGTGGAAGATCCAGCCACGGTCCTCCTCGCTGGGGAAGCGCATCATCAGCTCGGTCACCATGCCAACATCGCCGGCGACGCCGCCCGCCAGCCGGCGGGAGATGACGTCCAGATGCCCGCCATAGAACAACTGCAAGGCGACGCCCTGCAGGATCAGCAGCGGCAGCAGGATGATCAGCAGGGTGCGGCCCAGCAGCCCGCGCGGCAGCAGGCCACGGATCAGGCGGGCGATGCGCTTCATCGGCCGGCTCAGGCGCCGGGCCGCAGCACGTAGCCGCGGTGGCGGATGGTCTGCAGGAAGCGCGGCTCGCGCGGGTCGGGCTCGATCTTGCGGCGCAGGCGCGTGACCTGCACGTCGATCGCGCGCTCCCCCGCCTCCGGCGTGCCAAGGGCGGCGGCGATCTCTTCCCGCGTCAGCACGTCCCCGGCGCGGCGGGCCAGGGCGGAGAGCAGCGCGGCCTCCCCCCCGGTCAGGCGCTGAGTGCCGTCCTGGCCGCGCAGCTCGCCCCGTTCCGGGTCGAACCAATGGGGGCCAAGCTGCACTGGCGCCATCGGCAGGCCGGAGGGTGCGGCCGGCGCGGCGCGCTTGAGGATGGTGCGGATGCGCAGCGCCAGCTCACGCGGGTCGAAGGGCTTGGCCAGGTAGTCGTCGGCACCGCGCTCGAACCCCGCGATACGGTCATCCGGGGCGCCGGCGGCGGTCAGCATCAGGATCGGCACCTCGTGGCCGTCGCGCCGCAGGCTCTCGGTCAGGTCCAGGCCCGATTCGCCCGGCATCATCACATCCAGCACCAGCAGATCGAAGGACATGCTGGCCAGGGCCTGCCGCGCCGCCGTCGCATCCGCCGCCGCGCTGACGCGGAAGCCCTGCTCGGAGAGGAAGCGCTGCAGCAGGTTACGCAGCCGGGCGTCGTCATCCACCACCAGCAGGTGGGCCGGCGGCATCGCGGTTTCCATCAGGCGACACTCCTCGAAGGGCCGATCGGCAGGCCGGTGCCCTGGGCCGGTTCGGCACGGTCCAGTTGCGCACGGGCCTCGGCCCCCATCAGTCCGCGCATGACGCGGCGGAAGCCCTCCACCGCCACCGGCCCGGCCTCGCGATAGGCCCGCATCACCCATTCGCGCTGCCGCTCGAACAATTTCCGCTCCAGCTCCTGGCCCTTGGGCGTCAGGGAGAGCAGCCGCTGGCGACGGTCGTTGCGGCCATGCGCCTGCACCACGTAGCCATCCTCGATCAACGGCGTCAGCACGCGGCCGAGGGACTGCTTGGTGATGCCGAGGATGGACAGCAGCTCCCCCACCGTGATGCCGGGGCGGCGGCCGACGAAATGCAGCACGCGGTGATGCGCGCGGCCCATGTTGATCTCGGCGAGCAGGGCATCGGGGCCGGCCGTGAAGTCCCGATAGCCGAAGAAGAGCAGGTCCTGGGCCAGCCGCAATTCCTCCTCCCTCAGGAAGAGGAGTTGGCGGCCGGCCCCCATGGGCTTGCTGTCAGGCGTATCGGACATGGATGGCATGCTCGGTTTTTGGGTCAGTCTTGTTGACGCATTAAACGAAAAATTTTACGGTCTGACTTCTAAACGCAATTATGTTGCGCAGGAAAGCCCCGAAGGATAACGCACATGGCCCTGGTTCCTTTCGACGACCGCGACGGCTGGATCTGGCTCGATGGTGAGATGGTTCCGTGGCGCGACGCGAAGCTTCATGTCCTGACCCATGGGCTGCATTATGGCAGCGGAGTGTTCGAGGGCGAACGGGCCTATGGCGGAAACATCTTCAAGCTGCATGAGCATACCGGCCGCCTGATCGCCTCCGGCCAGATCCTGGGCTTCAACATCCCATGGACGGCGGAAGAGATCGATGCCGCATGCATCGATGTGCTGGCCCGCAACAACCTGACCGATGCCTATCTGCGCCCCATCGCCTGGCGGGGGACGGAGATGCTGGCGGTCTCCGCCCAGCAGACAAAGATCCATCTGGCCATTGCCGCCTGGGCCTGGCCCAATCTGTTCGGCAACAATCGCATGAAGGGCGTGCGGCTGGGCATGGCGCAATGGCGCCGGCCGGCGCCGGATACCGCGCCGACGGCCAGCAAGGCTTCCGGCCTGTACATGATCGGCACCCTGTCCAAGCACGCGGCGGAGGCCGAGGGCTACGACGACGCGCTGATGCTGGATTACAAGGGCGACGTGGCCGAGGCCACCGGGGCCAACGCCTTCTTCGTCTTCGATGGCGAAGTGCATACGCCGACCCCCACCTGCTTCCTGGATGGTATCACCCGCCGCACGGTGATGAAGCTGGCCATCAACCGCCAGATGAAAGTAGTGGAGCGGACCATCCGGCTTGAGGAGCTGAAGGACGCGACCGAAGTGTTCCTGGCCGGCACCGCCGCCGAAGTGACACCGGTCCGCTGCATCGGTGCACAGACCTACACGCCGGGCCACATCACCCAGACCCTGCTGGACGACTACGAAGCCTTGGTGCGCAGGACGCCCGAGGAGGTCAGCCGGATCGCCTGAGGCCTTCCCACGACGGCTGCGTCACGCTGGCCGCCGGAGCCTGGACGCAAAAAGGGACCCTGAGGAGGGTCCCTTTTCATCAGTTACGCGCCCACCACGCGGAGCGCGGCGGGTTGGGCCAGATGGCTAGCGCTGGCCGCCCTTCTTCCCGGCCTCGGACGCCTTCTGGCGGTCCTGCGCGAAGTTGCCCGGGTTGCCCTTGCCGGAATCCTGGCTGTGCTGGGCGCCGCCCTGGCCGCCATGGCTATGCTGGCCGCCTTTTTTGCCGGCTTCGGACGCCAGCTCGCGGTCCTGCGCGAAGCCCTGCTTGCCGCTGCCCTGCTGCTTGTTCTGGGTCATCTCTCTGTTCCTCCTGTTGTTGCTTCAGGCACGTTCCAGGGTGAACCTCCGGCACTGACCCAGGTTCCGGCAGCCCACCTTCCCCCATCCCGCCCCACAGGCCACAATGGCGGCGAACCGGCGCCAAAGCAGGAGAAACGGCTGGCATGACCTGGGATGACACGACCGCGCGAGCGACCCTGCGGCGGCTGTTCGACATCGCCATCCGCGCAGCGGACCCCCGCGCCATCCTGGCGGCGCACCTGCCGGAACGGCCGAAGGGGCGCGTCATCGTCATCGGCGCCGGCAAGTCGGCCTCGGTGATGGCGGCGGCGGTGGAGGAGGCTTGGCCGGATGCCGATCTCTCCGGCCTCGTCGTCACCCGCTACGGCCATGCGGTGCCGACCCGCCGCATCGAGACGGTCGAGGCTTCGCACCCCGTGCCGGACGCGGCTGGCGAGGCGGCGGCGCGGCGCATCCTGGCCCTGATGCAGGGGCTGACGTCGGATGACCTGGTGCTGGCGCTGATCTCCGGCGGCGGCTCCGCCCTGCTGGCGCTGCCGGATGGCGGGCTGACCCTGGCGGACAAGCAGGCGGTCAACCGCGCCCTGCTGGCCAGTGGCGCCACCATCCAGGAAATGAACTGCGTCCGCCGCCACCTCTCCGCCATCAAGGGCGGCCGGCTGGCAGCGGCGGCGCACCCCGCGCGGGTGGTGACGCTCGCTATCTCCGACGTGCCGGGGGACGAGCCCAGCGTCATCGCTTCCGGCCCCACCGTGCCGGACCCCACCACCTTCGCAGAAGCCCAGGCCATCCTGGCGCGCTACGAAGCCGAGGTCCCGGCGGCCGTCGCCGCGCATCTGGCGGACGCGGTGGAGGAGACCCCCAAGCCGGGCGACCCGCGTTTGGCCCGGGCCGAATTCCGCATGATCGCCACGCCGCAGATGGCGCTGGAGGCTGTGGCGGCCGAGGCGAAGGCCATGGGCCTGCCAGCCCTGCTGCTCGGCGATGCGCTGGAAGGCGAGGCCGCCGTGCTCGGCACCGTGCTGGCCGGCATCGCCCGCAGCGTGCGCAGCCATGGTCACCCGCTGCCGGCGCCCTGCTTGTTGCTCTCGGGCGGCGAGACCACGGTGACGATCCGCCCCGGCACCCCCAAGGGCGGGCGCGGCGGGCGCAATTCCGAGTGCCTGCTGGGCTTCGCCGTGGCTGCCGCCGGCGCGCCGGGCGTCTGGGCGCTGATGGGTGATACCGATGGCATCGATGGATCGGAGGACAATGCTGGCGCCATTGTCACGCCGGACACCCTGGCGCGGGCCCGTGCGGCGGGTCTAGACCCTCGGCTGAGCTTGTCTTCACACGACAGTTACGGGTTGTTCGCTAGCTTAGGCGACACCATCGTCACAGGGCCGACGCTGACGAACGTCAACGACCTGCGTCTGGTGCTGATTGCCTAGGGTATATCCAAGTCAGGCGGAATCGCCTGCCCAGTGGAGATGCTCGCAAGAACAAGAAGCGGGAGTCTGGCGGGTGAGCCTCTGCGAACCTGACAGGCTCCAGACCTGACTTTGACCGCGTAAGCCACGTCCCCGGTTGAAACAACCTTCGACGATCGCGCCTCAACCCGGCAAAAACCGCCGGGGCCGCCGAAAAGGATAATGACTTGCCGCCGCGCATCCCCCTCCGCCGTCGCCGCCGCACGAAGATCGTCGCCACCCTGGGTCCGGCCAGCTCCACGCCGGAGGTGATCGAGCGCCTGTACCGCACGGGCGCCGACGTGTTCCGGCTGAACTTCAGCCATGGCAGCCACGAGGACCACGCGCAGCGCATCGGCATCATCCGCGCGCTGGAGAAGAAGGTGGGCCGCCCCATCGGCATCCTGGCCGACGTGCAGGGCCCCAAGCTGCGCGTGGGGCGCTTCCAGGCCGGGCGGGTGCAGTTGCAGACCGGCCAGTCCTTCCGCCTGGACATGAGCGCCACGCCCGGTGACGTGCGCCGCGTGCAGTTGCCGCACCCCGAGATCATCGAGGCCGCGCGCATCGGCACCACCCTGCTGCTGGATGACGGCAAGCTGCGCCTGCGCGTGGTGCACAAGCGGGACGATCACCTGGAGACCGAGATCCTGGTGGGCGGCGCGCTGTCCGACCGCAAGGGCGTCAACGTGCCGGACGTGCCGCTGAACATCCCGGCCCTCACCGTGAAGGACCGCGCGGACCTCGACTTCGTGTTGCCGCTGGGCATCGAGTATATCGGCCTCTCCTTCGTCCAGCGGCCGGAAGACGTGGCCGAGACCCAGGCCATCGCCGATGGCCGTGCCTGGGTGATGGTGAAGCTGGAGAAGCCGCAGGCGGTCGAGAACCTGGAAGGCATCATGGCGCTGACCGATGCCGTGATGGTGGCGCGTGGCGACCTCGGCGTGGAAATGCCGCCCGAGGAAGTGCCGCTGATCCAGAAGCGCATCGTCCGCATGGCGCGGGAGCTGGGCAAGCCGGTGGTCGTCGCGACCCAGATGCTGGAAAGCATGATCTCCTCGCCCTCCCCCACCCGGGCCGAGGCGTCGGACGTAGCGACGGCGGTGTTCGACGGCGCCGACGCGGTGATGCTCTCCGCCGAGAGCGCCGCCGGCCAGTTCCCGTTCGAGGCGGTGAACATGATGGACCGCATCCTCTCCCGCGTGGAGCAGGATTCGGGCTGGCGCCAGCTGACCAATGCGGCGCGGCCGGAGCCGCAGAAGACCTCCGCCGGCGCCATCTCCACCGCCGCGCGCCAGGTGGCGGAGACGATCGACGCCAAGACCATCGCCACCTTCAGCTCCACCGGCTCCACCACGCTGCGCGTGGCGCGGGAACGGCCGTCCAGCCCCATCCTGGGCCTGACGGCCAGCGAATCCACCGCCCGCCGCATGGCGGTGGTGTGGGGGGTGCACCCGCTGCTGTCGCAGGAGCCGAACAGCATGACCGACATGGTCAACAAGGCGGTGCGCGCCGCGGCCTCCGAAGGCTTCGCGGAGAGTGGGGACGAGATCGTCGTCACCGCCGGCGTGCCGTTCGGCACGCCGGGCACGACCAACGCGCTACGCGTGG
>Ga0308171_1003041_pt1 | contig 16076 bp, 18 predicted proteins | sample PhyGR1_FD_202135 | JGI IMG/M metagenome (GOLD analysis project Ga0308171, IMG submission 202135) | Phyllosphere microbial communities from UC Gill Tract Community Farm, Albany, California, United States - DLSLSG.R1 | ecosystem: Host-associated > Plants > Phyllosphere > Unclassified | place: USA... | reverse complement strand
GTGGAAATGGTTTTCGATTATTTTTCATGCAAAGAAGATACGCCGGAAGCTTATGAGACATTACTGCTAGATGCTTTGGAAGGTGACCTTACCTTATTTATGCGTTCCGACCAAGTAGAAGAGGCGTGGGATGTTGTGAAGACGATTCAGGAATATTGGGAAAACAATCCTGACCCAAGCTTTCCAAACTACAGTGCCGGAAGCAGTGGACCGGAGCAGTGCGAACTTCTGCTTCAAAGGGAAGAACATGCTTGGGAATAATTTAATTGAAATTGAAGTATAAAATATGGGCGTTACGATAGTAGATAATTTAGATCAACTTTATAAAAAGGCTGCAGATCAATTTGTTGATCTTGCCAAAGAAGCCATTCAGGAAAGAGGCAAATTTGTGGTGGCATTGAGTGGCGGAAGTTCACCCAAAGCTATTTTCAAATTGCTTGCAACTAGAGACTATGCAGAAAAAATAGATTGGAAAAATATCTATTTCTTTTGGGTTGATGAGCGTTGGGTTCCATTGGATGATGACAAGAGCAATGCAAAGATGACCTTCGAAACACTTCTGAATGAAGTTCCAGTCAATAAAAATCAGATATTTCCAATGTTCAAAGAAGGGATTTCTCCAGAAGATTATGCTGTGGAATATGAAAATGAGATCAGAAATATCCTGGGAGAAGAAGGACGGTTTGATTTTATACTTCTGGGAATGGGCGATGACGGGCACACAGCCTCATTGTTTCCAGGAGAACAGGTCCTTAATGAAAATAAAAAATGGGTAGATGCGTACTATCTTGCACCACAAGAAATGTACAGGATCACATTGACGGCGCCGATCATCAACAAAGCTGAACATGTTTTGGTAATTACCTTCGGAGCATCAAAAAAACACGCTTTGAACGAAGTTTTAAATGGCGAGTACAATCCTGAGTTATATCCTTTACAACTCATCAAACCTGAAAAAAGAGAATTGCAGTTTCTGACAGATTCCGAAACAATAACATCAATTTAAATTCACTTTCTGAAATTTGACTTGATCAACGACAATAATCTCAAAAGAAGCAACATTATATAATTGTTGCTTCTTTTTTTTAACATCCTAAAGAAATCGATTTTTAATGATAATTGAGCTTAATTAAACCTTTAATAATTTAAAATACCAAGAACTTATTTCGAAGTAAATTACTTTGTTTGTTTGCTAATTGCCAGTTGATTATGTCTGAGGTTGGATTTTTTAAATTTTATAAAAGTGTAGTAATTTTACTATTGAAAAAATAAATTGGTGGTTCTATCTTTGGTATATCAAAAACAAGAAAACAAATCATTTATTAACAAATAAAATTTTAGAAATCATGGCAAACAATTCAAGAGCCGTTTTAAAATTCAACGGCGGAGCAGAGCAAAAGATCCTTAAACTTAATTATGGTGTATCAAGAACCACGGATGTATCGGGTAGAGTAGCATCGGACCCATCAAATGCATTGATCAAGATCACTGTGGAAGCCACAGAAGATTCAGGCATCTTGGAAAGCTTACTGAACGGAAAATACAAACCTACAAATGGTGAAGTGACGTTCAACAAATCTCATGAAGAAGGTACTTTGACGACTTTGAAATGGGAAAATGGATACGTGATCCAGCACGAAGTGGACTATGATGCTTTAAATGAAGATAATATGTTCATCAGTTTCGTAGTGAGTGCAGAGAAGATCGACTACGGTAACTCTGCTTACGATGGCGTTTGGCCGGGAGCAAAATAATCTCAAAATTATTACTACTTCTTAGAAAAATAAAAGTTAATAGTCCTGATAAAGATTTCCGTTAGGTAATTTTCATCAGGACTTTTTGTTTTAATTAGTTCTATCATAAACCCGTTTTGGAATTTTTGACAGATCCTTTTTCTGAGATTTCATCAATGAAATATATTGAATGTAATTTTCCTTCGCTTTATCTTTTTCATTAATTTTCCAATAGACATCTCCTAAATTAAGGTAAGCCACAATTCTGTCTGGAAATTGACTTGTTATTTCCTCAAGCAAAGTTTTCGACTCTTTATTAGCGCCAATCTTCTCCAGAGCAAAAGCCTGATTGTTAGCAGATTCTACATTTATTATTTTGATCTCACTTTGTCCTACGTCTGGATATTCGATAAAAATATTTTCTATTGTTGACTGGAAATCCTGGTTTGCGAAAAGTGTCTTTTTGGAGTCATAAATGGACATGGAAGATCTGGTCAATTCAAAATTATCAGGAAGTTCTGCGCCCAATGATTGCAGATCGTCGTAGGTTTTGTTGGACATGTCAAAATCTTCGACATAAATTCGATTGATCATTAATCCTTCTTGCCCAAATTTCATGATTTCCTTATCCACCAAAGTGATTCCTTGATCGGAGTAGAAAAAGTCATATTTTTCCTTCATCTTCGTTGCAGACGCATTTAGTTCATACAATAATGAGAAAGAGTTGTTTTCATTTTGAATCAGTTCTGTAGAAATTGACATCTCATTTACGATGAGGTTTTTATAAACAATTTGTTTTCTTCCGCAGTTCAATATCAGGTCTTTGTCTTTGGTCAGAACTTTACAATTTTGATTTGATCCATCAGCATCTTGAATGACACTTTTCGATTGTTGTTCGGGACTTACAGCTGATTTTTCTTTTTCTGATTTTTCACAAGAACTTAGTACAAGGCCAAGAAGTACAATTATTAAATATTTCATATCAAACTTTATTTAAAATTCAACTGCTCATCGTTTAGAATAGCATCTATCAAAAATTTCCCAGCACCGTTTTTCATAACTACAAGATCAATGTTTGTTCTTAACTCATCTTTTTCACCAAATTGTAAAAAACTTACCCTGTATTCATCATCATTTTTCAGAGCTTCGATTTTCAATGACCTTTTGATCACTTCACCATTGTAATCCTGACCTTTTATAAATGGGTCATAATCCAGAATTAGGTTTTCGGGGTCACTGCTTAAACTATCGATGCGTTTCAAAACTCTATCAGAAACAAAATCCTTCATCTGTTTATTTTTATCGAGAGGCTCATCGGCACTATAAAAATTGAGATAAAACTCTTTGAGCATCTTGACAGCCTCTTCACGATTGTCATTTTTCTCTACAGTTTGTATTTTAGGCGTTGGAACTGTTTTGTTTTCCTGCATGCAACTGTTCAAGATGATAATTGTAATTAAAAAAAATATTCTTTTCATAAATCTAGTACTAATTTGATTGATCATTCCAACGGTATAGCATATTTTTTCTCAATCGAATATTGATTTGCCTGTCAAAAGGAATTCTGTTTAAAATCCGAAACCTATTGTGTGCCATTCAAATTTGTTTAATATTAAGCTCGTTACTTTATAAAGATTGGTTTTATAGGTTGAGAGCTTTAAAAAAGTCTCTACAATTTCAATGCCTTTGTAATCGTATCCTGCCCGTAATTAATGTTTTAGTTTATGTGAAAATTGGTTAGATAAAATGGCCTTGTCAATATCTACCTCGGCTATACTTTGTGCACCTTTCGTATCATATCGTTTTCTCATTTTGATCTTTCTCTTCTGAAATCTCTTTAATTTTGAATGCAAAAATCCACTAAATTTTCACTAGTAGTATATTTGCTTCCACAAACATTTTTTTTGAAATTAAGCGTTTTTTCTATTATAAATTTTAAAAACTCAATTCTCCTAATTGTTCGGTAATTAATTATTTTAATTAGTGTAGTAATTCTACGATGTTTCGTTTTTTTATACTCAGTCGTAAATGTTTGATATTAGCATTCCTTTTTATTTTGAGTTTTGCTTGAGAATAAAATCTTGTGAACAGCTTACAGGCCATTTAATAAAAATTTATACAATGTATATTATAATTAGTCAAGATAGTTCTACATTTATCGATCTTGAAAAATCAAAGCCATCTCATCAAACAATTTGAACTTTCGTCGCAGGCAAAAGCAGGAATCGTCATTGTAAATATGGAAGTTAGGGAAATGGAAGAACACGATGTTTCCAAGCCGCACCGAGATGATCACTGTCAATTGATGCTAGCTGTAAGTGGAGAATTTAAATTGAATATCGATTTCGAAACGATTGAATTTGTAGCGCCTGCGTTACTTTTTGTATTTCCAGAGCAGGTTCATCACGTGTCAGAAGTCCAAGATCCGAAAGGATGGATGATCAGCTTTGACCCTTCATTGATTGATAAAGAAGTGCTTCAGGTTTTAGAAAATAAGTTTAACAATCCGTCTTTGATTCAGCGGGATTCTGTTTTTTTTCAGCAAATGATCATCCTAATGGATTTCATTGAAAAAGTACAATTACAAAATACCAATCACCATCTTCAAAAGAGCATTCATTCTTTGTTAAATTCACTCTTGAGTCTTATTGCTGGAGAACTGGTTTCCAATTTACCTACCATAAAAGGGAAGGAAAGCCGCAGTATCGTCATTAAGGAAAACTTCATCAAGCTGACCAAAGAACATTTCAAAACCTGGAAGCAACCGGCACAATACGCTTCGGCACTTTCTATCTCAACGTCGCATTTGAATGACACTGTAAAATCATTGACAGGAACTCCGGTTTCAACTCATATTCAGGAAGCATCGATAATGGAAGCCAAAAGACTGCTGTATTTTACGGACAATACAGTTAAAGAAATTGCTTACGAAGTCGGTTACGATGAGCCTGTTTATTTTGGAAAGCTGTTTAAAAAAATAACCAAACTCACGCCTTTGGAATTCCGGAAAAAATTCCGTGATTAAGACTATTCTTCCTCTGATTGAAACTATCATTAAGGCTGATCACTTGAGTAGATTTGCATTGTAATTAATACAATAATTGAAATGCAAAACGAAATCAATATCCACATGATACTCGACGCCGTGAGAAAAATAGGGGATGACTTTTTAAAAAACTATAAACAAGATCCCATACCGCAAAGTATGGATGAACTTTTAAAGCAATTGCGAGATATCGATACTTTGTGTCTGACATCTTTAAAAGAAGATCTAGCTCTTGAATTCCCCAATATTCCCTGGTATATCGGTGACGAATTTGATACCGATTCGCAAAGAGATATTGCTTCACAAGAAGACTATTGGCTGTGCGATGCGATGGATGGCGCCATACAATATCTTCAGCACATTCCGGGATGGACGATCAATTTAGTCCTTATCCGTGACGGAAAACTATTCTTCTCGGTTATTTATGATCCGTTGGCCAACGAAATGTTCTCGGCAAAAGATGGTGAAGGTGCTTTTATGAATGATAAAGCAATGATTGTCAGTCATAAAAAGGATCTAGCAGTAATGCTGGCAGTTTTCGAGTATGGTCATCAGGATAAATCCAACAATCATTTGAATGGAAAAATTGGTTCTACGGTCACAAAACTGCTTGATAATTTCGGAATTGTGAGAAACTATGGACCTCACGGATTGCAATTGGCTTATGTTGGTGCCGGAAGAATTGATCTGTTCATTCAGGAAGATCTCGATACCTATAACTGGATCGCCGGACTACTGATCGCTAGAGAAGCCGGAGCTGAAATTTTAACATCCGATGGAAATCCTTGGAAATGGGGCAGCGAAAGCCTTTTGGTCGCAGGCAAAAATATTACTGAAAAATATCTCTCCATCAAATCTGAAAATTAAAATGAATATAGCAATCATAGGAGCTGGAGCCGGAATTGGATTGGAATCTGTCAAGCAAGCTCTCGAAAAAGGACATAAGGTAACAGCACTTTCTACAAATACGAATCATATTAATGATCATCCTAATCTGATTAAAATAAACGGGAGTGCAACCTCACCATTCGACCTTAAAAAAGCAATTAACGATTCTGAGGCGGTTTTGATCACTGTCGGGACAAAAAATAAAAAAGCAACGACTCTTTTTTCTGATATTGCCAAAACACTCATCCTTGTTAGTAGTGAACTTAATTTTTCTTCGCCGGTTTTTGTCATCACTGGTTTTGGAGCAGGAGAAAGTAAAAACTATTTAAGTTTCTTTATGCGGACGGTCATCTCATTGTTCCTGAAAGACCAGTATATCAATAAAACTGAAATGGAAGAACTGATTGTGAAAAGTGATTTGAAATGGGAGATCATACGACCCGGAATGCTTACCAACGGAAGTGCAGCGTCAACTTACAAAGTATTATCAGTACTTCAAAAAGGAATGAAAGTGGGGAAAATATCAAGAGCCGATGTGGCCAATTTCTTGGTTGATGAAGCAGAAAATCAAAGATTTATTTATCAATATGTGGCCTTATCTAATTAATAAAAAATAGTGACAGATCTAATTCTATCACTATTTTTTTATCCACAAACAATGTCTTGATTTCTATTGAAAGTCGGTTTATTCAATCCAAAAATTCCCCACAGAATACGTTTTTGCCTTCCCACTAATGACCACTCTTTCACCTTTGTCCTCACAAAATAATGTTCCTAACCGTTCAGAAACTTGAAGCGCGCTAAGTTCTTTTTTGTTCAGTCTCTCTGACCAAAATGGGATCAACGAACAATGCGCCGAACCGGTCACTGGATCTTCCAAAATAGATGCCTGAGGTGTGAAGAATCTCGAAACGAAATCACAATCATCACCTTTGGCTGTTACGATCACGCCTCCCGGATCCAGATTGATCTGATCAAACAATTGTCTGTCAATTTTGATATTTCTGACATCCGTTTCGTTGTCATACACCAAAACATAATCTCTTGATTTCAAAACTTCTTTTGGCTTAATATTCAGAGAATCTTCTATGCTTTTTGGAAGCGTATAAGCTGTTGGCATTCTCGACGGAAAATCCATTCTGTAAATATCTTTATCAACTACGACAGTTAGATCGCCACTTAAAGTTTCAAAAACAATCGTATCACTTTTGTAGTTGAGAATAGTCTTTAAGCAGTGTGCTGTAGCTAAGGTCGCGTGGCCACACAGATCCATTTCGATCTCTGGCGTGAACCAGCGCAAATGGATTTTATCGCCTTTGTTGACAAAAAAAGCAGTTTCTGCCACAGCATTTTCTTTTGTTATTTTTAATAGAATATTGTCATCCAGCCAATTTTCAAGCGGTACGACACAGGCGGGATTTCCACCAAAGATTTTATCTGTAAAAGCATCGATTTGATAAAGAGCGTACTTCATTTTCTGTCTTATTTATGAATTAAAAAAGTGATGCAATTTATCAATTAATTTCTTTTCGATGATGAAATTTCTCCTCAAAATCACAGCGATTTACTTTTAAAAACCACCATCTTTTCTCTCATCATTTCATTGATCGTATAGGAAATTCCGCCCATTCCCAAACCTGAAGCATCTCTTCCACCAAACGGCATCCAATCTACCCGGAAGGCTGTATGATCATTTACCATCACAGCTGTTGCGTTGAGTTTATTCGTAGCGTCTAAAGCAATATCAATATTTTTAGTAAAGACTGCAGCCTGGAAATGCACATCCAGAGCATTTGCTTTTTTGATGGCCTCATCCCGATCGGTGAAAGGGTAGATGCAAACCACAGGACCGAAAATTTCAAGTGTTGAAACTTTCGCTGTTTCTGAAGGATTCAACAAAACTGTTGGTTCAAAACAAGTATCAGAAATTCTTTTTCCACCGGTGATCAGTTTTGCACCTTCCTCAATAGCTTCATTCACCCATTTTTCAACACGGTCAACTTCTCTTGGCGCGATCAATGAGCCGACGTCTGTATTTTTCTCAAACGGATTTCCGACAATCAGTTTCTTAGTTGCTTCAGAAAACTGCTTGATAAATTCATCACAAATTTCTTGATTAATGTAAATCTTCTGAACCGAAACACAAACCTGGCCAGCATGGTAGAAAGCACCTTTTACCAAGTCGGGGATCATTTCGCTAAAATCTGCATCACTTTCGACAATGACTGGTGCTGTGCTGCCGTGTTCCAAAGCCGATCTGGTTCCTGGAGCTAATTTATTTTTGAGAGACCAGCCAACTTTTGCTGAACCTATAAATGTGAAAAAATGAATTCTAGGATCGGTAACCAGAAGTTCTGCTGTTTCATTATCACATAAAACTACTTGCAGCCAACCTTCCGGCAATCCGGCTTCTTTTAAGATGTCAGCCAATGCAAGACCAGATAAAGGTGTACTGATAGATGGTTTGAAGATAACAGGACAACCAGCAGCAATGGCAGTCACGATTTGATGAACAGCCAAATTCATTGGATGATTGAAAGCGCTCACCGCAGCGACAATTCCGATAGGTTCTTTGGTCGTAAAAGCAATTCTGTTCAACGAAGCTTCCGTAAGTCCCATCGGGATCTGTTCACCTTTTATTTGAGAAATATGTTCAGCCGCCAATTTCACACCTTTGATAGCACGGAGTATTTCTGCCTTGGAATCTTTATATGGTTTTCCGCCTTCACTGATGGCGATGTGGATCAATTCCTCTATTCTTTCATTATGGTAGCTGCTTTTTCCAGGATCTCAATTCTTTGGTAAGCCAGGAGCCAGTTTGATCGATCACTAAATAAATGCTGAGCTGTGATCAGTACTTCTTCAAGATCATTTTTAGTAATCAATTCTACCTCTTTCACGAAGCTTTGGTCGTATGGGAATGTTATTTTCGCAGTCATTTCAATTGTATTTAAAATTATAGATTCGGAGATTTAATATTTAAAATTAGCGCGAGGAATTATTGTACAGATTTCCTTATTTTAAATTTTAATTTGATTTACATTAATTAAAAATCCTGAACGGTAGGTCTTATGACAATTTCATTGATATCCACATCAGTAGGTTGTTCTATCGCAAAAGCGATGGCTCTGGCAACGGATGATGCTGGGATTGCCAGTTTGTAAAATTCTTTGACGCCAACAGAACTATCCTCATGATTGGTACTTAACTTTAGTTCAGAATCTACGGCGCCGGGTTCAATGGTTGTGGTTCTGATATTTCTTCCAACTTCGTGTCTCAGTCCGTCGCTGATGGCCCGAACCGCAAACTTGGTGCCGCTGTAAACTGTTCCGCCTGGACTGAAAACTTTGATGCCAGCCACAGAACCCAGATTAATAAAATGCCCGGATTCCTGCTTTTGAAAGATTGGCAATGCTGCAGCGATTCCGTAAAGAACCCCTTTGATATTGATGTCGATCATATTGTCCCATTCATCGGTTCTGACTTCTGACATTGGCGCAATCGGCATAATCCCGGCATTATTGATGAGAACATCAATTTTACCATAAGTATTCACTGCGTGATCAACCAAAGCCTGCACTTCTGTTTTACGAGTGACATCCGTTACCTGGTAGGAAGCTGTACCACCTTGTGATTCAATGTCATTGACGATTCTTTTCAAATTTTCTTCTCGTCTTGCACCAAGAACTACGATGGCTCCTTTTTCGGCAAGGTGCTTTGCTGTTTCTTCTCCCAAACCACTGCTTGCGCCTGTAATTACGACTACTTTGTTTTTGATATTGTTTTCCATTTTGATTTTTTTATTTGAATTTTAAAACTATTTTAATTTATTTGATTGCATTGGCACCAGCGATGGCAACCATCTGATCCTGATCTACAGAACCTCCGGATACACCAACCGCTCCAATGATTTTGTTGTTGATATCTCTTAATAGTACACCGCCATCAAATGTGATCAGACCACCGTTTGAATGTTCAATGTTGTATAATGGCCCTCCGGGTTGTGATAATTTTCCAATTTCTCCAGAATCTTTGTTGAAAAAACGTGCGGTTTTTGCTTTTTTGATGGCGATATCTGCGCATCCTAAAAGTGCCTCGTCCATCCGTAAAAATAATTTCAGATTTGCGCCTTCGTCAACAATAGCGATGTTCATCGGAATTCCTATTTTTTCTGCTTTGGCTTTTGCCGCTTCCAAGACTTTTTCAGATTGAATCGATGTAATATTCATAGACTGTTCTTTTATAAATGATCTAACGAATTGATCAAAAAAATGTGATGGTGAGATTTTACTTTTTAGAAGATCCCAAAATGACGATCATTTTTTCAGCAACGCCTTTTGCAGAAGCAGGATTTTGACCTGTAACAAGATTACCGTCGGCAATGCTGTGCGCTGACCAATTTTCTGCAGTATGAAATTTTGCACCTTGTTTCCTTAAAGCCGATTCTAATAAAAATGGAACATCTGCTATGGCATAACCTCGTTCTTCCTCATCTGTAAAAGACGTGATGTTTTTACCATTCACGAGGTAAGAACCGTTGCTTAATTTTACATTTAGTAGAGAAACCGGACCGTGACAAACGGCGCCTACCACAGCATTTCTCTCATAAGTTTCTTTGATGGTCTTTTTCAAAAGTGCATTTTCCGGCATATCGACCATTGGTGCTAGACCGCCGGGAATGAAGATCGCATTGTATCTACTAACATCAACCGTTGAAAGCTTTACCGCTTTTTGCATCGTTTCCCAACCTTTACCTGTGAGGAATGAAAGATTGGCAGGATCATTGGCTAGATTCAGAGCATCCAAGTAAGGTGTGTCTCCTGTCAAACTGGCGAAGTCTATTTGGTAATTTGCTTTGCTGAATTCTGCATAAGGATGCGCTACTTCGGGTAGGAATGTGCCTGTTCTTCTGTTGTTAGGTCCGATGGCGTTGGCATTGGAGACGATGATCAAAACTTTCTTGGTCATTGCTGTTTCATTTTTAAGGTTGACGTTCTCTTTTTTGCTTTGTGCATTAAACGTTGAAATAGCAAAAGCCATTACAAAGGGGATCAGTTTTTTCATTGCTATAAATTTTAAATTGTTAACGAATTATTTATAGGGCAAATCTAGAGCAGTTCGCCTCCTTAATGCGAGGAGTGAAGTCACAAAAAAAGTGTGATGGAAATCACACTTAAAGAATTATATCGATATTATTTTAAAAATTTTATTTCTTCATCAGATCTAATTGTAGAGCTTTCAAATGCGGCAGTAAAAATTATCTTCCGCTATCATTTAAATGGTGAGCTGTTCTTTGCCCCATTATTGCATTACTTCTGTCTTGGTTTTCCAAAGGGATTATAGGAGATGCCAACATTGAAATAGAAAGCAGGTTTTGAATTGGCTTCGAAGATAAAATCATTGAAGGAAGCTGTCTTTTCAAAAATCCTGGATGATGTAGTTGCCCGCAATCCGGTCTTTAACGTTCCTATAAAATTGGCGCCCAGTTTGTGCTCATAGATTGCGCCGGAGTTGATCTCTACTTGTCTGTACTCATAGGTTTTACCAGCAGGATAGAGGTAAAAATTGGTCGTGTCCAGCTCTGTCCCAAAAGAGAACCTGCCATTTTTAAACACGTTTTTTCTCAAGAGAATCTTCTTCGGTAAAAGAATGTCTGCGACCCAGCCATTGTTGAAGGTGTGTTCATATGTGAAGATGGGAAGCACAGGGATCTGTACCGTAGGATCGATCATCACGGCAAGACCAACTGTCATTTTTGTATTGGCAGTGGCTTTCAGCACCAGGCTTCCTGTCAACATTCCGCGTAATCTTTCAAAATGCTGCTCGCTGCCGTCTACGGATGCGGTTGCAGAATAGACCGCAAGTTTGTTGAATAATTTTGAAAATCGGGTGAGACTCAAAGATTCTGAATGATAATGGAAGTTATTTTTATTGTAATTGTCTCCGGAAAATACAGATAACTCATTGTCAGTCTCCACATGTGTGAATTTATAATTTAGACTTGTGCTCAGCATCCATTTTCTATTTTTGATAAAATAAATATTGGCGTTGGCTTTTAGCTGCTGAAAGTTCTTGACCTTGTTCTCGGGCAATGCTGTACCGTGCAGTTCCGGAGACAATTTGTAAGGCGTCACCTGGGTGAATTCTACATTCAAGTCCCTTGCCTGCGGGAATTTGTCTGTCACAAAGGCGACCACTCTTTGCGGGATACTGTCTTTTTTTTGTGCGGAAATTTGGTTGGTAAAAGGAACGAGTGCCAGTGGGACAAAGATTTTTTTAAAAGCGTTCATAGTTTATTTTAAAGTGTGGATAGCGGATTGGAAAAAGTTGAAGATGAAAATTCTGTTGTAAAAAAGCTCGATCCCATTCTCAACAAGAAAATCAATGTGTTTGTTGAAACTGGTCAAATAATCTTCTTCTACAAAAACAAACCAAAGTTCATCGATGTGATTTTGTTTTTTAAAAGCTTCAGAAGCAATCAGATTTAAAGGGAAAGTATGTTTGAGGTCATAGAACAGTATACCTTTCTTGACTCCATTGTCATCAATAATGTTAATAGGATGGCTGATGTAGTCTATCACTTTCAAACTTTGATTATAAGACTCTATGAAGTGATGGAGATCGATGACCTGTATTACTTTTTCTTCCTGCTGAGAATCTGTCATAAAGAAACATTCCAAGTTGATCTGCTCTGTTAATTCCTGAAAAACTGTCAATTCCATAGTTTGATAAATTTTACAGGACAAAGAAAGAGAGAATACGAGCTTCTCATTGGTTTTTTATACCAACACCTCGATAATTTATACTAAAACCGACTTTCTGAAAATTGGTATAATAAAATGCGGTGTTTGTATAATAATATAGGTAGTGATAACGTTATTAGCTATTTTTGCTACTGATAAAAAAAACAGCATGAAAAACCATTCAATGGAAGTCAAGGATACTTTTGTCATCGATTTTCTTGTCGAGAAAAGATTTCGGTTCTGCAGACACCTGGTATTTTCGCTATTCTTTTTTGTGTTGTTGTATAACGCCAGGTTTTGGCATGAGTTCCGGGAAGAATATGACCAGTACGTTTTACTGTTTGTCTATGTTGCTCTGCTGCTGATGACCTATATCAATATCTATGTTCTGGTTCCGCTGTTTTTCTTCAAAACGCGCTACATTCTGTATTTTATTTTACTGATATTATTAGCTGTTGTAGGCCTTAATCTGATCAGTCTTTGTTTTAATACCATCTTTGCGGGCTACAGAATAAGCGGGACAGAAGTGATAGACTACAGAAGAGGTCTTTATGAAGGCATTATGATGTGTATTCCCATTATTCTGATAAGCACCACGCTGAGACTGGTTCAGAAATGGACCAGAGATAATGTGAAGTTGGTAGAGCTCAGCAATCTTACCCTGACAATGGAACTGAATGAACTCCGCAACCAGATCAACCCCCATTTTCTCTTCAATATGCTGAATAATGTGAAAGCGCTGATAAGAACAGATCCCGAAAAAGCATCCACGGTGATCGTGAAATTATCAGAATTTCTGAGGTATCAGCTCTATGAAAATAATGAGGAGAAAACACTACTTACTTCAGAAATAGATTTCTTATCCAACTTTATCAACCTGGAAAAAATTAGAAGAGAGAATTTCTCCGTCGATATCAAAACCGAGACGGAGAAAAGAACACTCAACAAAACCTTTATCCCGCCCAATCTCTTTACCACTTTTGTAGAAAATGCCGTAAAACATAGCGTGGATATTACCGATAAAGATTCCTACGTCAACATCCAGATAGAAGTTGAAAACGGAAAACTGTATTTCGAATGCCGTAATTCTCAAAACAAAGATTTCCCCATTCCGGAAAACGAGTATGGCGGACTTGGACTTGTCAATATCAAGCGAAGGCTGGAGCTTTTGTACCAGGACCAATTTGAGTTAAAGATCACTTCCGAAGACAACGAATATATCGTAAACCTAATAATTCCCGTATGAACTGTATCATTATAGATGATGAGCCCCTGGCAAGAGCAGAGATGCGCTCACTGATCTCTGAAGTCTCCGAAACCGAAATTGTAGGCGAGTTTTCCAATGCGCATACGGCTTTGGATTTCCTCAAAACCAATCAGGTCGATCTTATTTTTCTGGATATAGAGATGCCTCTGGTGTCGGGATTAGAATTTGCCCAGATGCTGCCCAAACAAAGTCTTATCATCTTTACAACAGCCTATTCCCAGTACGCTTTGAAAAGTTATGAGTTGGATGCTATAGATTATCTTTTGAAACCAATCGAGAAAAACCGTTTGGATAAGGCCATCAAAAAAGCCGAATTATACAATCAGCTCTTATCCCAAGATACGGTGAAAAATACGGTAGAGTCCAATACAACAGACTTTCTATTTATAAAAGCAGACCGCCGATTTTATAAGGTCAATTTTTCTGAGATCAAATTTGTAGAAGGACTGAAAGATTACGTCGTGATCCACACACAGACCCAAAAGCTAATTACAGCTATGAATCTGAAGACCATTCATCAAAAGCTTCCCGCAGAAGTATTCTTACGTGTCAGCAAATCATATGTGGTCAATATCCATTTTATAGACTCTTTTGATAAGCATCAGGTCTATGTTGATGATGCGGAAATACCTTTGGGAGATGTTTACAGGATGGACTTTTTCAAGATCTATTCTAATGGTTCCCTTAATTTGGAAGGGTGATCTGATGGTGTTTTGCAGATCTTCGTTAGTTTCAATTCTACGGAGTTTTTTTCAAGAATTTCTGTCAGCGTTTACAGGAAAGAGTTAGGGTTTTATGATAAGCTGATTTAATGCTCTTCGCAACACTCGTCTATTTTGATTTTAATCAAACAAACAATATTTTAGAATATATATTACTTTCATTTGCACATTGCGAAGGCTTTGGTATCATGGTAAATTTGTCAGGGTGAAACGGTTGCATTTTTGTATGTAAAAAGCAAATTTGTATTTACCTTAATCATTTTTATATGAAAACTTATAAAGAAAACACCATCATCATAGGTGGTGGTTTTGCTGGAATAGAAATAGCCGAAAAACTTTTAAGATCCGATTATGGGTCCAATATTATTTTAGTTGACAAGAACAACTACAATTTTTTTCCACCTTTATTATATCAAGTCGCGACGGGATTTTTGGATGTTTCCAACATCAGTTATCCGTTCAGGAAATTTTTCAGAGATCATCCTAATTTTTTATTCAGAATGGGAGAACTTCTAGAAATCAAACCAGAAGAAGATAAAGTAATCCTAAATAATGGCGAACTCAATTACTCTAAATTGATCATCGCCACAGGAACTGTAAGCAACTATTTCGGGAACGAAAATATCAAGAAAAACGCCTTGCCGATGAAGACCATCGATGATGCGATCAACCTGAAAAATACGGTTTTGGACAGGCTCGAACAGGCATCCAGAACAACTGATCTCCAGGAAAGAAAAAAACTGACCACTTTCGTAGTCGCAGGTGGTGGGCCAACAGGCGTAGAAATTGCCGGAATGCTCAGTGAGCTTAAGCAAAATATCCTTCTCAAAGATTATCCGGAACTGAATAATGTTCCATTTGATATTCACTTGATCGATGGCTTGCCAACAGTTCTCGCACCTATGAGCAAGGCTTCGCAGGAATATGCTACCGGATCTTTACAGAAAATGGGCATCAATATCAAATTGGGACAGTTGGTAAAAGATTATGTGGATGATATCGTCTACATAGCCGATGGAACGCAGATCGAAACCAAAAATCTACTCTGGACAGCTGGCGTTACGGCTCTTGTTTTCAAAGGGATTCCTGAAGAGAGTTATGGAAAGGGGAAGCGATTAATAGTTGATGCTTACAATAAAGTGGCTGGAACCGAGAATATCTATGCCTTAGGCGACACAAGTATAATGACAACAGATCCTGCGTTTCCAAATGGCCATCCGCAATTGGCTCAGGTTGCGATTCAACAGGCGACTTTACTTTCAAAAAACCTGAATGCAACGGCAAAAGGCAGTTCGCAAAAAGCATTTGTGTACAACGACAAAGGATCGATGGCTATCATTAGCAGGAATAGGGCGGTGGCGGATCTTACGGCTGGTCCTTTCAAACATTTCAACGGATTTTTTGCGTGGTTGATCTGGGTGTTTGTACACTTGTTTTCATTAATTAATTTGAGAAATAAGGTTACCACATTTTTCAATTGGCTTAATGCTTACGCTACCAAGGATCAGCCTTTACGAATGATTGTGAATGCAAAAAAACAATAATTAATGATCTCTTTGATGAAACAGGAAATATGAAATAAAACTGTATCATCTTACATTGCATGATTCGACTGGACTTTAGCATCCGGAAAATGACTTATCATAGATCAATGTGATTTCTTAAACTTGTTTATGG
>Ga0308171_1003033_pt1 | contig 16109 bp, 11 predicted proteins | sample PhyGR1_FD_202135 | JGI IMG/M metagenome (GOLD analysis project Ga0308171, IMG submission 202135) | Phyllosphere microbial communities from UC Gill Tract Community Farm, Albany, California, United States - DLSLSG.R1 | ecosystem: Host-associated > Plants > Phyllosphere > Unclassified | place: USA... | reverse complement strand
ATTATCGCCAGCGCCCCCCGCGAAAATGGGGGATTCTGTCATGCCCCAACGCGCGGCAAGTTCGGCATTCAGTGTGCCGGCGGCGTCGGTACCCTCGCAAAGACCAGGCATGGAGGCGAGACGCAGATTGGAGGCTTCGAGTGCTGCATCGGACCAGAGCCTGCGCCCTGTATCGAGCCAGAGCGAGCCTGAAGCGTCCGACATGTCATCGATCAGAGCGCCTGTCATGCGAAAGCGCAGCCAGGCCTTGGGAAGCACGACATGGGTGACCCTGGAGAAAACCTCTGGCTCGTGTCGGGCAACCCACATCACCTTGGGCGCGGTGAAGCCGGGCATGGCGATATTGCCCGTAACCTGCCGACAGAGCGGAAAGCGATGCTCGAAAAGCGAGCATTCCGACTCTGCCCGCGTGTCGTTCCAGAGCAGGCAGGGGCGCAGCACGGTGCCATCCTCACCCAGCAGAACGGCACCATGTTGTTGTCCTGATAGACCGATGCCCCGCACTGAGGCAAGCGCCTCGGGATGGCTATCGCGCAAGGCGTCGAGCGCACGCAGGGTCGCTTCGTACCACTCATTCGGATCCTGCTCGCTCCAACCCGGATGCGGGCGGCTGACTGTCAGCTTTTCGGTATGAGCGGCAATTACTTTCTGGTTCTTATCCACCAGAACCGCCTTGATGCCCGAAGTGCCGAGATCGATGCCGAGATACATAAAAGCGGGTCTTTCGTGGTTGTTGTGTGTCGAGGCGCAACGCGGAGCGAGAGAGGTGCCCCCGCAAGCTGTCGGGAGCAGGCCCAGCATATGAGGCGCTGTCGGGCCAGATGAAAGACCCGGCCATTGCGCGATGTCGCGTCACAATCGGGTGAAATATCGTGTGTTGCTGCGGGAGATCCCGGTCAAACCCTGACAAATCACCCTTATGATCCCTATCCTATGGGGTCGGGAGGTGCGGTGCGCGCAGTAGGCACGCGGACTGTTCCTGTCTATGGTCGCTAGAGATGCTGCGCGACAGAAGTCCTAACGGGCAAAGGGAGAGATGATGTCGGTCGAGATTAAGGTGCCGGTTCTCGGTGAAAGTGTCACCTCGGCGACGATAACCCGCTGGCTCAAGCAACCCGGGCAGGCGGTGGCCGCAGACGAACCTGTCGTCGAGCTGGAAACCGACAAGATCAGCGTTGAAGTGCCTGCGCCTCAGGCTGGCGTTCTGGGCAATGACCTGATGGCCTCTGGTGCTGAAGTGGCTGTTGGCAGCGTTCTCGGCACGCTCGACCCGAATGGCAAGGCCAGTGCGTCGGTCTCGGCCGCTGCCCCGTCCAGAGATGTCTCGGCCACGGCAGCGCCACCAAAGGCAACGCCTGCTGCCCCACAGGCCGCACGCGATCCGATGCCTGCGGCAGCAAGACTGATGGCTGAGGAGCGCATCGCGCCAGGCAGCATTACCGAAGGCACCGGGCTCGACGGGCGCATCACCAAGAGGGATGTGATTTCCCGTATGGAGCAGCCGCGCGCGGCAGCACCGGCTTCTACAGGTGCGATGCCCCATGCTGCCACTCAGTCGACCCCGGCTTCTGTACCTGCGGCTCCTTCTGAGCCCTCTCCGGCGGTGGCCAGCGCTTTGGCCGCGCTGCTCGGCAAGAACGAGCAGGACAGTCGTGAGCAGCGTGTGCCCATGACGCGTCTGCGACAGACCATCGCTCGCCGTCTGAAAGACGCGCAGAACACGGCCGCTATCCTGACCACCTTCAATGAAGTGGATATGAGCGCGGCCAAGGCTTTGCGCGCCGAGTATCGCGAGGTTTTTGAAAAGAAGCACGGGGTCAAGCTCGGCTTCATGTCGATCTTCGCGCGCGCCTGTATCAAGGCCTTGCAGGAATTTCCGGCTATCAATTCGACGATCGATGGCGATGACATTCTCTATCGCCGCTTCGTCAATCTCGGCATTGCTGTCGGAAGCGAGCGCGGGCTGGTTGTGCCGGTGTTGCACGATGCGGACCAGATGAGCTTTGCCGAACTCGAGCGCCATATCAACGATTACGGCACACGTGCCCGCGCAGGCACGCTCAAGCTCGATGAGCTGTCGCGTGGTACGTTCTCGATCACCAATGGCGGTGTGTTCGGCTCGCTACTCTCCACCCCGATTCTCAACCCGCCGCAATCGGCCATTCTGGGCATGCATGCCATTCAGGACCGCCCGGTGGCGGTCGACGGGCAGGTGGTCATCCGTCCGATGATGTATGTTGCGTTGTCCTACGATCATCGCATGGTCGATGGCCGCGAGGCGGTGAGCTTCCTGGTGCGCGTCAAGCAATATGTGGAAGATCCCCGCCGCCTGCTTCTTGATGTCTGATAGGAAAGAGACCGCCATGTCGGAGAGTTATGAGTTCGATCTGGCCGTTATCGGCGCTGGCCCTGGCGGTTATGTCTGTGCGCTCAAGGCCGCGCAGCGGGGTCTGAAGGTGCTGTGCGTCGACCGGCGTGAAACACCTGGCGGCACCTGTCTCAATGTCGGCTGTATACCGTCGAAGGCATTACTGCACAGCTCCGAGCGTCTGCACGAAGCCGAGACCGAATTTGCGGCACTGGGCATTGATGGTGTTTCGCCGAAGCTTAATCTGGGCCAGATGATGGCCCGCAAGGAGCGTGTGGTCGGCGACACCGTCAAGGGTATCGGCTATCTTTTTCGCAAAAACAACGTCACCTTCAAGGTTGGCGAAGCAACGCTGACAGGGCCGCATGGCCTGTCGATCAACGGTGAGAGCGTGACGGCGCAGTCGATCGTGATTGCAACGGGCAGCGCACCCGTCGCGCTGCCGGGTCTTGCTTTTGACGAAAAGCGCGTCGTGTCGTCGACTGGTGCCCTGTCTCTCGACTCTGTGCCCAAGCGTCTTGCCGTGATCGGTGCCGGTGTGATCGGCCTCGAACTCGGGAGTGTCTGGAAGCGCCTGGGTAGCGAGGTGACGATCATCGAATATGGCGATCATGTTGCCCCCGGTTTCGATCGTGGGCTCGGGCGCCAGTTTCAGCGTTCGCTTGAAAAACTCGGCCTCAAATTCCGTCTTTCCACGCGTGTCACCAAGGTCGCCACCGAAGGCGCCGCGCTCGATCTGACCTTGCAGAAGGTCGGTCAGGAAGCGACCGAGGCACTCGAAGCCGATGTCGTTCTCGTGTCTATCGGGCGCAAACCCTATACGCAGGGGCTCGATCTCGGGGCGGTCGGTATCGATACCGACGAAGTCGGGCGTATCCCCGTCGATCCGCATTTCCGCACGTCTTGCCCCAGCATTTATGCCATTGGCGATGTGATTGCCGGGCCTATGCTGGCGCATAAGGCAGAGGAAGAAGGGATCGCCCTCGCCGAACATCTGGCGGGGCGTGTCGGCCATGTGCCCTATGACGCCATCCCGTCAGTCATCTACACCCAGCCTGAGTTTGCCATGGTCGGCCGGACCGAAGAGCAGCTCAAGCAGGATGGTGTCGCCTACAAGACGGGGAGCTTCCCCTTCATGGCAAGCGCGCGCGCGCGCGCCATTGCGGCCACCGATGGTGGGGTCAAGGTGCTGACCGACGCCAAGACCGACCGCATTCTGGGGGTGCATATCCTGGGTGCCTGCGCGGGCGAACTGATCGCCGAAGCCACACTGGCCATGACTTTCAAGGCCAGCGCAGAAGATGTGGCATTGGCGTGTCACGCGCACCCGACGCTCTCTGAAGCCTTGAAAGAGGCCGCTCTGGGTGCGTTCGACAAGGCGCTTCATCTCTGAGGAGTAATGGGACCAAAGCACCTTGGGATATAGTGCCGCGATCCCCCAGATCTGAAGTGTCGGGCTGAAAAGAGGTCAGACGTAGCGTTTCCTGCTGGGCGCATGCGCTTTGCGCCCAGCAGGAGGAAACACCTCATTTCGCCAGAAGGGCATTCAGAAGCCCGTATGTCGCTTCGACACGGGCTTCATTCGGCGTGTTCTTGTTGGCCAGTACGACGACACCGATGTGCCTGCTCGGGATCATCGCAACATACCCCCCAAAACCGTCGGTTGAGCCAGTCTTGTTGAAAATGACATCCTGCTCATCGGGGTGTGGTGACGTGATCACCGTGACCGGGTGCGGTTTCATGATGAAGTCATAGCCATTGCCCAGTAGCATCGGCTGCAGGGCCGTTGGCCAGGGGTAATGTTCCCAGATCATGTCTTGGGTAAAGAATGCCGTCTTGTATCGGCCTTGCTGGGTCATTGCGACGGCGCGCTTCAGCTCTCCGGGTGGATGGCCCAGGCCCATCTCGATATCCAGCACTGTAAGCATGTCGCTTGGTGTGGATTTGACACCATATGCTTCTGCCGCCAGCAAGCCGGGATGGACCCGCTCGGGTGCGTTGGTTTTCCTGTCATAGCCGTATGCGTAATTTTTCATTTCGCTGGCCGGTACCTCGATCCAGCTATGCCGCAGGCCGAAAGCAGGGAAGAGGAGCGTCTGAACGGCGTTGGTATAGCTCATTCCAAGAGATTGGGCGGAGATATAGCCCAGCAGACCGATGCTGATATTGGAGTAGCTTCGCGCGCCGGGCTGCGGGGGGTGCCAGGCTTCGAGCCATTGGGTCAGACCCTTGATGTCAGTGACTGTGTCCGGCACCTGAAGGGGAAGCCCTCCCGAGTGATGGGTAGCAAGATCGAGAAGGGTCAGATTGGTGCCGATTGTGCATCGATCATCGCAAAGATGATGGGCGACCGTATCGTTCAGACTCATCTTGCCACGTTCGACCGCAAGGGCTGCTAGCGTCACGTTGAAAATCTTACTCATCGAACCAAGCTCGAAAAGCGTGTCAGGTGTGACCGGGCGATGATCGGCGCGTGATGCCAGCCCTGTCGCATAGAAATGATGCGCACCGCCTACTGTCACGCCGACCACGAGGCCTGGCACCGCGTAGCGCTCTTTGAATGGCGCGAAGGCCGCGGCAATTTTCGTATCCAGCGTATCGGCGAAGGCAGGTGCGCTCGTCAGGAGCCCGAGACAGGCAAATGCCCGGGTCAGCAAGGACAGTCCAGAGTGAGTCATGGGATCCTTCGTGTTTCCGTGTTTGTTTCAGACAATGGCTGTCGATTGCCGTGCATGACAGGAAGGCGACGTCTGCGTTCAGCGCAGGGCCGTTATCGTTCTGCTCGTTGATGCACAGAGCGTGGGAAGAGCTGGCAATCCACCAACGCCCAACGGATATCGTCGCGTGCGTGTGATCGTAACAGACAGAACGCGAGGGCCGTCGCCTTCTTCCATGCCTGGGCTCAGGCAGACACTGGCCGATCCGGTTGTCCAGCACCCTTCGTTCTGGTCACCGCGATGCCAGCCCGAACAGATATGGGACGTCTCTTTCAAATCCAGAGACAGAGTTCTGTCGCTGGCCCAGAGTGTCATATCGCAGATCAGCACGCCGAAATAACGACGATCATCCAGAAAGGGACCGGTTTCATCGCAAGGCCGGGCGCGACGCGAGGTGATTTTATACGTGGCAAGCGGCCCATCCAGGCGGAAAAGATAGGTATTCCCCGTTTGTCTGAACGGATCGAGGCGGCCGCCGCTCTGACTGACGAGATGCAGGTCCGGTTCCGAGGTAAATTCCTCCTCCGCATAGAGATTTTCTAGAGCAATAGGGGAGAAACGTTCCCATAATTCTCTGACGAAATCCGTTGCGACGTTCAGTGGCGCGCAGGCATCGTGCTGCCAGGAACAGTTCTGGGGCAGATGGTGTATCGTGGAGCCCGTCAGCGCGCTTTGCTCAAAAATCATCCGATTGCCGGTGTCAAGATAACTTTCGCTTTCGACACCATTTGCCAGAATGATTGCATGTCGCTCGAGTTCGATATGATGGTACTCATAATCGGTGATCGTGCGGTCATAGAAAATCGTCATGTCATTGACGAGCATTCTGGCGGGCACGAAGCACCCCGCGAGATACAGGCAATGCTCGGCGGTCACATACAGATCCTGATTGGGTTTTCCTTCCCCGAGTGCATCCTTGCGAAAACAGATCGGATAGCCGGCGCGATCATCGTCCAGCCTGTCGCTTCCCACACTGTGTCGGGCCTTGCCTGTCCAAATGATTGTCTCACTTTGTTCGACGCCGTTGCGCAGTGTGATCACTCTGTCGCCTGGCTTCAAAGTCTCTATCAGGCGCTCGCCGCCCGGTGTCATGAGAGCGGTGCCGGGCAGATAGCAAATGGCTGCAACGGTCTCACCAGCAGGAAGAGTAGTGGAGGTGAACCCCGTCTTGCTTGCGCTGATTGCAGGCCCATAGGTGCTCGTCTGCTTGGAAGACCAGACGAGGCTCCCGTCTCCAGTCGTGGACCAGAGCAGATAGCCCGGGTAAAAACGGTTGTTATCACCAAACATATAGGTGGCGTTTTTAGTGCTGAAACCGAACATATCGGACGCTTGATAGGCTGCACCCGATAAATAGGTCTGGATTGTGCCTGTAATCGTGGTTTCGTCAGCCAGTTCTATCTGGAACTGCTTGCGATCGAAATCAATATAAAGCGTTGCAGTTCCGAGAGAAGATATCGCAGTTCCGTCACCATTCTGCCCTCTGGAGTAGCAAGGAACAGTCCATTTTTGGATATTAGACATTAAACCACCCGATTATTCGGCGCACTATATATTTATCTATAGATGCTATATTATTACAAAATAACGATATACATCCAAAAACGCGTACTATATTTTTGTTTACTTTCTACTTCTCATATTGTAGGTGTATTTGATCAGACGCGAAAAGGTGAGATCTGGCGACATGCGCGACCATAGACGTTACTTGGCCTTAAGAAAAACTTGTTATGCTTAGGCCCATTAAGCATAACTTGAGATATGTTTGATTACTCGGCGCTCAGCGCAGTAGCAGCAGTTATTCGTGAAGGCTCGTTCGAGGGCGCCGCACGGGTTCTGCGCATCACCTCATCGGCGGTATCACAGCGCGTGCGCAGCTTCGAAGACCGCCTCGGCGCCCTTCTGATCGTGCGTGGCTATCCCTGCAAGGCAACCGCATTGGGACAGTTGCTCAGCGCCCATGTCGAGCAGGTGCGTTTGCTTGAAGCCGATATTCACAAGACCTCCGGTCTCCCCCTTTCGGCAAATGAGGGAAAAATCGCGCTGCGTCTGGCTGTCAATATTGATAGTCTGGCAACATGGCTGCCTAAAGTCATGACGCAATATGCCCTTGAAAGAGGCATCTGCATCGATCTGCAGGTCGAAGACGTCGCCATGACAGCCGATCTGTTTCGATCGGGCGATGTGATGGCGGCTGTCACGACGCGAACGGATCTGCTGCAAGGATGTAAAGCAGTGTATCTCGGGTCGATGCATTATGCCGCCTGTGCACGGCCGGATTTTGTGGTGCGCTATTTTCCTGATGGGTTTACGCCTGAGGCGATCGACGCCGCACCGTGCATCTGTCTTGAAGCACAGGACAGCCTGCAGAAGCAGTGGCTGGAACTTATGGATCGGCCCGAGTTGTCGCCGATGACCCATTATGTTCCGTCCAGCCGCGGCGTGCTCGATTTCACTCTGAGTGGCCTCGGTTGGGGGCTGCAACCGGTCACCCTGGCAGCGCCGCATCTCGCCAGCGGCGATCTGGTGGAGATCGATCCTGGCAGAAGATTGCAGGTGCCTCTCTACTGGATCTTGCCTCGCCTCAAGAGCGCCATTCTTGATGAATTGACAGCGCATCTGAAAAAACAATGCGCCGAGCATCCTGCATTTTCCGCATCGGCCTAGTCGCGCCTTCGCTCCTGACGTCCGGCAGGTCTGGTCACGCTGTTTTCCGTCTGGTTGTTACCGTCCGGTCGAGAGAAGCAGGATGGCCTTCCTGCGGATAGCGTCTGGTCTCGGCAATCGTCAGAGAAAGAATGAACGTGTCGGTCCCGATAGAGGAGATGTCGGCTAGGTCGAGGGAGGCGGCGCCATCTGTCCAGTAGCCCTGTTCGTTTTTTTCTCGATGCCAGCCGTCTCCAGACTGCGCAATTCTATCGAGATCGAGGGAGGTGGTTCTGTCGCCGCCCCAGATCGTGATCTGGGATACCAGAACGCCAAAATGGCGACGGTCATCGAGGAACGGTCCGAATTCGTCGCATGGGCGCACATTATTGGAAGCGATAGTATAAACGGCGCTCACGTTCGGAATCCGGAAGAGCCAGGTGCTTCCGGTCCGGCGATAAGGCAGCAGATACAGGTTCCTTTCGCTGTCCAGCAAATGAAGATCAGGGTCGCATGTCGTGCTACTCTTCGCCAGAAATGCCTCCAGGCTCAGGGGTGACAGTCGCTCCCATATGGGTTTGACGATATCCGGGGCGACAGCGAGGGGCGCGCATGCATCGTTTTCCCAAGAGTGAGCATATGTCTGAAGCTGGCGGTGTGAGTCGGGGAGTTCGTCTTGTTCAAAGACGAGGCGATTTCCCGTATCCAGATAGCTCTCGCTGGCTGCGCCATTCGCCTGGATAACCGCGTGTCGTGCGAGCTCTATATGATGATAATCATAGGCGACGATCGTTTTATCGTAAAAAACTGTCTTGCCGTTGACGAGCATGCGCGCCGGGATAAAGCATCCATCGATATGCAGACAATGCTCTGGCGTAACGAACAGATCGCGATCGGGCGTTCCGTTGCCAAGCGAGCCTTTGAGGAAACAGACGGGATATCCTGCGCAATCGTCATGCAAGGCGAGATGATGGTCTTCTGCTGTGCGATACCGTCCGTCCAGGCGATGAGTGTATCGCCTGGACGGAGCGTCTCGATTGCGCGTTCGCCTTGCTGGGTGGCGATCATCGTGCCTGGTAGATAACAGATGGCTGATACCTTCTGGCCTGTGGGCAGGTTCGTCGCTGAAAAGCCTGTGTCGCTGGCCTTGATGACCGGGCCAATACCCGAAGATTGCGGTAGCCAGACCAGACCGTTGTTACCGAGATAGGTATAAGTGAGATATCCGGGATAAAAAGCGCTGTTCGTGCCGAACATATAGACGTCAGTCTGGGTGCCCAGATCGATCATACCCCAAGCCTGATAGGAGCCGCCCGAATAATAGGTAAGGATCATTCCTTTAACAGTCGTGCCATCCGCAAACTCGATCTGATAGCGCTTGCGGTCAAAATCCACATGGAGCGTCGACATGCCAAGAGAAATGATTTTTCCACCGGGACCCATTTTGTAGCAGGGCAGATTCCATTTGACGATATTCGCCATGTCTTGATCTCTTTCTGCGTGAGAGTGGAATGAATTTGTCTCGTATTTCTTTTGTCTCGGGTCAGTTCAGCGAAGCGGGAGAAATGACGGGTCGAGTGCGGTTCCGATCGCGAGCAAAGCAAGGCAGAGCATCGCGCTGCCGGTGAGAATATCGAGGTATCGACGTGGACGTTGTCTGGTGAAGATCGGCCGCAGGAGCCGTGCGCCGTAACCGAGCGCGGTGAACCAGAGGAAACTCGCCACGATTGCTCCCAGGGAAAAGGAGGGTCTTAATGGTGACGGTTGTGCGAGTGTGGCGGATCCGATCAGCAGCACCGTATCGAGATAGACTTGCGGATTGAGCCAGGTGAATCCGGCTGCGATAAGCAGCGTGGCGCGACACGAAACCGGATTTTGTTCCTTATCCGTAATGGATCTTGTATCCATCGCCTGCTTAAGGGAGCTTATGCCATTCCAGAGCAGGAAAACGGCGCCTGCCAGTGTCAGCCATCGTGCCAAGGTCGGGCGAAGCAGAAAAATACCATGGGCAAATCCGGCCCCCGCAACGATCAGGGCAACATCCGAAAGGCAACAAAAGAGAACGATGAGACCGATATGGTTTTTTTTCAGACCTTGCTGAAGCACGAAAAGGCTCTGCGGCCCGATCGCCACACTCAGGGAGGCGAAGAGGGCAAACCCTGTCATGAAGGGGGCGGCACGCAACATCATGCTGTGTCGATAGCTGAAGCTGGGAGGGTAAGAAAAACTTGTTTTGTTTATCCAGAAACAGGAAAACTTAATTAATGCTTGATTATGCCTGTCTGAGCGCCGTTAGTGCCGTGATTCGCGAGGGGTCATTTGAGGGCGCTGCGCGCAAGTTGCGTATAACCCCTTCGGCCGTGTCACAGCGTGTTCGCGGTTATGAGGAGCGTCTAGGCGCGTTGCTCATCGTGCGCGGCCAACCTTGCCGGGCAACTGCTCTGGGTGAAACCCTTGCAGCCCATGTCGACAAGGTACGTCTGCTCGAGGCGGAAATACCGCATCTTTCAGGAGCTGCGGACGAGGGAGATATTCCTGTTGTGACGATGCGCGTGGCCGTGAATGCCGACAGTCTTGCCGCATGGCTACCCGATATCGCCACGCGCTGCGCGGAAGAGTTGAATATCTGTCTCGATCTCCTGGTAGAAGATGAGGCCCTTACGGCGGACAGGCTTCGCTCTGGGGAAGTCACGGCGGCTGTGACAGCGCAGACCGACCCTGTGCCAGGATGTAAATCCATTCCGATCGGACGCCTGCGTTATATCGCCTGTGCGAGCCCCGCTTTCGCTGCGCATCATCTGGTAGGGGGGCTCAATGACACGTCAATCGTCACGGCTCCCTGCCTTTGTTTCGATAAACGCGATTCAGTGCAGCGGCGCTGGCTTGAAACGCGTGGGCTTGAAGCCGAGCCGAGGCGCACGCATTACGTGCCTTCTACCCAGGCTCTGATCGATTTTTCAGTGCGGGGCCTCGGCTGGGCCTTGCAGCCCTTGCCGCTGGTCCAGCGCTTTCTCAAGAATGGCGAACTGGTCTCTATCGACCCGGATCACCCGGTCGATGTTTCGTTGTACTGGGTGACGCCTCGGCTGAAGAGCGCCCTGCTTGCGGATCTGACGCAACATATGGTCAGAGCCTGTGCGCAGCATCCTGCGCTGATCTGATCCGCAGCTATATTCCCCTAAACCCGAGGAGAGGAAATGATCTCCTCGGGTTTAGGGTGTCAGACGGCTTCGAGACGAACGGCGTTAGCCGAGTGCTTCCTGCACCAGCGCGGCCTGTTCTGCCATATGCTCGCTAGCAAGACCGGTTGCAGGTGAAGCCGAGGCTTTGCGTCCGACATAGATCGGTCGCGGCTGAGCGTGAGAGCAGCGCTCGGCCGAGTTCTCGATGCGACGATCGACAAAAGCCCAGGCGCCGCCATTTTGCGACTCTTCCTGACACCAGATGATCCTGGCATTCGGATAGCGGGCGAGCTGTTGCGACAGCACATCGCGCGGGAAGGGATAAAGCTGTTCTAGGCGCAGGATCGCCACGTCCTTGCGGTCCAACTCACGTCTTGCGGCGCGCAGATCGTAATAGACCTTGCCCGAGCACAGCACGACGCGGTTGATTTCCGCATCCGGAAGCAGGGCATCGGTTTCCGGCAGGACGGTGCGGAAACGCGTTTCCGGTCCGAAATCGACCAGCTCCGACACGGCCTCCTTGTGACGCAGTAGCGATTTGGGCGTCATGATGATCAGAGGCTTGCGGCATTCGCGCGCAATCTGACGGCGCAGGGCATGAAAGTAGTTCGCGGGCGTGGTGATGTTGCAGACCCGCAGATTATTCTCGGCGCATAGCTGGAGATATCGTTCCAGACGCGCCGAAGAATGCTCCGGACCCTGGCCTTCATAGCCATGGGGCAGCAGCATCACGAGGCCGGAGGTGCGCAGCCACTTGGTTTCGCCCGACGCGATGAACTGGTCGATGATGACCTGTGCGCCATTGGCGAAATCACCGAATTGCGCTTCCCACAGAACCAGAGAATTAGGGGCGGCAAGCGTGTAGCCATATTCGAAACCCAGTACGCCGAATTCGGAGAGCAGGGAGTTATAGACCTCGATCTTGGCCTGACCGTCTGCAATATTGTTGAGCGGCACATAATCGCTCTGGTTGAGCTGATCGACCAGAACGGCATGGCGCTGGCTGAACGTCCCACGCTGGCAGTCTTCGCCTGACAGGCGCACGGGGTGATGCTGCAGCAGCAGCGAGCCGAAAGCGAGGGCTTCGCCGAGGGCCCAGTCGATGCCTGCTCCGGTTTCAATCGCCTGACCGCGTGCCTGGATGACACGGCGCAGACGCGGATGCATCGCGAAATCTTCAGGAATACGCGTCAGGGCCGCACCGACACGTTGCAGGCCCGAGATGCTGATGCCCGTGACCGGCTGTTCGCGCAGGGGCTCGTCAGAAAGGCGCGAGGGATCCTGATTGCATTCCAGCCAGTCTTCGCGGCTGGGCTCGTAGGATTTTGCAGCTTCGAACTGGTTCTGCAGATGGTCCTGAAAAGACTGGAACTGGTCGTCCGCGGTCTCGGAGTCGATGATCTTTTCGCGGGCCAGACGCTTGGCATAAAGCGCACGCGTCGTCGGGCGGGCCGCGATGGCCTTGTACATTGTGGGCTGCGTGAAGGCAGGTTCGTCCGCCTCGTTATGGCCGTGGCGGCGATAGCACACCAGATCGAGCACGATGTCAGCGGCAAATTCGCGGCGATAATCGGCAGCCAGGCGCGCGCAATAGGCAGCAGCCTCGGGCTCGTCGCCATTCACATGCAGAATGGGCGCATGAACCGCCTTGGCGATATCGGTGCAGTAGAAGCCCGAATGCGCATGAGCCGAAATCGTGGTGAAGCCGATCTGGTTATTCGTCACGACATGAACGGTGCCGCCTGTGCGGTAGCCGATAAGCTGCGACATCGCCATGGTTTCGTAAACGATGCCCTGGCCCGCAAAAGCGGCGTCACCGTGAATCAGCAGCCCGAGATGGCGATAGCGGTTTTCGAGGCCGACACAGCCTTCGGAGTCCTGAATGGCGCGCACGCGCCCCACTACGACCGGATCGACCGCCTCGAGGTGGGAGGGGTTCGGGAGGAGGGTGACACGTACTTTTTCGTTCGAGACATGCAGTGTCGCTGCTGTGCCGAGATGATATTTGACGTCGCCCGAGCCCTGCACATCAGTCGGCTTGAAAGACGCCCCGGCAAATTCGGAGAAAATGGCGGCAAAGGGCTTTTGCACCACATTGGCCATCACATTCAGTCGGCCGCGATGAGCCATGCCGACCGAGACGCTGCGTGTGCCGTGGCGCACTGATTGCTCGATAATGGCATGAAGAGCGGGAATGGTGACTTCGCTGCCTTCGAGGCCGAAGCGCTTGGTGCCAGTGAAGCGTTTCTGGCAGAAGCTCTCGAAGCCTTCGGCTTCGGTCAGCTGGTTCAGAATGATCTTCTTTTCTGCGGCGGAGAATGTGTGGCGCCAGTCATCCCCTTCGAGGCGGTGCTGCAACCAGAGGCGCTGTGAGGCATCCTGGATATGCATGTATTCGACGCCGATCGGGCCGCAATAGGTCTGACGCAGGGCGGCGAGCAGCTCGTTGATGGTCGCGCTGGCCCGTTCGGGCAGGAGCGAACTGACCATCTGTCCCAGATAGATCGGGCGGTCGCGATCATTGGGGCCGAAGCCGTAAGTCGCGGGGTCGAGCTCGGTATAGGATTTCGGCACCTGAAGGCCGAGCGGGTCGAGACGCGATTCAAGATGGCCGCGCACGCGGTAGGCGCGCACAAGCTGGATCGCACGCACGCTGTCATCGACGCTTGAAAGCAGATCGGTCGCCGAAAATTCTGTATTCGGCCTCGGTGCCAACTGTCCCTGCGAGCGGGAGTCGAGTAGCGAGGCATGCTCACCCCAGGCAGGGCGATCGGCGCCCGGGTGGGGGTGGCTCGTTTCTGCTGCGCCGGTCAGGGCTGCAAGGCTCTCGGCGTCCAGCGCCTTGAACAGATCGGCGAAGGACGGATCGACGCTTCTCGGGTCTGCACTCCACTTCGCATGGAGGTCGGCCAGATAGACTGTATTGGCCCCGTTCAACGCGCTTGGTAACGAACCGATCTCACCCATGCTCGCAGCCCTCCCCGGCTGTTTCTCGCAGATCTGCATAGCGTCTCAAAATGGCACTCTCATGGCGCAAAAAACCATGGAACTCTCGCCTGACAGCAACAAGCATAAAACTTTTCCGAACGATTTCAGTTCACAATCGCACGTTCTGAAGAGGGGACCAGAAAGAGTCGAAACTTTCAATGCCGGATCCCGTCTATAGACTCCGCACCAGAGCGCGCTGAGGGTCTAACCCATCAGCGCGTGTTCTGATATTGCAGTTTGGAGGGGTCTGTCATGCGCCGCATGCCCATACTGGTGGCAGTCACATTTTCGCTACTGGTGACGGGATTCGGTGTGGGCGAGGCGGCTCCCGAGCATCCGGTCGAACAGCAGGGACGCCGTATGGATTTCGACAGTCGGGCTGCCTTGCGCTGCTCTACGGCGCCGCACCTCGTGCGTGCTGCCTATCTGGCCGGGCAGGAGCGTCAGGAGAAGACCGCATCTCTGCGCTCGTGTTTCTCCGATACGGACCGCATCGGAGCTGGGTATACGCAATTCGTACGCAACAGCGCCGTTCGTCACCCACATCATCGCATGAAGGGGTAATAAGCGCCTTGTCTCTGGACCGCGTCAGGAATAGGCTCACGTTCCATGTCACAGATCGCTCTTCAGTACGAAGCCCTTGAACGGACCCCGATCAGCGAGGCACCGTTCAGACATGTGGTCGTCCCTAACTTCGTGCGCGAAGAGGACCTCCAGACTCTCATCAATCTAATGCCGGAAATGCGCTCTGGCGGATCTTTTCCCCCTGAAGGCCTCAAGCTGCATCCGACGGTCAGGGCGCTGACGAAAGAGCTGCAGGGGCCGCGTCTGAAGAAGATTGTGGCTCAGAAATTCGGCCTCGATATCGAGAGCGCGCCGAGCATGCTGACCCTTCGCGGTCGCACACGCGAGAAGGATGGGCGCATTCATCGTGACTCAGAAGCGAAGCTGGTCACCATTCTGCTTTACCTGAACCCGGAGAGCGCGGCCTGGTCGGCTCAGGAAGGATGTCTGCGCCTGCTCAACGGGCCGGATAATCTTGAGGATTATGATGTTGAGGTGAAGCCTGCCCACGGTACGCTGCTCATCTTCCCCAATGGCCCAAAAACCTGGCACGGACACAGGCAGTATGTCGGCCCGCGCTACACTATTCAGCTGAATTACATGGCCACAAATAACAAGGCGCGCTATGAACTGCGCCGTCATCGTCTGTCGGCGCTGCTCAAGCGTCTGTCCTTCGCACGGTGACCGTCGAATTCTGACTGAGGTAAAGTGATAATGGGATACCGCGTTGCGGTCGTGGGTGCGACTGGTGCTGTAGGTCGTGAACTCCTGCGCATTCTTGCCGAAAGAGATTTTCCTGTTTCCGAGGTGGCGGCGCTCGCTTCGGCACGCTCCACGGGACAGGAAGTGTCCTTTGGTGACAAGAAAGTGCTGAAAATCCAGAATCTCGAAACCTTCGACTTCGCGGGATGGGACATTGCGCTCTTCTCGCCCGGCGCTTCGATCTCGGCCGTCCATGCGCCGCGCGCGGCGGCGGCTGGATGTATCGTGATCGACAATACCTCGCATTTCCGTATGGACCCGGATGTGCCGCTGGTGGTGCCGGAAGTGAATGCCAATGCGCTGAAGAAGATGAAGCGCAACATCATCGCCAACCCGAACTGCTCGACAGCGCAGATGGTGGTGGCGCTCAAGCCGCTGCACGATCTGTTCACCATCAAGCGTATCGTTGTCTCGACCTATCAGGCCGTATCCGGTGCGGGCAAGGACGGGATGGACGAACTATTTGCCCAGTGTAAAGGCAGCTTTGTGGGCGACCCGCCAACCATAGCCCAGTTTACCAAGCAGATCGCTTTCAACGTCATTCCGCATATCGACAGTTTCCTGCCAGACGGCACTACGAAGGAAGAGTGGAAGATGGCGGTCGAGACGCGCAAAATTCTCGATCCGGATATCAAGGTGGCTGCGACCTGTGTGCGCGTGCCGGTGTTCATCGGTCATTCCGAAGCCATCAATATCGAATGCGAGGAGCCGGTCGATCTGGCTCGTGCCCGTGAGGCACTGCGCGAGGCCGATGGTGTTATCCTGCGTGATGAGCGTGACGATGGCGGTTACGTCACTCCGATCGAATGCGTCGGCGAGGATGCGACCTATGTCTCACGTCTGCGCATCGACGACACTGTCGAGAACGGACTCGCGCTGTGG
>Ga0308171_1003029_pt1 | contig 16121 bp, 9 predicted proteins | sample PhyGR1_FD_202135 | JGI IMG/M metagenome (GOLD analysis project Ga0308171, IMG submission 202135) | Phyllosphere microbial communities from UC Gill Tract Community Farm, Albany, California, United States - DLSLSG.R1 | ecosystem: Host-associated > Plants > Phyllosphere > Unclassified | place: USA... | reverse complement strand
CTGGGCCACCGCCGGCAGCGAGGGCATCTGCACGCAGGCCGACAGCACGATCACGTCGGCATCGGCGTAGTCCATGCCGGCGACGATGCCGGGCAGCTTGGCGGGGTCGTGTCGGCCCACCTCGAGGTTGTCCGGGATCTCCAGCGCGCGCCAATCGACGATCTCGAAGCCCTCGGCGGCGATGTAGTCCATCACCAGCTGGGTGAGCGGAACCATGTAGGGCGCCACCAGGGCGATCTTCTTCGCGCCCATGACCTTCAGCGCCTCGACCAGCGCGCCCGCGCTGGTGATCACGGGGGCCGTGGCGCCGTTGCTCGCCGTGCGTTCCGTCAGGCGCTGCTGCGACACGCGGTGGTATCCCTTGCCCATCGCCATGATGGCCACGAGGCAGGCATAGCCCAGCACGTCCACGCGCGCGTCGCTCAGCTCGAGCGCGCAGCGGTCGCTCTCGGCATCCATGGCGGCCAGCTCTTCCTTCTGCACTTTCTTCATGCGCATGCGGCTGGAGTGGAAGGTGAAGCGATCCTGCGGCCGCAGCGTGGAATGGGCCTGCAGCATGGCTGGCACCTCGGTCTCCATGGTGGTGTTGGAGCTGGGGACGATCTGGCCGATGCGGTATGTCTGGGTCATGGTTTGCCTTGGTCGCGCAATGCGCTTTTGATGAAGATCAGATAGGTGTGTACGCTTTATTTTTGCAAAACCCGTGCCGTCTGGCAAACGCCAATTTCATCGGGGTTTGCACCTATCCTGTGCGTTATATGCACCAAAAAATGCACGAGGCACCGTATCCTTCTGCACTGTGGTGCATTTGATGTTGGTCAACGAATAGAGTGCACACACCTGAATTGGCCGGTTTTCTTGCATGGCATGGATAGTGCTTTTCACCCTGGCAAGAGCCTGCCGCAGCGACGGCCGCCCGTCCCGATCCAATCCATTCCCGCAAGGAGAGAAACCATGTCCCGATCCCCCCGCATCGCTGTCGTCGGCGCTGGTCTGGGCGGCGCCGCCGCCGCCAAGCTGCTGCTGCAGCAAGGCCTCGACGTTCGCGTCTATGAACAGGCGCCCAGCTTCTCGCGCCTGGGCGCCGGCATTCACGTCGGGCCCAACGTGATGAAGATCCTGCGCCGCATCGGCATCGAGGATGCGCTGAACGAGCAGGGCTCCCACCCCGACTACTGGTACAGCCGCCACTGGCAGACCGGCGACGTGCTCGCGCAGATCCCGTTGGGCGACTACGCTGTCAAGGAATACGGCGCCAGCTACCTGACCGTGCACCGCGGCGACTTCCATGCGCTGCTGATCGATGCGCTGCCCGATAGCGTGATGGCCTACGGCAAGTTCCTGACGAAGGTCGAGGACCGTGGCGATGTCGTGGTCATGCACTTCGCCGACGGCACGACCGAAGAGGCCGACATCGTCATCGGCGCCGACGGCGTGAACTCCCGCATTCGCGAAGAGCTGCTGGGGCCGGAGCTGCCCAAGTACGCGGGCTACCTGGCCCACCGCGCTGTGTTCCCCACGCCCGAAGTCAAGGCCGGCATGCTGCCTTTCGATGCCTGCGTGAAGTGGTGGAGCGACGATCGCCACATGATGACCTACTTCGTCACCGGCAAGCAGGACGAGCTCTACTACGTGACCGGCGTGCCCGTCGAACAGTGGGATCTGAACGACCGCTGGCTGCCCAGCAGCAAGGACGAAATGCGCGAGGCCTTCTCGGGCTGGCACCCCACGGTGCAGGCGCTGATCGACGCCACGGTGGAGGTGACGAAATGGTCACTGCTGGAGCGCGATCCGCTGCCGCTCTGGAGCCGCGGCCGCCTCGTGCTGCTGGGCGATGCCTGCCACCCCATGAAGCCCCACATGGCCCAGGGCGCGGCGATGGCCATCGAGGACGGCGCCATGCTGGCGCGCTGCCTGAAGGAAGTCGGCGCGCACAACCACGAACTCGCCTTCGCCCTGTACGAGGCCAACCGTGCCGAGCGCGCGAGCAAGGTGCAACGCATCTCGCACGACAACACCTGGCTGCGCACAAACGAGGATCCGTCGTGGTGCTTCGGCTACGACGTGTTCAATGTTCCACTGGTGGAACCGAAGGTCACGGCCACGGCCTGACGCTCCCTGCCGCAGCCCAACCGCATCCCATGCAACACCCCGTCCCATCCAGCAGCCCGGCCGCCGGCCTCCGGCTGCGCGTCAATGGCCAGGTCTGCGAAGTGCCCGCCGAGCCCGGCACGGCCCTTCTGCACGTGCTGCGCAACGACCTGGAGTTGAACGGCCCGAAGTACGGCTGCGGCCTGGGCGAGTGCGGTGCCTGCACGGTGCTGATCGACGGCGTGGCTGCGCGGTCCTGCGTGATCCCCGTGCGGGCCGCCGTGGGCCGTGAGGTGACCACGCTCGAGGGGCTGGGCACGCTCCCGTGCCCCGGCGCCACGCAGCAGGCCTTCATCGACTGCCAGGCGGCCCAGTGCGGCTATTGCCTCAATGGCATGGTCATGACCGTCGAGGCCCTGCTGCGCCGCAACCCGCAGCCCTCGGAGCAGGAGGTGCGCAACGAACTGCACCACAACCTCTGCCGCTGCGGCACGCATGTGGAAATCCTGCAGGCCGCGCTGCGCGCCGCGCAACTGCGCGCGGGCGGCACGGGCCCGGATGGCCCGCCGATGGCGCTGGAGGCCCTGCCATGAACCTGCCGGCCCGCTCCATGGCGGCGCCCGCCCTGGCCACTGCGTCCTCGGCGCTGGATGTGCCCGCGGACCTGCTGCACGGCCTGGCGGTCCGCCCGCCGCGCATGGGGTGGGACGGAATGCGCTACCAGGGCGACGCATTGGCCGATGTCCGGCTGGACGCTGCGCGCGCCATGGCTGGCGTGGTGGCCGTGGTGCGCCAGGAAAATTTCCTGGGCGTGGTCGCCATGGCGCCTGTGCATGTGCAGCAGGCCGCCGTGGGACTGGCGCCGGTCTGGCGCGCAATGGATGTCGGTCCGGGTGCGGCTGCGACGCTATCCGACCCGCCGGTGGGCGATGCGTTCTTGTGGCATGCGCCCCGCGCCGATGCGCCTGCTGGCACGCGCGCCATCGCCTGGTACCTGGACGGCCATGCCAGCCTCTGGCTGCCCGCTTGCGCGCCAGAGGTGCAGGCGCTGGTCGCCGGCGAGGTCGCCGCGCTGCTGCAGCTGCCGAAGCAGGCCGTGCGCCTGATCCTGGTGGACGGCGTCGCGCCGCATGCGCTGGCGCTGATGGATGCGGCGGCCGACGCGGCGCTATTGTCCCGGGCCGTGGCCCGGCCGGTGGGCGTGCCTTGCGGCGTGGCCGGCGAGCCGCGTGCACTGGTGCTGCACGCCCTGCGGGAGCAGCCCTCCGCGCTCGGCACTGCGCTGCAGCCGGTGCAGGGCTCCGGTGCCGGTGCCGGTGCCTCCGTGTCTTCTCCTGCGTCTTTTGGCTTTTCCTCGCCGCTGCCCTGGGCCGTGCGGCCCAGCTGCGCGCGCCTGCTTGGCCAGCCCGGCGCGGCGCGCGCGGCGGCACTGCCCAGCGTGCGCGGCGCCGGCAGCGTGCAGGCCGGGCGCCATGCCTGCGGTTTCGCGCAGGCCGGGGTGGACGACCTCAATGCCGCCCAGGTGTTCGCCAGCGAAAGCCTGTGGCACGAGCAGGCCCTGGAGCAGGGCCATGATCCGCTGGACTGGCGCCTGCGGCACCTGCCCGAAGGCCCGGCGCGCGACCTGGCCACGCGCGTGGCGCAGAGCGCGCCGTGGCCCGCCGACGCGCAGCCCTCCGACGGGCGCCTGCACGGCCGGGGCTTCGCGAGCGCCTGCATGCAGACCCTCGATGCCGAAGGCCGGGACCGCATGGTCTGGAGCGCCTGGGTTGCCGAGGTGGCCGTGCATCCGCAGACCGGCGAGATCGAAGTCACCCGCGTGGTCGCAGGCCACGACAGCCAGCATCTGCAGGCAGCGCAGGGCGCCAGCATGCACGCGCACACCGTGGAGCACGATGCGCAATGGCTGGCCGGCGCACGCCGGCTGCTGTGCGCGCCGCCCGCCTTCGATGACTGGCGCAGCCCTGCAGGCGCTGCCGCCACCGATGCGCCAGCCGCAGGCGGTGCGCTCGCAACCGGCATCACGGGAGAAGGCGCGTTGGTCCGCCACGGCCAGCTGGGCCTGGACGGCGTGGCCACCTTGCCCGCCGCCGCTGCCATCGCCAACGCCATTCGCCATGCCACGGGCGTGCGTCTGCGCGAAGTGCCGTTCCAGACCGAGCCGCTGCGCCTTGCGTTGGCCGGTGAAGCGGTCGCGGGCGGCCCGCCGGTGCGCGGAGCGCTGCGCCGCGGCCTGGGCTGGCTGGCGGCCGGTGCCGCCGGCATCGCGGGCCTGGCCGCCATGGCGTGGCCCCTCAAGCCGGCCCTGCCGCTGACCGACGGGCCCGATGCGTCGCTCTATTCCCCGCAGGCGATCGAGCGCGGGCGGCTCGTCGCGGCGGCCGGCGACTGCGTCGTCTGCCACACCGCGCCGGGCGGCGCCGCGAACGCGGGCGGCCTGGGCCTGGAGACGCCGTTCGGCACCATCTACTCGACCAACATCACGCCCGACCAGGAGACCGGCATCGGCCGCTGGTCATACGCGGCCTTCGAGCGGGCCATGCGCCAGGGCATCCACCAGGACGGCCGCCAGCTCTATCCGGCCTTCCCGTACACCGCCTTCGCCAAACTGAGCGACGGCGACCTGCAGGCGCTCTACGGCTACCTGATGTCCCGCCCCGCCGTGCAGGCCAGGGCACCCGAAACGCAGCTGGCCTTCCCCTACAACCTGCGCCCGGCCATGGCGGGCTGGAACCTGCTGTTCCACGACGCCACGCCCTTCCGGGCCGACCCCGCCCGCAGCGCCGAATGGAATCGTGGTGCCTATCTGGTGGAAGGCGCGGGCCATTGCGCGGCCTGCCATTCACCGCGCAACGCGCTGGGCGCCGAGAAGAGCGGCATCCATTACCTGGGCGGCGGCGAGGCCGAGGGCTGGAGCGCACCGGCGCTGAACCAGTTGGCCGAGGGCCCGCGGCCCTGGAGCCGCGAATCGCTCCACCAGTACCTGCGCACGGGTTTCTCCGCGCGCCACGGCGTGGCCGTCGGCCCCATGGCGCCCGTGATCCACGGGCTGGCCGAACTGCCGGACGCCGACCTGCGCGCCATGGCCACCTACCTGATGGAGTTGCCCGGCCGGGCGCCGCAGGCCGCGCCGGTTCCGCAGGCCTTTCAGGCACCCGGGCCCGCCGTGGCAGCGGCGGTGCCCGCGCCTGAGCGCACCCTGGAGCGCCATGCCAGCGGCGAGCGCCTCTACCAGAACGCCTGCGCCGTCTGCCACGAGGCAGGCAGCGGCCCGACCCTGTTCGGCGCGAAGCCGCAGCTGGGGCTCAATACCAACCTGCATGCCGCCACGCCGGACAACCTGATCCAGGTCATCCTCCACGGCATACAGCAACCCGCCAACGACGCCCTGGGCTACATGCCGGGCTTCGGCGACAGCCTGGACGACCGGCAGATCGCCGATCTGCTCGGCTATCTGCGCACGAGATTTGCACCGGAGGAAAAAGCGTGGCCAGACGATACGACGACGACCATTAGACGGCTGCGTGCCGCGGCGCATGCGGCGCCGTGAGCCCGGTGGGCCCGGCGGCGGCCGGGCAGCGGCGAGGCGCGGCACCGGCCAGCGCCTGGCACGAATCTGACGCCGGAACCGGCCGGGCGCCACAGCGGCGCCCCGGCGCGGGACGGCAATGGCGACAAGCGGTTTCTCTCGAACGGCCCTTCCCGGGGGGCCGGAGGGGCTGCTCGCGCCAGCGGTTCTCCGGCAGGGCGTGCCAGCGCACCTTGCCGGAACGAGGAATCAACGGGTACGCGATGAACAACCAAGGAGTCCCCATGTCATCTTCATTTATTTCGGTGGAAAAAGGCATCCAGACGGCGGGTGTCGGCCGGTTCCAGTACCGGCTCTTCGTGATCTTCGGCCTGGTGTGGCTGGCCGACGCCATGCAGGTGCTGTCGATCGGCTTCAGTGCGCCGTCCATCGCCAAGACCTTCGGCAAGACGGTGCCCGAGGCGCTGCAGACCGGCACCTTCTTCTTCATCGGCATGCTGATCGGCGCCTTCGTTTTCGGCCGCCTGGCCGACCGCATCGGACGCCGGCCGGTGCTGATGATGGCCGTGGTGATCGATGCCTGCGCCGGCGTGGCCTCGGCCTTCGCGCCCGAATTCGCCTGGCTGCTGGTGCTGCGCTTCATCACCGGCATCGGTGTGGGCGGCACGCTGCCGGTGGACTACACCATGATGGCCGAGTTCCTGCCCAGCGACCGCCGCGGCCGCTGGCTGGTGCTGCTGGAATCGTTCTGGGCCGTGGGCACCATCTTCCTGGCCATCCTGGCGCTGGTGGCCGTCTCCTGGGACAACGACGCCTGGCGCGTGATCTTCTTCGTGACCGGCATTCCGGCGCTGATCGGCGTGGTGCTGCGGTTCTACATCCCCGAGTCGCCGATGTTCCTGAACCGCAACGGCAAGTCCGACCAGGCGCGCCAGGTGCTGGAGCGCGTGGCGAAGGTCAACGGCAACACCGCGCCCATCCCGCCGCTGCAACCCGAAAAGCAGGAGCGCAAGTCGCTGTTCTCGCTGTTCTCGGCCGAACTGCGTCGCCGCAGCCTGGCGCTGTTCCTGGCCTGGGCGCTGATCTCCATCGCCTACTACGGCGTCTTCGTCTACCTGCCCGTCAAGCTGGGCAGCGAGGGCTTCGCCTTCATGCGCGGCCAGGTCTTCCTGGTGGTGCTGGCCCTGGTGCAGCTGCCCGGCTTCGCGCTCTCGGCCTACGGCGTGGAGCGCTGGGGCCGCAAGCCCACGCTGATCGGCTTCCTGCTGCTGAGCGCCGTGGGCTGCATGCTCTACAGCCTCGGTTCGTCGCCGGTCGTGGTGATCGGCTCGACCCTCCTCATGAGCTTCTCGCTGCTGGGCACCTGGGGCGCGCTCTACGCCTTCACCCCCGAGGTCTATCCCACCGACCTGCGCGCCAGCGGCATGGGCATGGCGGGCGCCGTCGCGCGCTTCGGCGGCCTGTTCGCCCCGGCCATCATCGCGCCGATCATGGCGACGCATTTCACGCTGGCCCTGGCCGTGCTGTCCGCCATGCTGGTGGGTGGCGCGCTGTCGATCTGGGCGGTGGACGTGGAATCGCGCAACCGCGCGCTCGACTGATCCGGCCCACGCCGCAGGCGCTCCCTACAATCCCGGCATGCACGACAAGACCGCGACCGAGGGAGCCGATGAGGGGTATGTGTTCTCCGAACAGGTGGGGCATCTGCTGCGCCGCGTGTACCAGCGGCACACGGCGCTGTTCCAGCAGTACATCCCCGATTCCCAGCTGACGGCCGCCCAGTTCGTGGTGCTGTGCTCGCTGCACGACCAGGGCAGCAGCTCGCTGGCCGACGTGGTGAAGGCCACCGTGATCGACCAGGCCACGATCCGCGGCGTGGTCGACCGGCTGAAGCAGCGCGGCCTGATCAGCGTGGACCATGACCGCGTGGACCGCCGCAAGGTGGTGATCGAGCTCACCGACGAAGGCCGCGACCTCGTGCGCACGATGCAGCCGTTCGCGCGCCGGATCACCCAGGGCACCTACGGCAAGCTCAATCCCGCGGAGCGGCTGGCGCTGGATTTCCTGCTGCGCAAGATGCTGGAGAGCGGCGAGGACGAGTAGGGGGCAGGTTCACCCCATCCGCCGCAGCGCGTTGTCGCGGCGCACGAGGGCGTGCCAGAGCGCGGCGGCGACGTGCAGGCCGATCACCCAGTAGAAGGCGGTGCCGAGCCATGCGTGCGCGGCCTCCAGGCTGCCGGCGAATTCCTTGTCCAGCCAGGCGGCGGGCCACGGGATGGCGGCGGACGTGAACGGCAGGCCGATGCCGCGGCCACCCACGAGGCGGCAGGCCATGCCCAGCAGCGGCTGCGCGACGAGGAATGCATAGAGCAGCGCATGCCCCAGGTGTGCGCCGACGCGCAGGACCGCCGGCAGCGGCGGCTCGATCGGCGGCTGCGGCGAGCGCCAGCGTGCGACGAGCCGCGGCACCACGAGCAGCAGCACCAGCATGCCGAGCAGAAAGTGCGATTCGACCACCAGCAGCCGCGCGTTGCTGCCGCGCTCGAACGCCTGGCGCAGATTGATCGTGGCGTAGGCGAGCGAGACGAGCAAGAACATCACCCAGTGCAGCATGCGCAGGGTCGCCGAATACTTTGGGGCTCGCGTCATCGGGGGCCTCTCCAGGGCGTTCCCGCAAGGCCTGTCCCGCGGGTGGCACAGTGTGCCATGGCGCGGAATCCGCCGGAACGGCGGCGCGACGCTGGCGTGCCCAGCCCCCGCAGCACACGCGCGGCCGGTCCCGGGGTGCAACCCGCAGCACCCGCCCCTGCCGGGCCGGCCCGCCCGGCACCGGCTGCCGTGCGGCCACTGGCTCACCGCCAGCGCGGCGCGGGAGGCGTCAGAAGAAGTAGGTGAGGCCCACGCTGAAGTTGCGCGGCAGCGAAGGCGAGACCACGTTGGCGTTGATCGCGCCGTCGTAGTACGCCCGGTCGAACACGTTCTTCACGCCGGCCGTGATGCGGTAGCTGGGCCCGGTGTAGCCGACGGACAGGTCCACCACCGTGTAGGCGGGCAGGGAGAACGGATAGGAGCCGACCTGCCGGGTCACGTGGCGGGCACCCGCGCCCAGCGTGAGCTGCGGCATCTGCGGCAGTTGGTAGGTGGCCCACAGCGCGAATGTGCTGCGGGGCGTCAGGTTGAGCGGCTTGCCGACGATGGCCGCATTGTTATCGCGCGTGACCTCCGAGTCGGTGTAGGTGTAGGCGCCGGTGAGCTTCCAGTGGCGCTGCAGCTCGGCGCCCACTTCCAGTTCCAGCCCGCGCGCACGCTGCGCGCCGGTCTGCACCTGGAAGGTGGCGTTCACCGGGTCGGCGGTGGTGACGTTGCTGCGCTTCAGGTCGAACAGGGCCAGCGAGCCGGTCACGCTGCGGTCGGGGGCCTCGTACTTCAGGCCGGTTTCCCACTGCTTGCCGGTTTCGGGAACGAACGGCGCGCCCGAGAAGCTGGTGCCCGGCACGGGCAGGAACGATTCGCCGTAGCTGGCATAGGCGGCCCAGCCGGGCACGAACTCGTACACCACGCCGGCGGACAGCGTGGTGGCCGAGTCCTTCTGCCGAGTCTTCTGCTGCGCGATGCGGTCGTCGATGGTGTTGGTGGACCAGTCGCGGCGCAGGCCGGCCAGGACGGTCCACTGCGGCGTGAGCTTGATCTGGTCCTGGGCATAGAGGCCGGCCACGGTGAGCCGCTCGGGCGCGTCGATGGTCAGCCCCGTGGGGCAGCGCGCCGCCACGCCGTACACCGGGTTGAACAGGTCCACCGGCGCGATGCTGCAGGTGCGGCGGCCCAGCCAGTTCTTGCCGGTGCGTGCGTCCAGACCGGCCACCAGCTGGTGCTGCACGCCAAGGGCTGCGAACTTCGCCAGCACCGAGGTGTCGGTGGCCAGCATGTCGTCGTCCATGTATTGGCGCGTGGCGGTGCGGTTCTGCAGGCGCTGGTTCGATTGCAGCGTGGAATTGGCGACCAGGTTGCCGGTGCCGCCCTCGGTTTCGTAGCGCACGTTCTGGCGCAGCGTGAGCGCGGGCGAGAACCGGTGCTCCAGCGCATAGCCCAGCGACTTGGTCTCGATGTCGTAGCCGCCGAAGCCGGGGTCGCCCGTGTAGAGCGTGCGCCGCACCGGGCCGTTGCGGTTGGGCAGCACCGTGCCGTAGGGCGTGACGCCCTGCTGGCGCATCCACTGGCTCTGGTTGTAGGTGGCGAAGACCACCAGGTCGGTCTGCGGCCCCAGGTCCAGCGACAGGGAGGGGGCGATCCAGCGGTCGCGGCGGTAGATGAAATCGGTCGGGTCGTCGCTGTTGGCGACCTGCGCGTTGATGCGGAAGGCGGCCTTGCCGGATTCGTTCAGCGGCCGGTTCAGGTCCGCCTGCAGGGTGCGCTGGCCGAAGCTGCCCACCTCCACGCCCACCTCGGTGAGCGCCTCGCGCTTCGGCCGCTTGCTCACCGCGTTGACGATGCCGCCGGGCTGCACCTGGCCGTAGAGCACCGATGCCGCGCCCTTGAGCACCTCGAAGCGCTCGTAGCCGTAGGGGTTCAGGCGCGTCCACATGCCGGCGCTCTGCACCAGCCCGTCGATCAGCACGGATTCGGTGGAGCGGAAGCCCCGGATGTTGAGGTCGTCGACGCCGCGGCGCCCGAAGTTCACGGGGCTCACTCCGGCCACGGTCTGCAGCGCCTGCTGCAGGTTGGTGATCTGGCGCGACTCCATCTGCTCGCGCGTCACCACGCCGACCGACTGCGGCGTCTCCAGCCGGCGCATCGGCATCTTGCCGGCCGTCTGGGCTTCGGTCGGAGCGAAGCCCACGTCCTTCTCGGTACTGGCGTTGATGCGCACTTCCTGCAGTTGCGCAGGGGACTGTGCGGTGCCGTCCGCGGCGGCGCCGGCCTGGGCGAACGCGGCCTGCGACAGGCACAGTGCCAGCGGGGGGAGGGCGCAGCGGCCCAGGCGGAATGCGGAAGCAGAGGAACGGGCGGCAAGGCCTGGCAAAGCCATGCCAGCGGCGCGCGGAAACGCTGCGCCGGGACGGAGGTGGATCATGGAACGGCAGAAAAGAGGATGCCGCACCGGCGCGGGAAGCATCCCGGGGTCCAGCGAAGCATCGGAGCTATGAATTCTTTTGAGAATAATTCGTATTTAAATTTATGTAAAGACGGTCGAGCACGGTTTTCCGCAGCCGGCGGGCCGGACCATGGAAATCCGTGGCTTCGGCGCCCACAGGCGCAGGGGCGTCAGCGGCCCTGTTCCTGCAGCAGCAGCGCCAGCGTGGAGACTGCATCCAGCAGGGGCCCGCGGTCGGGCGAACGCCATTGCGCCGGCAGGCCATCGACCAGAGCCGCGCTGCGCTCCAGGCCCGCCTGCCGCAGCTTCCGCGCCTGCGCATGCGCCCACGCGTCCATCCCGCCCGGCTGGTGGCGCAGCCCGCGGCGCAGGGCGTGGGCCAGCCATTCGCGCGTTGCGCCGATGAGGGCCTGCAGCGCGCCCCGCGTCTGCGCAGCCGTGCGCAAAGGCAGCGGCTGCGCGGCGGGCGCCTCGGTCTGCGGCACCACGGCGCGCTGGTCGGTCAGCAGCGCGAGCGGTTGCATCACCGCCTCGCCGTGGCGCAATGACACCGGGCCCGCGACGGCGCGCAGGGCGCCCCACTCCCCGGCGAGCGCACGCGCCAGCGCATCCACCGCGCCGGGGGCCGCCGCACGGTGCGGCAGGGCCAGGTGCAGCGCGGCCGCCGAGGCGCCGCATCCGTCATCCCCGCCGGGCGCCGCTTGCACGATGCGCGCATGCAGCACCTGCGCGGCCGCATCCCATTCGCAGTCCTCCACCTGCATGCCGCCGCCGGCCAGCACGTGCAGCGATCCGCCCGCCCCCCCGGCGGCGCCCGTGGCCGCAAGGCGCGGGCGCACGAAATCCGGCAAAGCGGTGCGCAGCCGGTCCACCAGCGATTCCACGCTGCTCTGGCGCAGGGGAGCGCCCAGCTCGTCCCACGCGGTGGGCGACAGCGGCATCACGCCGGTCTGGCGCGCGCCGGAGCCGATATCGATGGCGCCATTGGCGCGGCGCGTCGCGGTCTTGGTGATGACCTGGCCCGCCGCGATCTGCCGCAGCGGGAACCCCGCCACCCGGCGCGCTGAAAGCGCCTGCGCGGGCCCGCCACCGCCGCGTGGCCACTGGCGCTCCAGCACCGTCACGGTCTGCGTGTCCGGATCGGCGAACAGCACGCTGGCGCCTTCTGACGTGTCGTCGGCCCAAAGCGCCGCCCCCAGCGACACGAGCTTGAGGTGGTCCAGAGCTACCTCGCCCTGTACGCCGATGCCCAGGATCTGGCTCGCATGCAGCGGCGGTCGGGCCGCATCCAGGGGCAGGTCGGCGGCCTCTTCGGCATGCACCGCGGCGCGGGGCCGGGCCCACAGTTCTGCCGCCACCTGCAGCGTGTGCGTGGGATCGTCGCGGCTGCTGCGCGCCTGTTGCGACTGCAGCAGCCGCCACAGCTCGGCCAGGCCGTCGTCCACCCAGCGCCAGCCCAGCGCCTGCGCCCGCACGCGCACCGCCGCGAAACGGGCCTCCAGCGCCATCGGGGGCTGCGAGGTGCCTTCGAGCCACAGCGCCAGCAGCAGGCCGTCCAGGGCCTCGCGCAGCGGCGCCGCCTCTGCGGAGCGCAGCCGGCCAGGGGGCGCCGCCGGCTCCGTGGCCGCCGGTCCCTTCCCGGTCCCCGTGCCCGTGCCCGTCTCCGCTTCCGCCGCGGTGCCATCGGCTTTCGGGGCCGCCGGCGAGGCCTGGCCGCGCGGCAGCACCTCCACCATGGTGTCGTCGCTCCCCGCCGCCAGTTCGCCCGCCGCCCGGAAGGCCCACACGGCGACCACGACGTGGGCGCAGCCGCTGCCCTGCCGGCAATCGCAGCGTGCGTGTGCCAGCGAGCTGCGCGAGAAAAAGCGCACGGTGCACATCGGCAACCGCGCCGCGGGCGGCACTGAAGGGCCGTGCCAGGGCTGCACCGCCACCACCGGCCGCGATGCCGCCAGGCGCGCGGCCTGCTCCATCACCGTGGGCGTGACGCTGGCCGCCACCGTCGCATCGTCGAAATGGGCGGGGCTCCAGGGGCCTACGGCGGCGGCAGCCACCGGAGCCACCGACGCGGCGACCGCGGCGCCGGCCTCGCCATCGGCATCGGCATCGCCGGCTTCTGCTTCAGCGGTGGCGGTGGCGGTGGCTCCGGCTGCGGCCTCTGCGGCACGGGCCTGCTGCTGGTAGGCCAGCACCAGCATCACGCGGTGCCGGCACATGCCGCTGGCCGCGCAGGTGCAGGTGGCATCGCGCAGCGTGCGGCCGGGCGGCAGGCGCGTGCATGCGCCGTCGGCGAACTCCGCCACCACCGTGCCGTCGGCTTGCGTCGCCAGCCGGGGCAGCAGGCCCGCGGCCACGTCCTTCTGCGCGCGCTTCACGAAGCCCGCGTTGGCCAGGGCGGTGAGCGCCTCGGGCGTGAGTTCGAGCAGATCGGCCCGGTCCGCCGCGCCAGTCATGCCTGCACCTTCTCGGCCAGCCAGGCTGCGAGCTGCCCCGGCGTCATCGCGCCCACCTGCGCGCCCTCGCGCACGAGCCGCGCGGCCATCTCCCGGTCGTAGGCGGGTTCGGCCTGCGCATCGAGCGCGGCCAGGCCCAGCACCCTGGCGCCCGCACCGGTCAGGGCCTTCACGCGGCGCACCAGCTCGCCCGGGTCGCCGCCTTCGTAGAAATCGCTCACCAGCACGACGATCGTGCGCGCCGGGCTGGCCACCAGCGACTGCGCGTAACCGACGGCCTTGGCGATGTCGGTGCCGCCGCCCAGCTGCACCTTCATGAGCAGCTCCACCGGGTCGGACACATCGGCCGTGAGGTCCACCACCTGCGTGTCGAAGGCCACCAGCCGCGTGCGCATGCCGGGCAACTGCCACAGGCAGGCGGCCATCACCGCGCTGTGGATGACGGAGTCGACCATCGAGCCGCTCTGGTCGATGAGCAGGATGATGTCCCAGGGCTCGGCATGCCGGCGCGTGCGGCTCACGAACACGGGCCGCTCCAGGTAGAGCCTGCCGCGTGCCGGGTCCCAGCGGCGCAGGTTGGCCGCGAGCGTCCGCTGGAAGTCGAAGTTGCGCGCCACCTTCAGCCGCGAGCGCCGGCGCCGGTCGCGGCTGCCGCCGAAGGCCTGCCGCACCTCGGTCGCGAGCTTTTCCATGATGCGACGCACGACCTCGGCGACCAGCCGGCGCGCGGCGGCGAGCACGTCGGGGTTCATCAGGTGCTTGGTGTGCAGCACCGCGCGCAGCAGCGATTCCGACGGCTCGATGCGTTCCAGCACTTCGAGGTTCGTGACGACCTCGTCGATGCCGTAGCGCTCCACCGCGTCGCGCTCCAGGCGTTCGATCACTTCCTTGGGAAAGAGCGTGTGGATGGCGTTGATCCAGTCCGGCGTGCTCAGCGCCGAGGGGCCCAGGCCGGCGCTGCGCTCGCCGCGTTCGGCCCGGTCGCCATCGCGGCCGTAGAGCCATTCGAGGGCTGCGTCGGCCGCCTGCGCCGCCTCGCCGAGCGCACCGCAGGACGGCTCGGCCGGCTCGCCGAGCAGCAGGCGCCAGCGTTGCAGGGGATCGGGGATCGAGAGGGTCATGCGGAGGCTCCGGTACCGGCGTGGATGCCCCACGCCGCCAGCCGCGCGGCCGCGGCCGCTTCGGCGGCACGGGCGCGTGCGATGTCTTCGGCGGCGAAGCCGCCTGCCTGCGCGGCGGTGAGCGCGCGGCGCGGCAGGTGCTGCGCGCCGTGTAATGCGAGCACCTGTCCGGCCAGATCACCGCGCTCGCGTGGCGGCAGCCAGGCGAAGGCCGCGCGCAGGGCGGGCAGCGCCTGCACGAAGTCGTTGTCGTCCAACGCGCGCACGCGGCGGTCCATGGCGGCGGCGAACGCCGGTTCGGTGGCCAGCACCTCGCGAGCGAGCGCCAGCAGACCGGCGAGCGCGTCGCCCAGGGTGGCTGCGGTCATGGCGCCGAGCAGGTCCATGGCGTCATGGACGCCATTGCCGGGATGCGCGCCGCCGTCGGCATCGCCACTGCCATCGCTCGCGCCAGCGTCGCCCACGCCTGGGACTGCGGCTGCACGCCCCGCGAGCGCCAGGACCGCGCCGAGCGCCGCCCCCCGGCTGATCGGCGCGGCCTGCGGATCGGCCGCCTTGCGCCGCCACACGGCCAGGGCGCGTGCGGGTTCCAGCGAGAGCGGCGCCGGGGCGCCGTCGTGCAGGTCCGCCAGAGTGTCCGCCACGATCCGGTGCAGGGCCCGGTGGCCGTTCAGGTGGTCTCCCACGTCGGCCGGAGCGACGGCTGCGGGAGCTTCCAGCAGCCACAGCGCGCGGTCGAAGCCCGCCTCCACCACCACGCGCAGCACGGGCGCATCGGCCATGCCGAGCATCTGTCCGTGCCGCAGCAGCGTGTGCAAGACGCCCAGGGCGGGCGCCAGGGCTTCGAAGCGCGGCTCCTGCGCGATGGCCGCGCCGATGTCCCGCAGGAGCCCCGTGCTCAGGGCCGCCAGGCCCGCCCAGGCCGCGCGCTGCAGGCCCTCCGCCAGCGGGGCGATGCGGCCCCGGGCCTGCCGAAGGTCGTCCTCCAGCCGCGCGCGGGCCGCGTCGGCCAGCGTCGCGCCCCAGGCACCGGCTTCGATCAGGGCGGCCTGCTGCTCCAGCGGCTCGCTCAGGGCCCAGGTTTCCGTGCGCTCCCCGGACATCGCCTGCGCCGGGCCGGCGGTGCGCACCACGCCCGGCAGCCGCAGCAGGGCCAGCCGGTGCAGGATGCGGCTGCGGGCGCGGTCGCCGTCCTGCAGCAGATCGAGCCGGACGGTGCCGCGCAGCGCGAGGCCATGCGCCGCCAGTTCCGCGTGCAGTGCCGCCACCAGCGGCGGCTGCGGCGTGCCGGGTGCGAGGCGGCCCGCGGCGTCGCCGGCCAGCACGTCCATCGCCTGCACCAGCACCGGGTCGGTGCCGGCGCGCAGCGGCCCGCGGTAGGTCCAGGGCAGGGGAGCGTCCAGCGCATCCTTGACGAGCGCACCCGCGAGCGCGTCGAGCCAGTCCGAGCGCAGCGGGTTCCGGTGGCCGCGCAGCCGCGCGAGGCCCATCGCCCGCGCGTGCACGGCCATCAGGTCGGCGGTGGAGGCCGGCAGCCGGCGGTCGCGCAGCCGCTGTACCACGTGCCGCAGCGCCTCTCGCGCGGCGCCCCCGGGGCCGTGCTCCCAAAGCCACTGGTAGTACTGCGGCGAGGGCATGCCCGAGGCATAGCCCGCGAAGGCGTCGAGCCGGCGGAAGGTGTAGGGCACGAGGTAGGAGCCGAAGCGCAGCGGCGCGTCGGCCGCCGCGGCGTGCGGTGACGTGCCGCCGCCGTCCGCATCGGCATCGGCATCGGCATCGTGGGCACCGGGCAGCGGCACCGCGGGTTCGTCCGGCGGCAGCCCGCGCCAGAGCCG
>Ga0308171_1003026_pt1 | contig 16133 bp, 17 predicted proteins | sample PhyGR1_FD_202135 | JGI IMG/M metagenome (GOLD analysis project Ga0308171, IMG submission 202135) | Phyllosphere microbial communities from UC Gill Tract Community Farm, Albany, California, United States - DLSLSG.R1 | ecosystem: Host-associated > Plants > Phyllosphere > Unclassified | place: USA... | reverse complement strand
CCTCCAAAGGTCTGAATGTATCGGGATATTGCCTCCACAATATGGACCGTTACAAAATCATGTATTCGGGATACACAGGAAAATTCATGAAATCAACAGTAAATAGACGGATTTATGCAGTTAATTTATGCACCTATAAGGTCCATATAGTGGATCATACTTGATGATAGCCATCATTCCTCATGATCGCCTTGCGGCGCGGCACCTCGTTCAAAGGCCAGTCAATGCAAATCGTGCCTACCGATTGGAGCAGGTCGCCGGACATCCGGGACGCCTGCGTCGCGTTACAGAGAGCCGGAAAACATGTCTGCCTGTCTTTAAACTGGCGGGGATTGGAAAAGCTGCGACGTGACGACCGCTGGGCGCAATGGGAAAAATGACGGTGGTGCGCCTGAGCGCTCCATAGACGGAAATACAGGCGTCGATTATCCATCGAAACCTTCCCTAGCGGTGGTTTCTTGACCTAACGTTATGCGGCAAGAAAATATGTTCTTCGCGACGTCACCGCTTGGAATTCTTCCTGTCAAGCGCGCGGCGAAGCACCACCCAGCCTTTCCTTGAAGACTGCGGCGGATGCTGAGCGGATTGATCTGATGCGGCAGGTAAGCGGTTGCTGCATGCGGGGGCGCCCCGGCATACTACGTTCAGACCAGAGCCAGAATCCGGGCCGGACCACCCGTTCCGCCTCGATGTGCAGGCGCGCCGACGACGATGGTCGCGCCCTTTACCGGCAAAGCTTCAAGATTGTTGAGTCCTTCGATGCCGTAGCGCCCTGCCGGGAGCCAGGAATTGTGAACTGCGAAATCGGCAGAGTTGCCAGGATCAAGCGAGAGCGTGTCGACACCTATTGCGACCGTATCATGCTTGAGCAGAAGGTCGGTTGCCGACTTGCCGAAACCGGGGAAGGCAAATTTTCCGGCGTCGTCATTGCGGAAGGAGGGGCTCTTTACTCTGGTTGCCCAGCCGGAGCGCAGAGCGACGATCGAACCTGCCGGAATGTCGCCATTTGCGGATATCCAGCGCTCGATGTCTTCGGCCTCGATCGTGGAATTGGCATCCTCTTTTGCGCGGTCTGTGATGTCTATGATGACCAGCGGCGCGACAAGTTTTTGCGGTTCCAGCTGATCGACACTCGCCCCGTCGGCGCTGAAGTGGAAAGGTGCGTCAATATGCGTTCCGGTATGTTCGTAGATCGTGAGTTTATGGAGCTGATAACCATCCTTGGCGATCTGAGCTGCCCATTCGTATTCTATGCCCGGCTTGCCATCGAATGTTGGGAACGTGGAGTCATATGTATGTGTGAGATCGATAACCTGTCTGGGTGTTTGCGCAAGGACCGGCGCCGCGAGGCTGCCAGCCGTCATCGCCGTTACACCGGCCACGGCGCCCTTGAACAGCAAGCGTCGCGACAGCATGTTCTTTTTCACGTTCTCGATCACGCAATGGTTGCACATACCTTAGTCCCTCTATTGAGAAATCCCTGATCACAAGCGTAGCGCAAAGATGGGGTGAAGCAAGGCAGGACCGTCCCTGATTTTTGACCCGTGTTCAGATGGCAGTTTCGGCAAGCCGCCGCCCATAGGCTGCAATTGCCTTGCCCACCGGCAGGCGGCTTCTCTGATATCGTGAAAGGGCGGTGGGCAGATCGTCCGTTTGCCGCAGGGCGTCGCGCAGCGCGACTGCGTAACCAAGAGGGATGGCAGGAAGAAGTGTTGGCGAAAACGGCCGCGGCGGGGCGCCGAGCCGTTTCCTTGAGGTCAGATCGATGAAACCGCGCCCAGAAGTCCCGCAAGCGGCGAGGGCTCGTCGGATGTTGCGTCATATACGCATGGCACTGCAAATATCGCCGCAAACACGATGGCGATGACAAGCGCGCGGACGGAAACCATCGGCTTAAGCGAGCATAAGCGTAACATCGATGTTCCCCCTGGTTGCCTTCGAATAGGGGCAGATCTGGTGGGCATCTTCTATTATCGTCTGCGCGATGGGACGATCGATACCGGGCAGGCTTACCGACAGGCGAGCCTGCAGAAAGAATTCGCCGCCCGTTGTGCCGAGGTCAACCTCCGCATCGACAGTGGTGTCGGCTGGAAGCCGGAGCCGGTGTTTTGCCGCCGCCTTTGTCATGGCGCCGATGAAACATGCCGACCAACCTGCCGCAAAGAGCTGCTCGGGATTCGTGCCCGGCTTTCCGCTGCCCGGAGGGGAAAGCTTGATGCCAAGCGCGCCATCGTCACTTTGCGCCGATCCGTAACGCCCACCGGTCGTGTGGGTCTTGCCGGTATAAAGAACAGTCTCGATCTTGGTCACGGGAGGCTCCTTTCATTGTGCCGCTGCTGCGGCGTTTCGTGATAGGAGCTTTGTGACGGATCGGCGTATCCGGCATGTTTCCGGAAACTGCAAAACTGTATCGAAAAGTATCGTTGTTACTGGTCTGCAGACACCACCTTTTCGATATTTTGGTGGGAGTTCTGCGGTGGCCAGATCGGCGGCCTGTTTGGGGCCTGCGATGGATTGGCGGCTTGCCGTTATGCCATGGTTTTTTCGCGCATTTTTCAGGTGCTTTGTACAGATAAGGAATGCGTGAGAAAATGACCGGTTGTGCGTGTATGAGCTAAGTGCAACGTCATCAGGCTCGAAATGCGGCGTTCGGTGGAGCCATGACAAAACCTGCATCAAAAGCACTTTGGCGGCCCTCTGCGGCAGAAATTGCTTAAAGTATGGTGTTCGGGGAGGGGATGTGTTGGCCTCCACGCGGAACGAACATGCATGATGACCAAACCACGGGGCGCCAGATCAGCAATACTAGATAGCCATCGAGATGGCAGATGCCATCTCGATGGCCATTTCAATTTGAGTTACTGTTGATCCAGAGAAAGGAGCACTCAATGGTAACACCGCGACTATCCGTCCGCAGTTCCAAAGCGCGCGACCTCGCCCATAAGCTAGCCCGCCGAGAAAATCGCACGATTGCCGATATCGTCGAGCGCGCGCTCGAAACCTATGAGGCTCGTGAGGCAGGACGTGAACCCGCTGCGAAATTCTATAGTCGTCTTTCATCGCAGTCGGGTACGGATATCGATTTCGACAGTATCATCGATGAAAACAGACGCGCTCATAAAGGCGTCGAGCTTTGATTTTTCTCGACACGAATGTGATGTCGGAGACTTTGAGGAGAGCTCCCGATTCTACGGTCATAGCAAGGCTGGTTCGTCACGACGCCGAATTGGCATTGCCGATGGTTGCAGTTGCTGAGATCGCTTTTGGTATTCAAGAGATCAGGCCGGATCAGCGCGCCGATCGCCTGGAAGAGGGACTTGTGAGCTGGCGTCGCCGGTTCTCCGACAAGATGTTTGCCTTCACGTAAGAAGCAGCATTGGCCTATGGCGATATCATGGGAGACGCTGCGCGGCAGGGGAGGGGGATGTCGAATCCTGACGGCATGATCGCGGCGATAGCGCGGATCAATGGTGGCCGGTTGGCGACCCGAAACCTCAAAGATTTCGAGACAACAGGGCCCGAATTGATCTCGCCCTGGTAATTCTGACAGTGAGATCTGGTCCCACAACACTCGGGCTGCCCGCACGCTTCTCCGTGTGGCACTGATATAGTAGCTGAATGCTTCCTGCATCGACCGGTGTCTGGACTGCTCCATCGCCTCGGGAAGGGGAATACGGCCTTTGCGCTCTTGCGCGCACGGGTTCGCGGAACGGCGCGCACGGCCAGACGAATGCCTGACTTAAGAGCAGGGGAGGCGAAGGCACCCGTGAGGCCGCGCCACTTACTCAATGTCGACCAGCCGGCCAGCCGGCGCCGCATCGTGTCAAGCGCGTGCGGGCCGACGGATTTCAGGAAACCCTAACGCCTTAGATTTTTGTCGACATCATCAGGCCTGCCGTGGTTGGGATCACTCGCGCGCTTTTCCGGATCCCACAGATGATGGGCCACGAATTTGAGCAGCAACGCCTCGGGCGCCGGCCAGGGCAGGGACTGTCCGGTGGCAGCGAGACCCCAGGCCTCCAGGTAGGCAAGATCAGACGTCAGGGCCTTTAGCGTATTGTCGCCGATGCCCTGATTAACGAGATGCCGCAGCGTCTCGATGTCATCATCGGTCAACAGCTCGGCGAGCTCGTCGCGGCGTTCGAGCGGCAACACGGACGCGATGGTATCGAGGCTCCTCGTCGCGCCGCTCGACGGACTTGTGTGATGTCTTCGCTTTCGTTACGACAGGCTCCAGAATCGCGGGTTTCGGCAGCCGCTGGCACCGTGATTTGCCCCGATTTTCCTCGTGTCGATCGGCGCCGTTCAGCCGGATCGATTTCGTTCTTATTATAGCTTTTTTGATCGTCCAAGATCAGTGGAATCTTCTCAATTGGCTGGAATAGGTCAACAGGGGCAGCCCGGCTATCGCATAAGTCCGAATTCTGCGGCGTCGTAAAAGTCGGGAGAGCAAGTATCGCTTTAATCAGGCAGACCGTGTGGAAACTAGCGTTTTCGATTTAAGATGAGCTGCTACGCCGGTTCCCGATGGCTCGCTCGATACCAGGGACGGCGTGGCTACCGAACCAAGTGATCATTTTGCGTATGTCATCTACTGCTGGAGCCTCGGGTTGGCGGGATCCAATTATTTCTGCTGCGGCGTGTGCCATGGCTGTAAGGATGCGGGAGGCCTCCGGCACATAGGCACGGTCGTCTCCCTTATCATGTCTTTCTCGGATGATCTCGTATCGAATGTGTTCCGGATAGGTCCATGCGCTTGTAAGAAAGTCGTGGATGCTAACATCTTGGCCGCGCACGCTAACAGGCGCGTCTCTATCGCCCTCATTGTATCCAGCAGCCTCCACGCGCTCACAAGCATCGATCGCTGCGGCCATCATGTCTCTGATTAGATCCCAGTCAGTCATTAGTTCCCTCCAGTTTCGCTTATCCCCGCTGCCCGAAAATCATCTGAGGATTCCCTTGCGGCGACTCTCGATTTACACTTTGCCATGGCACAACTTTCAGGAATAGACCGCTCGCAACTGCTGCTTCTGCCGGAGGCGGTCGACGATTACGTCGGGCCGGACAATCCGGTTCGGTTCAACAAGCAGGTCTTCTATAGCCACGGATCATCGGACGACTGCGGCGAGCTTTCCTCTGCTCAGATCACCGATCGCGTCGAACATACCGGTCCCTTCGACCTGCCCCCTGGCGAGAAATACGCGTCGACGCGGGTCATTAAAATTGGACCTTTGTTGATTCCTAAATCTAAAGAGGGGTGTGAGATAGGGCACGCAGCATGAAAGGGGATAATATGAACGACGAAACGAAGAACACGATCCTGAAGGTGGTTGGCTGCCTGCTGCTGTTCTACTGCGTGCTGACCGCACGAGTGATCTGGATCGGCCCGACCGAAGGGCACAATTCAAGGATCGTGCTTGGGACGAACTTCTGGCGCTTCTATCCGCTCGACAGCGTCGCCGCTTACTGTGAACGGAACGCGGGCAGTGACAAATCAATCGGCTTCGAGTGCAACAGTCAGATCTCCCAAAAGGTGGTCGATGATAAGTGGCTGATCACGCTCAGCGAGGCTGAACCCCCTAAACCATTCTAATCTTTCCAACCATCGATAAGAGGTTGTTATCGTTGACCTGCGTCCCTCTCAGGGAAAAGCCACCTCGGCTGCAAGCCCGCCGCCTTGCCTGTTATAGATGCGCACCGAGCCGCCGATTGTTCCGGCGAGCTGCTGCGCGATCGCAAGTCCGAGTCCTGTTCCGCCGGTGTCGCGGTTTCTCGATGTTTCAATCCGGAAAAAGGGCTGCGTGGCATTTTGCAGCATCTCGTCGGGGATGCCCGGCCCACGATCGAGCACCGTGATGACCACGGTACCTTCAGTGCGTCGGTCGACCTTGATTTCCGCACTGCCCCCGAATTTGAGTGCGTTATCTATGAAGTTCGTCAGGATTCTTCGCAGGGCATGTGGCTTTGTCGATACTGTGCCGCGTACCATACCGTCAACCGTGACTGCTTTTCCGGTATCCTGATAGTCGTAGGCTATGCTGTCGATGAAAGAGGCCAGATCGATACGTGAGGATTTCTCGCCATTGCCATGAGCGCTGCGTGCATAAGCGATACCATCCTGTACTAGACGTTCGATTTCACGCAGGTCACTGACCAGCTTTTCCTTTTCCGGCGTATCGTCTGCCATGTCGGCCCGCAACCGCATCCGGGTGATGGGCGTCTGCAGGTCGTGCGAAATCGCCGCAAGAATCTGGACCCGCTCCTCGAGATATTGGGCGACGCGATCGCGCATTGCGTTGAAGGCGCGGGCGGCGTGGACAACTTCGCTTGGGCCGCTCTCACTCATCGGCAACCCCTTTTCCCCCGGATCCAACGCTTCGGCTGCCGCAGCTAGCGCGCTGAGCGGTCTGGTCGTCTGTCGCACTGCAAACCAGGTGCACAGAAGTAGAAGCGCCATCTGCGCGGCGAAGACATAAGGCAGCCACTCCGCCAGCGGCATCACGCCGCGCGGTGTCACGTCAATTGTGAGGGGCGAGCCGTCCGATAGCGTCAGATGCGCCTGAAGCCGCTTGCCGTCGCCGGGAATGGACTCGACCTTGACGGGGAAACGGTGTCCTGCGGCCTCCTCGATCCTCTGCGCAATTTCAGCGCCGCGGCCAGACATGTCGGAAACACCTGGAACACCCGGGCCGAGGACGAGCTGATAATTGCTGCGGCTCAGGCGATGGACCCATTGCGCCCGCTCTTCCGCAGGCAGGCGGTCGATTATGGCGATCGATACAGCCAGATCCTGCTCAAGAGTGCCGAGCATGACCGCCTTTGCCGACATATATCGTTCGGCAAAGAGGATGCTGAACGACAGACCGTAGGCAATGGCGAGGCCCGCAAACAGGATGATGAAAAGTCTGGACCGCAACGAGCGCGGCCACCAGCCGGCGAGCAGGCGTGGGCCGTTCATATCCTCGGCTCCGAAATCTCCACGGGCACCGCAAAGACATAGCCTTCCGCCCGCACCGTCTTGATGTAGACGGGTTCGCGCGCGTCATCCCCCAGCCTTTGGCGCACGCGGCTCACGAGAAGATCGATCGATCGGTCGAAAAGTTCGGCATCACGGCCCTGAGTGAGATTTAACAGCTGGTCCCGGTTGAGGACGCGCTGGGGATGATCGATGAAGACCCTAAGGAGCCGGTATTCAGCGCCGCTCAAGGCCACGGTCGTGCCCTCCCTGTCGAGCAGGTGACGGCCCACCGTGTCGAGGCGCCACTCACCAAAGGTCAGGAGCTGCCCGGCCTCGCTGATCTGCAGATTGGGAGGCAGCATCCGCGTGCGGCGCAGTATGGCTTTGATACGCGCAAGAAGTTCGCGGGCAGCGAAGGGCTTCGACAGATAGTCGTCGGCGCCCATTTCGAGCCCGATAATGCGATCCATCTCGTCATCCCGGGCGGTCAGCATCAGCACCGGCGTGGCTTTGTGTTTCCCCGCCCGCAACTCGCGGCATAGAACTAGCCCGTCATCGCCAGGCATCATCACGTCGAGCACGATGAGATCGACGGTATTGCCGTCGAGAAAACTTCTCATCTGCCGTCCATCGGCCGCCACGCTCGTACGCAGGCCGTTCTTCTTCAGGTAGCTGGAGACCAGCTCCCGGATTTCCCTGTCGTCGTCCACGACGAGAATATGGTCGATATGGTCCATTGGATGCCTTCGTCGTCCGGACGGTTCGAGTGGCCCGCTACCGCGCGCCCCGCTGTCACATGCAGTAAGACAATGGTTCACGGGCTTCGGCAAGTTTAAAGCTTTGCGACGTCCAGAACAGCCCTGGCAAAAGCTTCTGGCGCCTCCTGCGGAAGGTTGTGGCCGATGCCGCCGCTGATGTTGCGGTGCTGGTATTTGCCGGAAAACTTCGATGCGTAGGCGGAAGGGTCTGGATGCGGAGCGCCGTTGGCGTCGCCTTCCAAGGTTATCGTCGGCACGGTGATGACGGGAAGTTTCGCAAGCTGGCGCTCGTATTTATCGTACTTGGCTTCCCCGTCTGCCAGTGCAAGCCGCCAGCGGTAGTTATGGATGGTGATGGCCACATGGTCGGGATTGTCGAATGCGGGGGCCGAACGATTGAAGGTCTCGTCGCTGAATTTCCAGGTCGGAGATGCCGTCTGCCAGATCAGGCGCACGAAGTCGCGGGTGTTGGCTGCGTAACCCGCACGGCCGCGTTCCGTCGCGAAATAGAACTGATACCACCACGAAAGTTCCGCCTTGGGCGGAAGTGGCTTTCTATTGATTTCCTGACTGCCGATGAGATAGCCGCTAACCGACACGAGCCCGGTGCAACGCTCGGGCCAGAGTGCGGCCATGATGTCGGCGGTGCGAGCGCCCCAGTCATAACCGGCCACGACCGCCTGTTTGACGCCAAGTGCGTCGAGAAAGGCAATCATGTCGACCGCAAGCGCTGCCTGCTGTCCGTTGCGTGCCGTGTCGTCCGAGAGAAAACGGGTCGTGCCATATCCGCGCAGATAGGGGATGAGCACCCGATATCCAGCCGATGCAAGGATGGGCGCGACATCGACATAGCTGTGGATGTCATAGGGCCATCCGTGCAGCAGCAGCACGACCGGGCCGTCTGCGGGGCCAGCTTCTGCGTAACCAACGCTGAGTACACCCGCTTCAACCTGCTTCAGGGCGCTAAAGGAGGTAGCTACTTCGCGTCCGGTTGACGGCTGAGGCGCAGGCGCTTCGCCCTTGGCATGAGCAAGGCCTGTGGCCCCGAATTCTACGGCGGCAACCGTCATTGCGGCAATGCCAAAGAAGCGGCGGCGTTGGAAATTGATCTCGGAAGTCATTTGCTGTCTCTCCTGTCCGTGTTGGATGCCGGACAGGTAACGGGGTGCGTGTATCCTCGATGTGTCCCAAGGGAAGCGAATGTGAATGGTTTTGTAGCAGGGCGCATTCCGGATACAGACTGATACATTTGGCTCGCCCTTCCAACGCAAACAGCCGCCCCAGTGTCTGGGGCGGCTGCATTTGATCTTACGGAGGTGCGCTTACTTTGAGGATTGCCGGGCGGCCTGTTCGATGACGTCTGCAACCTTATCGGGCTGGGAGGCGAAGACCGCATGGCTTGCCGCAATCTCGGTCACCGCACTGCCGGCGCGTTTGGCCATGTTACGCTCGAGATCGGGGTTGATTGACCGGTCCTGCGTTGCGACGATCGACCAGCTTTTCTTTGTTTTCCAAGCTGGTTCGGCGGCCTTGGCGGCAAAGGCGGCCTTGGCGGCGAAGACCTGACTTCTTGCCATGAAGGCCGCGTCCTCACGCGGCAGATCGCCGGCGAAATCTTGTCCAAAGACGGCCGGATCGAGATAATGGAACGCGCCATCCTTCGTCGGCTTGATGCCGTTGCCGGCCGGCGGTTTGGAGCCGGCGATGTCGAGAAGGCTCTCTCCCTTCTCCGGCTGGAAGGCGGCGACATAGACCAGCCCGGCCACATCCGGTCGATTGCCGGCTTCCGAAATCACCATGCCGCCGTAGCTGTGCCCGACGAGCAGGCTCGGGCCCTGCTGGAGATCGAGGACACGGTTGGTGGCCGCTACATCATCGGCAAGCGAGGTGATTGGCTCCTGCACGATCGTGACGTTGAAACCGCGGCTTTGAAGGATCTCTGTCGCCCGGCGCCAGGCCGAACCATCGGCCAGCGCGCCATGGACTATGACGATATTCTTCACCTCTGCCGCCTGTGCGGCAAAAGCGATCAGTGCGGTTGCGACGGCAAGCGCGAATTTTGGCATGAGACGACGGTGCATCATGTTTTTCCTTTGGTTTAATGTGAAAGGGAAGGAAAATGCAGGTTCAGCCGAACGTGAAGGCATAGGCCTGCACGCCGGGGTCGAGGAAGCGGATGGCAAAGGTTCTCGCTTCGACGGTGCCGGACTGGCGGACGAGCTGGTAAAGACGGGTTGAGGTGACAACGCCATTGCCCTCGGCGTCCGTGTCGGCGCCGTGATCCGCACCCGGCGGATGCCCGTCGATGGTGACCTGGAAACGAACCGGTTTTCCGGCGTTTGCCGGCCCAAGGACCAGATGCAGGTCACGGGCGCTGAAGCGATAAGTGATGCCGCCATCAGCCGCATCAAGTGTCGCCGCTTCCGCGCCAACCGTCCAGGTACCGGAAAGTCCCCATTCGTTGAGAGAAGGCGTCGTGACGGAGTAGTCGCGCGGCGTGTCCGCGCGCACCGCCTCGTTAGATGCAAAATTCTCAGCCTGTCGGTAGCCGATATAGGTTTCGCCGGAGCGCATGTGCCCGATATCCGCACCGGCTTCAGCCCCTGTCGCCTCCGGACTCACCGGTGCACTGGAGGAAGCGCTACTACCGGCTTCACGCAGCAGGTCCTGGATCGCCTCTTCGGTCTGCCGGTAGTTGCCCTCGCCGAAATGGTGGTAGCGGATCTGGCCCTTGGCATCGATCAGGTAATGCGCCGGCCAATAGCTGTTATCAAAGGCGCGCCAGATCTTGTAATCATTATCGATCGCCACCGGGTAATCGATCTTGAAGCCGGCGACGGCCTGCCTGACATTGTCGATCTTCTTTTCAAAGGCGAATTCGGGTGCGTGGACACCGATGACGACGAGGCCCTGATCGCGGTATTTGTCTGCCCACGCCCGCACATAGGGAATGGTGCGGATGCAGTTGATGCAGGAATAGGTCCAGAAGTCGACGAGGACGACCTTGCCACGCAATTGCTCACGCGTGAGCGGCGGGGAGTTGAGCCACTCGTTGGCGCCGTCGAGGGATGGAGCCTTGCCCTCAACCGGCAGCTCCGACCGGGCCGCAGCAGCGCTGGCACCTGCCGCCGTTGCCGCTTCAGGCGCTTTGGTGGTGCGGAGCCGATCGAGCACCTGCTGTTCGAAGGATGCCGTACTCGCATAAGAAATCTGCGACAGGAAACCCGTATCCAGCCCGAGCGCGATGACCGTGACGCCGGCAAGCACCGCCGCGCCAAGCACTTGGCGGATCCGCTCGCTGAAACCCAGAGACTGCTTCATACCCGCAAATACCCTGCCGCCGACGAGAATGGCGCCGGCAAGGGAGGTCGCAGCCCCGGCGGCATAAGCGGCAAGCAGCAGGCTCGTTTCCAGATTGGCCCCCTTCAGGGCCGCCCCCGTCAGAACAAGCCCGAGGATTGGTCCCGCGCAGGGTGCCCATAAAAGGCCGGTGGCGATGCCAAGTATCAGCGAGCCCGCAATCGTCGGTACTGACCCGGGCTTGCCGGCGGCATTGGCGAGCCGGTTACCGAGTTCAACGACCGGGCGGGTGATGATGCTGGCCGCGCGGGGCGAAATCAGGCCGACACCGAAGACCGCAAGCAGCGCAAGAGCCGCGAGCCGGCCATATTCATTGGCGCTGATTGCCCAGTTCCCGCCAACAGCGGCAAGCGTCGCTACGGCGCAAAAGGTTGCCGCCATTCCCGTAAGCAGTGACAGCGTGCTGCGCAGGAACGGTTGCCCCGCCCGCGCAAAAACGAAGGGAAGGATGGGCAGGATACAGGGGCTGAGAATTGTCAGCGCCCCTCCGAGATAGGCAATGACCAGAAACGTCATCATCGTGTCCTTTCAGGCAGGAATTCGCGGCTCCGGGCGGCGAAGGCGACCCGGTGATGGCGCCAATTTCCCGGCCTCACGTATCCCTGATGTGTCGGGGCTTCGGTGAATTTGTAATCGAGTGTAGAGGCCGCCTTTCCGCGAACAGTCGCGAAAGCGAAATCGCCCGAGCCCCGGCATCGGTTACGGTGCATATCGCGTGAAGACGAAATCATGGTCCTTGACGTTGCCCTCGTGGCAGGAGAGGCACGTCTCATGCTGAGCGGCATCCACGGGCTTGCCGTTGACAAACCGCCCGAAGCCCCAGCCGTGGCTGGCGGCATATTTTCTGGAGTCTTTCACCATCACCTGCACTGTGGTCGCCGCGCCCGGAACCGTGGCCGGCGGAAACTCCGTGGATTGCTGCCGTTTATAGGCGAGCTTCACCAGTATCGAGCCGTCGGGAAAGGGCAGGGTTCCGCTCTTGTAGGCGTCGACGGCGATATCGTTTGCCAGAACAGCGCGAAGCTCGTCCAGCGGCGGCGCTTCCTGCGCGGGCGCGATGAACTTCCAGTCACGATATCCTTCAGGAAGCGTGACACCATAGATGGGAGAAGCAAGTTCCGGCGGCGTGTCCGCTGAGCTCGAATAAACGGTTCCAAGACCTGCTGCCGCACCCGATAGGGCGACGGCGAAGAAAATCTGCCTCTTCATGGGAAATCCTGCCTGATCCGAAATAGATCAGGCAATGATCTGCCCTGCAGGTATCTGGCATGTTTCCTGAAACCCGCATTTATGTATCAGATCGTAGCGCTGCGCAGTGCCCCCGGAGGCATATCACGCTCAAAGACCGGCGAGCACGCTCACGTCATCGTCTTTTGGAGCTTCCATCGCGACCCTTATCGCCTTCTGGATCTCGTCCTCCATTGCCTTCCTTTCGTCGGGCGGCATGGCGGCAAGGTCGCCTTCGGACAATCCCCGCGCCTCCAGATATTGGGCCCGGATTTTCTCGCCAAGGCTCATATTTGCCCAGCGGCTAAGCTCGGCCTCATCGGAGCCTGTTCCGCCGCCCTCAAGCGGGGTCTCTTCTATTCCGCCCTCTTGCCCCCGGAGTGACCAGAGCGCGTTGGCAAGATTGGAGGAGAGCGAAGGGGCGGCGCCCGCTCCGATCAACGATGCCGACCGTTCGGGTGTGGGATCGGGCACGGCCTGGGAAACGTCCTGTGGCCGCGGGCGTATGTAAAGCGAGGCGGTGGAGCCAATTCGATCGATTGCAGACATGGTATATCTCCTTCCGTCGCAATCTGGTTCGGGTGGCTTGTGTCTGGCTGGTCATGCTGCTTGCCTGCGTTCGGCGACCTCTCTTTGGCGACCACGAGCACATTTCTTTCGTCACCTCGCCGGCGGAATTGCGCAAAATCATTCCGAAGCAACGAGAAGTCGTGAAACTTTTTGGAGCGCGGCGAGTTTGGTGAAGGAGCAATCAGCTCGCATGTCCCACTGCATATAATCGCCGCTACGCGGAGGATTGATCGTCCATTCGGAGGAGATCGCATGAATTCCATCATCTATCTAGTCGGCCTCGTCGTCGTCGTCCTGTTCATCCTCTCATTGTTGGGGCTACGCTGATGGTTGATCCAACGGGTATCGAAACGAATCCAAACCGCAGCTATGTGGACTGGCCAGCGATTTTCGCTGGTGCCGTCATTTCCTCCGGCGCCATGGCTATTCTCACCGCATTTGCGGGCGGCCTAGGCCTGAGTTCAATCTCGGCGGACAATGGTGGCGAGGTCAGCACAGTCTGGCTCATCATAACCGCGCTCTTCGTCATCATTTCCATGGTCGGCTCCTATATGCTGGGTGGCTATATTGCCGGCCGGATGCGCAGGCCTGCCGGCGCTGCCGACAGGAACGAACTAACGGTCCGCGATGGCGTGAATGGCTTGGTCGTATGGGGTCTCGGCACGGTCGTCTCGGCGTTTCTAGCGCTCGGCGTTCTGTCCGGTGGCGCCAAGGCTGTCGGCAGCGTGGCGCAGACCGCGGTTGAGGCAACGGGTTCCGCAGTCGGTGGCGCCGTTCAGGGTGCTGGCCAACTTGCGGGCGGCATCATTTCCGGCGCTGGCAGTGCGGCAGGTGGTCTGGCGCAAGGCGCCGGTCAGGCTGCGGCGCCCAGCATCGAGCAAATGCTTCCGCAGGGCCTGAAAGCCAATCCAATCGACTATTTCACGGATAGTCTTTTGAGAACCGATGCGCCCGCCGCCCCTCTGACGGGTGACCAGAGCGCCGGCGATTATCAGCGCCAGATCAGCGGCATCCTCGGCAATCTTCTTGCAACCGGTGAGATATCCGATGCCGATAAGACATGGCTCGCCAACCAGGTCGCTGCCCGTACAAACATCAGCCAGACGGATGCGCAAACGCGCGTAAACCAGACGGTCGAACGCGTGCAGGCCGTCCGGGCGGAAGCGCAAAAGAAGGTCGATGAAGCGCAGAAGCAGGTAGAAACCCTGAAGGCTGAGGCGCAGAAGGCGTTGGACGATGCCAAGGCCAAGGCTGCGGATGCCGCTGAAAAAGCGCGCGTCGCAGGCATTCTAACCGCGTTCCTGCTGGCCGCTTCAGCACTCGTTTCTGCTGCCGCTGCTTATATCGGTGCAGTACACGGTGGCCGACACAGAGACGAAGGCCGTATCTGGGGTGGTCTTTCCTACCGCAGGTAATCAGAGCGACGGCAGGAAAAATCCTCTTTTCACAAATGTCCCGCCCGGACCAAATTCCGGGCGGGACTTTCGTTTTAGGTATCTGCCGTCACGGACAGGGTCAATCGCGACGCTGCAGCAAGGCAAGTGCGACCGTGGATGCAGCCAGGATCGCGGTCAGCGCCAGCGGCGCAGTAGCACCGTAGGAATCGACGATATAGCCGCCGACAACCGCCCCGATACTGATAGCCACCTGGAAAGAAACAACCATCAGGCTGCCTGCCGCCTCCAGCGCGTCGGGTGCGCCGCGGGAAAGGTTGGTCGGCAGCACCACGGGCGCCATGCCAAAGGCAAGGCCCCATAGCGCGACGAGCGCGAATGCGGCACCGCTATGAACACCCCACAGGACGAGGGCGATTGTTGCAAATGCCATCAGGGCGGCGGTAACGATTAGCGCGAGGCGAATGCTGGTGTCTGCCATGCGGCCACCCAGCACGTTGCCGATCACGGAAGCAACGCCAAAGCCGAGCAGGGCAAGAGCAATCGGCGTGGTCTCAAGCAGCGTCACCTGTTCGAGGAAGGGACGCACATAGACCGAACCGGCAAAATGCCCCGTCATCAGCAACAGGATGGCAAGCATCCCCAGCTGAACGCTGCGCCGCCGCGTCAGGCGGAAAACATCGGAAAGACTGTTGCTTGTACTTGCCGGCAGCGAGGGTAGGCTGAATATCTGAAGCAGCATGGCAATAATCGCAAGCCCCGCCGTCATCGACATGGCAATGCGCCATCCCACCCAGTCGCTGATCAAGGCGCCCATGGATGGAGCCGCAATGGTGGCGAGTGAAACGCCGAGTGTGACGATAGCCATGCCGCGCCCGGTCGAATTCGCGCCAACGAGCCGCGCCACGACAGCAACCGAAAGCGCCCAGAAGCCGCTGAGCGCAATACCCAGTCCGGCCCGGCCGACCAGCAATAGCCAGAAATCGGCAGCAACTGATGCGAGAATGTTGGAGCCAATCGCCAGCGCACTAAGACCGACAAGCACGGTCTTGCGGTTCAGTTTGCCGATGAGAACATTGCTCAGCAAAGCCGTTACAGCGCCCACGGAAGCGGTCGCCGTGACGACCTGTCCCGCCGTGCCCTCTGTAATGCCGAGATCGCGCGCCATGGGCGTCAACAATCCCGCTGGCAGAAACTCGGCCGATACCAGCGCAAAGCTGGTGGCCGCCATCGAAAGAACCGCAAACCAGGTTGCGGCGGTCCATGCGGGTTCCTCTGCGGCCTCCAGGCCAATTGTTGACCCATCAAATTCTGATGTCGTGTCCGTCATGGTGTCTCTCCTTGCGTTGGGAGAGTTTTAGACGATTTTTTTCGGATGATATGTATCTAAAAATCCGAAATTCATACCAATTCCTCCGAAAATTGTGCGTTGCACAAAGTTGGGTGTGCTCGCGCGCAGTCAAGTGCTTCAGATAGCAACCGTTCATGCGAACGGTCGCGACAGCATCCAAGATATTGTCAACAAGACCGGAAAAGCGATCGTGTCGGTGGGTTTTCACGAAATCCCGCATCCCCAGTTTTTAAAATGGCATCGCGAAAATTCGTTTAAGCACTAGAGCGAGTGGTAGATCGTAAAGGGGAATGCCTATGTCACACTCGCAGGCTCAAGATCTGATCAGACTTACGCCGCTGGATTGAACGTCTACGGTCGAAGCAGATAATGCTTCTTCTTGTTGAGCTTGTTGCCGCGCGGTCCGCTCACCACTGGCGTCCGGTCGGCATTTTCAGCGTGCAAACCTCGCCACCTTTCTAGCCGATCGGCACCAAGCTCGCCGCGTGCGACAGCGCCTTGAACGGCGCATCCTG
>Ga0308171_1003023_pt1 | contig 16143 bp, 14 predicted proteins | sample PhyGR1_FD_202135 | JGI IMG/M metagenome (GOLD analysis project Ga0308171, IMG submission 202135) | Phyllosphere microbial communities from UC Gill Tract Community Farm, Albany, California, United States - DLSLSG.R1 | ecosystem: Host-associated > Plants > Phyllosphere > Unclassified | place: USA... | reverse complement strand
ACTGGACTCCGCCGGGCAGCGACGAGTCGATCCGCATCAACATCGTCGACACCCCCGGCCACGCCGACTTCGGCGGCGAGGTGGAGCGCATCCTGTCGATGGTCGACGGCGTCGTCCTGCTGGTCGATTCGTCCGAAGGCGCGATGCCGCAGACGAAGTTCGTGACCGGCAAGGCGCTGGCGTTGGGCCTGAAGCCCATCGTCGTCGTCAACAAGGTCGACCGCGCCGACGCGCGTATCCAGGAAGTGCTGGACGAAGTGTTCGACCTGTTCGTCTCGCTCGACGCGAATGACGAGCAGCTCGACTTCCCGGTCCTCTACGCCTCGGGCCGCAACGGCTATGCCTCGACCGACATGGATGCGCGCGAAGGCACGCTGATCCCGATGTTCGAGACCATCGTGAACCACGTTCCCGCGCCGAAGGTGGAAGTCGAGGATGTGCCCTTCACCTTCCTGGTGACGTTGCTCGACCGCGACAATTTCCTGGGACGCATCCTGACCGGTCGCGTCAATTCGGGTACGGTCAAGCTGAACCAGGCGATCCACGCGCTCGACGCCGACGGCAATGTCATCGAAACCGGTCGCGCGTCGAAGATCCTGTCCTTCCGTGGCCTGGACCGCGTGCCGGTCGAGGAAGCCAAGGCGGGCGACATCATCTCGCTCGCCGGTCTGGCGGTCGCCACCGTGGCGAACACCATCGCCGACACCAGCGTGACCGTGCCGCTCCAGGCGCAGCCGATCGATCCGCCGACGCTGTCGATGCGTTTCGCGGTCAATGACTCGCCGATGGCGGGCCGTGAGGGCACCAAGGTGACCAGCCGCATGATCCGCGACCGCCTGATGCGCGAAGCGGAATCGAACGTCGCGGTGAAGGTCACCGAGAGCGACGACCGCGACAGCTTCGAGGTCGCCGGTCGCGGCGAACTCCAGCTGACCGAGCCGTACGAAACCGTCATCATCGACGTGGACGAGGAATATTCGGGCACGGTCGTCGAGAAGATGAACCTGCGCAAGGCCGAGATGACCGACATGCGTCCCTCGGGCGGCGGCAAGACCCGTATCACCTTCTCGGCGCCCTCGCGCGGCATGATCGGTTACCACGGCGAGTTCCTGTCGGACACGCGCGGCACCGGCATCATGAACCGCCTGTTCGAGCGCTATGGCCCCCACAAGGGCAAGATCGAAGGCCGCAAGAACGGCGTCCTGATCTCGAACGGCGCGGGCGAAGCACAGGGCTATGCACTGGGTCCGCTCGAAGAGCGCGGTATCCTGTTCGTCGGCCACGGCGAAGCGCTGTACGAAGGCATGATCATCGGCGAGAATGCCAAGACGGATGACCTGGAGGTCAATCCGATGAAGGCGAAGCAGCTGACCAACTTCCGTGCGTCGGGCGGCAAGGATGACGCCATCCGCCTGACCCCGCCGAAGAAGATGACGCTGGAGCAGGCGATCGCCTATATCGACGACGACGAGATGGTCGAAGTGACCCCGAAGTCGATCCGTCTGCGCAAGCGCTTCCTCGACCCGAACGAGCGCAAGCGCGCCGCGCGGTCGAAGGCGGCGTAAGCGGGACACGCGAACAGGGAAGGGGCCGGGCGGAAACGTCCGGCCCTTTTTCTTTGCCCGCTCGATTTGCCCTTCGGAGAAAATGACGGATAATGTCCGGCAAATAATGAATATGGGAGGGAAGTGGATGCCGGGGCCAAGTGACATTCATTCTATTCCTCCCCTGCAAGGGGAGGTGGCAGGCCGAAGGCCTGACGGAGGGGTGTCCCGGTCGGAGAGGTCGACCGCAATCACGACGGGGGACACCTCTTCACCTTGCTTCGCATGGTCCCCCTCCCCTTGCAGGGGAGGAATAAGAGCTGAAAAGCCTCAATATCGACAGTTGGTGCGCAAGGCGTGGCGGGTGCTCGGCGGGGCAACGACTGTTTTGGCCTTGTGGACGGTCGGGGCAGGGGTGGCCGCCGCGCAGGAGCAGGCCGCGCCCTCGACCCTGTTGCTGCATGTCGACCAGCCTGGTCCGCGTATCGCCCCCGAAATCTATGGCCAGTTCGCAGAGCAGCTCGGGCGCGGCATCTATGAAGGCATCTGGGTCGGGCCCGATTCTTCCATCCCCAACACGCGGGGCATCCGCAAGGATGTGGTGGCGGCGCTGCGCGAGGTGAAGGTCCCGGCGGTGCGCTGGCCGGGCGGGTGCTTCGCCGACGGTTATCACTGGCGCGACGGGATCGGCCCCTATGGCAAGCGCCCGCGCGGGATCAACGCGGCCTGGGGCAACGAGCCGGACCGCAACGCCTTTGGCACCCATGAATATATGGATTTCCTGGACCAGATCGGCGCGCAGGCGTTCGTCTCGGTCAATGTCGGTTCGGGCAGCGTGCGCGAGGCCGACGAGTGGATGCGCTACATGACCGCGCCGCCCGAGAGCACGCCCGGCGCGGATCGTAAGGCCAACGGCCATGCCGCGCCATGGTCGGTCCCCTATGTCGGCATCGGCAATGAAAGCTGGGGCTGTGGCGGCAATATGACCGCGGAGACCTATGTCGCGCAGTTCCGGCAATATGTCTCCAACGTCCGCAGCTTCTCCGGTCCCAAGGCCCGACTGATCGCGGTCGGCGCGGATACCGACGATTATGACTGGACCGAAAAGCTGATGGCGGGGGCGATGATGTGGCGTCCCGACCCGACGCCGCTCGCCTATGTCGACCGCAACCCGTTGATGTGGGGGCTGTCGCTCCACTTCTATACCTTCACGGGCAATGACTGGTACGCCAAGGGGCGCAATGTCGATTTTACTCAGGCCGACTGGGCCAGGGCACTGGCGCGCGCCAACCTGACCGACGAGATCGTCGCCCGCCATTCGGCGATCATGGACCGCTATGACCCCGACAAGAAGGTCGCGCTCGTCGTCGACGAATGGGGTGCCTGGTTCGACAGCGAAAAGGGCGCGCCCTCGGCGCTCTATCTGGAAAGCACGACCCGCGATGCGGTGATCGCGGGGCTCAGCCTCAACATCTTCAACCGCCATGCCGACCGGGTCCGCATGGCGAATCTGGCGCAGATGGTGAACGTCATCCAGTCGCTGGTCCTGACGCGCGGCAAGGACATGGTCGTCACCCCGACCTGGCATGTCTTCGACCTGTACAAGGTGCATCAAGGCGCGACGCTGATCCCGGTCGATGTCGCGACGCCCGATTATGTCGAGGGCCAGACCCGGTTGCCGACGGTCAGCGCCTCGGCCTCGCGCGATGCGGGTGGCGTGGTGCACCTCTCGATCGTCAACCTCGACCCGGTACGGGCCGCGCCGATCCGCGCGGTGCTGGCCGGGATGCAGGGACGCGGCGCCAGCGCGCGCACGGTCACGGCGGAGCGGATCGACACGCGTATCCAGTTCGACCAGCCCGACCCCTTCGTCCCGCGCGACCTGACCGGCGTGGCGGTGTCGGGCGACACGCTGTCGCTGACCGTCCCGGCGCGGTCGGTCACGATGGTGACACTGCGCTGAACGAAAAAGGCCGCCTTCTGGTGAGGGCGGCCTTTCCTTCGGCGGTCGGAAAGTGGGGAATCAGCCCTGTTCGGCCTCCTTGCGGGCGCGCTCCTCATAGAAGTTGCGCACCACGTCCCAGGCCTCTTCGGCGGTCTCGACATAGGTGAAGATGCCCAGGTCGCGCTCGGACACCACGCCTTCCTCGACCAGCGCCTCGAAATTGACGACACGCTCCCAGAAGGCGCGGCCGAACAGCAGCACCGGAATGGGCTGGATCTTCCCCGTCTGGATCAGGGTCAGCAGCTCGAAAAGCTCGTCGAACGTGCCGAAGCCGCCCGGAAACGCCGCCAGCGCGCGCGCATGCAGCAGGAAGTGCATCTTGCGCAGCGCGAAATAGTGGAACTGGAGCGACAGCGAGGGCGTGACATAGGGGTTGGGTGCCTGCTCGTGCGGCAGGACGATGTTCAGCCCCACCGACTCGGCGCCGACGTCATGCGCGCCGCGATTGGCGGCCTCCATGATCGACGGACCACCGCCCGAGCACACCACGAACTGGCGCATGCCGCGATCGTCACGGGGCAGGCGGCTGGTGATCTGGGCCAGCTCGCGCGCGATGTCGTAATACTTGCTCTTGGCGACCAGGTTCTCGGCAATCTTGCGCGACTTGTCGTCATGCGCCAGCGCCAGCAGCGCCTCGGCCTTGGCGGGCTCCGGGATACGTGCCGAGCCGTAAAAGACGAATGTCGAGGCGATCTTGGCCTCTTCGAGCAGCAACTGCGCCTTCAGCAGCTCCAGCTGGAAACGGACGGGGCGAAGGTCTTCGCGCAGCAGGAAGTCCATGTCCTGAAAGGCCAGCGTATAGGCGGGGCTTTCGGTCTGGGGCGTCGAGACGATCGTCTTGGCGCTCTCGGCGTCCTGGCTGGCATTGGGGAAGACGCGGTTCGGGACTTGGGTCTTATCGGTCATTTCGGATGATGTAGGGGATCGGTGCCGCTCGCGCTACCGGCAAAAATGCGCGGCATCATCCTCGAGATGCAGGTGGTTGCGGTGCGCGGCATTGTAATCGGGGCTTAAAACCGTGCCGAAGCGGCGGCAGGCGGAGGTCCGAATGGTCGTCCAGAACTGCCGGACCTGCGGGTCGGTCGAATACCAGTCGTTCAGCAGCGTGATCCGCCGCCCGTCCTTCAGGACGAAGCCGCCCACATCGACCGCATTGGCCAGCGCATGGCCCGAGCGCCGGTCGCCGATCCGCTTGCTCCCGACGATGTTGCGACAGGCATAGGTGCCCATGCCCTCGACCTTGGCCAGCGGCGAGCCGAGGATCTGCCACGCGGCGGGCGCGACGGCGTTCCTGACCCATCCGGCAAAGGCGCGTGCATTGCCGCAGCGCATCGCGGTGACGCCGGTGACCGGCACGCCGATATCGGTCAACTGCACCGCGCCGTACAGGCCGCAACCGGGGCCCAGTTCCTTGTCGGGCAGGCGGCGATAGTCCACGCCTTCGCGCCGCAGATCGGCCTCGCACTGCGCGGTCTCGCGGATCGGCGGGCGATAGGGTTCGGGGCGCGCGGCCTGCTGCACCGGGCGTTCGGGACGGTCGGCGCGCCCGCAGGCGGACAGAAGCACCGCGCCCAGAACCGGAAACAGGACGAACAAGGGGGCGCGGATCATGCGCCCCCTTGGCCATGGTGCCGACATTTTGGCCAGCCCCGATCAGTCGTGCGGAGGCGTGTTTGCGACATGCTCCAATATGTCGCCCGGCTGGCACGCCAGCGCGCTGCAGATCGCGTCCAGCGTGGTGAAGCGGATGGCGCGGGCCTTGCCGGTCTTCAGGATCGACAGGTTGGCCAGTGTCAGGTCGACCCGCTCGGCCAGTTCGGTCAGCGACATGCGCCGATCGAGCAGTATCCGGTCGAGATTGATGCGGATCGCCATCAGATCGTGCCCTCCGCCTCTTCGCGCAGGCGCACGCCCTCGCGAAACACCTGCGCCAGCACCAGGGTCAGCAGGATCGCGAACACACCGTCCACGCCCATCGGCTTGACCATGTCCTGCGCATCGAAGGGCAGGATAGGGGGCAGCGCGAATTGCAGCAGATAGGCGACCGCGATCGTGCCAGCGATCCAGTGCAACCGCCTGACATTGGCGGTGGTGAAGGGCTCGCCCGCCGCCGTGCTGCGCAGCATCTGGATCAGCGGCAGCAGCGCGGCCCAGACGAGGCCCAGCGCGATCAGCATGACCGCCAGCGCCGCGACGACCACGCCCGGCGTCTTCATGTCGAGCGCCTGTGCGTTGACATGCACCGCCCCCAGCGCGCCGGGCGAGATCGCATCGACGACCAGCGTGCCGACCGCCGCTAGCAGGACAGCCGTGACGAATGCCAGAATGGCGAGCAGGGCCGCATAGAGCAGCGTGCTGATATGACTGGCGAAGCGTGTCATGTCGAAGGGTCCTCCTGTTCGAATCGGTATCGCTATTCGATAAGGAGGTATCGATTATCAATCAACAATGATATCGAAAATCGATATGTCTCGTGCCTCATGCCGAGCTGGATGGGGCATGAAACTCCATCAGCCCGGCGTGTTGGGTGGCGATGCGAGCGCGTTGCAGCTTGGCGATGTCGGTCAGCAACCGGCAGGTCAGCAGCGCCAGCGGCACGTCGATGACGATGCTCGCCGCATTCGCCCAGGATACCGAAATCCACTGTTCCGGCGTTTCCGGCATGTCGAGAAATATCGCGAGGATATTGCCCTGGATGGTGGCGACGATCCAAAGGCCCCACCACAGGTTCAGCCAGCCCGGCACGGCCACCGATATGGGGTCCTCCGGTGCGATGCTGGCGCCGCGCGTTTCGCGAATCCCCTCGAACGGCTTCCACAGCGCGGCGACGGGCACGAAGAACCATCCGACATTCCAGCCCGGGCTGATCGTCATCGAATCGCTCCACTGCTGCGCGTTGCGATTGACGACATAGACCCAGCGGAAAAAGACGATGTGATAAAGGATGGTGAGCAGGATCAGCCCGGAATTCGCGGCCTCGGCTCCCTCGATCGCCTGCGCCAGTATGTCGGGTGCGACGTCACTGTCGAAGCCCTTTAAGACACTGATCCGATGCAGATATAAGGCGGCCTGACCCAAGCTGCCGAGCAGCCAGAGGCAGGTCAACGCGACCATCCACCGAGTCAAACGGCTCGGGTCCCTAAACATGTGAAATTCCCCCATCGGTCGTTAGCCCGACGCAATATTGCGCCATCGCGATTGTGGTTGTCATCTTCATTCGACATCGCTAGGGCCGTCGACGGGCCACGCGGTCCCAACGCCGCGCGTGCTCTCTGTGAGGAGAGTCTTAAATGACTGAATTGAATGCCGCTGACGCCACTCTTGCGCCCGCGAAGCCCGCCACCAAACCGGCGCGTCCCTATTTTTCCAGCGGCCCGTGCGCCAAGCCTCCCGGCTGGGATGCGGCCAAGCTCGCGACGGACAGCCTCGGTCGTTCGCATCGCTCGAAGCTGGGCAAGCAGCGGCTGCAATATTGCATCGACCTGATGCGCGAGCTGCTGAAGCTCCCCGACACCCACCGCATCGGCATCGTCCCCGGCTCCGACACCGGCGCGTTCGAAATGGCGATGTGGACCATGCTGGGCGCCCGCCCCGTCACCACGCTCGCCTGGGAAAGCTTCGGCGAGGGCTGGGTGACGGATGCGGTCAAGCAGTTGAAGCTCGAGCCCACAGTGCTGCGCGCCGATTACGGCCAGATCGCGGATTTGAACGCGGTCGACTGGTCGAACGACGTGCTCTTCACCTGGAACGGCACCACCAGCGGCGTGCGCGTGCCGAACGGCGACTGGATCGCCGACGACCGCGAGGGTCTGTCCTTCGCCGATGCCACCAGCGCGGTGTTCGCCTATGACCTGCCTTGGGATAAGATCGATGTCGCGACCTTCTCGTGGCAGAAGGTGCTGGGTGGCGAGGGCGCGCACGGCGTCCTGATCCTGGGTCCGCGCGCGGTCGAGCGCCTCGAAACCTACACCCCCGCCTGGCCGCTGCCCAAGGTGTTCCGCCTGGTGTCGAAGGGCAAGCTGGCCGAGGGCGTGTTCAAGGGCGAGACGATCAACACCCCCTCGATGCTCGCCGTCGAGGATGCGATCTTCGCGCTGGAATGGGGCAAGTCGCTCGGCGGTGCGGACGCGCTGCTGGCGCGGTCGGACGCCAATGCGGCGGCGCTGAACAAGATCGTCGAAGAGCGCGACTGGCTCGGCCATCTCGCGGCCGATCCGGCGATCCGCTCGACCACCAGCGTCTGCCTGACGGTCGAGGGCGCGGACGAGGCGCTGATCAAAAAGATGGCCTCGCTGCTCGAAGCCGAAGGCGCGGCCTATGACGTGGCGGGCTATCGCGACGCGCCCGCCGGTCTGCGTGTCTGGTGCGGCGCCACGGTCGAGACCGCTGATATCGAGGCGCTCGGCCCCTGGCTCGATTGGGCCTATGCCACCGCCCAGGCGTAAATTCTAAGCCCTCTCCCCCTCGGGAGAGGGTTAGGCGAGGGGCGATGCTGGGCCAATCGGCGCGTGTGTCGCCAAGCCCCAACCCCTCACCTCGACCCTCTCCCCAGTGGGGAGAGGGAGCATCCCCCCATTCGCACCCTATTCCCGGAGCTTTCCCCATGCCCAAAGTTCTCATCAGCGACAAAATGGACCCCAAGGCCGCCCAGATCTTCCGCGAGCGCGGGGTCGAGGTGGACGAGATCACCGGCAAGACGCCCGAAGAGCTGAAGGCGATCATCGGCCAATATGACGGCCTGGCGATCCGCAGCTCGACCAAGGTGACGAAGGACATTCTGGAGCACGCGACGAACCTGAAGGTCGTCGGCCGCGCCGGAATCGGCGTCGACAATGTCGACATCCCCGCCGCCAGCGCCAAGGGCGTGGTAGTGATGAACACCCCGTTCGGCAACTCGATCACCACCGCCGAACACGCCATCGCCCTGATGTTCGCGCTCGCCCGCCAGCTGCCCGAGGCCGATGCCTCGACCCAGGCGGGCAAGTGGGAGAAGAACCGCTTCATGGGTGTCGAGCTGACGTCCAAGACGCTGGGCCTGATCGGCGCGGGCAATATCGGCTCGATCGTCGCCGACCGCGCGCTGGGCCTGCGGATGAAGGTCGTCGCCTTCGACCCGTTCCTGACGCCCGAGCGCGCGCTGGAGATGGGCGTGGAGAAGGTGACGCTGGACGAGTTGCTCGCCCGCGCCGACTTCATCACGCTGCACACGCCGCTTACCGACCAGACCCGCAACATCCTGTCGGCCGAGAATCTGGCCAAGACCAAGAAGGGCGTGCGCATCATCAACTGCGCGCGGGGCGGCCTGATCGACGAGGACGCGCTGAAGGCGGGGCTCGACTCGGGCCATATCGGCGGCGCGGCGCTCGACGTGTTCAAGGTCGAACCCGCCAAGGAAAGCCCGTTGTTCGGCACGCCGAACTTCATCTCGACGCCCCATCTGGGCGCGTCGACCACCGAAGCACAGGTCAATGTCGCGATCCAGGTCGCCGAGCAGCTGGCCGACTTCCTGGTCTCGGGCGGCGTCACCAACGCGCTCAACATGCCCAGCCTGACCGCCGAGGAAGCACCCAAGCTGAAGCCGTACATGGCGCTGGCGGAAAAGCTCGGTTCGCTGGTCGGTCAGCTGGCGCACGGCGCGGTGACCGGTATCGCCATCGAGGCGGAAGGGGCGGCCGCCGCGCTGAACCTGAAGCCGATCACGGGTGCGGTGCTGGCCGGTTTCATGCGCGTCCATTCGGACACGGTGAACATGGTCAACGCGCCGTTCCTCGCCAAGGAGCGTGGCCTGGACGTGCGCGAAGTGCGCCATGACCGCGAGGGCGATTACCACACGCTGGTCCGCGTCACGGTGACGACGGCGGACGGCGAGCGCTCGGTCGCGGGCACGCTGTTCGGCGACCAGGCCCCGCGTCTGGTCGAGCTGTTCGGCATCAAGGTCGAGGCCGATCTCGCCGGGCCGATGCTCTATGTCGTCAACGAGGATCGCCCGGGCTTCATCGGCCGCCTGGGCACCACGCTGGGCGAAGCGGGCGTCAATATCGGCACCTTCCACCTCGGCCGCCGCTCGGCGGGCGGCGAGGCGGTGCTGCTGCTCTCGGTCGACGAGGCGGTGGATGCGGAACTGCTGGGCAAGGTCAAGGCGCTGCCGGGCGTGAAGACCGCGATGGGTCTGGTGTTCTGATCCTGTAAGCAGGAAAAGCAAAAGCCCTCTCCCCCTCGGGGAGTTCGAGGTCGGCCATGCCCCCGGCATGGCCTGAACATCGCGGGGCGATGTTCACCTCGAACTGGTTGGGTGAGGGGCGGGGCCGGGCCATGGCGTCTCGCCAAGCCCCAACCCCTCACCCCGGCCCTCTCCCCAGTAGGGAGAGGGAGTGGTAGGCTCTTCCGAGTTATGGGGGGAGCCATTCCATGAAGACCGATCCCGTCCTCCGCGACCGCGCGCGTGCGATGCGTCGCGAAATGACCGAACCCGAAAAGCGTCTCTGGCTCATCCTGCGAGACCGCCGCTTGCATGGGATCAAATTCTCCCGCCAAGTCCCCATCGGCCCTTACATCGCCGACTTCGCCGCGCGCTCTCCCGGCTTGGTCATAGAGGTTGACGGCGATACGCATAGCGACCAATCACGCGACGCCCACCGCACCGTTTGGTTGCAGAGCCAAGGCTATGCGGTGATCCGCTTCCCCAATGCGGACGTCATGGACAATCCAGACGGCGTTGCAGACACGTTGATGAACAGGTTGGCCCGATGACCGCGCTCCTTCCCGAAGGCTATCACGACCGTCTTCCCCCCTATGCCGATGCCGCCGCGTCGGTCGAGGCGCGGGTGCTGGAGGCGGCGCGGCTGCATGGCTATGAGCGCGCCGATCCGCCTTCGATCGAATTCGCCGAGGCGCTGGGTTCGCGGTTGAAGGCGGGCGGCTTGCATGACGCGGTGCGCTTCGTCGATCCGGTGTCGCAGCGTACGCTCGCCATCCGGCCCGACCTGACCGCGCAGGTCGCGCGGATCGCGGCAACCCGCATGGGGCATCATCCGCGCCCGGTACGCCTGTCCTATGCGGGCACGGTCGTCCGGCTGCGCGGGTCGGAACTCGCCCCAGCGCGCGAGTGGCGGCAGATCGGGGCGGAGCTGATCGGGCTCGACTCCACGGCGGCGGCGACCGAGGTGGTGCGGGTCGCGGTCGAGGCGCTGGTCGCGGCGGGGACGACCGGAATTTCCATCGACTTCACGTTGCCCGATTTGGTCGACCTGCTCGCAGCAGGGCCCTTGCCGGTCGCCGCCGATCAGGTGACGGCCTTGCGCGACCGGCTGGATGCCAAGGATGCGGGCGGGGTCGCCGCGATCGCACCGGATTACCTCCCGCTGGTCGAGGCGGCGGGGCCGTTCGCCACCGCCATGGAGCGGCTGCGCGCCTTCGATGCCCAAGGCGTGCTCGCCAGCCGACTCGACGCGCTGGAGGCGATTGCCGCTGCTTTGGGGGAGGGGGTGTCGATGACGCTCGACCCGACCGAACGTCATGGTTTCGAGTTCCAGAGCTGGCTGGGCTTCTCGCTATTCGTCGCCGGGCCCCCGCGTGAAGTCGGGCGCGGCGGCACCTACACCATCTTCCACGAGGACGGCACCGAGGAAAAGGCGACCGGCTTCTCGCTCTATGCCGACGCGATCGTCGCCACCGCGCCGCCGACCGAGCGGCGGCGGTTGTTCCTGCCCTTCGGCACCGACGCCGCGATGGGCGCGGGTCTCCGCACACAGGGCTGGGTGACGGTGCAGGCGCTGGAGGAGGACGATACGCCCGAGGCGCAGCTTTGCACCCATATCCTCGACAATGGCGAGCCGCGCGCCATCGCCGGTTGACATACGGGGCCGCAGCCCGCTAGGCGCGCCCCGCACATCATTGGAAACCCCCTCGCGCCGAGTCCTGTCGAAGGGCGCATGGGGTCCGTCCGGCAGGCGGAGCATAGCATCCATGGCAAATGTAGCAGTCATCGGCGCGCAATGGGGCGACGAAGGCAAGGGCAAGATCGTCGACTGGCTGGCTGAGCGCGCCGACATGGTCGTGCGCTTCCAGGGCGGGCATAATGCGGGCCACACGTTGGTCGTCGGCGAGAATGTCTACAAGCTGTCGCTTCTCCCCTCCGGCATCGTGCGCGGCACCCCCAGCGTTATCGGCAATGGCGTCGTCCTCGACCCCTGGGCGCTGAAGGCCGAGATCGAGCGGCTGGGCGAGCAGGGCGTTCACGCCTCGCCGGAGACGCTGCGCATCGCCGACAACTGCCCGCTGATCCTGCCCATCCACCGCGACCTGGACGGTCTGCGCGAGGATGCGAGCGGGGCGGGCAAGATCGGCACGACGCGGCGCGGCATCGGCCCGGCTTACGAGGACAAGGTCGGCCGCCGCGCGATCCGCGTGTGCGATCTGGCGCATCTCGACGATCTGGGTCCTCAGCTCGACCGGCTCTGCGCGCACCATGACGCGCTGCGTGCCGGGTTCGGCGAGCCGCCGGTCGATCGCGAGCGCCTGCTGGCCGATCTGCGCGAGATCGCCGCCTTCGTCCTGCCCTTCGCCAAGCCGGTGTGGCGCGACCTCAACGAGGCGCGGACGGGCGGCAAGCGTATCCTGTTCGAGGGCGCGCAGGGCGTCCTGCTCGACATCGACCATGGCACCTATCCCTTCGTCACCTCGTCCAACACCATTGCGGGTGCGGCGGCGGGCGGTTCGGGGCTGGGGCCGTCGGGCGTTGGCTTCGTGCTGGGCATCGCCAAGGCCTATACCACCCGCGTCGGCTCGGGGCCCTTCCCCACCGAGCTGGAGGACGAGACCGGCCAGCGTCTGGGCGAGCGTGGCCATGAGTTCGGCACTGTAACGGGCCGCAAGCGGCGTTGCGGCTGGTTCGACTCGGTGCTGGTGCGCCAGTCGGCGGCGGTCGGCGGCATCACCGGCATCGCGCTGACCAAGATCGACGTGCTCGACGGGTTCGACGAGGTGAAGATTTGCGTCGGCTACAAGCTGGGCGACCAAACGCTGGATTATTACCCGACCCATGCGGCGGACCAGGCCAAGGTCGTGCCCGTCTATGAGACGATGGAAGGCTGGCAGGAATCGACCGCGGGCGCGCGGAGCTGGGCCGATCTGCCTGCGCAGGCGATCAAATATATCCGCCGGATCGAGGAGTTGATCCGCTGCCCCGTGGCACTGGTGTCGACCAGCCCGGAGCGGGAGGACACGATCCTGGTTCGCGATCCGTTTGCGGATTGATGTGGGAGGCCCCGGCGATGCGTCGGGGCCTTTTTGTTTGAGGGTTTCCCTTGGCCTTCGACTTCGCTCAGGCTGAACGGGGTTCAGTACCAACCTCCGTTCCGCCTGAGCGAAGTCGAAGGCCACGCTCTGAATCCAAATAAAAGGCCCGGTCGCTTTCGCGACCGGGCCCTTCCCGTAGTGACGAACCCGAAAGGGGTTACATGCCGCCGCTGCTGCCCGGCGGAGTGGTGGTGCCGCCGGTCGTGCCGGTGCCGACCTGACCACTGGTGGTCGTATCGCCGCCCATCGTGCTGCCGCTCACCGAGCCGCTGCCAGTCGTGGTGGACGACCCGGTCGCATCGGGCATGGTCGAGGGCGTGTTGACCGTGCTGTCCGGCGTGGTGGTGCGCGTCCGGCTCTTGCTGCGCGTCGTCGAGCGGGTGGTGGTGCTCGGCGTCGTGGTCATACTGTCACCAGTCTGGCCCATGGTCTGACCGGGCGTCTGCCCCGGCATCGTCTGGCCGGGCATGGTCGTCTGGCCGGACATGATTCCGGTCGCGCCGCCCGACACCTGCGCAAAGGCAGCGGCGGGGATCAAAAGGGCACCGGCGGCGATTACATGCATGTAACGCATTGATTCTCTCCTGCTTTTTATCTCGTGTTAGTTAACGAGGCAGGAGAACGTCCGTTCCTTCAGTTAACCACATTGACCGCGATGAAGCAACGCCTGATCGGCTAAAACCAGCGCGACCATGGCTTCGACCACCGGAACCCCGCGAATACCGACGCATGGGTCGTGACGCCCCTTGGTGGCGATCTGCGTTTCTTCGCCCGTTCGAGTGATGGTGTCGACGGGCGTCAGGATCGAACTGGTCGGCTTGAACGCAACTCGCATCGTCACCGGCTGACCCGTGGCGATGCCACCCGCGATGCCGCCCGCATGATTGGCCAGGAAACGAGGGCCGCCATTGCCGCTGCGCATCGGATCGGCATTCTGCTCGCCGGTCAGCGCGGCGGCGGCGAATCCGTCGCCGATCTCGAAGCCCTTGACCGCGTTGATGCTCATACAGGCGGAGGCGAGTTCGCTGTCCAGCTTGGCATAGAGCGGTGCCCCCCAACCGGCGGGCACGCCGGTCGCCTCGCACGCCACGACCGCGCCGACCGAGGAGCCCGACTTGCGCGCGCCGTCGACGATCGCTTCCCAGCGCTCCGCAGCGGCGAAGTCGGGACAGAAAAAGGGGTTGGCGTCGATCTGGGTATCGTCGAACGCCTCATAGTCGATCCGGTCGCCGCCTATCGACTCGACCCAGGCGCGAATCTTTACCTGAGGGATCACCGCCCGCGCGACCGCGCCCGCCGCCACCCGTGCCGCCGTCTCGCGCGCCGAGGAACGCCCACCGCCGCGATAGTCGCGAAAGCCGTATTTGGCGTCGTAGGCATAATCGGCATGGCCAGGGCGGTAGGCGAGCGCGACGTTGCTGTAATCCTTGGACCGCTGGTCGACATTCTCGATCATCAGGCTGATCGGGGTGCCGGTGGTCTTCCCCTCGAACACGCCGGACAGGATGCGGACCTGGTCGGGCTCGCGCCGCTGGGTGGTGAAGCGGCTGGTGCCCGGACGGCGCTTGTCGAGCCAGGGCTGGATATCCTCTTCGGACAGGGCGATGCCCGGCGGACACCCGTCGACCACCGCGCCCAGCGCCGGGCCATGGCTTTCGCCCCAGGTGGTGAAGCGGAACAACCGGCCGAAACTGTTGAAGCTCACGCTGAGTCTCCCAGCCGGGCAAAGGCCGGCGCATGTGTGGCGGCCCCGCGCACGCCGCAGGGGATCAGGCCGCCCTGCAGCGGCACCGCCAGAAAATATTCGCCCGCATAGGGGCTGTCGAAGCCGCTCGCCACGTCGGCCGCGAAACCGAACCGGCCGTAGAAGGCCGGGTCGCCCAGCGCGAAGCAGAGGACGACGCCCTCCTGCTCCAGCCGCTCGATCCCGGCGGCGACCAGCGCCTCGCCGACGCCCTGCCGTCGCCAGTCGCGCGCGACCGCGATGGGGGCGAGGGCGACCGAATTGATGGGCTTACCGCCAATCTCGACGGCCATGCGACTGAAGGCGATCGCGCCGATCAGCGTGTCCGTGGCGTCATCGATGGCGACCAGCATCAGCACCATGTCGCCCTCCACGCAAAGGTCGCGGACAAGCGCGGCTTCGGCGGGTGCGGGAAAGCTGGCGACGAGCAGCGCGTCGAGCGCGGCGACATCCTCGCCTCGCGCGGGGCGGATGGTGATGGCGGCGGAAGGCTGAGCGGACATGGTTTCGTCTTTAGCCGCGCCGTGGCGCAAGGCGCGATAGATAATGTTGTATCCTCCTCGGCACAGGGAGGGGGTGTGGGGACTTTGGCTTGCCCCCGGCAAGCCGAGATTGTGCCGGGGGCACAATCTCGGCCCCACACCGCGAAGCGGTGGTGGAGGGGGATCGCCTCAAGGTATGTCCCTTCTGGAAGCCCCCCTCCGTCAGCGCTGCGCGCTGCCACCTCCCCGTGCCGGGGAGGATTGGGGATCAGGCCAGCGCGATATCCGGCGCGTCCTCCGCCTTCATGCCGATGACGTTGTAGCCGGCGTCGACATGGTGGATTTCACCCGTCACGCCCGACGACAGGTCGGACAGCATATACAGGCCAGCGCCGCCGACATCCTCGATCGTCACGGTGCGGCGCAGCGGCGAGTTCAGCTCGTTCCACTTTAGGATATAGTTGAAGTCGCCGATGCCGCGCGCCGCCAGCGTCTGGATCGGGCCCGCCGAAATGGCGTTGATGCGGATATTTTCCGGCCCCAGATCGACCGCGAGATACTTGACGCTCGTCTCCAGCGCCGCCTTGGCCACGCCCATGACGTTGTAATGCGGGATGACCTTTTCCGCGCCATAATAGGTCAGCGTCAGGATCGAGCCGCCCTCGGGCATCATCCGGCGCGCGCGTTGTGCGACGGCGACCAGCGAATAGGCCGAGATGTTCATGGTCATCAGGAAATTGTCGAGCGTGGTGTCGTAATAGCGACCGCGAAGCTGCGACTTGTCCGAGAAACCGATGGCATGGACGACGAAGTCGATCGTCGGCCACTCGGCCTTCAGCCCCTCGAACAGCGCGTCTAGCGATTCCATTTCCGACACGTCGCAGTCGAACAGGCGCGCCACGCCCAGCTGTTCGGCCAGTGGGCGGACCCGCTTTTCCATCGCTGCACCCTGATACGAAAAGGCGAGCTCCGCGCCCGCCTCCGAAAGCTGCTTGGCGATGCCCCAGGCCAGCGATTTGTCATTGGCCAGGCCCATGATGAGCCCCCGCTTGCCTGCCATCAATCCGTTCA
>Ga0308171_1003020_pt1 | contig 16160 bp, 13 predicted proteins | sample PhyGR1_FD_202135 | JGI IMG/M metagenome (GOLD analysis project Ga0308171, IMG submission 202135) | Phyllosphere microbial communities from UC Gill Tract Community Farm, Albany, California, United States - DLSLSG.R1 | ecosystem: Host-associated > Plants > Phyllosphere > Unclassified | place: USA... | reverse complement strand
TGAAGGAACCAACATTATCGACTGCACATCCAGCTTCAATTCTGTGAAGCTTCAAGGTTTCAAAACCGAAGTCTATTATTTTTCTTAAGCTTTCTGTTGCGTATCCTTTGTTCCAAAATCTGTAATCAAATTGAAACCAGACTTCCGCATTCTTGTAATGTTCTTTTCCTAAATGTATTCCAATTAATCCGATAAATTTTTCTTCATCAATCTGTTCAACAGCAAATGTAAAATGTTTGATGTTTTCTTTATTGTTTTCAGCAATCCATTTTTCAACAGTCATTTTTGTTTCATTAATGTCAATCGGGATTTTTGATGTATTGAATTGGGCAGTCTGTTCTAAAGATTGTAGTTCAAATATATTTTCAATGTCGTTTTCAGAAATCGGTCTTAAGTTAAGTCTTACCGTTTTTAAATTAATATCCATTTACTTCTGCGGATATTTCTGAATCAAAGCCTGCAAAATCGCCAACGTCTCCGCATCCATAATTCCATTGTAATTCATCGGTCGGAAGTGAAATTGGAAAGCCTCAATGGTTTGCTTCGTAGCTTTATCCCAAACGCCATTCACAGACAAGGCATAACCAAATTGCAACAATTGCTGCTGAACTTTTGAAACAAATTCAGGATTGTTGTATTGTATAGTAATATCGTTTGTTGTTAAGATTTGATCTAGAAAAGTCTGTTTCGCGGTTTCGTCGTACCACATCCCGATTTGATACTCGTCGTACAATCTCTTCCAAGGGAAAAGTGGTCCTGGATCTTGTTTTCTCGTTGGTGCAATATCCGAATGTGCGAGAATATTGGTTGGTTGGATGTTGTATCTAGCGATAAGGTCTTTTACCAAAGCAGCTACTTTCTTGATCTGTTCTTCAGGATATGGCGTGAAAACCCGCAGACCTGTAGAGTCGACTGTGTAACCCATATTCACTATTTCTATTCCTATGGAAGTATCATTTAATTGTTGGTCCTTTCTCCAAAAACTGATTCCGGCATGATAAGAGCGTTTGTTTTCATCTACCAACTGGTAGATTTCTTTGTCAGGTAAGGTGTTTACAAGGTAATGTGCGCTTACCGCTTGTTGTGTAAGCGTTGATATGGATTTCTCATCATCCAGTACAGTATAATGTAAAATCACGTACCGTTGACGGAAGTTTTGTCCGATAGAAGGGAAGTAGGTCTTCACCACTTTGAAGCCTGCCGGATTAGCACTTACTATAGAACCATAACTTACCGTGTTGTCATTTTTGGTAATATCCGCAATATTGACTTTATAATAGTCGCCTTCATCCTGTTTGATTTCCGGTTTTTTTATAGGAACTACGGGTTTTGGAGTTGTGATTTTTACTGGAGTTTTACTTTTTACAGTTTTTTGTTGGGATCCGCAAGAAATGATTAATGATCCTAAGGTTATGAGATATAATGAATTACGCATTCGTGTCTATTTTGGGTTATATTTATTGATTCAAAAATAAGAAAAAAAATAAATAAAATTTTTTGGTAGTTACACAAAAGTCTTCTATATTTGCACTCGCAATAACGGGATAGAATATATCACTGAAACTGCAAGGAGAGTTGCCTGAGAGGCCGAAAGGACTTGTTTGCTAAACAAGCGAACTGGAAACGGTTCCAAGGGTTCGAATCCCTTACTCTCCGCAGCTAAAAGATGACTTATCGGGGCGTAGCGTAGTCCGGTCATCGCGCCTGGTTTGGGACCAGGAGGTCGCAGGTTCGAATCCTGCCGCCCCGACAATTTTTAGTGATTTTCGTAAAAATTACAATGGGTGCGTAGCTCAGCTGGATAGAGCATCTGCCTTCTAAGCAGACGGTCTCAGGTTCGAATCCTGACGCGCTCACAAAAGAGAGATCATTCTTGATCTCTTTTTTTTATATCGGAAAGCTAGATATTTATTTCTCTTTTTGATAATAAATATTTTTAATTTAATTTACGGGGCGTAGCGTAGTCCGGTCATCGCGCCTGGTTTGGGACCAGGAGGTCGCAGGTTCGAATCCTGCCGCCCCGACAATTTTTAGTGATTTTCGAAAAAATTACAAATGGGTGCGTAGCTCAGCTGGATAGAGCATCTGCCTTCTAAGCAGACGGTCTCAGGTTCGAATCCTGACGCGCTCACAAGAACCTCACAAAGCAATTTGTGAGGTTTTTTGTTTTAAAAAGGTTACAGGTTTGAATCCTGTCGAGGTCACTTCACAGACCTTCATATATTATAAAGTTTTTATTTACCCAAAAGGTAAATGTCCGTTGATATTAAATTCTTTGTTGAAATTTGATCGGATAAAATATTTTTTTGTTTTATTTTCGCTGAAAATTTGTTGCAATATGTGGAAGCTTATCAAAAAACTGGTCTTTATCCTTATTATAGCTAATATTCTTTTTGTGATCTTCGGTATATTTTTCAACCCACCAATTACCTGGACGCAGTTGGGGAGTGTTTTCAAATACGGAAAGATGAACCGCGATTACGTTTCCTATGATGATATGGGAAATAACATCAAAAAAGCAGTACTTGCTTCCGAGGATCAGGCTTTTTTCAATCATAATGGTTTTGATTATAAAGCCATAGAAAAGGCGATGAAAAAGAATGATAAAAAAGGAAAGGTAGTTCGAGGTGGAAGCACTATCTCTCAACAAACTGCAAAAAATGTTTTCCTTTGGCAAGGTAGAAGTTGGCTGAGAAAAGGGTTGGAAGCGATTTATACTTTTATCATCGAGAAGGTCTGGGGAAAAGATATCATTCTTGAAAGATATCTTAATGTGATAGAAATGGGTCAAGGGGTTTTTGGTGCAGAAGCTGCAGCGCAATATTATTACAACAAACCTGCAAAAGATCTGACAAAAAGTGAAGCTGCCTGGATCGCAGCGGTCTTGCCAAATCCTAAAAAATATGATCCGAAAAATCCAAGTGCCTATCTCAACAAAAAACACAAGTGGATCATGAGACAGATGAATAACATTGTTCTGAAATGATTACTTTTGTGCTAAGATGCCAATCAGATTAATTAGAAAAGACAGTTTCAGCATTATTTTAAAGAATTATTTCAGCGAAAGAAATGATACTTTGTCTTTGCAGCCTTTATCCGAAATTATCACAAGCCTCAAGCGCGAAGACTTAGGTGTTTTCACAGCGTATCTCAAAGATAACGATACGATCAAGGATAATCTTACTTTTTATATTCATAATATTTTTCAGGATAAACCCTTCAATTTGTCTTTGACGGAAGCTGATATCTTATCTGAGAATGCCTTTTATCCTGAGTTTAAAAAACGAATTCTTAATAAAGTATTGCCACCGATTGAAAACGAAAATACCATCTGGTATTTGGTGGACAACGTTCTTGTAACGCCGAAGAAAGATCTCCAGTTTTTCCAGAATTCACCGGAAGATAAGTTGGATGAACTTTTTCAATTACTCAAGATTGATAGATTTATCAGTAATCCACACGTTAAGAAAGAACTTTTGTTTTCGCTTAATATTCTGGCTTGGCGCGTTATCGGAAATGCCCTGGATGTAGATGTCGTGAAAATGGCACCGGAATATCGTAATTTTGATAATCCATTTCTAGCTTTGCAAAATGAGTTAGATATTATCAATGCTGATTTTAATGACAATCCCGATTTCAAATTTACTTCCAATGATGAGGTTTATAAACAGACCAAGATCTACATGGAGCAGTGTCTGGAATTTGTCAATTTGGCCTTCAAGAATTCGTCAAAATATGGAATTTCCAGCAAGACCAATCAGTCATTGCTGAAGATCAGACAACAGCTCAACAGAATGTCTGACATTATCAAATTATTTGTGATCGATGACGACCGCGATTATTTGATCAATTCCAAGCAGTTGTTCTTTAATATTTTAAAGTACAAATCGCATAAAAACAACCTTCGTGATCTGGTTTCGGACAGCACAAGACTGATGTCGCATCTGATCACTAATCACACTGCAGAAACAGGAACGCATTACATCACTTCTACGCTCAAAGCATATATGAAAATGTTTTGGAAAGCGTCTGGCGGTGGTGTTATCGTAGGCGCACTTTGTGTTTTGAAGATGCTTTACAGTTATATTCCTGCAAGTGATTTTGCCCACGCATTTCTTTATTCTATGAATTATGCGATGGGATTTGTCATGATCTATCTGATGAATTTCACCCTTGCCACAAAACAACCTGCCATGACGGCTGCGACGATGGCAAAGGTGCTTTCGGAAGGCAATAGCAGAAATACTTATATCGAGTTTGCGCACGTGGTTTCACAATTGTTCCGGTCGCAGTTTATTGCGTTTGTTGGCAATGTATTGTTGTCGTTTCCAGTTTCTTTGATCATTATTTATGGATTGGAAATTTTGTTTAAACAGAATTTTGCTTTCGATAAGTCCAGCAGATTGCTTTATGACCTGGACCCTTTCCAGTCCAAAGCCATTTTGCATGCTTGTATCGCTGGCGTTTTCCTTTTTATTTCGGGTGTGATCTCTGGGAATATCAGTAATAATTCTGTCTTTTTCCAGATTCCTAAGCGGATCGCTAAGAATCCATTTATCAATTATTTTTTCGGACAGAGGATAGCAAAGCAATTGTCTGTTTACTATTCTAAAAATTGGGCTGGGATTGTTTCCAATTTCTGGTTCGGGGTTTTCCTTGGGGCAACCGCACCAATAGGGCTTTTCCTTGGATTGGATCTCGATATTCGACACATTACATTTGCTGCTGGTAATTTTGCTTTGGGTCTTTACGGAAAAGATTTTGTAATCACTTCCTATGCATTTTGGATTTCCTTTATTACGGTTTTCGTGATCGGATTTTTCAATTTTGCGGTCAGTTTTGGTCTGTCAATGTTGTTGGCTTTCCGTTCCAGAAAAGTAGAGATGAATGAAGCAAGAGAGATCTTTGGCGAGATCTTTAGATATTTTGTCCGAAATCCATTCCGATTTTTCTTTCCACTAAAATCAAGATTGGATGAGAGGAGCAAGAGGATGATAGATGAAATTACTACAGGATCAGCAGGTCATTGATCAAAGAATCATCTTTTAAAACTTCACGAAATTTCTTTAGGAAAAAAGTTTTTCTCAATCGGAAATCGTTCTTTAGTAAAGGTGATTTGATTCTGATGATCAAGACTTGTTCTTTCAGATTCACGCTTACGATCTCTGCAAAGAGGTCATTGGAAAGATAATCTTCAAGAAAATCCTTGATCTCGAAGGCTTTTAATTTATCTTCAAAACCATAGATCCTGGCAAAGGAATTCACTAATTCCGAAGATAGATATTCGCGTTTTTTTCTGGCCATTTTGCTGTCGTTTCCTGATCTTGATTAAGATTGTAAAAGTAGAAAATTCAAACGCAAAAATCAGTATATTTGCAAACTTAAAATTCAATGTCCTAGGTTTGAAATTCAATGTTTAAACTTGGAACATTAAACTATAAACAAAGAAATTATGAAACCGTAAGGTAACATAACTTTAAAATAACAAATAAAATTTCGTTATGAAATGTGGAATCGTAGGTCTTCCGAATGTAGGAAAATCAACCCTTTTTAATTGTCTTAGCAACGCCAAAGCGCAATCTGCAAACTATCCGTTTTGTACCATAGAACCAAATCTTGGAACTGTTTCTGTTCCGGATACCAGACTTTTTGAATTAGAAAAGATCGTGAATCCAGAGCGCGTTTTGCCTGCAGTCGTAGAGATCGTGGATATTGCAGGATTGGTAAAAGGTGCTAGCAAAGGTGAAGGATTGGGAAATCAATTCTTGGCAAATATCCGCGAGTGTGAAGCAATTATTCACGTTTTGAGATGTTTCGACAACGGAAATATCATTCACGTGGAAGGTTCTGTGGATCCGATCAGAGATAAAGAGATCATCGATATCGAACTTCAATTGAAAGATCTTGAAGCGATTGGAAAAGCAGTTGATAAAGCTAAAAAATTCCTGAAATCTGGTAAGAAAGAAGATCTTTTGACTTACGAAGTTTTGCAAAATCTTCAGACTTTTGTAGAAGAAGGAAAAAATGCAAGAGAGTTTACAGCAGATGATTTCGCAAAATCTATTCTTGAAGAAGTTCAACTGTTGACAAATAAACCTGTTTTGTACGTTTGTAACGTGGACGAAAACTCTATCAAAAACGGAAACGATTGGATCGCTAAAATCGAAGAAATGGCAAAATCTGAGAATGCGGAAGTTGTAGTTCTAGCAGCGCAGATCGAAGCGGATATCAATGAATTGGAGACTTTTGAAGAAAGACAGATGTTCCTGGAAGAACTTGGTTTGGAAGAACCAGGCGTGAACAGATTGATCAGAAAAGCGTACGACCTTTTGAAACTTCAAACTTATTTCACGGCTGGTGTAAAGGAAGTTAGAGCTTGGACGATTGGGCAAGGTTGGACGGCGCCTCAAGCTGCGGGTGTGATCCACACAGATTTCGAGAAAGGATTTATTCGCGCAGAGGTCATTAAATATAACGATTACATGAATTACGGTTCCGAAGCGAAAGTGAAAGAAGCTGGAAAACTATCTGTGGAAGGAAAGGAATATGTCGTTCAAGATGGCGATATCATGCACTTCAGATTTAATGTTTAAAATAACATTTCAAAAATATTCTAAAACGCTTTCAGAAATGGAAGTGTTTTTTTTTTTTTTAATTTTAAGGATATTGTTTGAACTATGAAAAATATCTCATTATTAATATTTTTGATTTTTATGTCCTGTGAGAAATCTCTTGAAGATAGATGCTTTGAAAATTTTACAGACAAAATATTTGAAAGTTATAAAGAACAAAATCCATTGACTGTACAAGAGATTCTAAAGAATAAACCGAAATATCTCACCATTTCAACACTCAAAAATTGCAGAAGTTTCAAAGAAGATAGTATTTCAACTTTAAGTAGTGACGATGTTGATGAAGCAGAACAATTGAAAAAACACCAAGATCACAAGTTGAGCTATGCAAAATTTGATTCGCTTTTTCACGAGCAATTTGGTTTTTATGCTAAGCAATCTTTCAATGGAAAAGAATATGCTTTGGCTAAAAATGAACTTGGATTTTGGTTGACAAAAATTGAAGATAACGATGCGAAAGCATATTTTTTAGGATTAAGTTTCAGCCATTATTATATTAATGAGATCCAAACCGAACCGATGATTAAAAATGGAGAATTGCAACTACAGGGCAGCCTGGTGAAGATCATAAAAGTTGGCGGTCTCCCTGGTTATGATGACTATTCTGCTATTGATGATGGAAAACTTTTTAGAATTAAGCTTTCGGATTTGGAAAAAGATTCTGATAAGGATGGTTATAACGATATTTTCGAGGAATCTTTTGGGCTAGATCCATATAGTACTGACACAGATTCTGATGGAATTGATGATTTCAACGACTTAAATCCACTATTCAAATCTGAAAAAAATAAATTTACATCTCTATTTCAGCAGATCCTGCCAAAATATCAAGAATCAGTGGAGGGGAATTTAAGGAAAATGAATTATTTCTTTACAGTCTATGATAATGATTGCGGCTATTTCCAACAGATTGATCCGGAACATAGAACGCTGATTGTTTCTGAAGATATTGATCAACTTCCATATTACCTACAAGTTACAGATGTGGTCAATGGAGGTGTTTCTAAAATAAGAAAAACCAACAGTGATCCGGATCAATTTTATATTTCTGTCTGGGGAAACAGCTCTGAGAGAGATTATGCTGTAAAATTTAAAAATGGCAGATGGGAAATTAAAGAGACTGGAGGAATGACTATTTAAACATTAATTTTTCCACAAAACTTTCAAATTAAATTTCATTTCGTTAAATTTGTAAGTTACCGATTATCAACAAGCCAATCATCTACTTTATGAACGAAATCAATCCTGTAAACTATTCCGAAGATAATATCAGAACCCTCGATTGGCAGGAACATATCAGGCTTCGTCCTGGGATGTACATTGGTAAACTGGGCGATGGTTCTTCCGCGGATGATGGGATCTACATTCTACTCAAAGAGATCATTGATAACTCCATCGATGAATTTGTGATGAAGTCTGGAAAGCGCATCGAAATCAAGGTTGACGAGGGAAAAGTGACCATCCGTGACTACGGTCGTGGAATTCCTCTTGGTAAAGTGGTAGACGCTGTTTCCAAAATGAATACCGGTGGAAAATATGATAGCAAAGCTTTTAAAAAATCAGTTGGTCTGAATGGTGTCGGTACCAAAGCTGTAAATGCGTTGTCTGGATTTTTCCGGGTGAAGTCTGTAAGAGAGAACCGTGTGAAAATGGCAGAATTCTCCAAAGGGATCATCAAAATCGATTATCCAGAAGCCGACTCATCCGACAGAAACGGAACAGAGATCAGCTTTATTCCGGACGAAGAGATCTTCATCAATTTTAAATTCAGAAAGGAATATGTAGAGAGAATGCTTCGTAACTACGCATATCTGAATCCTGGTTTGACCATCCTTTTCAATGGCGAGAAATTCTTTTCCGAAAACGGATTGAAAGATCTTTTGGAAGAGGAATTGGAAAGCGATATCCTTTATCCGATCGTTCATTTGAAAGAAGAAGACATAGAAGTGGCCATCACGCATTCTGATAAATCTCAGACTGAGACTTATTTTTCTTTTGTTAACGGGCAAAATACGACGCAAGGTGGAACGCACCTTAATGCTTTCCGTGAAGCTTTTGTAAAAACGATCAGAGAATTTTATAATAAGAATTTTGAAGCGGCCGATATTCGAAAGTCTATCATTGCAGCGGTTTCCATAAAGGTGATCGAACCGGTTTTCGAATCTCAGACCAAAACAAAATTGGGTTCAAATGAGATCGAACCTGGAGGAATGACAGTGCGAACTTTCATCATCGATTCACTTAAAAATAAACTGGACAATTATCTTCACAGAAATCCTGAAACGGCGGAAGCTATTCTCAGAAAGATCATGATCTCTGAACGTGAGAGAAAAGAACTGTCCGGAATCCAAAAACTAGCAAGAGAGCGCGCAAAAAAAGTTTCGCTTCACAACAAAAAGCTGAGAGATTGCCGTCATCATTACAATGACCAGAAAGCAACGAGAAAATCCGAAACGATGATCTTCATCACCGAGGGAGATTCGGCTTCTGGCTCTATCACAAAATCCAGAGATGTGGAAACGCAGGCTGTTTTTTCTTTGAAAGGTAAGCCGCTGAACTGCTACGGATTGACCAAGAAAGTAGTTTATGAAAACGAGGAATTCAACCTTCTGCAAGCTGCATTAAACATTGAGGAAAGTCTCGAAGATCTAAGATACAATCACGTGATCATTGCTACGGATGCCGATGTGGATGGGATGCACATCAGATTGTTGATGATCACATTCTTCCTCCAATTCTTCCCAGATCTGATCAAGAACGGACATCTTTATATTTTGCAAACCCCTTTATTTAGGGTAAGAAATAAAAAAGAAACCAGATATTGCTATTCCGATGCAGAGCGATTAAAAGCTTTGGACGAGTTGGGGAAAAATCCAGAGATCACCCGATTCAAAGGTTTGGGAGAGATCTCGCCAGATGAGTTCAAGCACTTTATCGGGAAAGATATCAGACTGGAACCTGTTGTTCTTGGTAAAGATCAGACGATAGCTCAGATCCTGGAATTCTACATGGGCAAGAATACGCCGGACAGACAGTTGTTCATTCTGGATAATCTAGTGGTCGAGGAAGGTGATATTGATAAGAAAGAAAATTTAGAAACTGTTTAAGATGCGACTAAGTAACAGGAATAAGGCGCCTTTCTATAGTTTTATTTACTCATTGGCAGGCATTATTTTTATTTTATGGCTCATTGCCTATATTCTTGAGGTCAATAAATTTGATGTTTTGGGAGACAAATCTTGGGTCTTGCTATCAATTCCTATTTTGATGTTTCTCTTCTTATATCTTTTTGGAAGACCGATATTTGAATACGACAGTGATGGAGAGGCACTCAACTTTAGAAATAACCATGTCATTTACATTCTGGCAAAAAGAAATGCAAAAGACGAGTTTCCAAAATACAAGTTGCTGAAGTTCAATGTTGTTCAAGCGTTGATATTTAGAAAATTATATATTTATATTACCAGTAAAAAAACACATGTTGTCATCTTGAAATATGATATTTCATTTCTCAGTCAAAAACAAGTCAAAGATTTGAAGTTTTCTTTGAACAAAGTAGTAAAAGCCAATAGTGAAATCGGAAAAGATGAAAATACAGTAATAGATTAATGGAAGAAAGTACACATCACGAAGAAAGCCTGAAAAAAGTTTCAGGACTGTATAAAGATTGGTTTCTGGATTATGCATCCTATGTTATTTTGGATCGTGCAATTCCTTCTATTTTTGATGGTTTCAAACCGGTACAGCGTAGGATCATGCACTCGATGCGTGAGTTGGAAGACGGGCGTTACAACAAAGTGGCGAACGTGGTAGGAAACACGATGAAGTACCACCCACATGGCGATGCGTCTATCACAGATGCGATGGTCCAGTTGGGGCAAAAAGAATTGTTGATCGATACGCAGGGTAACTGGGGAAATATCTACACAGGCGATTCGGCAGCAGCGGCGAGATACATCGAAGCTAGATTGACACCTTTCGCGTTGGATGTTGTCTTCAACCCAAAAACCACGCATTGGACAAAATCCTATGATGGCAGAAACAATGAACCTGTTGATCTTCCCGTAAAATTCCCATTGCTTCTTGCACAAGGCGTTGAAGGGATTGGTGTTGGTCTTTCCACGAAGATCATGCCTCATAACTTCAATGAATTAATTACAGCTTCCATCCTTTATCTAAAAGGTAAGAAATTCGAATTGTTTCCGGATTTCTTGACCGAAGGAATGTTGGATGTGACCAATTATAACGATGGAAAACGTGGTGGAAAAATACGAGCGCGAGCAAGAATCATCCAAAAAGACAAGCACACACTTTCTATTACAGAATTACCTTTCTCAAAAAATACAGGCGACCTGATCGATAGCATCATCAAAGCCAACGAAAGAGGTAAGATCAAGATCAAAAAAATTGAGGATAATACGTCCGATGTTGTAGAGATCAGCATCCATCTTCATCCAGATGTTTCTCCAGACAAGACAATTGATGCACTTTATGCGTTTACGGATTGCGAAGTTCCAATCTCTCCAAACGCCTGCGTGATTGTTGGAGACAAACCAATGTTCCTGTCGGTTTCCGATATTCTGAAACATAACACAGACCATACGGTTTCTCTGTTGAAAAAAGAATTGGAAATCGAACTTCACGAGTTGCAGGAAAACTGGCATTTCTCTTCATTAGAAAGGATTTTTATCGAGAACAGGATTTATCACGACATTGAGGAAGTAAAGTCTTGGGAAGATGTTATCAAAACCATCGATGAAGGTTTGAAACCTCACACCAAACATTTATTGAGAGCTGTTACAGAAGAAGATATCTTAAGATTGACGGAGATTCGAATCAAGAGAATTTCCCGTTTCGATTTAGATAAATTCAAAGAAAATATTCTTGCATTAGAAGGAAAAATTGAGCAGGTCAAACACCATTTGGCGAACTTGATCGTTTATGCGATAGATTATTACACCAATATTCAGAAAAAATACGGAAAAGGAAAAGAAAGAAAAACCGAATTAAGGATTTTCGATACGATTGATGCGACCAAAGTTGCCGTTGCAAATGAAAAATTCTATGTCAATTGGGAAGAAGGTTTCATTGGAACATCACTCAAGAAAGATGAGTTCCTGTTCGATTGTTCTGATATAGACGACATCATCACCTTCCAAAAAGACGGAACAATGAAGGTGGTAAAAGTGGAAGGCAAAACGTTCATCGGCAAAAATATCGTTCACGTTGCGATCTGGAAAAAGAATGATAAACGCACAGTTTACAACTCGATTTATCGTGAAGGCCGAGAAGGTCCTTATTATATGAAACGTTTTTCTGTAACTGGTGTTACGAGAAATACAGATTACAAACTGGCGTCTGACAAAAAAGGTTCAGAAATGCTTTATTTCTCAGCCAATCCAAATGGTGAGGCGGAAGTAGTTTCTGTATTATTGAAACCAAATGCCAGAGTCAGAAAGAATAAGATTGATATCGATTTCTCCGAAATTGCCATCAAAGGGCGTGATTCCAAAGGAAATCTGGTAACCAAATATGCAGTCAAAAAAGTCGACCTAAAAGAAGAGGGCGTTTCTACCTTGGCTCCAAGAAAGATCTGGTTCGATGATTCCGTAAGACGTCTCAATGCAGACGGACGTGGAACTTTGCTCGGAAGTTTCAAAGGTGACGACAAGATTTTGACCATCAATTCTCAAGGCGAAGCCAAATTGGTTTCCTTCGATCTCATGAACCGTTTCGATGATGAATATCTGATCCTTGAGAAATGGAAACCGGAACAAGCAATCACTTGCATCTATTTTGACGGCGAAAAAGATAAGTATTTTGTCAAACGTTTCTTGCTGGAAAACACGACCAACATCCAATCATTCTTCAGCAATGAGAATCCAAAATCATTCTTAGAATTCGTGACGACAGAGATTGGCGCCATCGCAGAATTGGTTTTCCCGAAGATCAAAGACAAACAAAAAGACCCGGAAACTGTGGATTTGGACGAATTCATCACAGTCAAAGGAATCAAAGCCATCGGAAATCAATTGACTAAAGATAAAGTCAAAAATATTAATATTACGATTCCGGAACCACCGGAGATCATAGAAGAAGAACCTGAGATCGAAGAAGTTTCAGAAGAAGATCTGGACGACGACGGTGGAACCATCGGAAGTCTTTTCGACGAAGAAAACAATTAAAATTTAAAACAAAAAATGGACAGTTCACTATATATCCTAGTCATCATTATTGCAATTACCTGCGTCATCAGCTACATCGGATTCCAACAACCGGAGTTTTTCCAAAAGTATAAATTCGAAGTAGGCGCGATCCAAAGACGCAAAGAATATCTCAGACTTTTGTCTGCCGGATTTTTGCACGGCGATTTCATGCACTTGTTTTTCAATATGTACACGCTCTACATCTTTGCACCAATCGCTTTGATGGGATTTCACATTTACGGATTCTTGATCATCTATTTTGGGTCCATGGTCCTGGGAAATCTCTTTTGCTTGTACCACTACCGCAATGTTCCATTTTATTCAGCAATTGGAGCCAGTGGAGGCGTGTCTGGGATTTTGTTTGCTGCCGTAGCTTTAGCGCCAAGAGAGATTGAGATCTGGTTCATTCCAGGTTTTCTTTTCGGTGCCATCTATTTCGGATATTCCGTTTACATGATGCTCAATCCAAGAGCCAATGACAATATCGGTCACGCCGCGCATCTCGGTGGCGCATTTTTCGGATTGGTTTACGCGGTGATTGTCTACCCAGAATTTGCGATGAAGAATGCTTTGCCCATTGGAATTATGGCTTTACCACTGATTTATTTGGCTTACGAGATCTTCGTCAAAAAAAGAATCGGATAAAATTTTCTTTTTTCACAATTCAAATTTCCCTTCTGTAAGAGGTGGCAATCCGCAGAAGGCGCAATTGGCGGGGTATTTTAGGAGCAAGACGTTTGCCGTTTTGTTTCAAGCTTCCAACCCGCTGTCCACTATATCTTTTTCTCGGTGCCAGAGCTCAGCCCCAGCCACCGAGAAAAAGGATGCCGTTCCCATCGGGGCTATGTTGATGTTTTTCCCTTCTTTCACGAATCAAAATTCCCCTTCTCTGAAAGGGTGACAATTCGCCAGAGGCGCAATGGACGGTGGTTTTTCACCAACAATTAAGTAAGTACTTCAGAAAGTGTCTCAACAAAATTGATTTGTCTGCCTTTATTGCTTTCCAAGATGAAATCTCTCAAACTTTGACTCTCGTATTTTTTAAAATCTCCGATAATGGCCAGTCGCATTCTGTAATTTGAAAATTTTTGCAAAATTTCTCCTGCCAATTTGTTCTTTAGATCAAAGAAATCGGACGTCAAATTTTTTTCAGAGATCACCAGTTTATCAAAACCTTGATAATAGATATTTCCAACCAGATCCAGCGCGTCCTCTACAGAATTGATGATTATTTCATCCGAAACAATCTCTGCGACTTTCTCTTCGTTGACGATATGTGTTTTTATTTCCATATTATTTCCTTCCAAAGATTATTCTGTCATTTCCCGAAATATCTTTCAAAAGCTCAACTTCGGAAAAACCATCTTGATACAATGCCAAAGTTTCTTTCCCTAATTTCTGATTGATCTCCAAAAACAAAAGTCCATTTTCAGCCAAATGATCTTTGCAATCTTCCGCAATTTTTCTGTAGAAGATCAAAGCGTCCGAAGTAGGAGAGAAGAGCGCTAAATTGGGTTCAAAACCTTTCACGGAAACTTCAATCTCCGGATTTTCCTCAATTCCAATATAAGGCGGATTGCTGATGATCATATCATAAAGCTCTTTGTCAGTAAGAGCGGAATCGAAGATTTCATTCAGATAATCTTTACTGATAAAATTAATCTCAGTTTGATGAAACTTCGCATTTCTTTTCGCAATTTCCAAAGCTTCATTCGAAATATCAATCGCTGAAACTTCTGCTTCCGGAAAATATTTCTTCAAAACAATCGGAATGATTCCGCTTCCAGTTCCAATATCAAGAATTCGAAAATGGTCGTTGGTTGTTGGTTTTTGGTTGTCAGGCTGAGGTTCTCGAAGCCTTTCTATTTGTACATTGTCAGTCTGAGCGGAGTCGAAGACTTGAATCTTTTGCCTTTTTTCTTTTATCTTATTTATGGCTAACTCCAAAAGCTCTTCCGTTTCCGGTCTTGGAATCAAGACGTGTTCATTCACTAAAAATTTCATTCCATAAAATTCCGTTTCACCAAGGATCTGCTGAAATGGTTTTCCAGTTTTTAATTCAGAAATAGCTTCTGAAAATTTGTTGGAATCGTTTTCTGACAAATCACTTTCCAGATTGTTTCTCAACTCAATTTTATTCAAATTCAAAAAATATTCACAGAAAATCGAGAACAGTTCCTCCATCTCAGATTTGGAATAGAGTTCAGAAAGTTCTGCTTGAAAAAGAATCTTGATTTCGGAAAGCTTCATAATGGAATTTGTCGCAAAGTCGCAAAAATTAATTGATTGACAAAAAGAAAAAGTCGCAAAATAACTTTGCGACTTTTAATTTCTATGCGATTTGTGATCTTATGCCTTTAAGATAAATTTTCTATCTCGTGAAAACCAAATTGGTTTCGGTCGACAATTTCTCATCAAACAAATAATTCTCGTAATTGAAAGCCTTCACTTCATCCAAAGTTTTAACTTGTTTCTCTGCACAAAAGCGCAAAACCAATCCACGAGCGTGTTTTGTGTAAACCACGATTGTTTTCAGTTTCCCATCCGGCTGTATTTGCTTGAATTCAAAATCGATGACTTTTGCTTTTAACGCTTTCTTGTTTATCACTTTGAAATATTCTGTACTCGCAAGATTGATGAGCAATTCTCCTTTTTTGAGTTCAGAATTCAGTTGTTCTGTCACTTTCTCAGTCCAGAATTCGTAGATATTTTTGTAAGAATCAAATTTGAATGGTCGTCCCATTTCCAATCTGTACAACATCACTTTGTCGGATGGCTTCAACAATCCATAAAGTCCGGACAAGATCCTGTAATTTTTCTGAAGATAATCCACTGCATCTTTATCCAAAGTTTTGGCGTCCAAGCCACGATAAACTTCGCCTGTAAAAGCAAACATCGCCGGTGCTGAATTTTTAGCAGTTGGTTTTGCACTCCATTTCTGATTGCGTTCCCAGTTTTCATCAGCCAGTTTGGAGGAGATTTCCATTAACTCAGAAAGATATTTTGGCGATTTTTCTTTTAAGAAAGATTGTATAAAATCAGAATCATTGATGAATTTCGGAGTTGTAGATTTCAAAAATTCTGTTGAATTTTCTATGTTCATCAATTTGGCTGGAGAAGTAACGAATTTCATTGAGTTGTCAGTTGATAGTTGTTTATTGTAAGTCTTAAGCGCTCGAAGACTTTGAATTAAATCTTGAGTCTTTTTCCTTTTATCTTTACAAAATTCCTTTCCCTTGTCTAAGGATTTCAGGTTCGCCGGAAGTCAGGTCAACGATGGTGGAGGCTGTGTTGTCACCATAACCAGAATCTATGACGAGGT
>Ga0308171_1003017_pt1 | contig 16172 bp, 16 predicted proteins | sample PhyGR1_FD_202135 | JGI IMG/M metagenome (GOLD analysis project Ga0308171, IMG submission 202135) | Phyllosphere microbial communities from UC Gill Tract Community Farm, Albany, California, United States - DLSLSG.R1 | ecosystem: Host-associated > Plants > Phyllosphere > Unclassified | place: USA... | reverse complement strand
TCTGCCGCCTGAAGGACTTCCGCCGCGTAGCAACCCGCTATGACAAGCTCGCCGCCAACTTCCTCTCAGGCGTCGCCATCGCAACCGCAATCGCATTCTGGCTCTGATTGAGTCTCAGCCCTAGTCATGTTTATAGAAAATATAGATTTTTCTCCTGATTATTAATTTATAAATGTTGAATTTTTCCTCATTTAAACATTCCGAAAAAACCATTCCCGGAATTCCCCTTGGGAAATATCGTTGAGTGATAGTTGGAAACGTTGATGGCATTGTAATTTGAGTAAGAAAAACCAGTCCTCACTCCTGTTCCGGTTTCCAACAGGCGCAAGCCATCGCCCGGTAAACCGGGTCACGGCTTGAACCGTGTTGAGCGTGTTATGTGTGTGACGGGCCTGTCACCGGTTAGGATGAGCGCTCATCCCTTCCGGTATGAATACGTGTAGCGCGGTGCCGGTGGGCTGCAACCGTTAGTAAGGATATATTACTTACGGTTTTACCTAGCCCACCTTCTCTGTTTGCTATTTAGCAATGCGCGGTATGGACCTATAGGCTGACCTAAGGCCCATACCGGACTCGGCAAGACGGATGGGGTTAGAACAGCGTAGCCAGCTTTTTAGCCAAATCTGCCGGCCTTAGATGGGTGTAACGCATCAACATACGCGGATCACGATGCCCGCTAATGACGGCTAGCTCTGCCATCGTTAGCCCTTTTTCCGCGAACCGGCTGATGGCTTCATGCCTTAGGTCATGAAACCGTAGATCGGACATACCAGCCCGCTCCCTCACCCGGTTCCAAGCCAATCGAAGGGCCATGGCGGTTATAGGGAAAACACGTTCCTCCGTTACCAGCAACGCTTCCAATATGGCTACCGCCTCCCCTGTCAGGGGGATCGTTCGCGGGTGGCCTGTTTTGGTTTCCGGTATATGCGCTAAGCGCGTTTCGACATTGATGTTGGCCCAAGTGAGGTTGAGCAGTTCGCCACGCCTCAAAGCCGTCTGAATCGCAAATAGGATTGCCGGGCGGATCAAGCTGTTTCGGGTTTCCTTCAAAGCCTCATTGAGCCGTTGAAGCTCTCCCGGCCTTAAGCGCCTGTCCCTCGCGTTTCGGACGGGCAACCGCCTGACCTGTGCAACGACGTTGTGCGGTATCGATACCCCCCAATCGAGCCTAGCCACTTCGATGATCGTATGGAGCAGCCCCAACTCGCGGGCTATGGTTCCGGGTTTGACCTGCTTGGCCCTGCTATCCCTGTAGGCTGCAATAGGAGCCGATTTAAGGTCGAGCAGGGCTATGTCGCACATCGGCGCGCCAAGCATCTTAGAAAGCCTCGCACACTCCGAATCGGCGCTGCGCTTCTTGGGGGTCACTTCGTCTATGTAGCGGCGGATAAGGTCGCCGAGGGTGATCCCCTTAAGCTGTCGGCGATCTAACGGCTCTTCGCCACGATCAATCCGCCCTTCCCGCTCCCTAGCCCATTTTTCCGCTGCTTCCTTGGTCGGCAGCGTCTTGTACTCCGGTTCGTATCCCTTGCGCCGGATTTGAACGAACCAGCCCTTCGCTCGCTTGGTGATCGTTGCCACTGTGCTTCCTGTGTCAAAATTGCATCAGGAGCGGCGAAAGGGTTTTAGGCTGCCAAACGGCAGGTACTAAAAAGCCCCGGAAATCCGAAGATTCCCGAGGCTTTTTGAGTGGTGGGCGTGGCAAGGATTGAACTTGCGACCCCTGCGATGTCAACACAGTGCTCTACCACTGAGCTACACGCCCGCCGGAGGCCGTCCAATTAGAGAAATTCGCGGGTCTGGCAAGCCCTAAATCGCGCCATCGACCGAATCCGGCAAAAAAAGCCGATCGACCTCCATCACCAGGTCGCGCAAGTGGAAGGGTTTGGACAGCACGCGGGCGTTGGGCACCGCCTGCCCCGCCTTCAGCGTGACGGCGGCAAAGCCGGTGATGAACATCACGCGCAGGTCGGGCACCATCGCGGCGGCGCACTGGGCCAGTTCGATGCCGTCCATTTCGGGCATGACGATATCGGTCAGCAACAGGTCGAAGCGTTCGTTCTCCAACAGCGGGATCGCCGCCGTACCCCGGTCCACGGCCGACACCCGGTAACCCGACCGGGTCAGCGCCCGTGTGAGATATTCGCGCATGACCTCGTCGTCTTCGGCCAGCAGGATATGAAACATTGTTTGATCCCGATTCATCGTGCGGTCCGGTGTACCGGCGGGGCCGTTAAGAATTCCAGACCAGAAGCGTGGCTTCCCTCGACCTTTCGCGCGGATTAGGGTCGGGCGCATGGCTCATCCGATCCCCGGCGCATCCTTCTACAGCCTCGATGGAGACGGGCCGGTCGTGATATCAGTCCCGCATGGCGGGCGGGCCTATCCCCCCGGCATGACGGACGATCTGCGCGCGCCACTGTCGGCGGTCATGACGCTGGAGGATCGACTGGTCGACCTGGTCGCCGAGGGGGCCCGCACCACCCAGCCGATGCTGGTGCAGACCGTACCGCGCGCCTGGATCGACTTGAACCGCGACGAGCGCGAGCGCGACACCCTGATCGACGAGGGGGCCCGGATGGCACCGCGCGCCTCGGCCAAGTTGCGCAGCGGGCTGGGCCTGGTTCCGCGCCGGGTGGCGGGGCACGGCGATATCTGGAACCGGCGGTTCAGCGATGCCGAGATGCTCGCCCGGATCGCCACCGACCACCGCCCCTATCACCAGGCGCTTGCGGAACGGCTGGCCGAGACGCGCGCGCGCTTCGGCTTGGCGATCTTGCTCGACCTGCATTCGATGCCGCCGCTGGGGGACCCGGGGCTCGTGCCCCGGCTGGTGGTCGGCGACCGCCACGGCACTACCGCTGCGACCCGCTTCGTCCGCCGCATCGAGGTGGAAGCACGGGCCAGCGGCTTCGCGATCGCGCGCAATGCGCCCTATGCCGGGGGCCATATCGTCGAGCGGCAGGGCGATCCCCGACGCGGCATTCATGCGGTCCAGTTGGAACTCGACCGGTCGCTCTATCTCGATGCCGCGTTGGAGGCGCCGGGCTCCGGCTTCGATGCGACCGTGTTGCTCGTCCGCCGAATCCTGTCGGCGCTGGCCACCGAAGCGCTGGGCCAGGGGCAAACGCTCGCCGCCGAATAAAAAACCACCTCGCGCAAGGGGGAGAGCGCGAGGTGGCCAAGGTTCAGGGAGGAGACACGCTGAAAGCGTGTCGCACGACACCGCGAAAGGGGGGGACACGATGTCGTACTGGTATAAATAAGAAGGGGCCTATTTGGTTCAACCCCGCGCCGCACAATTCGTCATTTTTTCGTAACGGCTGGTGGTGAGACCGCCGCGCGACCTTCGGCAGGCCCCATGGCTATGGGCTGGGTCGCCCTACACATCGACAGATTGCGATCGCCTGATAGCGGACGCTCAAGATGGCCGAGGGATAACCGAAAAAGAGGGCGAGCCGCCGCTCAGGACGTCCATGCATCCCCATCCGGTTGCAAACTGGAAGTGAGTTACCGGCCCGCTGACTTGCTTCCACGTTTCGGATTGCAAACGGCTAAAGCGAGCTCCTTCAATCCGGTATGCGAAGTGGTTGGGAACCAAGCCTTCGTCCGGCGTGTCCTGTTCTTCTGTGCTCACCGCCATCTCGTCAGACAGGCGCACGATACAGGGGCGGTCGAAGGAAACACGCAGAGCGCGCGCGTCGTCATCCGGCAAGATGAAGTCCGCAGTTATGCCGTTCGTTTGCCCCTCAAACGCAATGAGGTCGCTGGCAACTCGAAGGGTAACTCCAATCTCGATCGCTTTATAGGTCGGCATGAGTCCATATTGGCTTGCCTCGCGAACGTCCGGTATCCATCCGTTCCGGCCGTCTGCGCCGATTTCAAAGCGCCCGTCCGAAATCGGAGCAATCAGAGATTCGTCGGGGAAGTCTCGTGAACGCGCTCAGCGTGCGCGAAAACCCATCCGTGCGAGCAGACCGTCGCGCAGCAGGTAATGGTGGCGCAGCGCCGCGGCGACATGGATCATGACCAGCGCCAGCATGGCCCAGCCGAGAATTTCGTGCGCCTCATGCCCGACCCCGGCGGCGGCCTTGCCGATCGGCAGGGGCGACACGTCGAACAGGCCGAACCAGCTGGTCGGGCGGGGCACGTCGCGACCCGATCCCATCGCCCAGCCGGTCATCGGCATGACGATCATCAGGCCATAAAGGATGGAGTGCAGCGCATGGGCGCTGCCACGGGCCCAGGCCGGAACCTCGGCGGGCAGCGGCGGCGGGCGATGGCCCAGGCGCCAGGCGATCCGCGCGGCGGTCAGCGCCAGCACGGTCAGGCCGATCGACTTGTGCAGCGGAATGGTGCCGGGCAGCAAGCTCTCGTGGAGCAGCCCGATGGCCAGATTGGCCACGACCAGCGCCGCGATCGTCCAGTGAAAGACGATCGCGACCTGGCTGTAGCGCGGACCGGGGGAGCCCTGCCCGCGCATCCGATCAGCCCAGCGGCTGAAGCTGCGGCTGCGGCATCTTGCCCTGCTGCGCCTGGCGCGCGAAGATGTCGCGCATCAGCGAAAGCGAGAACAGGTGCGCATAGAGCAGCGGGAGCATACCCGACTGGCTCATCTTGCGCAGCTGGTCGCCGCGCAGATCGACGAGCTTTTCCTCGTTGATCATCTGGAAACCGCGATAGATGAAGGGCTGGTCCGCGCCTTCCGGCTGGATCGAGACTTCGCCGTCCATCAGCAGGCCCATCTCGGCCAGTTCGGTCATGAAGTTCTGGGTGCGGGCACCGGCCTGTTCGAACGATTCGTTGAACTGCAGGATGTTCTTGGTCAGCTCGCTCGGCTGGTTGCCGTCGAACAGCGCCTCGCCGTCGTCGAACGCGCCGATCGTCGGCGAGGTCGGGTCGAAGCACAGCGACAGCTCTTCGGCCTCGGGGCGCAGGCGGGCCAGCATGTACGGATAGCGGCGGACATAGGCCGGGACGTAGAAGTTCGTCTCGCTCAGGCGGCCCTCGTCGTCGACGAAGACGTTCACGCCCTCGTTCAAGCCCATCAGCGCCAGCGGGATCGGCTGGTCGCCGACCGAGAAGACGATCGGCATGAAACGCTGGACCAGCGGGAATTCATCGACGGTCACGGGGATCGCGTGCTGTCCGACCAGGAACGGTGCCGTCTCCTGCGGACGGACCCTGTAATTGGCGTGAGCCTCGCTCGAAAGCGGCTCCAGGCCGTTGTAGAAAAGCGGAAGGGACGGCGCGCTCGCCATGATATTCTCCAAAAAACCGGAACCACGCGAGCCCCCCGGCCGCGTGTTCTGCCCCTGTGTCTATGGGCCTAGCGCCTCATGCGCAAGCGACGAGCTTTCCCGGATTGAACAGACCGTGCGGATCGAGCGCCGTCTTGATGGCGCGGATCGCCGCGACACGCTCGGGCGACAGGCGGGCGAGTTCGTCGCGCTTCATCTGGCCGATGCCGTGCTCCGCCGAAATGGTGCCGCCCGCCGCCATGACCAGGTCGTGGACGAAGCGGGTGATGACGCCCGCCTCCTCGGCATAGAAGCGGTCGCGATCGGTGCCGGGCGTGGCGCGGACGTGGAAATGGATATTGCCGTCACCCAGATGCCCGAAGCCCGAGGCATGGGTGCCGGGGAAGCGCGCGTCGCAGGTCGCCGCCGCCTCGACCATGAAGCGCGGCATCGCTTCGACCGGCACCGCGATATCATGCTGGACGGCGGGGCCCAGCGCGCGCTCGGCGTCGGACAGCGAATGGCGAAGCAGCCAGAACGCCTCGCGTTGCGCCTGCGACGCGGCGATCACGGCGTCAGCGACCACCCCGTCCTCGATCGCGCGGGCAAGCTGTGCCTCCAGCATCGCGACGGGGTCCGCCTCCGCATCGCCCGTCACCGCCTCGATCAGGATATGCCAGGGATGCGTGCCCTCCAGCGGGCGGCGCGCGCCGGGCAGGTGCGCGACGGCGGCGGCCAGGCTTTCGGCGGGCATGATCTCGAAACTTTCGATCATGTCGCTTGCCCCCTGCAAGCGGCGCAGCAGCGTCAGCCCCGCCGCCGGATCGGACAGCCCGACCCAGGCCGTCGCCGATCGCGCGATCCCCGGCGCCAGCCGCAGCGCAGCGGCGGTGACGATGCCCAGCGTCCCCTCCGCGCCGATCAGCAACTGGCCCAGATCATAGCCGCGATTGTCCTTCTTCAGCGCCGACAGCCCATCATACAGCGTTCCATCGGGCAACACCGCCTCGATCCCCAGCGCCAACCCGCGCATCGTGCCGAAGCGCAGCACCTGCGTGCCGCCCGCATTGGTCGAGACGAGCCCCCCGACCGTCGCATTGCCCTTCGCACCCAGGGTCAGCGGGAAGCGCACCCCCTGCCCCTCGGCGGTTTCCTGAAGATCGGCCAGGATCACGCCCGCCTCGGCCACGACCATCCTCGCGTCCGAATCGATTTGCCGGATGCGGTTCATCCGGCGGGTCGACAGGATCAGCGCCGATCCGTCGGCGGGCGGCGTCGCCCCCCCGACCATCGAGCTATTGCCCCCCTGCGGCACGAGCGGCACCCGATGCTCGGCCGCCGCGCGCAGCACGGCCTGCACCTGGCCCGTGTCGGCGGGCGCCAGGATCGCGGGGGCATGGCCCGAGAAGCGCCGTCGCCAGTCGATCTCCCACGGCGCGATCAGCCTGGGGTCGGTCACGATGCCCTTGTTACCCAGAATGGGACGAAGCGCGTCCAGCAAGGCGGTCTGTGCGGGGTTCATGACCCGATCGACTAGGCCAGGTTCATAAAGCGTTCAATCATCGCCCCTATGAAGGGAACTCGCTGACATGCTGCGCCGCTATCGAAACCTTGCCGCCATCGCCCTGATGACGCTGACGTCGCCCGCCCTGCTGGGCGCGGCGGACCCGATTCCGATGGTTCGCCATACCCAGGTCATCGTGCGCGAGCATGTCGTGATCCGGGTGCCGCGCACCATGCCCCCGCCCGCCCCCACACGCTGGCGCGAACGTAAAGGACCCCGCTGCATTCCTGCCCAGGAGTTGGCGGGTGCACTGCCCGCCGAGCAGGGCGCGGTCGATATCGTGCTGGTCGGCGGCAAGCGGGTCCGCGCACGGCTGACCAAGGCGTGTCGGCAGATCGATTATTATGCCAGCTTCTATATCCGCCCCGGCCCGGACGGACGGATCTGCGCCGAGCGCGATCCGATCCGGACCCGGAGCGGTCGCACCTGCGAGATCGAGCGGTTTCGGGCGCTGGTGCCCGCGCGGTGACTGTCCGTTCGGATTGAACATTGCCCTCTCCGCAAGCACGCTCCTCCCGCAGGCGGGAGGGGATGGGGGAGGGAAAGCCACAGGCGACGGTCTCGGTGAGACTCCCTGCCCTCCCCCAACCCCCACCCCATATGTGGAAAACTTGACATTCGTCGCCAAATCCGCAAGCGGCATAGGCTGCTGGGCGTGTGCGGGGCGATTCCCATTCCGCACCAAATTCCGGAAAATTGCATGAGCTTTGCCGATCTCGGCCTCTCCGACGAACTACTCAAGGCGGTCAACGACGCCGGCTATACCGAGCCGACGCCGATTCAGGCCTCCGCCATTCCCTCCGTGCTGATGATGCGCGACATCATCGGCATCGCGCAGACGGGCACCGGCAAGACCGCCGCCTTCGTGCTGCCGATGATCGACATCCTGGCGCATGGCCGCAGCCGCGCACGGATGCCGCGCAGCCTGATCCTCGAGCCGACGCGCGAACTGGCCGCGCAGGTCGCCGAGAATTTCGAGAAATACGGCGCCGGGCAAAAGCTCTCCATGGCCCTCCTCATCGGCGGCGTGTCGATGGGCGATCAGATCAAGGCGCTGGAAAAGGGCGTCGACGTGCTGATCGCGACGCCGGGCCGGTTGATGGACCTGTTCCAGCGCGGCAACATCCTGCTGACCGGCTGCTCGATGCTGGTCATCGACGAGGCGGACCGGATGCTCGACATGGGGTTCATCCCCGATATCGAGGAAATCTGCACCAAGCTGCCGACGCAGCGCCAGACCCTGCTCTTCTCGGCGACGATGCCGCCGCCGATCAAGAAGCTGGCGGACAAGTTCTTGGCAAACCCCAAGACGATCGAGGTCGCGCGTCCCGCCTCGACCAACATCAACATCGCCCAGTTCGTCGTGCCGGTCGCGCCCCAGTCGTTCGAGAAGCGCAAGCGCCTGCGCCAGTTGCTGGCGCTGGAAGAGGTTCGCAACGCGATCATCTTCTGCAACCGCAAGACGACGGTGCGCGAGCTGAACAAGTCGTTGAAGCAGCACGGCTTCCGCTCGGGCGAGATTCACGGCGACATGGAGCAGCCGCAGCGCCTGGCAGAGCTGGAGCTGTTCAAGCGCGGCGATATCAACATCCTGGTCGCCTCGGACGTCGCGGCGCGCGGGCTGGACATCAAGGGCGTCAGCCATGTGTTCAACTTCGATGCGCCCTGGCATCCGGACGATTATGTCCACCGCATCGGCCGTACGGGTCGCGGTGGCGCGACGGGCATCGCCTATACCTTCGTAACGCCCGATGATGCCGAGAATCTCGAAAATATCGAGAAGCTGACCGGGCAGAAGATCGACCGTCTCGAACTGCCTGCCCCGGCCGAAGAGGAACGCCCCGGCCGCCGCACGCGCCGTGACCGTGCGCCGCGTGCAGCCGAGGTCGAGGTCGAGACGACGCCGACCCCGGTCGAGGAGGTCGAGGAAGCCCCCCGCACCCGCGCGCCCCGTGCCCGTCGCGAAGAGGCGCGGAGCGAAGAACCGCGTCGTGAGGAGGCTCGCCGCGAGCAGCCCCGCTTCGCGGAGCCGCGCCCTTCCCGCGCTGACGAACCGCGTCGCGAACAGGGCCGTGACCAGAATCGCGACCGTGGTCGCGATCGACGTCGTGGCCAGTCCGACGAACTGCCCGATGACGGCGGCTGGAACGGCCCGATCCCGGACTTCCTGAAGGTCTCGTTCGGAATCTGATCTCATGGCGCTCGACATCATCAGTTTCGTCGAACCCCAGCCCACTAGCCTCGCTAGCCCGTGCGTCCTTGTCTGCACGATGGACAAGGCCACTGGCTGGTGCCTGGGCTGCGCCCGCACGATCGGCGAGATTTCGAACTGGAGCGCCAAGCCCGCCGAAGAGCGTCGCGCGATCCTGGCGGCGCTTCCGGCGCGGCAGGCGGAGTTGGCCGCCCGCAAGGGATAAGGGGGTCCGACGGTGGCGGGATGACGTTGCCGTTGGAGACGGCCGGTCCCTTGCCGCTCTGGTTCGGCGTGGCCTTCGACTACGCTCAGGCTGAACGGATGGCGGGAGTGAACGCGTCAGATTGTGCGCCTTGCCCGCCTTCGGGTTGGGGCCAATCCATACCCCAGCCCCCTTCCCCTCACTCCGCTCAGCCTGAGCGAAGTCGAAGGCCAAGGGCATACCTCACCCCGAGGACAGCCCACCACACCCTCGCGAATATCAATCAGGCCAAGCCGCGTTCCCCTACCGCCCCACGAACCGCCCCGGCCGCCGTTCGGTCACCGCGCGGACCCCTTCGGCGAAATCCTCGGTCCGCATCAACACCGCCTGTTCGGCCAGTTCGTGATCGGTCGCCGCCTCGACCAGCGCGCGCAGGTCACCGCGCAGGGTCCGGCGAGTGGCCGCCACCGCCAGTGGCGCGGCGCCCGCTATTTCCTGCGCCAGCGCCATGGCGGTCGCGTCCAGCGTGTCGGCCGACACCAACTGGTCGACCAGCCCCCAGCGCTCGGCCTCGTCGCCCCGGATACGCCGTCCGGTCAGCAGCATCAGCGCGGCGCGCTGGCGGCCGATCACCCGCTCCAATATGGCCGAGATACCGAAACCGGGGTGTAGCCCCAGTTGCACGAAGTTCGCCACGAAGCGCGCCTCGGGCGTCGCGATACGGAAGTCGGCGACGAGCGCCAGTCCCAGGCCCGCCCCTACCGCCGCGCCCTGCACCGCCGCGACCACCGGGGTCTGCACGCCGAACAGACGCGCCGCCGCCATGTAGAAGGGGCTACGCGTACCCGGCGGCAACGGATCGGCGACCGGATTGGCATGGACCAGATCCGCACCCGCGCAGAACACCCGACCCTCGGACCGAAGCAGGATCGCGCGTACCGCAGGATCGGCATCCGCATCATCGAATGCATCCGCCAGAATCGAAATGGTTCCCGTGCTCAGATGATTATTCGGCGGATTCCGTAGCGTCAGGATCGCAACCGAACCGTCGTGATGAATTTCTACAGTCATGCCGCTTTCTTAGACCGGCAATAGGACGGCTGACCAGCCGCCATACCCGTTGCTCGAAAGACACAGGCCGTCAACAAGCGTCGGCCTCCGGGAACGGATACTTGAGTCCCCCCCGTTCGACGCTGTAAGCGGCTGCCATGTCATAATCACCGACCGGACACAGGTTGGGGCATGACATCGGGTACGGGCTGTCGTTCCGTGTCGGGAGAGGATGCCGGGCGGCCCGGAGGCGGGCCGCCCCATTCCTTTCCGTTCACCGCATCTGCGCTTTCCATGATCGTCACCACCGAGTCGGCCCAGTTGTGAGCCAAAGTGATTCGCGCCATATGGTCGATGGATCACGTGGCTGGTTCCACCAATTCCTTGCCGACCACGGGGCGGCGACGTGCTGGCAAGGTGACATCCCCAGCCTATCCCGCTGTTCTAGCTATATTTCATCGTATTTTTAGCCATATTGCCCGCCAATGATCTCGCGCTTCCCCGGCAAGAGGCGTCTTGGCTACCCTTTGGGGGCCAGACCAGGGAGGGGATCGAGAGACGGCCGGTGCGAAACGGCGCAACGAGAGACGATGTACGACCGTCGTCGGGTCCTGAATCTGAGCGGGCTCAGCCTGACGCGGTGATGACGGAATGTACCGGGTCGCGGCGGGACCGAGTCGCGGCTGCCGCGTCATACCCCAGGTTCGACCCGATCTGATCCCCAACCATCAGCAGCACAGCTTCCGCGTCTGCTGGAAAACGACCGACGCCGATACCGGGGCTGGCCCCTGCTTGCTGGCCGACCCCGTCCTTCGCCTCGACCGCGGCGGTCGGCTTCGCGCTGACCGCCTATCCGGTCGGCATGTATTTAGAGAACAGCCGCCGCACCACATCTATGCGACGCTGCGTTACGTGACGATCAATTCGGGGCGCCGGGCCAGATATGGCGTGGATATGGGGGCTGGCCGCCTGTGACGGGCCCGGCAATTTCTCAGGCGATCGACGGCGTAGCGCGCGAATTCTCCAGCTATTCGGCGCGCGGGCGGGGCAAGCGCGACGCCGGGGTCGGCTGGGTCGACAAGGGGTTATTCGGGCATCGACCAGGGGCCGATCGTCGCGATGATCGAGAATCACCGCACCGGGCTGATCTGGAAGACGATGTGACGGAACCCGCCTCTGCGGCGCGGATTGCAACAGGCAGGATTCACCGGCGGCTGGCTGAATGGATAATGGCCCGCTGCGGACAGGAGGCGGCCATGCCCGACACCATTTTGATCACCGGCGCCTCGGCCGGGTTGGGCGCCGATTTCGCCCGCGCGCTGGCAAAGAAGCCGGTGACGCTGATCCTGACCGCCCGGCGAGCCGACCGATTGACCACGCTTGCCCGCGAACTGGAACGGCGGCCCGGCATCGAGGTGCATGTCATTCCCGCCGATCTGGGTCAGGCCGAAGGGGTGAAGACGCTGATCGACGGGGTACGCGACCGGGGGCTGTCGGTCGACACGTTGATCAACAATGCCGGATTCGGCGCGCTGGGCGACTTTGCCGACAGCGATCTGGCGACACAGATGGGGATGATCGACCTGAACATCCGGGCGCTGGTGACGCTGACCCATGCGCTGCTGCCACCAATGTTGGCGCGCGGGCGCGGCGGCGTGCTGAACGTCGCCTCGACCGCCGCCTTTCAGCCGGGGCCGTATATGGCGGTCTATTATGCCAGCAAGGCCTTCGTGCTCCACTTTTCGGAGGCGCTGCACGAGGAGGTGAAGGGACGCGGCGTGACGGTGACCGCTTTGTGCCCGGGACCGACCAGGACCGAGTTCGCCGATGTCGCAGGCATGGCCGAGACGCCGCTGTTCGAACGCTTCGCCGGGACCTCCGAACAGGTGGTGCGCGACGGCTTGGCGGCGCTGGAGCGGGGCCAGGCGGTGATGGTGTCGGGGCTGCTCAACCGGCTGACCGCCGCCAGCGCGCGGATCGCGCCGCGCGGAGTCCTGCGGCGGGCGGTCGGGAAATTGCAGAGCGGGCGGCGCTGATCTTGTTCGCGCAGACGCGCGGAGGACGCAGAGGCGTCTGAACGAGCCTAATTGGCCTACGCCCTATCGGCCGGCAGACGAAGCCGCGCTGATGATCGGGAGGCAACCTTCAGCCGGGCAATTTCCCTCTGCGCCCTCTGCGCCTCTGCGCGAACCTATGGAGCCGCCCGGCTCCCCCGCACGCTGTCGAAGGCGTAGAGCGCACAACCCGCCCAGATCAGCGCGAAGGTGACGATGTGCACCGGCTTCAGCGGCTCGCCGAACAGCAGCACGGCCTGCGCGAATTGCAGGGTCGGCGCGATATATTGGAGCAGACCCAGCGTCGCATAGCGCATCCGCCGTGCCGCCGCCGCGAACATCAGCAGCGGTGCCGCCGTCACCGCGCCCGCCAGGATCAGCAGCATGTCGAGATGCCGATCCACCCCGAACGCCGCCGTGCCGTTGCCGCTCGCTTGGAACAGCACGAACAGTGCCGGGCCCGCGAGCAGCAACGTCTCGACCGTCAGGCCACCCAGCGCGTCGATCGCCGCGATCTTGCGCACGAAGCCGTAGAAGCCGAAGGACAGCGCCAGCGCGAGCGAAATGCCGATCGCCCCGCCGCCATTGATCGCCAGCACGGCCACGCCGATCGCTGCAATACCGACCGCGATCGCTTGTCCCCGCCGGATCCGCTCGCCGAGCAGGGTGACACCCAGGATCACATTGACCAGCGGGTTGATGAAATAGCCAAGGCTGGCCTCCAGCACATGGTTGTTCTGGACCGACCAGATATAAACCAGCCAGTTGACCGCGATCAGCGCGGCACTGGCGCACAGCAGCAACAGGGTACGCCCACGCGCCGCCGCTGCAATGGCCTTGCCGCGGCGCATGACCAGCACGACGATGCCGAGCAGCAGCAGCGACCACAAGATGCGATGGGCCAGCACCTGAAGCGCGGGCACGCCCGTCAACAACTTCAGATAGAGCGGCAATATGCCCCAGCTGATATAGGCGCCGATGCCCAGCAACAGGCCGGTGCGCGCCGATGGGGTATCAGGTCGAGCAGTTGTCATGCCGCCCCTGTTCACGCTCGGGGCATCGATGGCAAGCCGCGCGTTACCCGGCGACCATGCCCCTCACCTCGACCGCGCCGCCCAGATTGACGACCCGGCCGGACACCATGCCGGAGATCCGCACCGACGCGCCACGCTCGACGATGACATCGCCTGCGACCATGCCCTTGATCGTCGCATGAACGCCGGGCGCGACGATGACGTCGCCACCCACCATTCCGCGCACCGTCCCGTCCGACGTCATTTCCAGCGATCCGGCCAACATCCCGCGCATGGCATCCTCCTGTATCGAGGATAGGACGCGGGGCCGGGCCATAAGGTTCAATGGTAAGCGGCCGGGCGTGGCCTTCGACTTCGCTCAGGCTGAACGGCGGCGGGGATCAATACCAACGGCCGTTCACGCTGAGCGAAGTCGAAGCGCACGCCCCGCCCTCGCCCCGCCCAGACGATCAATCCGCGAACAGCATCACCGGCGTTTCCAGCAACTGCTTCAACGCCTGCACATAACTCGCCGCGTCATAGCCATCGACCACGCGGTGGTCGCAACTGATCGACAGGTTCATCAGCTTGGCCCGCGCGATCGTCTCGCCGCCGCGACCGTCGGAGCGGAATACCGGCCGCTCGACGATCCGGTTCGGGCCGATGATCGCGACCTCGGGCCGGTTGATCACCGGCGTCGTCGCGATGCCGCCCAGCGGCCCGAGCGAGGTCAGGGTGATCGTGCCGCCGCCCATGTCGGCGCTGGCGATGCTGCCCGCGCGGGCCGCTTCGGCCAGGCGGCCGATCTCGGTCGCGAGCTGCCAGACGTTGCGGCTCTCGGCGTTGCGGATGACGGGCACCATCAACCCGGCCGGGGTCTGCGTCGCCATGCCCATATGCACCGCACCCGAACGGTTCACCACGCCCGCCTCGTCGTCATAGCGCGCGTTGAGCATCGGGAAGTCGGGCAAGGTCTTGCAGATCGCGACGATCATCAGCGGCAGCAGCGTCAGCTTGGGCCGGTTGCCCCGCCCTGCGTTCAGCTGCGCGCGCGTCTCCTCCAGCGCGGTGACGTCGATTTCCTCGACATAGGTGAAGTGCGGGATCGCGCGCTTGGAGGCGGCCATGTTCTCGGCAATGCGGCGGCGCATCCCGATGACGCGAACCTGCTCGTCCGCGCGGGGCGCGCGGGCGGGGGTGTAGCCCTGCGCCGACCCGTAGCGCAGGAACGCGTCGAGATCCGAATGGCGCACGCGGTCGCCCTCGGCAGGCTTCACGCTGCCAAGATCGACGCCCAAATCCTGCGCCCGCGCGCGGACGGCGGGCGAGGCCAAAACCTTCTTCTCCTGCTCCCTCTCCCCTTGTGGGAGAGGGGCGGGGTGAGGGGCGGCCACGGGGGATTCGGCTTGCGGCGTCCCCTCACCCCGGCCCTCTCTCACAGGGGGAGAGGGAGTTTGCGCTTCTTCGACGCCGGGGTTTTCTGCCTCCAGCACCGCTTCCTCGGTCGCAGGCGACACCACCGCCTCGACTGCATCGGTCTCGATCACCATCAGCGCCGCGCCGATCGGCACCTGGTCGCCGACCTCGCCCGCCAGCTCGATGATCGTGCCGGACACCGGCGATTCCATCTCGACCGTCGCCTTGTCGGTCATCATGTCCGCGACCGACTGATCCTCCTCGACCCGGTCGCCGAGCTTTACGTGCCATGCGACGATCTCGGCCTCGGAGATGCCTTCGCCGATATCGGGCAGGCGGAAGGTGAAACGAGCCATGTCAGGCGTCCTTCAACAGGGTCTTGAGCGCCGAGCCGATACGGACCGGGCCGGGAAAATAGGCCCATTCCAGGCTGTGCGGATAGGGCGTGTCGAAGCCGGTCACGCGCGCGATCGGCGCTTCGAGATGATAGAAACAGTGTTCCTGGACCAGCGCGGACAGCTCCGCGCCGAAGCCCGCCGTCCGTGTCGCCTCGTGCACGATCATGCAGCGGCCGGTCTTCTTCACCGACTCCTCGATCGCCTCGATGTCGAGCGGGATCAGGGTGCGCAGGTCGATGATCTCGGCATCGACGCCCAGATCGGCGACCACGGCGGCACAGACATGGACCATCGTGCCATAGCACAGGATCGTCACCGCCTCGCCCGCGCGCACCGTCGCCGCCTTGCCCAGCGGAATCTTGTAATAGCCGGTCGGAACCGCGCCGCCGGGGTGCTTGGACCAGTTCTCCGCCGGGCGATCCCAATGGCCGTTGAACGGGCCGTTATAGATGCGCTTGGGCTCGAAGAAGAGGACGGGGTCATTGTCCTCGATCGCGGCGATCAACAGGCCCTTGGCATCGTACGGCGTGGCGGGGATCACCGTCTTGATGCCGGAGACATGGGTGAAGATGCCCTCGGGCGACTGGCTGTGCGTCTGCCCGCCGAAGATGCCGCCGCCGAAGGGCGAGCGCACCGTGATCGGCGCGGTGAATTCCCCCGCCGAGCGATAGCGCAGCCGCGCCGCCTCGCTGACCAGCTGGTCGAGCGCGGGGTAGATATAGTCGGCGAACTGAATCTCCGGCACTGGGCGCAGGCCGTACGCGCCCATGCCGACCGCGACGCCGATGATGCCGCATTCGGTGATCGGCGTGTCGAACACGCGGGTCTTGCCGTATTTCTTCTGCAGGCCGGCCGTCGCGCGGAAAACGCCGCCGAAATAGCCGACATCCTCGCCCATCACGACCACGTCCGGGTCGCGCGCCATGACCACGTCCATGGCGGAGTTGATCGCCTGGATCATGTTCATGCGGGTGGTTTCGCCCGTTTCGGGGGCGGTTTCGGTGACTTCGTTCACAGGACAGAACCCTTACCAGCACCGTT
>Ga0308171_1003007_pt1 | contig 16217 bp, 17 predicted proteins | sample PhyGR1_FD_202135 | JGI IMG/M metagenome (GOLD analysis project Ga0308171, IMG submission 202135) | Phyllosphere microbial communities from UC Gill Tract Community Farm, Albany, California, United States - DLSLSG.R1 | ecosystem: Host-associated > Plants > Phyllosphere > Unclassified | place: USA... | reverse complement strand
GTACTGAAGCAGTCCTGCCAGCGCTTCGCCAACAAACCGGCTTTCAGCAACCTGGGCAAGACAATCACCTACGGTGAGTTGTACGAATTGTCCGGCGCCTTCGCCGCGTACCTGCAACAGCACACCGACTTGAAGCCCGGCGATAGAATCGCCGTGCAACTGCCCAACGTCCTCCAATACCCGGTCGCCGTGTTCGGCGCCATCCGCGCCGGCCTGATCGTGGTCAATACCAACCCGCTGTACACCGCGCGGGAAATGGAGCACCAATTCAACGACTCCGGCGCCAAGGCCCTGGTATGCCTGGCCAACATGGCGCACCTGGCGGAAAAGGTCGTGCCCAAGACCGCCGTCAAGCACGTGATCGTCACCGAAGTCGCCGACCTGTTGCCGCCGCTCAAGCGTCTGCTGATCAACAGCGTCATCAAGTACGTGAAGAAAATGGTCCCGGCCTATCACTTGCCCAACGCGATCAAATTCAATGACGTGCTCGCCAAGGGGCACGGCCAACCGGTCAGCGACGCCAGCCCGGCCAGCAGTGATGTGGCCGTGCTGCAATACACCGGCGGCACCACCGGGGTGGCCAAGGGTGCGATGCTCACCCACCGCAACCTGGTCGCCAACATGCTGCAATGCAAGGCGCTGATGGGTTCCAACCTCAATGAAGGCTGCGAGATCCTGATCACCCCGCTGCCGCTGTACCACATCTATGCGTTCACCTTTCTGCCGGCGATGGTCAAGGAACTGTCGAAGTGGAAGTTCAGCGGCTTTGTCGGCCTGAACACCCTGTTCGTGGCGCTGTGCAACAACGAGGCGTTCCGCAAGCTGGACTTCTCCGCGCTGAAAGTCACCCTGTCCGGTGGCATGGCCCTGCAACTGGCAGCGGCCGAGCGCTGGAAGGCCGTGACCGGGTGTGGCATCTGCGAAGGCTATGGCATGACCGAAACCAGCCCGGTGGCCACCGTGAACCCGATCCAGCACATCCAGATCGGCACCATCGGCATTCCGGTGCCGTCCACCGTGTGCAAAGTGATTGCCGACGACGGTACTGAGCTTGCCCTGGGTGAAACTGGCGAGCTGTGCGTCAAAGGCCCGCAAGTGATGAAGGGCTACTGGCAGCGCCAGGACGCCACCGACGAGATGCTCGACAGCGAAGGCTGGCTCAAGACCGGTGACATCGCGATCATCCAGCCTGACGGCTACATGCGCATCGTCGACCGCAAGAAGGACATGATCCTGGTCTCGGGCTTCAACGTGTACCCCAACGAGTTGGAAGATGTGCTGGCAGGCCTGCCGGGTGTGCTGCAGTGCGCGGCCATCGGTGTGCCGGACGAGAAGTCCGGGGAGCACATCAAGCTGTTCATCGTGGTCAAGCCGGGTGCAACCCTGACCAAAGAGCAGGTGATGGAGCACATGCGCGCCAACGTCACCGCCTACAAGGTGCCCAAGGCCGTGGAGTTCCGCGATGCGTTGCCGACCACCAACGTGGGCAAGATCCTGCGGCGTGAGTTGCGCGACGAAGAGTTGAAGAAGCTCGGTCTTAAAAAGTAACGCTATACCAATGTGGGAGGGGGCTTGCCCCCGATAGCGGTTTATCAGTCAGCAATCTGTAGCTGACACACCGCCATCGGGGGCAAGCCCCCTCCCACATTTTTTATTCGTTTTCTACAGGGCGAACTGGGCGAAGCCCACGCCAGCGCCAGCCGGGCGCACATCTTTCAAGAACGAATCCTTGTCTGCGCTCAGCTCCAGGGTGATCTCCGGCTTGCGCTTGCCCGCATTACGCACCACCAACCCTTCGATGTGCTCACGCAAAAACGCCGTCGGCACCTTCAGGTGCAGCAACTGGTCGGTCTCGGCATTGTGCATCAACAGGTGGATCCACTCGTACTGGCCCACGGCAATACGGCCCACCGGGAGGTCAAACCACCAGATGTTGCGTTTGCGGTCCAGGTCGGTGAAGTGGCAGTTGTTGACGCCGAGTACGGCACCGCCCAATTCGGTGTTTCTGCGGGCGATGGCCTGTGCTTTATTGAGTTTCATAACCTTCCTACGGGATCTGTTATTCAGCGTTTCAGCCTGAATGTGCCGGGCATTCTCATGGGTTGGCGGCAAAACATAAAGCCAAACCTGCGGCCGGCGATGAAATGCGTGGGCAAAAATAATTGAAACTCTCCCAAACGGCCTTGGGTCAATCTTTAGGTAATGACCAAAACCCTTGATTGTTCTCAGGAGAAATACCATGGGCAGCACAGCGGATAAGGCAAAAGGTTTGGCGAATGAAGCCGTCGGCAACATCAAGCAAGGTGTGGGTAAAGCCACGGATAACACCAAGCTGCAGACCGAAGGCAAGGTTCAGGAAAAGAAAGGCGAAGCTCAGCAAGCTGTCGGCAAGGCCAAAGATGCGGTGAAGAAAACCATCGACAAAGCCTGACCCGGCTGACTGCGAATGCGCAGCCACGCGGCCATCCACGGATGGCCGTTTTTGTGTCACTTGATGCAGTTAAGATTTCGAAATTGTTTCAAGGTCGCCAAATAGTCTACCTTGATGTAGAAAACGGCCCCTGAGTCGCCCACGAACTCAACTTTTTTGCGGCGAAAGGAGACGCTATGATTTTCCCGGTTCTCGATGGTCTCAAGCTGCACAAAGTGCTGATGCGCACCGTCAAGGAATTCGTCGACGACGAAATGCCCACTTACGCCTCGGCACTGGCCTACCAGATGCTGTTCTCGCTGTTTCCCTTCCTGCTGTTCCTGATTGCCCTGATCGGTTTCCTGCATTTGCCGGACTTCTTTACCTGGCTGCGCCTGCAGTCGGAACTGGTGTTGCCGCCCCAGGCGCTGGAGCAGGTCAACCCGGTGATCGACCAGTTGCAGCAATCCAAGGGTGGCCTGCTCTCGGTGGGTATCGTGATCGCACTCTGGACGGCCTCGGCCGGCGTGCGCCTGATGATGAGCGCGATGAACGCCGCCTATGACGTGGTTGAAGGCCGCCCGATCTGGAAGCGCTTCCCGCTGTCGATTTTCTACACCGTCGGCATCGCCGGCATGCTGTTGGCCGCCGCCGCGTTGATGGTGCTGGGCCCGCAGGTGATGGAGTGGCTGGCCGGACAGATTGGCATGCAGGAGTTCGTGGTCACGTTATGGACCATCCTGCGCTGGCCGTTGATCGTTATTTTGCTGATGTTCGCCGTGGCCCTCATGTACTACGTGATGCCTGACGTCGAACAGAAATTCCGCTTCATCACGCCCGGCTCGGTGCTGGCGGTGGTGGTGTGGATCGTCGCGTCACTGGGGTTTGGCTACTACGTCAAAACCTTTGCCGACTACAACGCCATGTATGGCAGTATCGGCGCCATCATCGTATTGCTCCTGTACTTCTACATTTCCGCCGCCGTGCTGTTGCTGGGCGCGGAGATGAATGCGGTGATCGAGCACATGTCCGCCGAGGGCAAGGATCCGGGTGAAAAAGAGTTTGACGAGCCCGGCCACACCGGTGAAAAACAGCACGTCTCAGGCCTCGGCCGGGACCACTCCAAGCCCACTGCCGATGAAGTCTGATCGATGATCCGTGAAATCCTGAAAATGGGCGACGAACGCCTGCTGCGTATTGCGCCCCCGGTTCCGCCGGAAATGTTCGACAGCCCCGAGCTGTGGCAATTGATCGATGACATGTTCCAGACCATGGAGCACGTGGGGGGCGTCGGCCTGGCCGCACCGCAGATCGGTGTCGACCTGCAATTGGTGATCTTCGGTTTCGAGTCCAGCGAACGCTACCCGGACGCACCGCCGGTGCCACAGACGATCCTGATCAACCCGCTGATCACGCCACTGAGCCCAGTGCTGGAAGAGGGGTATGAAGGTTGCCTGTCCGTGCCCGGTTTGCGGGGTGCGGTGGATCGTTACCAGCAGATTCGCTATGAGGGGTTCGATCCCAAGGGCGAGCCGATTGTGCGCATCGCCGAGGGTTTTCATGCGCGGGTGGTGCAGCACGAGTGCGATCACCTGATCGGGCGGTTGTATCCGTCGCGGATTACCGACTTCACGAAGTTCGGCTTTATCGAAGTGATGTTTCCGGACATGGACCCCACCGCCGACGAGTAGCGTTCAGGCCCGATGAGGCCGAACTGTGGGGCGGGCTTGCTCGCGAATGCGGGGTGTCAGTCGCCGATAATGTTGACTCACCCAGAACATTTCGCGAGCAAGCCCGCTTCCACGGTTGGAATGCGTTTCAAGCCAGGTTATTTGCAGTCGGCCCCACCAAACGATCCAAGCCCATCGCGATCATCGGCTTGTTGCGCTTGTAGCGTACCCAGCGTTCGCTGAGGGATTGCGGGAGCACAGTGTCCTGAGTGAAACCCATGCGTTGGTACAAGCCTTCCAGGTCCGGATGACACAGCAACCACACGGTGCCTTCCACCTCGGCCACGGCTGCATCAATCACACGCTTCGCCAAGCCCTGGCCACGATACGCGGGGTCGACAAACACCCCGGTCAACCACTGCCCACCGACCACCGGCGTCAGGCACAGCCCGGCGACAATCTCGCTTTCACGCGCCACCCATAGACGCCCGCCCTTGAGCGCCTTCATCGACGAATTGTGGCTGCGGTAAAACTTGTTCAGCAGCGGCCACAGGGGCTCTGCCAGCGGTTCGATGTGCAAGTTGGGCATGGTGTTCAGGCGGCGTTATCAAGGGCCGAGGATTATAAGCGCCTTCTGCCGGGCAATAGGTGGTATACCCAGTGCTACATCCCCTTTCAGTGGAGCATGCATCATGGCCAAAGGTATGGATTCAAAGAAAGCCGCGAAAAAGAAACCGGCAAAGACCGCCGACGAAAAACGCGCCGACAAGAAAGCCAAGAAAACCGAGACAGGTCTGTTCGGTCACTGAGACCCGTTTTTGAACGAACTCAGCTTTTGGGGGATTCGGCGGCCAGCGCGGCAATCACGGCTGGTCGCTGACCCACCCGCTGCTCAAACGCCGCCAGCGCCGGCCATTCGCGCAGATCAATCGCGTGGAGGGCCGCCCAGCGTAGCACCACGAACAGGTACGCATCCGCCACTGAGTACTGCGCCCCCAGCAAATAATCCTGGCGCTCCAGCGTCTGCACCAGCACGGCAAATCGCTTGAACAGCGTGGCCTGGAACATGGCCCGCACCTCGCCCTGAATCACGCCGTTGAAGAACACTGCCAACCCACCGTGCACTTCGGTGGCGATAAAATTCAGCCATTCCTGCAAACGCACGCGCTCCCAGCTGCCATTGGCCGGCGCGAGATTCGCTGTGGGTTTCAGGTCGGCCAGGTACTGCAGGATCGCGCTCGCTTCAGTCAGCACCTGGCCGTTGTCCAGTTTCAGCGCCGCAACATAGCCTTTGGGGTTGATCTGCAGGAAGTCTTCGCCCTCGGCGGTGGTCTTGGCCTGGTTATCCACCAGCACCAGGTCGAAGGGAATCGCCAATTCGCGCAGCACGATATGCGGGGCGAGGGAACAGGCATGGGGGAAGAAATACAGTTTCATCTGGGGCAGCTCCGTTGAATTTGCGCCAGTCTCGCGGGCATGGCACCGTGCGTAAAATTAAACGTTCAGACCCCCGCCATAAGGACAGCTACTGCCATGATGAACCTGATGCACTGGCGCCTGCTGGTAGCCGTGGCCGATCACGGCAGCATCACCGCCGCCGCCGAGCGCGTGGGCATGACCCAATCCGCCGCCAGCCAGGCCATGGCCGGCATGGAGGCGACGCTGGGCGCACAGCTGTTTACCCGTGAACCGCGCAAGACTTTGCCCACCGCCTTGGGGTTGAGTGTGATCGCGCAGGCGCGGGTGATGCTCGCGGCCTTGCAGACGATTCGCAGCACCGTGGACGAAGCCCGCCCGATGCTGCGCGGGACGATTCGCATCGCCAGTTTCCCCATGGTGCTGGCGACGTTTCTGACGCCGCTGTTGTTGCGTTTTGCTCAGCTCTATCCGGGTATTGAGGTCACTACTCTGGACGTCACCGACAACGAAGTGCTCACCCTGCTCGACGCGGACCTGATCGACCTGGGCGTTGTGCTTAACCCCAAGCCCGAGCGCAATGCCACGGTGCTGGGCCGGGACTTCTGGATGGCCGTGCTTGCGACAGACCATGCGCTGGCGCAACGCCCGGCCGATGCGACTGTGGCGCTTGAGGAATTACTTGAGCAGCCGTTCGTACTTGCCACCGGTGGCTGTACCGCGAATGCGCGCAGCCTGGGTGCCGCAGCGGGATTGACGCTGCGCGATATCCGCGTGGAAGTGCGCGAATGGAACAGTGCCTTCAGCCTGGTACGCGAAGGTGTCGGCGTGACGCTGGTGCCGGAAATGGCCCTACCGGCCCAGCGCAAGGGCTTGCGTGTCATGCCACTGACGGTGCCGCTGCACCGTGAGTTTGCCTTGGTCGGCTCGCCGACCCGTCCCCCTTCGGCCGCTGCCAGCGCGTTGTTAGCAATGGTGGCTGATTAGTGGCCTTGCATAGCGCCAAGCTCTGTCTATGCTCACCCAGAACCGTTGATGACGCTTGGCATATAAAGCGATTCGGATGGTTATTTCCCCATAAAGGTGTGCCAGCACTGTCTAACAAATGAATGGAATGCGCCTCCAGGCGCCGGGAACCCAGGGTGATCTGACCATGTTCAACCGCCATCACAAATCCGACCTGCAACAAATCGAACGTTTCTCCTGCGCCCTTACCGAATCCAACGCCAAACTGGCGGCCATCAGCCGTTCCATGGCCATGATCGAGTTCGACGCCAGTGGTGTGATCCTCGACGCCAACGACAACTTCTGCAACACCATGGGCTACAGCGCCGAGGAGATCCGCGGTAAACATCACCGCCTCTTTTGCGATGAGGCCTACACCCACACCGACGCCTACGCCAAGCTGTGGCGCGACCTGGCGCGGGGCGAGGCCCTTAGCGGCACCTTCATGCGCCTGAACAAGCACGGCCAGGAAGTGTGGCTGGAAGCCAGCTACATGCCGGTGCTGGACAAGGACAACCAGGTGCAGAGCGTGATCAAGGTCGCGTCGGATATCACTGCGCGGGTCCATCACGAACATGAAAACCAGAGCTTGATCGACGCCATCGGCCGTTCCATGGCGGTGATCGAGTTCACCCCGCAGGGCCAGATCCTTAACGCCAACGAAAACTTCCTGAAGACGGTGCAGTATTCCCTGGATGAAATCGTCGGCCAGCACCACAGCATGTTTTGCCACCGCAGCGAAGTGGAATCGCCGGCCTACAAGGCGTTCTGGGCGTCGCTCAACCGCGGCGAATACCACTCGCATCGCTTCGAGCGTAAAAACAAATACGGCAAGACCTTGTTTCTGGAGGCCTCCTACAACCCGATCTTTGACACCAATGGGCGCCTGTACAAGGTGGTGAAGTTCGCCAGCGACATCACCGACCAGGTCACCACCCTGCGTAACGCCGCCGACTCGGCCCATGCCACTTCGGTGCAAAACGACGCCTGCGCACGCAAGGGGTCGGAGGTGGTGCAGCAAACCGTGCAGATCATCGAAGAAATTTCCCATGATCTGAACCAAGCGGCGGTGAGTATCGACGCCGTGAGCAAGCAATCGGACATCATCGGCGCCATCGTGCAGACCATTCGCAGCATTGCCGAACAGACCAATATGCTGGCGCTCAACGCCGCGATCGAAGCGGCACGGGCCGGTGAGCATGGGCGTGGCTTTGCAGTGGTGGCAGACGAAGTGCGCAGCCTGGCGGCGCGGACCAGCCAGGCGACGGTGGAAATCGTCGATGTGGTGCGCAAGAACCATGATCTGTCGCTGAGTGCAGTGTCGAGCATGCAATCGAGCTTGAGTCGCACAGGCGTGGGGGTGGAATTGGCGAATGAAGCAGGTCAGGTGATCCTGGAGATTCAGGAAGGGTCACGGCATGTGGTGGATGCGATCGGGCAGTTCAATTCGACGTTGCAGCTGCAATAACCCAATCCCTGCAGGCGCCGGCTTGCCGGCGATAGCATCACCTCGGTCTCTCTGATTCACCGAGGCGCCTGCATCGCCGGCAAGCCGGCGCCTACCGTTGATCGTGGTGCTTGTTAGATCGCAGCCAGGGTTTCTTTCACTGTCTGGGCCTGTGGGTCAGCGGTTTTTGCCGCGACCTGCTGCTCTTGCTGCTGCTTCAAGCGCTCTGCCACTTGCTTGGAAAAGGCATCCTGTTTTTCCTTCGACATGTTCTGCAAGTCTGCCTCGGTCAAACCCTGCTCCTTGAGCAATTGATCACGGATGCGCTCGGCCGGGGATTTGCTCATGTAGTCGGTGAATTCCGAGCGCGCGCCGGAGGTGGCGCTGGTCGTCGGTACATCGCTGGTCGACGCGTTGGTCTGCAACTGCACGCGGGTCTTGGCAAAGGCTTCGTCGATACGGTCGGTCGCCTTGTCCAATTCCTTCTGTGCGGCCGGCACGGTCACGCTTTGCTGCGCCGCTTGCAGGGCACCGCTGTACAGCGCGCTGGCAGCGGCGTTGGCGGGGTCCATGTCGGGCCGCTTGATCTGTTGAACGGTCGACACGGCTTGGGTGTTGTTGTTAACCAGCATGATCGGTCACCTGTGGAAATGTTCTGTGCCACAGCTGGAGCAAATAGCGTGCCGGGTGCCAGGTGCCCGGTTTTATTGGGGATAGCGTGGCCGTTGCGGCAAACAATGTCCCGCAGGCGGCCAGCCATTGCCGTTAATGGGCGATGTTTTCCAGCGCCAGGTTACGCGTACGCGGCCCGAACCAACTGATGGTGATCATCACGATCAACATGCTGCTGGCGATAAACGCCAGCACCCCCGGTGTGCCCAGGTGTTCGAGGATAACGCCGATCAACAGGCTGCTGAACACGGTGGATAAGCGGCTGAACGAATAGCAGAACCCCACCGCCCGTGCGCGGATATTGGTGGGGAACAGTTCGCTCTGGTACGAGTGATAACTGAAGCTCAGCCAGGCGTTGCAGAAGGTGATCATCACCCCACAGATCACCAAACCCACCGCCGTGGTTTGCAAGGCAAACAGGCTGCCGAAGATCACTGCGCCCAGGGCCGAGCCGACGATCTGCCATTTGTTTTCAAAACGGTTGGCCACCTTCACGAACAGCAACGGCCCCAGCGGGTAGGCGAGGGTGATGATGAAGGCGTAGAGCAAACTGTGGGTCACGCTGACGCCTTGGCCCGACAGCAACGCCGGCAACCAATTGCCAAAGCCGAAGAAGCCGATGGCCTGGAACACATGGAACACGATCAGCATCAACGCGCGGCGGCGGTACGGCGGTTGCCAGATATCGGCAAAGCGGCCGCTGCCCTGCACGCTGACGGTTTCTGGCTCGGGCTCATCCAAGGGTTTGCCATGATCCTTCTGACAGCGCGCTTCGAGGCTGTCCATGATCACACCGGCCTCTTCGAAACGCCCCTTTTGCGCAAGCCAACGCGGTGATTCCGGCAAGCGCTTGCGCAATTGCCAGATAAACAGTGCAAACACTGCGCTCGACAACACCACCCAACGCCAGCCCGATACGCCGAACGGTGCTTGTGGCACCAGCCACCATGACATCAACGCCACCGCCGGTACCGACAGGAACTGGATGAAGAACGCAAAGGCAAACGCCGAGCTGCGCATGCGCTTGGGCACCAGTTCCGAGAGGTAGGCATCGATGGTCACCAGCTCGATGCCCAGGCCAATGCCCACCAGGAAGCGCATGCAGATGATGCCCAGGGCGGACGTCTGGATGCCCATCAACACCGTGGCGACGGTGTACCAGACCAGCGCAAAGGTGAAGATCGCCCGCCGGCCGTAACGGTCAGCGATGGGGCTGAGCAGGCTGGCGCCAAGGAACAGGCCGAGGAAGGTTGCCGAGGCAAAGGCGGCCTGGTCCGAAAAGCCGAATACGCCCTCGCTGCCGGTATGAAAAATCCCGTCGCTGATCAGGCCAGGGCTGATATAAGCGGTCTGGAACAGGTCATACAGCTCGAAAAAGCCGCCGATGGACAGCAACGCTACCAAGCGCCAGACCGTGGCGACGGCGGGGAGGCGGTCGATGCGGGCGCTGATGTGGGCGGCGCGGATGGGGTCGATGCCGTCGGTGGTGGAGGTGAGTGTGGACATGGGCGAGATTCCAGGTGCAGTGACCTGGAATCTTAGCTGGCTAACGGAAATCGCTGCGTGTGAAGTTGTGCCCGGTTGGTTGCTCATTCGCTGGTTTATTGCGCAAAGACTCTCTTTTCAAAGGTTTTATGGCGGACGGGTTCAGTAGCTGATGGGGATCTCGAAAGTCGCAAAGGCATCGTCTACCGGTTGATAGCCCAGCACTCGGGTGGTTTCGCTCAAATCCAGCCGCTTGAAACGGTTATTGGAAATCCCATGGGCGATCAGGTGTTTTACCCCCTCGGTTTCCACCGCACGTTGCAGCAACTGCACCGCATCCCGTGGGCTGAGCCAGGCGCTGAGGTCACGGGCGTTGTTCAGGTCATGGGTTTCGGGGAATTCAAAGGCACCGATGCGCAGGGCAATGGTCGACAGCGGGGTTTTGGCGGCGTAGTAACCGCAGAGTGCCTCGCCGTAGCATTTGCTCACGCCGTACAGGTTGGCGGGCATCACCGGCATGCCGGGCGTGATCTGGCGATCCACCGGATAGCCTTCGATGGTTTGCGCGCTGCTGGCGAACACCAGGCGCTTGACCCCGGCGGCCACGGCGGCTTCGAACAGGTAAGTGGTGGCGAGGATGTTATTGGGCAACAGTTCTTCGAACGAGGCGCTGGCGTGGGGGATGCCCGACAGGTGCACGATTACGTCGATGCCTTCGAGCAGGGTCGCCAGGCTGGATTTATCGCTGAGGTCGGCGTGTACGAAGCGGTGTCCACCCAGGTCGAAGTCCGGCGCGATGCGGTCGGTGAGGGTGAAGCGGTAGCGGTCTTGCGAGGCTTGGAAAAATGTCTTGCCGATTCTGCCGCAGGCGCCGGTGAGCAATATGTTGAGTCCTTTCACGCGTAATCCTTGTTTTAGTTATGGCCGTCGAGCGCGAAGGTCTTGAAGCCAGGGCGCTGGCTGAGGCGCAAGTAATACGCCTCCACCGCGGGGTAGGGCGGATGCGCCAGAGGGGCGTTGCGCCAGCGGTGTACGGAGAGGCCGACGAGGATGTCTGCCAGGGTGAACTCATCGCCGGTTACGTAGGCGCCGGTCTTGCTCAGCTGTTGCTCCAGCAAGCCCATCTTGTCGTTCCAGGCTTGCACGCCGGCCTGGATGCGCTGCGGGTCCTGATAATCCGGGTTCTGGCGCACCAGCGCGTGGAACGCGTAGCCCCAGGACGGGTTGAGTTCGGTAGCTTGCCAGTCCATCCATTGCTCCACCCGGGCCCGTGGCGCGGGTTCGGCGGGGAGCAGGTCGTGGCGTTGGTAAAGGCTGACGAGGTACCGGCAAATGGTGTTGGACTCCCATAGCACGCCATGGTCGTCGATCAGCACCGGCACTTGGGCGTTGGGGTTTAGGGCCAGGAACTCGGCGGACTGGGTGGGCTTGAAGCCGATGCCCCAGTCTTCGCGCTGGTAGTCGATGCCGAGTTCCTGGCAGGTCCAGAGCACTTTACGCACGTTGATGGAGGACGTACGGCCCAAGATTTTCAGTGAGTGTCCCATGGTGCTTCCCTGGCAGTGGAGAGCAGCCAATCTAGCAGGGCGCAAGCGGGCATGGTTAAAAAATGTGGGAGGGGGCTTGCTCCCGATTGCAGTGGGTCAGCTACCTGTAAGTTGACTGACCCACCGCTATCGGGGGCAAGCCCCCTCCCACATTTTTTCGAGTAAGGCCTTAACAGCGTGGTGTGTGCTGGTCCATGGCCTTGCCTACCAGCAATACACTTAGCTCGCTCAGTTGGTGGATAGCCAGGGCTACATCGCGGTGCTTGCCGGTGAGGTCATCGGACAGGTCGAGCAGCAAGGTGCTGACGGAGCACACGGTTTCGTAGCTGTTGATCAGCAGGGTTTCGGTGGGGGTATCAGGGATGACGGTGAAGAGCGTATGCGTGGGGATGCTGTGCATTATTGACGTACCTGATCTGGGCTGATACCTGATCGCTACTAAACGAGGGTGGCAGCTGTACGCAGGTTAGTAGACCGGTATCCCACACAAACCCGGCGCACCCGAAGGCGCCCTGCGCACAGCCACCATCAAGCATCGATAGGTTCATGCAGCTTGTGTGAGGAAGCGGGGCTACTAAACCCGATCACCGAGACATTCAGCGACCGGCCAACCTTAGAGACCCTCACCCTGACGCACAAGCCGGCGGATTCTGACGTAAGCGTAGGCAACCGGGCAAGGCGCTTACCGCAATGTCAGGCGCTTCCTACAGGCGTCCTACGTACTCTCGCGCACCTGCAACTCAAACCCCATGTCCACCACCGGCTTGGCGATCTTGTTACCTGCCATGATCGTCAACAAATGTTCCGCCGCCCGCCGACCGATCGCTTCGCGCGGAGTACTGATGCTGCTCAGGCGCGGCACCATGAACGACGATGCCGGCAAGTCGTTGAACCCCAGCACTGCCACACGCTCCGGTACTTTGATGCCATGGCGCAGGGCTTCCAGCAGCGCGCCCTGGGCCAGGTCGTCGTTGCCGAAGAAGATCGCGTCTACGTCCGGATGAGCCGCCAGCAACTGTAAAAACAACTCGCCACCCAGTCCCACGGAAGAGGGGCGCGGCGTCAGCAATTCCAGCGCCGGGTCGTACAGCCCAGCCTGCTGCAGTGCGCGGCGGAAACCTTCGCCTCGCAGCAATGTGCGCTGGTCCAGTTGTGCACCGATGTAGGCCAGGCGCTTGCGCCCGCGGGACAGCAAATGCGCCGCCGCCGTCTCGCCCGCCGCGAGTTGCGAGAACCCTACGCAGTTCACGCCGGCGTTGGGGTCCAGGTCCATCATGTAGACGCAGGGCACATTGCTGGCCTCGACCATCCGTCGGGCGCTTTCAGTGCGATCAAACCCGGTCAGCAGCAAACCCCGTGGCTGGTAGGCCATGTAGTTGCGCAGCAGGTTTTCTTCTTCGTCGCGGGAATAGTGGGAGTTGCCGATCAGCACTTCAAAGCCCTTGGGACGCAGCACTTGGTGGATGGCTTCAAGGGTTTCGATAAACAGCAGGTTGGACAGCGACGGCACCAACACCACCACCGAATGGCTCTGGGCCGAGGCCAGTGCACGGGCGGCAGGGTTGACCACGTACTTGAGTTCGGCGGCGGCCTGCTGCACTTTTTCCACCAGTTCGGTGGCCACGGTGCTGATGCCGCGCAGGGCGCGTGAGGCGGTAATCGGGCTGACGCCGGCCAGGCGGGCGACTTCGTTAAGAGTCGGGCGACCCGTGGTGCGTAATTTTTTATCGTTCTTGGAGGTCATCAGGCGGCTTGCCAAACAAAAATCGAGGCACTAAGGTAGCGCTGTCTCCAAAGGGCTGCAAATTCTTGAACGCTGGGTTGCCTGATCCGGTTCAAACGATTGGAGAGGATGCACGCGTCACTCCATAAAAAAAGACAAGACGGCGCGGGAAAAGCCTGTTTTTGCACTAGCCTTACAGCGTGCAAAGGTAGCGCTATCTGCGTCCTGAGGTGTTTCATGAGTCAACCTGTTACCGCCCTGGTCATCATGGGTGTTGCCGGCTGCGGCAAGACCAGTGTCAGCGAGGCCGTGTGCCGCCTCAACGGCGCCACCGCCATTGAAGGCGACAGCTTTCACCCTGCCGCGAACATCGAAAAGATGAGTGCCGGCCACCCCCTCAACGACGACGACCGCGCCGGCTGGCTCGATATCCTCTGCGATGAGCTGCGCCGCTCGCTCAAGGCCGGTCAACACCCGGTACTGACCTGCTCGGCCCTTAAGAAAAAATACCGCGACCATCTGCGCGAAGCCGCGCCGGGCCTGGGTTTCGTGTTTCTGGAGCTGACCCGTGAAGTGGCCGCCGACCGCGTGTCCCACCGCCCCGGCCATTTCATGCCCGCCAGTCTGATCGACAGCCAGTTCGCCACCCTCGAATCGCCCATAGGCGAGCCATTGACCCTGGCCCTCAACGCCAGCGACGACAGCGTCGAGCAACTGGCCGAGCAGACCGATGCCTGGTGGCGTCAGCACGGTTTTGAACCATCCAAATAATTTTTTGCCGGACAAGATAGCGCTATCCCCGGCAGTGAATTCAACACCCGCTTTAATAACAACAACAAACAGGAGAGACCCCCATGTTTGGCATGTCCCACGAGTCCTACCTACTGCTTGATGCAGTAGTCACTATTATCGGGTTGATCGTATTGATCACCCGGTTCAAGGTTCACCCCTTTATTGCGTTGATCATCGCGGCGGGCTTTCTTGGCCTGACCTCGGGCATGCCCGTGGACAAGATCATCAAGGCGTTCCAGGACGGTTTCGGCGGGGTGCTCGGCTTTGTCGGCATCATCCTCGCCTTGGGCACGATGCTCGGCAAAATGATGGCCGAATCCGGCGGTGCCGATCAGATCGCCCAGACCTTGATCCGCGCCTTCGGCAAGGAAAAAGTCCAGTGGGCCATGATGTTCGCCGCGTTCCTGGTGGGCATTCCGTTGTTCTTCGAGATCGGCTTTGTACTGCTGATCCCGCTGGTGTTTATCGTCGCGCGCCGCACCGGTGTGTCGCTGATCAAAATCGGCATCCCGCTGCTCGCCGGCCTGTCGGCGGTGCATGGCCTGGTGCCGCCGCACCCGGGCCCGCTGCTGGCCATCGGCGTGTTTGGCGCGGACATCGGCAAGACCATCCTGTACGGCCTGATCGTCGCACTGCCGACCGCCATCATCGCCGGCCCGATCTTCGGTACGTTTATCGCCAAGTACATCCCGGGCAATCCCTCCCAGGAACTGGTGGATCAACTGGCCCGCGAGCCGGAAAGCAAAGACCTGCCGAGCTTTGGCATCACACTGGTTACCGTGCTGCTGCCGGTGTTCCTGATGCTGCTCAAAACCTTCGCTGACATCGCCTTCGCCGAAGGCCATGTCGTGCGTAACTGGATGGACATGATCGGTCACCCGATCACCGCGTTGCTGCTGGCACTGTTGCTGTCGTTGTATACCTTCGGTGCGCGTCAAGGCATCCACTCCAAGCAGATCCTCAAACTGCTCGACGCCAGCCTTGCGCCGACCGCTGCGATCATCCTGATCATCGGTGCCGGTGGTGGCTTCAAGCAGATGCTGGTGACCAGCGGCGTGGGCGATGTTATCGGGCATATGGCCGTCACCGCGCAGATCAACCCGATCCTGCTGGCGTGGCTGGTGGCGGCGGTGATTCGCGTGGCAACCGGTTCGGCCACCGTGGCCACCATTACCGGCGCCGGTATTGTGGTGCCGGTGGTGGGCATGATTCCGGGGGTTAACCGCGAGTTGCTGGTGCTGGCGACGGGGGCGGGTTCGTTGATCCTGTCTCACGTCAACGATGCGGGGTTCTGGCTGGTCAAGCAGTACTTCAACATGACCGTGGCCGAGACGTTCAAGACCTGGACCGCGATGGAAACCATCCTGTCCGTAGTGGCGTTGATCTTCATCATGTTGCTGTCGTTGGTGGTCTAACAGGCACACCACAAGGCAAGGGTGAAAACCCAATCAAATGTGGGAGGGGGCTTGCCCCCGATAGCGGTGGATCAGTCACCTGATGCAGTGACTGACACTCAGCTATCGGGAGCAAACCCCCTTCCACATTTTTAATTGCATTTCTGCAACATAAATGGCTCAGGCTTTCTGGATCAACCCATCCGCCCGGAACATCCCGCGAATCCCACGTACCGCTTGGCGAATGCGGTCCTGGTTCTCGATCAGCGCAAAGCGCACATGATCATCCCCATACTCGCCAAAGCCGATCCCCGGTGACACGCACACCTTGGCTTCCAGCAGCAGCTTCTTGGCAAATTCCAACGAGCCCATGGCGGCATACTGCTCGGGAATCTTGGCCCACACGTACATCGACGCCTTCGGATTCTCTACCATCCAGCCCAACTCATGCAGGCCCTTGACCAGTACGTTGCGGCGCTGACGGTATTGCTCGGCGATGTCTTTCACACACTGTTGGTCGCCTTCCAATGCCGCAATCGCCGCCACTTGCAGTGGGGTGAAGGTGCCGTAGTCGTGGTAACTCTTGATCCGCGCCAGGGCGTTGACCAGTTCCGGGTTGCCCACCATAAAGCCGATGCGCCAGCCGGCCATGTTGT
>Ga0308171_1003006_pt1 | contig 16219 bp, 20 predicted proteins | sample PhyGR1_FD_202135 | JGI IMG/M metagenome (GOLD analysis project Ga0308171, IMG submission 202135) | Phyllosphere microbial communities from UC Gill Tract Community Farm, Albany, California, United States - DLSLSG.R1 | ecosystem: Host-associated > Plants > Phyllosphere > Unclassified | place: USA... | reverse complement strand
TTTCTCGACGTTCTCAGAGGTTCTGGAACAGCTTTACGCTCGGTCGGGGCGTAGCGCAGCCCGGTAGCGCACTTGCATGGGGTGCAAGGGGTCGAGTGTTCGAATCACTCCGTCCCGACCATTTATTTCAATGACTTAGCCCAATCTTCACAGGTTGGGCTTTTTCATGCGTGGGGACTTTTTCGGGACATCATCCGATTTTCCTCTTCAAGATCGTCAAGACCGGCCCGCGCGAGTCGGTTGTTGATACCATGTTCGCAGCTTCAATCAGCTTTCCTAGTTCCGCCCCGGAGTAGTGGCTGGTGATGCTGCCGTTCTTGTGCCCGAGCAATGACTTTCGATCCTCTTCCGTCACGCCCGCGGCGCGAAGTCTGCGACCGAAGGTGTGCTTGAGATCGTGGATCCTGATCGAGGCATATCCAGGGTGAGCGGGGCGAAGGTTTTCCTCCTGCCAGAGTTTCGCCGCTCTCACCCGAGCTTTTTTCCAAGCTGAGTCGTTCATCCTGTGCATTGCGGTCCCGTTGTAGGGGAATACCCACTCTCGACTGGTGCCGCGCTGCTTTTCAATGATCGACTTGGCCACGCTATTCAACACCACCAGGCGCTCGTCGCCGTTCTTTACGCCCGAGCGGGCGTGCCTCCCGCCGAAGTCAGCAGGTATCAGGAAAACACTGGTACCCAGTTCCGGCACCGCAATCTCCCAATCCCACCTCAGCTTGCACACCTCCTGCTCGCCACATCCCGTGTTCACTTTGAACAGGGCCATGGTCTGCAGGTGTCCAGGCAGCTCCCCAAACAGAATCGACTGCTCCTCCCAGGACATAGGGTAGGGCTTGCGACTCGATTTCTTCTCTTCGAGCTTCTTCAGCATCGGCACGCTATCCAACCACGGCCGGCGGTCGTCGTCCCGCCACCTGCGCGCGCACAGCGTCAGAACCCGTACCGCTCGCTCGATAGCGATATTAATAGTGCGGTTGGTTACAGCTTTCTCGACCTTGCCGCATTCCAGAACCTTCGTCGTCAGCCTGTCCTTGATAAAAGGCTCCAGCGCCTGGTCGTCGATGTGTGTGAGCGGCAAATGCCCCAAGAATGGGTGAAGCTGCTTCATGCACAGCGCCGTCAGATGAATGGAGGGCTGATCCTTGGACTCTATGAGGTAGCGGGTTGCCGCCTCTTCCCAGGTGCGGACCTTCCGCACCCCGTAAACCTTTTCCTGCCTCAACCGCTCCAGCATGTGGATCAAGTATTGCTCTGCCTCTTCCCGGTCACCAGTTCCAGTGCTTTCTCGAATGCGCTCTCCCCGGTAGACCTTGTCGATTTGCCAGACACCACCTTTTTCGTAGAGACCGGTAATCGCTTTTCGCGCCATGTGTTCACTCCTTGGCGCCCGCTGCGGGGCCGATTATTGTCCTGATTGGCGGCTTTTTCAATCGACTTGGCTTGGATGTAGGAATCTGCCCACTCGTCCAGCTCAAGTCGGCAGAAAGCCACGCCTTGTTTGCCGATGGGAAATTCGCGCACGAATGGGCGAACGGTCTTGTTGAATTCGTCCCGGCACATGCCGAGGTAGCCAGGCGCATCGCCAAAGCGGATGAACCTGGGCGCGATGGCCGTAGCCTTCGCCGCAGTGAGGTTTGCCATGTGGTGCTCCGTGCCGCGTTTGGCGGCAGAAGGGGTTATTCGGTGGCTTTGGCGATGGTCGCTTCGAGGCGTTCGCAGCTGGTCATGAGGTCACCCGCTTGAACTCGACTGCCCACACCCACGGGTTGGCATCCCAGGCAGTCGGACCGTTGATTGACGACCACAACAGCTCGAAAGATTTGCGGGGATCAGCGCTGTAGGTCTCCTTTCCTTCGACGTGGTACCAGTCGCCGAGCGCTGCATGATCGGCGTAGAGCCTCACACCTTCGGCTAGGGCCTGCTTATCGCTGATGGCCTGTAGCCGCTCCACGCGCACGTCGGTGATCTCCAGGAGGATGCGGGAGGCGGCGCGCGGCATGTGGATGCTGGGATGCCAGGCCGAGCGAGTATCTCCACCTCCGTCATCATCGCCAGCCCATTCGGCTTCGCCGTCGGCGCGGTAGATAACGTGCCCAGAGTAGTAGCCGCGCCCGAAGGGCAGCTCGCGGATTGCCGTGGCCGGGCGATCTGGCTTCCAGTCGATCATGTTGCCCTGTTCATCGAAGTCATGGCTGATCACGCCCCAAGTCTCGCGCACCCAAAGCCTGTCGCCTGGCTGGCCGAAGGGGCAGAAGTCCGTGTAGTACCCGATGCTGTTCGGATGCAGTGGGCCTTCGCTGGGCAGTTCGTGACACTCTCCAAGCTGAATTCCGTAGCCGATGTTCTTCAACGCTTGCGCATTCAGCGCCCGGCGTGTGACCGTCTTTCTGCCTTCCTGGATGGCGCGCACCATCGGCGCCGAGAACAGGATCGGGCGTTCCTTGATTTGATTTTCCATGGACATAGCTCCGCCACACCGCTACAGCGGCTGACTTTAAGAGAGGGAGTAGAGTTTGTCGTACCGAGTCGGTTACGCTCGGGCAATTGACTTTGCAAGGAAACGCGGATGCTTAATGGAACGGATACTGTTGGACATACATTCAAGCGGGCTTTTTACCGTGTCGACGGTGTGACGATGTACGCCTTCTGGGTGATATGGATCGCGATCTTGATCTGGACTGTATTTGATGTTGAAGCACCTAAGATAGCTGTGCTCGCCACCTTGATGATTGGTTTAAACAGTCCTTTTCTCTATTTGATGTTTGGCTTGATGCGCTTCCCTGGCTTGGTCACTGCGATCGCTATTGCTGTAATAAACATAAAGTTTTTGTCGGCTTATTTCTGAGCGGGCGGGGGCTTATCGAACCTGGGCGTTGGCGTTTTTGATGAAGTGCCCGAGGATCATGCCCAGAGGAAGTTGCAGGCAGAGCCACACGATGATGCATTGAGCGGCTAGTAGGCTCATTTTTTCCTCGCTTGTGCATACCACTGCTGGCGCTTCTTGGAGCAGGAGCGGTGGTTTCCGTGGGCGCGGTATTGGCCGCATTCGTCGCATACCCCGTTCAGTTCGAGGCAGGGCATAGGCATGGCGCGTGTTGTGGTGGTGCGGCGCAGGGCGGTCACGCTGCCACCGCCTCACGCGCCGCGGCGCGCCATGGATCATTCGCGCGGGCCAGCGCCGCCATCGGCGGAGGGCTCACGCTGTTGCCGCACATATGCACCTGTTCGGTCTTCGTGAACTTCCGGCCGTCTGCGCCCTTGTCGATGATGTAGTCAGCCGGGAATCCCTGGGCGCGGTACAGCTCATGCGGCTGCAGCATGCGCAGGCAGATGTCGACGATCACATAAGGGGTGCCTTTGACCATGACGGTCACAAGCGCCAGCCGATCCTTGGTCGTGATCGTTGGCGCCGGGTTGCTGCAGCCGCTGACGTTCTCCGTGCCGTAGTAGCTGATCAGGAACGCCGCAACGCGTAGCGCGCCTTCTTCATGCTCGGGCGACAGCTTCAGCTCCACCAGCGAGCTCTTGCCCCCACCACCGGCCGTGATTGTCGGTGCAGGTTCGTCGATAGCCTGGCCAACGCTGGCGCCGAACTGGCGCTCCATGAAGGCGGTGACCAAGCCGTGGTGGGTGCCGCCGGCGCTGATCGTGTGCAGCGGGGTCGGCGGCGTCTCGCGCATCGCAATTACCGCGCAGGTGCACCAGGTTGGCGGTGACCAGCTGCTGCTGGCTTCCGGTATTGGTGACCGTGGTCATGGGCTCTTCCATGGGCTTGGCGTCGGTGGTGTTGAATCCGCCGTTCATTTGGGCCATGAATGCCGTGCACACGCCCATGGCATGCGCGGCACCGGCCGGGCGCTGGTAGTTGCCGCCGCTGGTGATGGTTGGCAGAGGCTCATCGAGCGCTTTGCCCGCATCATCGAACCGGAACTTCACCAGGTGGGCCGCGGCAATTGCATGGCCACCGGATGCAGTGACGGTACCGAGAGGTTCCGCAGCGTCCTTGGTCCCCTGGCCCCATCGCTGAACGCCGCCCGGCTTGCCTTCACCATGTGCTGCGGTGACCATGACGGGGCTGATCAATGTCAGTTCGCCCCGGTTGGCGCATGTCACAGTTGGCAGCGGCTGGCCTGGATCGTTGACCCGGTCGCTACCCTGATGCGTGGCTGGCGCGATGATCGGGCTGGCCATGGCGAATGATCCGCCACGTGGCCACGACGTCACCGTACGCAGCGGTTCATGAGCAGACTGCGCCAGTTCTCCGGACCAGTTCGCGATCGGCACGATGAAAGGGTCGGCGCTGTCGATCACGAACTTCTTCATGCCCTTGGCAACCCGGCGAAGCGTGGCCGGGGCCAGGTCCTTCTTGCGGCCGAAGATGCTTTTGCTCGGCACCGACCAGTCGATGCAGTCGGCGGCTGTGCGCCACGTCTGTTGGCCCTTGGCGGGCTTGCGAGCGTGCGTTGGCTCTGGCCACACAATGGGCTGGCCATCGCACCGGGCGATCATGAACAGCCGCTCGCGGCTGGTGGGCGCGCCGAAGTCGCAGGCTTTGATCACCCGCCACTCGACCGCATAGCCCATGCCTTCCAGCAGCGCCACGAACCGGCGCCAAGTGGTGCCGCGGCGCTTTGGGTCAGGCACCAGGAACTGCTGGTGCACAGGAACCACTTCGCCCGGCGCGGCGACCTGGCCGCCCAGCTTCATCACCCGTCCGGTGACCTTGTCGTGCTTGGCGATCAGCGGGCCCCACTGCAGGATCTGCTTCACGTTCTCCAAGCTGATGACCCGGGGCCGCTTCTTACCGGCCCATTTCAGGCCAATCCATGACAGGTTGCGGATCTCACGCTTGCGCGGCTGGCCGCCAGCGGCTTGGCTGTGATGCGTGCAATCCGGGCTCATGTGGAACCAGCCGACCGCGCGGCCGCCGCATTCCTCGTCCGGATCGCCCTCGAATACGTCGGTGGTGTAGTGCCTGGCCGCTGGGTGGTTGGCGGTGTGCATGCTGATCGCCGCAGGGTTGTGGTTCTTGGCTACCGTCACTGCTCGACCCAGGCCCATTTCCAGCCCGGTACCGGCGCCGCCGCCACCGCAGAAGAAGTCCACCACGATCTCATCGTCTTGCGGATTGAAGCCAAGGCCATACTGAGTTTTGAAGTTGAGAAGGATGTTCTTTTGACGTGCGGACATTGTGGTGACTCACTGGTATGGTAGTGGGGAGGGCGGCTTGCATACGACAGTTCAGTAGCAATTTTTTTAAAATTCAGTCATTCTCATTCAGGGCATAAATCTTTAAGTTGGTTTAGGAAGGGGAGTAGCCAATGAGCAAGAAAGGTGATGCACAGGAAACCAAAACTGATAGCGGAGTTGAAGATTTAGGACAGCAAAAGAAATGTTTTATCGTGACTCCGATAGGGGCTGACGCATCCTCAACCCGAAGGGCTGCAGACGGGTTGATTAATGCAGTCATGCGGCCTGTATTAGATAAGCTGGGGTTTCAAACCTTCGTGGCTCATGAAATAGCAAGTCCGGGGTCAATAACTCGTCAGGTGGTTGAGCATGTTATTTATGATGAGTTGGTAATCGCAAATCTCAGTGAGTTAAATCCAAATGTAATGTACGAGCTTGCTGTACGACACTGCGTTGGATTACCCATAGTGGTTTTGGCTGAGGTGGGTACTCGTTTACCTTTTGATATATCTGACGAGCGAACGGTCTTTTTTCAAAATGACATGCACGGAGTAGTGGATTTGGCTCCTAGGTTAGAAACCGCAATCAATGCTGCTTTGCTCTTGGGAGAACCAGATAACCCAGTATATCGGGTTACTCAGAGTAGAGTCCTGAGGGAGTCGGTTGAACCAGACGATGCGCAAACATTCCTTATCAAAAAGCTAGATTATATTGAGTCGTTTATTAGTGAGGTGAAGCTCAGAGGCGTTCTTCCACCGCCGCCTCCAGTTGGTGTGAGCATTCGTTCCAGTGGCAATTTATCCTATATAGTTCGCTGTTCTAAAAATATCGAAAACTACAATGAGGTTTCGGACTATCTTGGAACGCTTCCAGGGGTGACTAGTGTCTCGATTATTAAATCTGACAGTGTCGAGCTAGCTTTCAAGGTGGTGTCCAACAAAAGCTTGGAGCTGGCTGATGTTCAGTTTTTAGAAGCGCTGTTTGATTTTGAAGTTAGGTTGCTGACTAACAGAAAGGGCGGTAACTCGTACTTTGAAGTTAAATAGCTTTGGCTGTTGTGATATTTGGTTGAAGTCTGAAACAATAGCAGATAAGGCACTTTGCCACCCATAGGCAAAGAACTTGTTGGATATAATCTTCCATGGGGTCTGCTTTGCAAGCCTAGCTCTCCGATATCTCGGTGAGTGGCAAATAGGGGTCGGTTTGGGGTATAGATGGTGGCCGGCATGAGGCCGGGTCAAGGAGAAAGCAGATGGATAAATCAGATTTTGACTATAACCAGCAAAACTTTGAGCGCGAGATTATTCGAGCTTCGAAAGGGTTCAGCGTAGCCAGAGACCACTTCCTACAAAATGTAAATCATTGGAAAGAGCTTGCGAGCGATGACATCTTGCTTGACCGGGCATCCTTCGACATCATTAATGACAAGCGAACGGTAGTCGGCAATTTCATCGGTCGAAGATTCACTATCCATATCGTTCCTCGCCTTACACTGCGGGAAAATTACGCTGAGGTGATTGTCTTTATAGACCATCTAACCAGCGATGAAAAAACAGAGGTGTCGAGGTTTTTGGTATCGCCAAGCGGGTCGATCCACGATGTTAACGAGGAGCCGCTGCTGAACTGGGATGATTCATATTTTAGCTACCGTCTGGTCATCGCGATTGCACACCGTGTATTGGGGCGTGAAGCTGCGGCGTAAGTACCTCATCCCCCGGATCCTGCTGAATCATGAGCATGCTCTTGCGCTCGAAAGCCAGCGCCACAATCCGCGAAGGTCGGTATTCGTGGCGCGGCACTTCCAGCAGCGGCAGTGCTCGATCAGGCCCTAATTCATGCAGCCGATGAATCATCAGTGTCAGCGCCTCGCCCTGTTCCTCGATGCCTGCCCACTGCATCAGCTCGGCCAGCGCCTGCTTCGTACCGGGCCGGACCTTCAGTCGTAGATCCTCTTCCTGCAGCCTGGCCGCCTTTTCGTGCCGGCGTACATCGCGCTGCTTCTGATCCATCGCCATCACGCCGCCTCCTGCGCTTGTTCCTCGGGCATGTAGTTGTCCAGCGCCTGCCATACGATCTGATGCGGCGCCTTAGACATTGCGGCCATGGCCCCGATCTTCTTCACACCTGCGTCCTTGGCGCGGTTGCCAGAACTGGCCAGCATCTCGCGTAACACGCCGGCGGAAGGGTGGAGGTGCGCGGCCGGCGCCATGTGTACCAGCACGTCCAGACCATCCAGCGGCCGACTTCCAGCGCGCCACCACAAGTGCGGCTTGCCCACGGCGCCGCGCTCGCGGCAGGCCTTGCCCTGGGCTTCAAGATCGGCCAGGTCTGCGCGGGCCTGTTGGATCGTCATGCCGGCCGCATCCGCCAGCTTCTGGGCCGTCATTCCTGCGGCTTGGGTTAGGTAACGCCATAGTGGGGTCATGTTGAATGCCACTCGGTGGGAGGTTGAAGTTGTGGGCGCGGCGCCGGGCGTTGGCCATGGTGCTGATGCGCCTCATGCTGCGCGGGCTCGCTGCCAGACGCCCATGGCGGTGAACACAGCATTGGCCTGGGCCCCGGTGAGGCTTACCTGGTCGGGAACAGCAATCCAGCCGCTCCCGATCACATGCTTCTGGTTCGCCGATGCGCAGACCTCGCCATGCTTCTCGATCATCAGCGGCTCAAGGTTCGCCACCAGGTGCATGCCCGCCGTGGTGAACTCCGTTGCCTTGCTGTACTGGGCGCCGGTGGGGTCCTGGCAGAACACTGCGATGTAAACCGTCCAGCGGTGGGCGATATCGCAAAGGGCATTGGCTACAGGCAGACTGCAGATCTGCTTGCAGGTCTTCCAGTTGACCATGACCTGGATGTCGCCCGGCTCGACGTTGGCTATTGCGGCATGTTTGGTTCGTACCAAGGCGCGGCGGGCGCGGTCGATCTGGACGCGCCGGTTGCAGGCTTTGCGGACCTTGCTCATAGCTGGGCCGCCAGTTGGCGGAGCGCGATGCGATCGCTGCGGGAGGGCGGTGGCTTGCGGCGCTTGAGGACCGTTTGAGGGTCTACCCAGGCCTTGCGGGGTGGCTAGGGCTTGAACTCGTAGGAGGCCAGAACCTGAATCCGGCCGCCCCGAGCGAGGAATGCCACGCGCGCTACGTCGATGCGGGCTTGCTCTTCGGCAAGGGCCGCGATTTTCTCGTTGCTGATCATGCTGCAATCCCCAGTACGCGATTCATGCGCTCATCAAGGATTTCGTAGAAAGTCTTCACCCGCTCCGGCCTCTCCCTTGCCGTTTACCATCAGGCAGTCCAGCTCAGACGCTGTCGCGACGCCGAGGCGCAAGGCCAGCCACTCAGGTGTACCTTGCTCGATGTCGGTTACGATTTTCATTTGCGGCCTCCGCAGCCTTGAACGCTTTGTTCAATTGGGCGGTGAGGATGTCGTGGCGCGCCTTGGGCACGCATTCAACGGATCCGTACTCACCCACGAACCAGCCGCGGGTTTTTTCGGAGCAGCGAGCGAGAAGAGCGGTTATAGCGCCGGCCTGGACCGCAGTGATATTTGCGGTCGGCACGGCGGCATGGCCGTCGTCGTCTTCGCCAGGAGTAGTGAGGTTAAGCGTCGGCGGCTTCGCGGGCGATCGCCGCTTCGTGGTAGAGCTTGGCGTGGGCTTCAGCCTCGGCGCTCACTCATCCCTTTCAAGAACCTGGGAGACGTATTCCGCAAAGGCGTACACGATCACCGGCAGCTGCCGCCCGCGTAGCCCTGCCAATATGAGCTTGCCCTTGGGGAAGCCGCTGTCTTCGATGTCCCGGCTGAGCAACTGGCCGCCGTCGGTCATGACCCCGATCGCCACTTGGAACGACAAGGCCTGTTCGTAGTACAGGTAGCCGCGAATGAAATCGAAACTGTTGCTATCGATGGCAGGGCGCAGTTTCAGTGATCGGCGCACCAGGAAATCATGGAGCAGTTGCCGCCCGGCCATCTCGTCCGATGGCAACACCAGCGGGTAGTCGGCGCAATCGCGCAGGCGGATCTTGCCGGCCTTTGCGGCTAGCGGATGGTCGCGGTGCATCATCACGCAGAGCGGTTGCTCCTGCTCCGCCAGCACCTGGATATCGTTTTCGGGCGCCAGGTTGAACACGAGCGCCAATTCCGCTTCGAAGCTGCGCAGCGCATTCAGTGCCTGACGGTGACCACCGACCTGCACGTGGAACTCGACCATCGGGTGCAGCGTGCGGAAGTGGGCAATGTGCCTCGGCAGGAACACCGACGCCACCGCCTGACTGACCACGATGTTGACCGTACCACGGCGCAGGCCCTGCAGGTCTTCGATCCTGGAACGCACCTGGGCCAGGTCGGCCGCGCGGGTGCGGATGTAGCTAACGAACAGCTCGCCCGCCGCAGTCAGACGCATGCCGCGAGGCAGGCGCTCGAAGATCGCCGTGCCCAGTTCTTGTTCCAGATCCTGTATGCGCCGGTTGACCGCAGACGGGGCGACGTGGAGACGCTCGGCCGCCTGGCGGATCGAGCCGACCCGGGCCACTTCATCCAGGTAGTGCAGAAAGCGCAGATGGTTCAAGGGCAGACCCAGTGATGGTGAGCGATAGCCGAGCCTGTCACAGGCATTTGCGCAGCGTCAACCGGCTGCGTGCAAGGGCAGCGCGCGCCATTTGCGCGCACCAATGCACCACTGGGGAGCGGCAGCGCATGCACAGTGGGTGGTCGCCTGGCACAGCTGCTCGCAGGTGACGCCTGCCCTATGTCATCAGAGCAGGCCAGCCAGGCAGCACGCGGCTTTGCCCTCGTTTCCGGCCACCCCCCGTAATCACGAGCGCACACACCCACCGTTGCCGAAACGGCAACGGCAACCACGTGAAAAGGCAGATATCCGAATCGCCACATTGGCATGTGCAGTGCTTTGGTTCTGGCATGGATATCAAATCGATCGACCTCATCCCTGCACCCGTCGACTGCACTGCCGCCGACGTAAGGTTCGGCCCTGCCGAGCACAATGCCTGGTCGGTGAGCGACGCGGCGGTGAGCCTGGTACGCCGTCCATTGGCGCCTCGCCCTCTGCACTTCGCCGCCAGTCCAAAAAACCTTCAAATCGACTTGGCCCGCAGCGCTGTGGTGGTCGTGGATATGCAGAACGACTTCTGCCACAAGCACGGCTGGTTCGCGCAGAAGGGCGTCAGCCTGCGCGCTACCCGCAAGCCCATCCCGCTGCTCAAGAAGTTGTTGCCCTGCTGGCGCGAAGCGGGCGGCCAGGTGGTCTGGCTGAATTGGGGTATTCGCGCCGACCGCATGAACCTGAGCCCCACCATTCACTTCAAGGGCAAGCGCACGGCAGCCGGTGTCGGTTACGCGGAGCGCTCGCCGATCGACCGCGGCCTGTCGGTAGTGACCGGCGAGTGGGGCGCCCAGGTGATCGACGAGCTCAAGGTCGAGGCCGCCGACCTGTCCGTCGACAAGCATCGCCTCAGCGGCTTCTGGGACAACGAGCTGGATTCGGTGCTGCGGATGCGCGGGATAACCACGCTGCTCTTTGTCGGCATCAATACCGACCGCTGTGTGTTCTCCACGCTGCAGGACGCGGCGTTTCTGGGCTACGACTGCATCCTGCTCAAGGACGCCTGCAGCACGCCGTCACCGGCCTACGTCACGCGCTCCATCCTCTTCATCGTCGAGCAATTGCACGGTTTCGTCGCCACGGCGCAATCCCTTATCAACGCACTCGGTACACCTCGTCAGGAGTAACGCCATGACTATGTTCTTTTCCGGGCCCCGGGCCTGGAGGTCGCTCTCGGTCCGAATTCGGACCGCAGGCGCTGTTTTCGGCCTCGGTGCAGCACTGCTGATGGTATCGGGCGCTGCATTGGCGGATACGCCGATCAAGCTGGTCATGTCCTGGAAGTACGAAGGGCCGCAGGCGTTCTACTACATTGCCCAGGACAAAGGCTACTTCAAGGCCGAGGGTCTGGATGTGAGCATCGACCAGGGCGAAGGCTCTTCGGCCTCGGTGCCCAAGGTCGCTGCCGGCGCCTATGACGCCGGAGTGGGCGACACCAGCGCGCTGATCCAGATGGTGGCCCGCGAGCCGGCCCAGGCGCCCAAGGCGGTGTTCATGATGTATAACACCCCGCCCTTCGTGATCGCGGTCAAGGCAGACAGCTCGATCAAGACCCCCAAGGACCTGGAAGGCAAAACGGTTGGCGCCCCGGCAGGGGACGGAGCGCTGAAGTTGTTTCCGGCGCTGGCCAAACAGACCGGCATCGACCCGCTCAAGGTCACGCTCACCAACATGGCGCCCAACCTGCGTGAGCAGTTGTTGATGCGCGGCCAGGTCGACGCCGTGTTCGGCTATCTGACCACCATCACCTTCAGCGCCAAAGCCATGGGCATCGACCCTGCCACCCAGCTGCGCTTCATTCGCTACGGCGATTACGGCATGGACCTGTACTCCAACGCCATCTTCTTCTCGCAGCCGTTCATCAAAGCCCACCCGGATGCGGTGCGCGGCTTCCTGACGGCGCTGGACAAGGCCATCAAGGACGTTGTGGCCGACCCCGAAGCAGGCGTCGATGCGGTGATGAAGCGCGAGCCTTTACTCAAGCGCGACGTCGAACTGGCCAAGCTCAAGACCGCCATCGCCACTGACATGAGCCACCCGGAGATCGCCCGCATCGGCCTGGGCGACGTGGACGAAGAACGCCTCGACAAAAACATCGCCGTGGTCGTCGACACCAATGCCTTGCCGGCCACGCCTTCAGCCGACGCGGTGTTCGACCGCAGCTTCCTCCCGCCGCGCGACACGCGCTTGTCGGCGCTCTAACACCTCTTCAGGAGAATCGCCATGAATCTGCAATTGAATGGAAAAGTCGTCGTCATCACCGGCCCCGCCAAAGGCATGGGCCGCGCTGTCAGCCTGGCGTTCGCCGCCGAGGGCGCCCGTCTGGTGCTGGCCGGCCGCGATACCGCCGCCATCGAACCGGTGGCCGAAGAAGTACGGGCCCTGGGCGCCGAGGCCCTCGTGGTGAAATGCGACATGACCCAGGCGTCCCAGACCCAGGCGCTCGCCGCCGCCGCATTGGCCGAATTCGGCCAAGTGGATGTGCTGGTCAACGTGGCGGGTGGCTCCGGGCCGATTGGCAAGACCGGCTGGGAAACCACCCAGGAAGAATTCGACGAGATAGTGCAGCTCAACATGACCGGCTCGTTCAACACCATGCGCGCCGTGGTGCCGGGAATGATCGAGCGGCGCAGCGGCAAGATCGTCAACGTCGGTGGCACCTTCGGCATGCGCGGACGTGCTGGTCGAATGGCCTATTCGGCCTCCAAGTGGGGCCTGCGCGGCATCACCAAAAGCTTTGCGCTGGAAGTCGGCGAGTTTGGCATCAATGTCAATTGCGTCGCCCCCGGCATGGTCGACGGCCCGCGCTTTCGCGACAAGGTCTGCGCCAACATGGCCAGCAAACTGGGCATCAGCCCTGAAGAAGCCGCCACTCGGCATGCCGCCGACTACGCCCTCAAGCGCGTGTCCCTGGACAGCGATATCGCCAACGCCTGCCTGTTCCTGGCCAGTGACGTTTCCCGGCAAATCACAGGTGTCGATCTGCCGGTAGACGGCGGATGGGCACTGCTTTAAGGAGAATTGAAATGAAAATTGTCGACCTGGTCATTCGTGGTGCAAAAGTGGTTTCCGCCGATCAGATCATTGAGGCCTGCGTGGCCATCGATGGCGAACTGATCGTCGCAGTAGGGCGCGAGAGCCAGATGCCGCCCGCCAAGGAAGTGCTCGATGCCGACGGCATGTACCTACTGCCAGGCGCCATCGATAGCCATGTGCATTTCCGCGATCCGGGCTACCCGAACAAGGAAACCTGGAAGACCGGTTCCGCTGCCGCCGCCTGTGGCGGTGTGACCACCGTGTTCGAGATGCCCAATACCAACCCGCCCACCGCGACCCTCGAAGCCCTGCGCCTCAAGCAGAAGGCCGCCGAGTCGTCCTATGTAGACTTCGGCATTCATGGCCTGCTGGGGGATGACACCGTCGGCCACCTGGAAGAATTGCTGGACGCTGGCGTGACCAGCTTCAAGGCCTTCGTCGGCAACACGTTCGGCAACCTGCCGTCGCCCACCGACGGCGCCTTGCTCGAAGGCTTCGAGAAGCTCGCACCGCTGGGCATCCGCACCGTGGTGCATGCGGAGAACTCGTCGATCCTGGCGCGCCGGCAGAAACGCATGCAGGCCCAAGGGCGGATCGACGCCCATGCCCACCTGGCGGCGCGCCCGGTGGTGGCCGAGATCGAAGCCATCGGCCGGGTGCTGACCTTGGCCGAATGGACAGGCGCACGGGTGCATATCGCGCACCACAGCGCCGCCGACTCGCTGTTCGTGATCCGTGACGCCAAGCGCCGTGGCGTCGACGTGACGGTCGAGACCTGCCCGCAGTACGTGCTGCTCAACACCGACCTGACCGATCACCTGGGTGGCATCCTGCGCCTCAACCCGCCGATCCGCGAGGCGCGGCACAACCAGCCGCTATGGGACGCGCTGCTCGACGGCACCATCGACATGATCGCCACCGATCACGCTCCCCATGCACCGGACGAGAAAACCCGACCGAACATCTGGGAATGCGATTGCGGCTTCCCGGGCGTTGAAACGCAGATGGCGCTGATGCTCACCGAGATCAACCAGGAGCGCGCCAGCCTGATGGACTACGTGCGCTGGAGCGCAGTGGCGCCGGCCAAGGCGTGGGGCATCTACGGCCCCAAGGGCGTGATCGCCGTGGGGGCGCACGCCGACATCGCCATCGTCGACATGAACAAGACCGGCATCCTGTCGCAGAACCAGCTGCAGAGCATCAGCAAGATCTCGCCGTGGCACGGCCGCTCGGTCAAGGGCTACCCGATCCACACCCTGCTGCGCGGCCGCTTCGTGATGCGCGACGGCAAGTTGGTGACCGAGGCCGCCGGCTGGGGGCGTTCGGTGAAGGCCATCCAGACGATGCCGAAAGCCAAGCCGCTGAACACCGAGCACTACATCAGCGCCATTCTCAAGACGCCTGAAGGAGTGCGCCCGACCGCAGAACCCCTGCGCGAGGACTGAGACCGGCCAGCGATACCGCGCCCTGGCCCATGAAGGCCAGGGCGTGCGATCAGACTCCTGAGTGGGGCACTAATATGAACCAAGACATAACGGCTTTTGCGCCTCGACCGCTGATCGAACTGTCTGCCGTGAGCGTGCAGTACGGCGGTGGTACCGTCGCACTGGACCGGACCGATCTGCAGATCGACCAAGGTGAATTCATTGCCTTGGTCGGCCCCAGCGGCTGCGGCAAGTCCACCATTCTCAAGCTGGTGGCCGGCCTGCTCGGCGCCACCCATGGAGGTGTGATCGTGGGTGGACGCGAGGTGGGCGCAGTCGGCACCCAGAAGCGCAAGATCGGCCTGGCCTTCCAGAACCCGACCATGCTGCCGTGGCTGAGCATCCGCGATAACGTCATGATGCCGTTGAAAATCGTCGAGCCTTACCGGCAGTACTATCGCAGCAAGAAAAAAGGCGAATTTCGCGAACGCGCCGAAGCGTTGCTGGAGCAGGTCGGGCTACGCGGTTTCGGCGACAAGCGCCCCTGGCAGCTCTCCGGCGGCATGCTGCAGCGCGCTTCCCTGTGCCGGGCCTTGATCCATGAGCCCGACATTCTGCTGCTGGACGAGCCGTTCGGCGCGCTCGACCAATTCACCCGCGAAGAGCTGTGGGACACAATGCAGGCGCTGTGGATGGCCAAGCGGCCGACCGTGCTGCTGGTGACCCATGACCTGCGCGAATCGGCCTACCTGGCCAGCCGCATCTGCGTGATGAGCTCGCGGCCCGGGCGCATCATCCAGGACACCCCGGTGGACTTCGCCCGCCCGCGCTCGCTGGAGTCGAGCTACGCCCCCGAGTTCGGGGCGCTGGTCCACCAGTTGCGCATGCGCATCGCCGAGGCCCGCGCTGAAAGCGATACCAAGGAACGCAGCAACGCCGCTGCCACCATTGCCGTGCTCGAAGGGGAGACGCCATGAACCCTTCACTGTCGCGGTACCGCCGCAACCTGCTGTCGTTCTTCGCCCTGGTGGGCTTCTTCCTGATCTGGGAACTGGCCTGCCGGGCCCTGCATGTGTCCGACCTGGTGCTGCCCAAGCCGAGCCAGATCGTGGTGGTGCTGGTCGAGAAGATGCCGATCCTCTGGCCGCACACCCTGCAAACCTTGATGACTACCTTGGCCGGGTTCTTTCTGGGGGTGATTGCGGGTCTGTTGCTCGGCATGCTGATCGGCTCGTCCAAGCTTGCCTACGACATCGCTTATCCACTGCTGGTGGGTTTCTCCAGCATCCCGAAAGTGGCGGTGGTGCCAATTTTCGTGGTGTGGTTTGGCTCGGGTACTGTGCCAGCCATCCTAACCTCCATGGTCATCAGCATTTTTCCGGTGGTGGTCAACGTGGCTACCGGTCTGGCGTCCACCGAGCCGGAGCTCGAAGACGTGTTGCGGGTGCTGGGCGCCAGGAAGCGCGACATTCTCTGGAACGTCGGCCTGCCGCGGACCCTGCCGTACCTGTTCGCCTCGCTGAAGATTGCCATCACCCTGGCCTTCGTAGGCACCGTGCTGTCGGAGACCGTGGCGTCCAACAAGGGCATCGGCAACGTGATGATGATCGCCAGCGGCAACTTCGATGTGGCTCTGGTTTTCGCCGGGTTGTTCATCCTGGCTGTTCTCGGTGTGGCGCTCTACGCGATTTCCTCCCTGCTGGAGAGCCGCATGACCGGCTGGACACAGCGCAAGACCCACGCAGACATGTGATGACGACCGACAAACACCTGCACGGTGCAGCGGTATCTTTCCTCGCATTGCCAGGCGGGCTGGGCATCTTGGAAGCGCTTCAAAACCTGTTCACCGGAATCTTCAAGCTGCACAAACCGCTTTCATCCGCAGGCGGAAGATTCCCGGCCCGGATGTTCACCTGTATCGCCGGCAACAACAGCGCTGGAACCGACAGGCTGGCAT
>Ga0308171_1003002_pt1 | contig 16233 bp, 15 predicted proteins | sample PhyGR1_FD_202135 | JGI IMG/M metagenome (GOLD analysis project Ga0308171, IMG submission 202135) | Phyllosphere microbial communities from UC Gill Tract Community Farm, Albany, California, United States - DLSLSG.R1 | ecosystem: Host-associated > Plants > Phyllosphere > Unclassified | place: USA... | reverse complement strand
CACATTGAATTTCTCAATGGTAAATCCCTGCGGATTGCTGTCAGACCGAACTGAATTCACGAGTTCACAACTGGTGATGAGATTCCTGATCGTCAGGTTGCTCGATCTTGTAATGAACTGTCTTGAGTAGCTTTTGACCTGATAAGGATACTGATCAAAATCGGCTATGATACTGTCAACTTCTATCCTTTGCTGGATGTTGCCGCTGATGATCCGCTCACCTCTTTGGCACTCCCCTTTTTGGTAGTGATGAGAATAACGCCGTTACCGCCTCTTGAACCGTAGATTGCCGTAGCATCGGCATCTTTAAGAACCTCGATGCTTTCTATATCATTGGGGTTGATGGCGTTGAGCGGATTGATGTTACGCATCGGTTCCATACCGACCGTATAGCTGGTTGCCAGCTGTCCGCCCATAGGAACACCATCGATGACATATAACGGTTCATTGCCGTTGACAAGGCTGTTGGTCACATTTCTTAAACTGTTGCGTCCTCTGATCTGCACATCAAAACCTCCCGAGTTGTTTCCGCTGGAGCTTGTGATGCTGACCCCTGCCATTCTGCCTTGTAGTGCAGAAAGTACATTGGTGACGGGTTGGTTTTCGATGTCCTTGGCGTTCACTTTGGCAATGCTGCCGGTTCTTTCTTTGTGTTTGACTTTGTAGTAGCCTGCGTTGAGAATAACTTCTTCGATTACCTTTACTTTTTGCTCTAATTGGATGTTGAAAACAGACTGGCTGCCGATGGTAATTCGTTCTTCGGCATACTCCGGATGTCTGAACAATAGGATGGGTTTTTCTTGATTGACCTCGATGCGGTAGTTTCCTTTGTCGTTGGTGGTGGTGAACTGGTCACTGCCCTCCTGCGAAATGATAACCCCTGAAAGAGGTTGACCGGATGAGGTGATGGTACCGGAAACGGTACGGGTCTGAGCCTGTGCTGTGATACTGATGGTCGTTAGCATAAGGCCGAAGAAAATACCTCCTATATGGGAATAGGATTTTTTCATAGCTTTGTAAAGGTTTTTTGCTTTTTTGTAAAAAATCATTTCTGCTCTTTCCCTTAGGTCTGCAAACTGGATGGGAAGGGGCTTTTTGTTTTTTTTTGGTGGATTGTTATGGATTCATAGATAAAACTTTCCTGATGCCCTTTGGTATGAAAAAGGACTGGTGAGATTCTGTAAGCAGTGACCTGTGGGCACCGGAAAGTAGTTGATATGAATGAAAATCTTTTAATCGGTGGCGTGAGCCTGCCGAAGTCCCGTGTGAGCTAATGAAAGCCTCAATAGGTTGTACCCTCCTATTGTATCGTGCGTGATACTATGTGGTAAGCGGGCTTAGATTTTTAATGTAGAGATGGGGCGAACTGCATTGAAAAAGACGGCGTGGAACTCTACATTATCAGTAATAGAGGTACTGGTATACCTTGGAAACAGATAAGAGAGCCCACGCCTAGGTCGTGAGCTTAATACTTATCCTCTTGTTTCCTTAAAAAGTACCAGTTTTCTATTACAAGATTCTAAGCAATAGCTTCTAAAATTCTTTGAAGTATCGCAAAGTTACATTACTGCAACTTATATTACAAATATAATAAAATATTTCAATATTCGGATTTCAGTCCGAGTTTTATTTATCAATTAATAATTTATTTGCTTCTATGTTTGTAGCAAATAGAAAAATTGTTGAATATATCAGGGATGAATGGGTCATTCCTTATGACAATAATAGCCAATTTGCATTAGATCACGGTATTGACGAGAAAACAGTTCGCAGAATAAAAGATGATCCAAAATACCAAATAGCTCTCATCACAATAATGAGAGTGTGCCAAGCAAAAAATATTACCTTAGAATATTTTTTCAAATCAGTTGGTTTATAATATCTATTTTCCTTGTTCTACGGACTTACCAATTTCTTTATAATATCGATCAGAACATTGTTGAAGAACTTCGTCTGTTTCTTTTAATTCTTTTTTCACTGAGTAAATCCAAATTGATAGTCCTATGATAGCTAGGATTGAAATAATGTTGTAGATTTTTTGTGTTTTCATAGATGTGGTTTTTTGTAAAGGTAATAAATGTTAAAAAAATTTTGACAATAGTTAGGCTTTTTTCATTAATATTGATTTTGAGTGGGGCAAAATCCGGTTAAAAATAATTAAATAAATCATTTATGAAAAACTGCAGTTTATGCAATATAGAAAAGACTTTGATTAAGAAATCTCATATTTACCCCGATTTTTTATACAAAGATTTATACGATAAAAATCATAAGATTATTAAAATTTCCACAGAAGAAATCATTAAGAAAAATCCTAAAATTAGTAGACCCTCATCAGGAGTTTATGAGGGAGGACTATTATGCAGTGATTGCGAAAATAGAATAATTGGTGGAAAATATGAATCTTACCTTGCGGATATATTGTCAGGAAAAAATAAAGATGTAAAATGTACTGAGGGAAAATCGGGAGAAATTGAAACTCTAACAGTTCAAAATTTAGATTATGAAAGATTTAAAAATTTCTTTCTTTCAATTTTATTTAGAGCCGACATTTGTACGTTTGAGGAATTTAATGATATTAATCTAGGTCCGTATAATGAGAAGATTCGAAAAGTTGTATATGAAAATCTAACTACTGATGATTTAGAATTCCAATTAAATATATTAAAACTTGATAAAAACTCAGAATTTGATCAATTAATTGTTCAACCTTTTAGAAGTAAATTGGAAACAGAAACTTGCTACTCTTTTCTTTTGAAAGGTTTTTTTATAATCATTAATTTTAAAGAAAATAAGACGTCAAAGACTATGAAAGACAATAGGTTTACGCAAACGGGAGAAATAGTAATTCCGATTATACCCAAAGGCACAGAAAGAAAATTTATTCTTACATATCTAGATTTAAAATAAGATTTTCCGTACAAATGTTATATATTTTGACATTATGAAATTAAATCCTGACGAGAGTTGGGATTTTTACTTTTACTTTCCAACTTCTTTGTAGTAACGATCAGAACATAGCTGGAGAATTTGTTCTTGTTCTTTTTCTTTGTATTCTTTTAGTTATTTTCAATGATATGCTGTATTTTAAGATAATCTACGATTTACGGAAAACAGTAAAAATCTATGTGTTAAACTTCTTATATTTGAGAGTTAGCTATAATTATATGACAACAGAAACCGAATTAGAAAAAGAAATTAGAGAAGCATCTACCAGAATTGAAGGACGGCAAACTAAAATTGAATTTGAATTAGAAAATTTATCAAAAAAAATAATAAAATTCACATCTTGGGCTTGGATATTCGTTTGGTTCGGATTTGCTGTTGGTGTATTTTCAGTTATTATGTTCTATTGCACAAATACTGAACAAGGATTCGGATTAAATTTGTTAGGAGATTTTATGTCTGGAACTGTTGCTTCAATTTGGTCTTTAGCAGGGTTATTTTTCATTTATGTCGCCTTTTTAGGCCAAAAACAACAACTATTAAATCAACAACTCGAAATTATGTATAGCCAGTTGGAAGTAAAATATACTAGATTAGAGTTGGCAGGGCAAAAGTTGGAAATGAAAGAACAGAATGAAACTTTAAAACTTCAAAAATTTGAAAATACATTTTTCAATCTATTATCGCTACATCATCAAATTGTTGACGGAATTGATGAAATTGAAGCAAAGGAAACTTCTAAAGGCGGAAGAGATCTTTTAAAAGAAAGGTCATCTTTTGCAGCACACGTTGATAGAAATGAAAATAAAACTGTTGAGCACGTAATTATCAGAGGACGAGATGTTTTCAAAAACTCTTTTCAGTATTTAATGAGAAGAATCGAAAATAAACCAGAAAATAATTTTTTAGATAATTATATGGTTATATATAGTTCTGTTCAAACTGATTTTGGTCATTATTTTCGAAATCTATATAGAATAATTAAATTTATAGATGAAAGTGAATTTATTAAAGATGAAACCGAAAATTTTAAAGCACAATATAAATATACATCAATGGTGAGAGCACAATTATCAGATTATGAACTACTATGGCTATTCTATAATTGCTTGAGCTCAAATGGTAAAGAAAAATTTAAACCTTATATTGAAAAATTTGCATTATTTAAAAATTTGCCAAAAAAAAAGGTACATAATCAAGACTTAATAGCAGAATATGATGGTAGTGCTTACGGGAGATAAGCTAAAGCTGATTCGTATTTGCAAATAACATATATATATTAACATTACTGTAGTATTATTAACTAAAAAAATTATGATAGATTTTGACTTTGACGAAATGGATAAAAATGTAGCAGAAATTGAAAATAGAATGAACAAAAGGGAGGAAGAAGGTCTAAAAAATGTGTTAAAACATTTTGATAGAATACACGACAAACTCTTTTCGCTAAATACAATGTTTATTGCCGGTTTTTTTGCACTTATAAAAATAAGTAGCAATATATCCAGTACTACCATTTTAATCCCAGTTATTAATATGATTTACTTAATTTGGATTGAATATAGAATGATGGAAAAAAGTAGATTTGAAGCAAATATTAAGAATAAAACATCGGACGAAATAAAAAAATGGGGGAAAAGTATTTCAATTAACAATTGGTTATCACTTTTATCAATTGCTTTAACCTTAGTTGTCTCCGGCTACTTTATATATTATTTGAAGTTAAGTGATAAAATATAATATTATCAATATATTACCTATTTTTAGTTACTTTTTAAAATGAAAATCTATAATCGTAATCTATTCACATATTAAATTGTTTAATTTTAGATATAAAGTAAAAAACTATCAACAATGAAAAGAAGTGTAAGAACGGAAAATCACGTCGGTTTACAACCTATCAGCGTATTAAAGCATAATCTAATTGCAAGGTTAGAAGAGAGAAGCGAAGAATTAATAAGACTGCTACAGATAGAGTCTAAATTAGGAAACAACATCCAATACGTCTCTTACAATTTGCCTTTGGTAGACCGCCAAACACCATATATTAATGACAAAGGTACTATTCACATCCATGAGACATTCCTCTCCTATCTCTGGATAATAAGTTTTACAATGTTCGTGCTTTATGAAGAGGGAGTTGCGATTCCCGACCAGATAAAAAGAGGTTACAAAACACATAAAAATCAAGATCGGGCACTGATGAATCTCACAGAAGAATTATTTGACTATGCAAAATCATTAGTTAAAAATTTTTCAAAGTGGGATATAAATTATTTTCCAAATCCTGAATTTTATGATAGAGATACAGATGAAGGTTTTTATATTGAGAGAAATAATGATTTGTATGTTGAAGCAATGAATTTCATTCTTTTCCATGAAATCGCACACGCTGAATTAGAACATATCAACAAGAAAATATCTCAGAATTTATCAAATGAAAGTCTTAAAATATTAGAATTAGAAGCAGACTCAAGGGCAATAAATTTATTACTTGAAAATTACAAAAGTCTAAATGCTACGCATCTTGCAATAATTATAGGTTTGGCTTCGATTATTTTTAGTGGAAAAAGTTTAGTAGGCGGTGGGGAACATCCTGATATTGACAAAAGAATTGAGAATGCATTAGAAATAATTCAGCCCACTGATGATAGTCCAGTTTGGGCATTTTTAGTTTTATTCTTAAAATTATGGGACAAACAATTTTCGCATAACTTTATCGAAAACAGTCACTATGATAGTTTTAAAGATTTTTATTACGAACTTATACAACAGGCGAGAAAACTTTCCTAAAAATTTAAATTGCTACTATTAAAAATAGTTTCACTTTGTATTAATGATTTTCTCGAATTATCAAAAAAAAAACTAAAATTTCGGATTTAGTTGGATTAAATTTAATTTTTGACTCTAAATGTCATTATAAGTATCAACTCAAATATAGAAATTTAACGATTTGAGAATTAATAGATCTGCTTAAAATGCAAATATTTTTCACAAAGGATTATTTTGTTCTTAGTCAGATTTAATGAATAAATTCGAAATTAATTTATGATTTATAAATTAAAATTTTAAGACATTTTAGTATTAAATTTTAGTAATTTAAGGAAACTTTACTAAAATTTTAAATATTGGTAATATATAATTTGGTTACCCTATCTTCCTTAACTTTTCATCTATCACATACACACCTACCATACAAAATTCAGAAAATTTTCCATTACTTAAAGTTAGTAATTTTCTTTTTTCAGATTCTAAATAACTTTTCTGAAGGGTATTATTTTTATGTTGCTTAACTTTCATCCTAATTCTATCACGTGTCATTTCATAGATGGCTCGTCTATTTTCTTTTAATTGAAGAACATTCAAGTTCAAAACATCCTCTAATTCAGTATTAAAATCTTTGTCAGAGGAATAAACCTCCCCATTAGCTTTATACTTTATTAGACTTTCTATATTCCTCATCTGGTTTGAGGGTGAATGTTTTAAATCGAAATTCTTTTTTTTTGTGTCACAGGTTTGTAATCTTTCAGAAGACCCTTCATTTCCAGTACAAGCCAAAAGCATATTGGAGTAATTCAATTCTTCATTTGAATGATTATCTTGACATAAAAAGTGCTCAATTTTAGAACCAGGTGTTTTGCTTGATTCTGGAATTCTTTTCATACAATAACAGCAAATATGACCTTGTTCTGTTAACAAAAAAAGTCTTGTCTCATCCTTCGACAAATTTTTATAGAAAGCTGGTTGATTTGATCTATGTTTAATTAATGATTGGGGCTCATTACCTTTGATAATCGCTTTCATTCGTCTTCTTTTAAGTAAGTAATTTGAATTTCTGCTCTTTTCAATTCAGGGTCATCTTTCCCAATCAATTCTTCCAACTCTTTCAAGGAAATTTCTGCGTCATCTATTTCTTCTTCTGCAATGAGTGTAAATAAATCGCTAATTTTATCTCTAACAATTTTATTACGCTCCTTCACACCCATCAAATCATATAAAATAGAGTTTATCTCACGTCCATAATATTTTGGAGTATTTTCAATCAACTCGCCTCCTTCAATAATTTTCACAAAATTCAATTCTGATTTTGCATTGCTAAGTAATTGAGGAGAGTGTGTTGCTATAACAAAAGAGTTTTCTGATGTAAAACTTGAATCAATCGTATTTTCTATGTCAGTAATAAATTGGCGTTGCCATTTTGGGTGCAAATAAGTGTCTGGTTCATCAAAAAGAAATAGTGAGTTTTTTTTCGAAAGTAATTCAGTTAAACCTTTGATTATTATTGCTTGTTGTTCTCCTTCACTAAACACACCAAAATTTTGTTGTTGTTCACTTCCAACTTTCTTTAATGAAAATTTGATATCTTTCAACATGCCGTCCGCATGTAAGACATTAAGAATTTCAAAAAGTTTTCTTTCTTCCATTAACTGATTGCGAATCTCAAATAATCTTTCTTGCGTAACAATCGTAATAATGATGGCTTCATCCTGCCAAGCTTCAATAACTATGTTCCCAGTTTTTGTTGAATTTTCAGGATTAGATAAATCTGCAATTGTTGCAGAATTTTCATTTAAATAATCTAGGAAATTTCTAACCTCCCCTTTGGCTCCCCAAAAGTTTTGGATTGTATCATTTGCCCACTCGGGTCTTTGAAGCGTTATTTTAATACTTTGTACACCTGCAATTTTTGCCTTACGTTCTAGAAATTCAGGAATATCTCCGTATTCAAAAGAAAGTAAACTCGTCAAAATAATTCCAAAATGTTCTGGTTCAAAATAGAAAAAATCTCTATCAACCAGAGCTGTATTTTTTCTGTAAGAAGCAGAAATCAAATTGTTATGTGGTTCCACCAATTTTTGCATTATATTAGATAAACCTGAATAATAGACAACTACATTATCTGGTAAATAGGAATAAGTTGTTGTTCTATCAACAAATACCATTTTATCTTTTTCTAAAATTTCTGTTGCAACAGAAATTTGACCAAATCTATCGTAAGTTTCAAATTGAATATTATCTCCTTTTTTATTAGCTGATAACTTTAATGATAAATAACTAACATTAGATTCTGCTGTAGTACTTGTTTCTTCAGATATATATTCGTGGCGAACAGAATATTCCAATTCAAAACCAAATTTAGCTTTTTCATTAAGAAAGACACTACTAAATATTTCAGCTATAGCTTCAAGTATAGTTGATTTTCCAGAACCATTTGTTCCTATGAAAACTGAAATATATTTTTTAAAATCATAAGGAAATTCTATTGTAAAATCCTTTAATAATTTATAATCTTTGATAAATAATCTTCTTATTTGCATACTTAAATAGGCTTAAATATTTCTTCTTCGAAATCTTTCTTTGCATTTTTCTCCATTGCTAGAATTAATTCCTTTTGCTTTAAAATTTCTCTATACTTTTTCAAAATATTTTTTTGATCCTCAATTTTCGGTAATGGTATTTTGACATCTAAAAATTTTTTCTCATCAATTCTTTGTCTACCAGTTGAACCTGAGCTAGAATTTTGAGCAAAATCTAAAAATTGTTGAGTGCTTGTTATAAGTAATAGAAATAGTGGATCAATTTTATTTGTGTCTATATCATATGCTATAAAGTCGGCAGTGATAATTGCGTTATCAACTTCTTCAGTTGCGATTCCAAATGCTCCATTCCTTGCATCAATTTTAGAAATAAGAAATTGATTTTTTTCTATGATATATTGCTTTTTAGTTCCAATGTCTTTACCGAAGACATTATCTCTTAATTTTATACCTTTGTTATAAAGCCTTATTGTTACTCTTTTGTAAAGTACATTATCTTGTATGTCAATTTTTGTATTGTTTCTCTGCAAAAAATCTCCAATGCGAACCAAATTAAAACTATCATTGTAATTAAATGTGTTTGCCAATAAGTGAGAAACGCTCCAGTTACGCAGATCTTTATATCTGAAAAGTTGGAAAGAAGAATCTTCTGTAAGTGATTTGTTGATTAAGCTTTTTCTTGAATTTTTAATGTATTTTTCAACTATTTCAGGAAGTTGATTATCACCCTTAGCCCCTGTCGTTGTGATTCCTGCTTTTTGTACATCAGAGATTGCAATTTCATAATCAAATTTATTTTGAACCAAGTTTTTTACTTCAACTTGTTTTTTTAATTTGATAGTTTTAAGTTTTTCTCTAATTAATTTTTTATTCTCCGTCGATAAAAATTTATCTTTACCTAACTCTTTGCTTAATAATGTAACTTCTTTTTTGTATTTATCATTTATCTTATTTTCAATTACTTCACAAATTTCATTGTAATCTTCGGTTTCTTTTTCTGAGAATTTTTTCAAGAATACTAAACTCGTTTTTACTGCTGCTCCACTACTCGCAAAAACATCTTGAGGTAAAGAAACTAGAAATAAGATTTTTGCTTTACCTTCAAAATAATTTCTTGTACTTTCTAAGTTTGAACTGTTTAAAACACCTTCAGGTAAAACAATACCCATTCGTCCTCCAGGTTTTAACAAATTCAAGCATCTCTCAATGAATAGTATTTCAGTTGATGTACTCCATTTTCCTACTTCAAATAAATCAAGAATCGGTTTACCCTTACTTTTATCTTTAATATCAATATAATTTATCCATTCTTGAAAAGGTTCAATGACTTTTTTATTATAATTCTCATATCTAGATTTATATTGTTCGAGTTTATCTAATGAAGGTAGATCTAATTCTGTAACTTTTAACGATCTTTCAACTCTTGCACCAAAAGGTGGATTAGTAAGAATTACATCAAAACGTTCTTCGAAAATCCCATTTACATTTAATAATCCATCATTATGATGAACACCTCCATGTCCATCTCCATGCATAATCATATTCATCTTAGCAGTTCTCGCCATTCTTGGATTTGCATCTGTACCATAAATGCTATAATGCGAAAGCTTATGATATCTACTCTCTTCGTTAGTAATAACAAATTCTTGATTTATTGCGTCAATTCTGTCTTGTACTAATTTTATAATTTTTTGCTGCTCTGCAATTGAAAGTTGATCAAAACTTTCATTAAAATACTCTTGTTTAACTGATTTTATTTGATTGTTTAGTTCTAAATCTATTTTATCTCTAATATGTTCAAAAGCACTAATTAAAAATCCACCACTACCACAACATGGGTCGCAAATAGTCTCTCCCTCCTGAGGATCCAGAATATCAATCATAAAATCAACAATAGTTCTTGGTGTAAAAAACTGACCTAATTCGCCCCTGAAAGTTTTTCCTAAAAATTGTTCAAAAGCAATTCCTTTAACATCATCAGATGTATCAGAAAGATTAAACATTTCAAGCTCTTCAACAATCATCTCAAAACTATTTTTTTTCACTCTTATTATATCTTTAAACTCAAAAAGTCCCTCACTTTCAAATTCTTTTTTTGTCTTATTAAAAAGAAATTGCATGTAATCTTGGTCTGAGTTAGGATATTCATTCCTTAAGCTTGGTCGGATAATCTCCTCATAATTTAATTCATCAACTTTAAATCTATCTTTTGAAAAAATCATTTCTTCAGTAGAACTTCGTTCATACATAATTTTCATAAATAAGATTTTACTGATTTCATCAAATGCAGCCTCAGGTGATAACTTATCATTATTCCTTATTATATTATGACTTCTAGTCAATAATCTAGTAAATTCTTCTCTTGTAAATATCTTATTTTCATTTACATATTTAGTAATTTTATTATTGTCAGATAGAACATCTGCTTTAGGAATTTCTGTTAATTTCTCTATTTTTTTTGAAGAAATTTCATTTTTAATATGAAAAATTTTAGTTTCTTTTAGGTTAACTGCTATAAAAAAATTAGCATTAATTGTTGAAGCAAAATTATAACCTATTGAATAATCTGATTCCTTAATCTTGATATGTTCAGCTTTGCACTCAACAGTGATAATTATTGAAGGAATTAAGTTTTTATCCTTATCAAATTTATTTCGCCATATTACGATATCTGCTTGATAACGTTTTTTTATTTTCACATCTTGACCTAATTGACTTAATGAATATCCATATGTATTAACAAGACGACAAATGAACTTTTGCTTTAGTTCTTCCTCCACTGAAAAAGAAATCCACTTTTTTAATAATGGAGCGTATATTGTTTTATTCTCTTGATTTATTTGTATCTCTAGCATCATTTTTAGTACAGAATTTAACAGATTAAGTCATTTAAGTCTATACTACGAAATCTAACATTTTCAAAAAATCTATCTGATGAAGGCATTTCTTCACATGACGAATCGTGTATAGGTAGTTTTTTGTTGAGTTTTTTGACAAGTAGTATGTTCATTTTTTCTTGTTTAGCTAAAATTACTTTTAATCCACTAATTTCTTTCGTATTCTTGTCTATTAGCATATAATGCAAATGTATTAACTTTTAACAATTATTAAGCAGTTCGATGTAATATTTGATTGACTACAACACCTCTTTACAACCAACTTGTTTATTATATACGGTACAACCAACTAGTAAATGAATAATTTAGGATACTTCAAAAAATGGTAGTAGTAATTTGATAAAGGTGCAGTAATCTTTATATAGCACTATCAAGTGTAGTTTTTTACATAAGTCCAAAGTCTAGTATTTTATTGTAATTTTACAAAAAAGCTGATATGGTAAATAGAATTATATTGATTGGAAATGGCTTTGACTTAGCTCATGAAATGCCAACATCGTACAATAATTTCATAAGTAATTACTGGTCTGATATTAATCAAAAATTACTAAATTTTAACGGTAAATTTAATTCTGAAGATTTTACAGTAGCATATTTAAATCCTTATCAAAACAATAGTATTCATAAGGTTGTGGCAGAGAGTGAAACGTATATAACTGACCTATACAAAGACATCGCAAAATCACATGCTGACTATGCTAATTTAAATTTATTTAATCATTTTCTATTTCAAATTTCTAAAAAATCTTATGATAATTGGGTAGATATAGAAAATGAATATTATGACCTTCTATTACAGTTAGTACAAAGTAATGAATCAAGACAAGGAGGTGTGGAACAACTCAATAAAGAATTATTATCCGTAAAGAATCATCTAAATCATTATCTCAAAAACATTCAACAAACGTTTCAACATTCTCCTAAAATTACTAATCACATTAAAACTATTTTTAATGAACCATTTAAGATACAGGATTTCTCGGAAGAGTCTAAGAAAAAGCTGTTTAGTGAAAAATGGGAAATATTTAAGCATATATCTTTAAGTGAGGATCCTACACATGAAGGGTATATGTTCACTGATCCTTTCGATAAATATCTATTTAAAAAAGTTAACCACGGTGTATATGGGGAAGCTGCATTTAATGATTTGATAAGAATAAATCAAAACGAATTTTTTAGTGATGAGGTTGATCTACCTGAAGTCATTACATTTAATTATACTTCTACAGAAAAACTATACAGAAAGTCTAAAGATTTTAATGTAACACATATTCACGGAGAATTAGATAGTGAAAATAATCCATTGATTTTCGGATATGGTGACGAACTAGATGATTCTTATTCTGTAATAGAAAAATTACAGAATAATAAGTTTTTAGATAATATGAAATCTATCAATTATTCTAAAACAATAAATTACAAGCATATTTTATCAATTATAGAAAGCGGTTTGTTTCAAGTCTATATTTTAGGGCATTCATGTGGAAATTCTGACCGAACATTATTGAATACAATATTTGAACACGACAATTGTGCATCTATTAAAGTATTTTATTATCAAGACTCAGAAAATTCTGATAAATATCTAGAAACATACAAAAATATTTCAAGAAACTTTAACAATAAAGCAAAACTAAGAGATAGAGTTGTTAACTGGGAATTATCAGAACCTTTAGTACCTTACAAACTTAAAGTCGAAGTATTGAAAGATTTGGAAAATTAAACTATCTGTTACTACCAACGCAAACCACCTTTGCAGAAATAGGAAAGATTGGTGGAAAAATAGATTAACTGATTAATTATGGATTGTTGTTTGTATTCTTAGAAACAATCTGTTAATAACTCTTCTCATCATTAATATGAATTCTAAAATTAATCCGAATATCAAGGCGGTCTTTTTTGACATTGACGGCACACTCTTCAGCTTTAAGACCAAATCTATTCCTGAATCAACACAAAATGCTATAAGAATACTTCGCCAAAAAGGCATTAAGGTCATTGTGGCGACAGGACGGTCGATCAACGACCTTGATCACATTAAAGATATAGAATTTGACGGTTTTCTGACATTTAACGGTGGTCACTGTACGACAACGGATGGTGAGGTGATGTTCAGGCATACCATTCATTCTGAGGATATCAGCAACCTGTTAAAATATTCTGAAGATTCAGAAGTTAGTTTTTCGTTGATGTATGAAGACAAGGTACGGATCAGTCATCAAAGTCCGCAGGTCGTTGAGCTGTATGACCATGTCAATATTCCTGTGCCTCCCCTGCTGAACAAAGAAATGCCCGATATTGAAAATGTCCTGCAGGTGAATGTTTTTATTGACCCGGAAAGCGAAGTTTCCTTTATGAAAGAGGTGATGCCTAACTCATTGGCATCAAGATGGACTCCGCTTTTTGCAGATGTGAATCCGGAAGGAATCAGCAAACAGAATGGCGTGCAGTATTTTTGTGATTTTTATAATATCGACCGATCTGAGACCATGGCTTTCGGAGACGGTGGCAATGATATTTCGATGCTGAAATATGTGGCGATAGGTATAGCAATGGGCAATGCGGGAGAAAAAGTAAAGGAAGCCGCCGATTTTATTACAGATGATGTAGATGATCACGGCGTGGAATCGGCATTAAAACATTTTGGTCTACTGGATTAGCAACATACATTGTAGCAATTGAAAAATTGAACTCTCGTAAAATCTGATGCTTTTAATTTAAGATGTGATACACCATTGATGAAGCTATTTGTTGTTAGTAAACAAATTACAATAATAGTAGAATATGATACCGACTGTATCTCTTTGATTCACTTTCAATTGCCGATCTAAATTAAATTGAAGGATTGGTCTATATAAGCCTGCAAAGAATTTTTAATCTCGACATCATCTCTGTAGACCAGCAAAGTCGTCATTCTTCCTAATTCTTTTTGCAGAGGATAGGTCTTTAGATCTCTGTTTTTGTAATAATGGTTGACCACGTCTGACGGCAAAATGCTCAATCCTAAACCTGCCTCTACAAAATTGATAATTCCTTCTATCGAATTGACGACTGTTAATTTGTATTGCGCTATGCCTTTTGCTGTGAGCCATGCTTCGAGTCTAGCTCTGAAAAAGCATCCCTGATCGAAAACAACTACTTTTAATTCCGGCTGTTTCAAGAGTTCGGTGATCGTTCCGCTGTCTTTGGATGAAACTAATACCAGATCTTCTTCAGCAATTTTTACCTGTTTTAATCCTTTCAAATGAACAGGACCGGCAATGTAGGCCGCATCAAGATTTTGCTCCAAAACATTTCTGATCAGCACCGAAACGTTTGCCGAGCTGAATTCCAGATCAACTTTGGGATACAGCTCGCTAAAATTATTGATAATTGAAGGCGCTTTTAATGCCATCGTGGTTTCGATACAGCCTATTCGGAGTTTGCCCCCAATATCATCTCCGTTTTTGACAGCTGCTTTGGCATTCTCTATCAGCAATTCCATCTGTTTCGCAAAACCCAGCAATATCCTGCCTGAATCGGTTAACACTGCTTTTCGTCCGCTTTTCGTAAAAAGTTCAGTGTCAAATTCCTGTTCCAGGCTTTTTATGCGTGCGGTAACATTAGACTGAACCGTAAAAGTTTCTTCAGCTGCTTTTGTAAAGCTTCCGAGTTCTGCCGCCGCAGCAAATATTTTTAAGTCATTGCTATTCATATCAATCACAATTAATGATAAATTTAATCACAATCTATCGTTTTCAGTTATCGAATTTAGACTATAAATTTGTCCTGTACAATTAAAACAAAGAAATATGTTCAAATATTTAATTCCACTGATCACATTTAGCTTTCTATCGCTTAAAGCATCGGCACAAACTCCAACTCAACATAAAAAATTGACAACAATGAAAGACAGCAACAACGAAAAAATTACGTACAACAAGATCAAAGTCAACGGCCTGAATATTTTCTACAGGGAGTCGGGACCTAAAGATGCGCCGACAATCCTCTTATTGCACGGCTACCCTACTTCTTCCCATATGTTCAGAAACTTAATTCCTGTTCTCGCCAAAAAGTATCACGTTATCGCACCCGATCTACCGGGCTTCGGTTTCTCAGATGCTCCTGACCATACAGACTTCAGCTACACATTCGACAATCTTGCTCTTACTATGCAGGCGTTTATAGATGAACTGAAACTTAAACGATTTGCCCTTTATGTATTTGATTACGGTGCTCCGACAGGATACCGATTGGCATTGGCAAATCCTGAAAACATTACCGGGATCATCTCCCAAAACGGTAATGCCTACGAAGAGGGATTAAGCAAAGAATGGAATCCAATTCAGAAATACTGGAAAGATCCTTCACAGGACAACAGGAATGCTCTGAGGGATTTTGTTTCTAAAGAGGCAACCTGGTATCAATATCATCAGGGAGCTTCAGATCCAAAGTTGATCGCACCTGAAACCTACACCTTGGATCAGCATTTTCTGGACCGTCCGGGAAATATAGAGATCCAGCTTGATCTGGTAAAGGACTATGCTTCCAACGTTGCCTTATATCCGAAGTTTCAAAATTATTTTAAAACTCAAAAACCCATGATGTTGGCAGTTTGGGGCAACAGAGACCCCTACTTTTTACCTGCAGGTGCCAATGCCTACAAAAAAGATAATCCCAACGCAACCGTAAAACTATATGATACCGGACATTTTGCACTTGAAACGCATCTTGAAGAAATTGGTTCGGATATTATGATATTTCTTTCAAAACTGCCTAAGTAGTTATCATTCATAAAAACTTTAAGAAGCTGAAGTATTTCATACTTCGGCTTCTTAAAGTTTTTATGAAAAGACGAGTCTGATTCACGTACTTACCAATGCCTGATTAATTTTTTTGTTTCTGAATTTATTTATTTTTCAACGGTACTAATTTGTAGGAGATCAGAAAATATCATTGGCATTTTTAACGGAAATGATGTAACAATTAATGTACTTTGGTGGTCTAATCATATAAAAACCTATGTATAAAGCTATATTTTTTATCCTTACGATCATTTCTCTTTCTTGCTGTTCCGCACTGAAAGACAAAGA
>Ga0308171_1003001_pt1 | contig 16233 bp, 8 predicted proteins | sample PhyGR1_FD_202135 | JGI IMG/M metagenome (GOLD analysis project Ga0308171, IMG submission 202135) | Phyllosphere microbial communities from UC Gill Tract Community Farm, Albany, California, United States - DLSLSG.R1 | ecosystem: Host-associated > Plants > Phyllosphere > Unclassified | place: USA... | reverse complement strand
GCTCGTTCCCGGCCTACTCTCCATGAAGTTTCAGATGGTGCGGGCTGCATTGGGTCGCTTCACCGATGCGCAATGCCGGAACTGCCTGCGCTCCAGCATCGCGCCTGACAATCAGGCCACGGGTCGTGTCTTCTCACTTCCCGGGCCGGACGTGGCGAGCAGCTCCGCGTAAAGATCAGCATATTGCTGCGCCGCATTCTCCCAGCCGAAGTCTCTTTGCATGCCACGCCGCTGCAGCGATTCCCACGCTTTTCCGTCTCCCCACAGTTGGAACAGCCGATCCATGGCTTGGTCGAACGCGGGCTGGTCGGCCCGGGGCATCACGAAGCCCGTGCCTTGTTGCGGGAATCGCGTCACATCGGACACCGTGTCCGCCAGCCCGCCAGTGGCTGTGACGACGGGCGGTGTGCCATAGGCCTGGCTGTACATCTGGTTCAGCCCGCACGGTTCGAACCGGGAGGGCATCAGAAAGCTGTCGACGCCGGCTTCGATCTGGTGGGCCAGGGACTCGTCGAAGCCCAGCGTGACGTGAACCTGTCGAGGGTGGGCGGCAGCCAGTTGCGTCAGCGCCTCTTCGAACCGCGCGTCTCCCTTGCCGAGTACCACCAGCTGGGCTCCCTTCGCCAGCAGGCGCGGGGCGCCTGCAATGACGAGGTCGATCCCTTTTTGCTCCGTCAGGCGTCCGATCAAGCCCAGCAGCGGTTGCCGGCTATCGGGCAGGCCGGTCCGCTTTCGCAGTGCCGCCCGGTTATTGGCTTTAAGGGACAAGTCATCGGCGCCATAGCGCGCGGCAATCAGCCCATCGGTACGCGGATTCCAGACGTCGGTGTCGATGCCGTTGAGCAGGCCGTACAGTTGCTGGCTGCGAGCCCGCAGCACGCCGTCCAGCCCGAAACCCAACGCGGGTTGCTGGATCTCTCTCGCATACGTCGGGCTGACGGTGGTGATGGCGTCGGCCTGTTGCAAACCCGCCTTCAGCATGGAGAGCTGACCCCAGAACTCGACGCCCTCGACACCGCGGTAGGGCTCGACCACATCGAGCAGGTCGGTGGCCTCGATGGGAAACACGCCCTGGAATGCCAGGTTGTGGATGGTCATCACGCTGCGTGCCACGGCGGTGCCGGCGCCCGCAGCACGCTCGCTGCGCAGGTAGAGCGGCGCGAGCCCACAGGGCCAGTCGTTCGCATGAACGATGTCCGCCCGCCAGCCGATGGGGCTGCGTTGCGTGCCGATGAGCGCGGCGACGTGGGAGAGCAGTCCGAACGGTACTGCAGCGTGGGCGGGCGCACCGGCGCCCGAGGGGCCGTACGGCGACTTCACGTCGCTGAACGCGTAAGGGCACGACAGGAATACGAAGTGCTCGCCGTTCGGCTGCACCACTTCCAGCAGTTGCGCATCGGGCCACCGTGCCGTGCGGGGTACAGCGATCACCCGCTTCAATTCCCCACCAGACGCCATGCCGCCGTAGGCCGGCATCAAGCTAATGACCTCGTGCCCCAGGGCACGCAATGCCTTGGGCAGCGCCGCAGCGACATCACCGAGCCCCCCGGTCTTGACGAAGGGAGCGCACTCGGGCGTGACGAACAGGATTTTCATGCTTCGCTTTGTACCGGAACCCACACGGCAAAAGGCAGATGGGGGGCTTGCGTGGTCGCACCCAGCACCGCCTGCACCTTCCAGGGCGCGGCACGCAGGTCCATTTGCTCGCCTGTCATCCAGTTCATCCAGCGCGGTATGCGCGCCAGCGTGGGATGGGCGGATGCCAGATCGATAGAGGCATCCCCCCAACCCGCTTCGAACCGGCTCGTGACGCGGGTACTCAGCACCACGAAGGCATCGGCATCGCGTATGCGTGCGAAGGCCACCGCGTGCCCGCCTGCGCCTTCGTCGCCACTTACCGGCAGGGGCAGATAGGTGGAGTTGCGGCACAACGCCGCATAGCGCTGGCGCAACTGCAGCAGGCGCCATGCGACCAATTGCTTGGCAAGGGCCGGCATGTCGGCAGGCGAGCCGATGAGATCAGCCCATTCCTGCGGAGTCGGAAAGCGGTCCGCATACATCGCCTTCGCGGACTGAAGGGAGGCAGCCAGGGGAGAATAATCCACCGGGCGGCGATTGTCCGGGTCCACCAACGAGAAGTTCCAGGTCTCGCAGCCCTGATAGATGTCGGGGACGCCCGGCACCGTCAGCTTCAGCGCGAGCTGGCAAAGGCTGTTGCGGTACCCCTGCGGCGCGATGTCGCGCACGAACGATTCCAGCCGGGCGACGAACCGCTCCGTCGAGAGGCTCTTTTCGATGTACTGCGAGACGGCGTCCTCGTACGTCTCGTTGGGAAACAGCCAGTTGGTCGCGAGCTTGGCCTCGCGCATGGCCTTGACCATGTACTTCTGCAGGCGTTCACGCAGCGCATCGCGTGCGTCCGCCGTACATCCCTCCGCCGGCCAGATACCGACCATTGCCTGGTACAGACTCCACAAGTCGTGCCGGCTCGGAGCCTCCGCCTCGTCGATTGTGGTGGCGAAGCGCTGCCCCAGGGCCTGCAGGTCATGCACCAGCGCCTTCCATTCGCCTGGCCTTTCGGACAGCACGTTCAGGCGGGCGCGCACGTCTTCCGAGCGCTTGCTGTCATGCGTGGAGGTCGCCAGCATGCTGTGCGGCAGGTGCTTGGCCCGCTGCTGGTTGGCATGGTGAAAGGCAGCGATGGACAGGCCGAAGCGACGCGGTTCAGCGCCCACGTCGTTCAGGGACACCAGGCGCGTGTAGCGGTAGAACAGCGTGTCTTCGATGGACTTGGCCATCACCGGCGCGGTGAACTGCTGCCACCTGCGCACGAATTGCGCACGCAGGTCCGGCTCGGCTCCCGGTTCCCCCAGCAACACCGACTGCAGGTACGCCAGCACGCCGCCTTCCGCCGTGCCGATCCGTCGGCGGGCGGCGCTGATGGCCCATGCGATGTGGCGCCGGTCCGTATCGCTCGCTGGCCTGCTGCCAGGCACCACATACGTCCGGTACACCGGAAAGAACGCAGCCACTTCCACCAGGGCCAGGCGCAACTGGTTGCGGGTGAAGTCGCAGACCATCCGGTCGGCTCGGGTGATCTGGTTCAAGGTGTGCACCAGCCAGTTCAGATCGCACGCCAGCGCGGTCTGGATGATGAGCCGCTTGCATTCGTAGCCCGCCTCCTCGAATGCCTGCGTGTCGCCCGTGAACTCGGCATAGTGCGTGTCGAACTCGGCCTGCGCGTCCGCGTCGACGAACAATCCGTTGACCAGCGTGCTGAAGCGGTAGCCCGTGCCGCCGTGCACACGCCAGTCGGCGGGCAGGGGCTCATGGTCGGCCATGATCTTTTCCACGAGTACGTAGAGCGCGCGCAGCGGCTCGGTGCCCCGCGCGCCCTGCAGCGCCGCATAGCGCTGCTGCAGCTGCTCGAAGTAGCGGGCAGGATCGGCCAGGCCGTCGGGGTGGTCGATGCGCAGCCCGGTCAACTTGCCTTCCGCCGCCCAGCGCAGCGGCAGAGCGTGCACGGCGTCGAACACCGCCGGATCTTCCATGCGGATCGCCGCGAGCGAGTTGACATCGAAAAAGCGTCGGTAATTGATGTCGTCGCCGGCCACGCGCCAGTCCGCCAGACGGTAGGCCTGAGCCTGCAGCACGGCATCGAGCGTGCCGAAGCTGGCGGGGTCGCCGGCGGTGCCGTTGACCTTCACCAGGCAATGTTGCACCCACTGCACCACCCACTCGTGGGCGATGGCCAGCCGGGCGAGCCTCTGGCACAGCAGCGGGGCGTCGCGCAGCCTGGCGGCTTTCAACTGGGCGTTGCCCGTGTCCTGCGGGGGAAGCGACGCGAATGCATGCACGATCGACTCGAGGTCCGCCAGCGCGGAGGCCGAGCCCTCGCCGCCCGCCACGGGCAGCGGCAGGGCGCCCAGCACGGCGGCGAATGACCGGGGGTCGAGCGGCAGCTGCCGCTCCCAGTAGGCGAGGACCAACTTGCCGCTGCCCGCATCGAATTTGATCTGCAGCTCACCGGCCTCCAGCACCCTGCCGTAGTGGTCGCCCAGCACCGGCAGCAATACGCGGTGGCCAGTTTGCGGCGTGGGCGGGTTCCACTCGATGTCGAACGTCGAGGCATGCGGCGACGCCTGGCCGTGCTCCAGCACGTCCTGCCACCATCGGTTGCCCGGATCGTCGATGCCCATGTGGTTGGGCACGGTGTCCAGCAGATGGCCCATACCCCGCGACTTCAGCGCGTTGCACATGGCCGCGTGCTCGGCTTCCGTGCCGATCTCGCTGTTGATGCGGGAGGGGTCCACCACGTCGTAGCCGTGCGTGCTGCCTTTCGCGGCTTGCAGGTAGGGCGAGGTATAGAGATGGCTGATGCCCAGCTCATGCAGGTAGGGCAGCACGGCCGTCGCGTCGTTGAACGTGAAGCCGGCGTGCATCTGGACGCGGTAGGTGGCCAGTGGCACATCGGCCGAATCCAGCGGCGCTTCGATGGATGGAGCAGCGGTTGCCGACGAGGCAGGCAGGGCCCGTTCGGCGTGCAGTGCGCCGGTGATGGCCACGAAGTAGGGGCTCGCCGCCAGCTGCTCCAGCGGCACGCCCATGCGTTGGCGCCAGTTGGGGTGCAGGTCCTCGGTGGTGCCCGGTACGTTGGGCTGATGCAACTGCCCCGTCAGCTCTTCCAACTGCACGCCGACCAGCTGGCTGGCCGTCGTCGCCAGAAGGCCGTGCACCGCCGCCGACAACTCCGGTGTCATCTGCGGGGCGGACTGGGCATCGATGGTGATGCCTTCGGGCAGCAGTCCGGCCTGGTGCAGCGCTGCCAGCAACTGGGTGCGGTCCTGCGCCCGGCTCAGCATGGCGCGGACCTGGTCATCCCCTTCGTTGAGCCACCCCAGCCGCCGGTGCGTCGCGATATCGTCGGCAGCCCAGAAGCCCGCCAGCGTGGGCAGGTCGTGCGTGGTGACCACGGCCAGGGCCTGCCGGTGCCACTGCGCAGGTGGCTTGAGGGCGCCACCTTCCAGGCGCTCGAAGATCAGCGGACGGTACGAGAAAAGGTCGTGGCGCGCCATGGCCTCGCGCATGGCCGGGGCCACGTTGCCCAGATCCTCGCCGATCACCATGCAGCGGTGCCGGTGGCTTTCCACCCTCAGCACCGCGAGTTGAGCATCCAGCGGATACTGCACGTAAGTGCCGCCGCCCCGGCCCTGCCAGTAGAGACGCATCAGCCCCATCACGTGGTCCATGCGCACCGCGCCGGCGTCGCGCATGAGGGTCGACAGCAGTTCGCGCAATGGCAGGAAGTCGGCGTCCTGCAGGGCGACGGGGTTGATGGGCGGCAAGCCCCAGTCCTGCCCCTGCAGGCTGAGCGGGTCGGGCGGGGCGCCGATGTTCATGCCCCGGGCATACATGCCCGGCTGCATCCACGTTTCCGATCCGCCATCGCTCGAGCCTACCGCCAGGTCGCAGTAGAGGCCCAGCGGCATGACCGAGCGGGCCCTGCGTGCCGCCTGGGCCAGTTGTTCGTGGGCCACCCATTGCAGCCAGAGGCGCTGCGCGACGAGATCGGCGTTCGCACTGGCGAAGGCCTGGGCGGCGGCGCCAAGAGGATCTTGAAGCTCCAGGGGCCAGGCCGGCCAGCCCCAGACGGATGGGTCGCCGGCTTGCAGGGTCAGCTGGATGGCCTCGAAAAGCGCATGCAGTCCCAGGGTGCCGCGGTGCTCGTCGGAGAAGGCTTGAAACGCGAGACCCCGCTCGGTACCCTGCAGCAGCTCCTGGGTGCGAAAGACCTCCCACAGGCGTGCCAGTGCGGCGGTCTTCAGGCCCGCCACCTCGGGGTAGAGCACCGTGTCGCTGGCCTGCACCGCAGCCAGTCGCTGTTGAAAGCCGGGGTCGTTCACCAGGTCCTTCACCGATTGGCTGCTGTGAAACCCGGGCACGGCGGTCACATCGATGTGCAGCACGTTCAGCGCCAGCCGGCTGCTCGGGCTGTACGGGCTGGCGCGCTCCGGCGTGTCGGGACGAAGCGCGTGGATCGGGCTTACGCCGAGGAAGGCCGCGCCATGCGCCGCGGCCGTTCCTGCCAGGGCTGCGAGATCGGTGAAGTCGCCAATGCCCCAGCTGTTGGCCGAGCGCAGCGAATACATCTGGGCCGTCACGCCCCACCAGCGCTGGCCCTGCGCCAGGCCGTCCGGGACCCAGCAGGTGGGGGGCGCGACGATGATCAGGCGGTCTCCCGACGCGGTGCGCAACTGGTAGTAGCCTGCAGGCAGCGTGCCGGGAACCAGCACTTCATCCCCGTTGCCTTGGACGACCCCATCCCGTTTCTCCCCAGACACCGGCACCACGCTCCAGGGTTGGGCGCCGTCCAGCCGAAGCGTGGCAGGCGAGCCCTCGTCCACGATCCAGGGCGCGGGCTTGGCGGCCAGGGTGTGATTTCCCATCGACGTCAGCGCCTGTTCCAGAACCACCTCCGGGACCTGGACGGAAGCTCCCCAGAAGTCGGTGAACTCGGTGGCGATGCCGGCGTGTCGGGCTTGTTGTGTCAGGTCGTCGGAAGGTGAAGGCATCGGGGGTGGTCAGGTGAATCGACTAATCGGCGGGCCGTCCATCGACGACGGAAATCAAAGTCCATCGGGCGGACCAGGGAGCCCAGATGCCCTCGTCGGCGGTCCTGCGCAGCGTGAATATTTCGGTGCTCTCCGAGCCGGTTGGCAAGGCAAGCGGCAGGGCGTCGACCGCGGTCGCGTCCAGGTTGACCTCCAGGCGCAGCGTCAATCCCCCGGCATATCGCCAGTGGACCCGAAGCGCCCGCTCGGCCACTCGCTCCGAGGTGTGGCCGGCGCCGGACAGGCGGGGTGCCAGCGGCACCAGCCATTCCCGGCGTGCGGCAAGGGCGCGCTGAAGCAGGCCGCTGCGCTCCGCCCCGCGGGGTTGCCCGGCTTCTTCCCAACGCAACTGGCTGGTATGCAGCGAGCTGACCGCGCAGGGGTCGGGCAATTCCTGCCCCTCGGGCACGGCAGGGCTGAACTCCTTCTGGCGCCCGGCGCGCACGGCGTCGCGCAGCTCTCCTTCCCACTGCGCGAAGTAGAGAAACGGCGTGGACGCATCGAATTCATCGCCCATGAACACCATCGGGGTAGCGGGCGTGAGCAGCGACAGCAGTAGCGCGACCTCGGCGGCCTCGGAAGGCACCAGGTGCGCCAGGCGCTCGCCCATCGCACGGTTGCCGATCTGGTCGTGGTTTCCCATGAAGTTCACCATCGCGGCCAGCGGTACCGCAGGCGCCGGATCGGTGCGTTCGGAGTCGTCCAGGTCGGTGTCCGGAAATGCGAAGCCGTGGGTGAGCACCCGGGCCAGCAGGGCGATCGGGTCTGGACCGAACTTGGCGTAGTAGCCCTGCGTCTCGCCGGTCAGCGCGACATGCAGGGCATGGTGGAAGTCGTCGTTCCACTGTCCGTCGTAGCGCCCGGGCGCATGCCGGTCCGTGAGGCGATGGGCGTGGTTGCCGTCGTTCTCGAGCATCAGGTGCACCTGGCGACCCGCGCGGTGCGCCCACTCCCGCACCTGCGCGCTGATCTGCTCCAGGATGTGCGGGCTGCTGTCATCAATGATGGCGTGGACCGCGTCCAGCCGGAGGCCGTCGATGCGGAACTCTTCCAGCCAGTACAGCGCGTTGTGCGTGAAGAAGGACCGCACGACGTCGCTGCCCGCCTGATCGAAATTGATGGCTGCGCCCCAGGGGCTGTGATGCTCGGTCGAGAAGAAAGCGGGGGCGTAGGCATTCAGGTAGTTGCCGTCCGGCCCGAAATGGTTGTAGACCACGTCGACGAACACGCACAGCCCCAGGGCATGGGCATCGTCGACCAGGCGCTTGAGATCGTCTGGCGAGCCGTAGGCCGGGTGTGGCGCGTAAGGGAGCACCCCGTCGTAGCCCCAGCCCCAGTCGCCCGCGAACGTGGCGAGCGGCATCAACTCTATGGCCGTGAAGCCGAGGGCTGCGAGGCGTGGCAGGTGCCGTGCGGCGGCCGCGTAGGTGCCTTCGGGCGTGAAGCTGCCGACGTGCAGCTCGTAGAAAACCATTTCGTGCCAGGGGCGCCCCGTCCAGTCGGTACGCCACGCATGGCCGTCCGGGTCGGTGACGCGGCTGGGGCGGTGCGGCCCTTGCGGGTTGTGCCGGGAGGCGGGGTCCGGCACGGCGAGCGGCCCATCGACCTGCCACTGATATGCCGTTCCCACCGCGCAGGAGGGCAGGCGGGCGTGCCACCAGCCGTCGGCCGCGCGCTGGGCCGGGACAGCCGTCTGCGCTGGGTCGATCGCCGCCGTGTCGCCAGGCGGGCCATGCAGCAGCGATACGGCCTGGGCCGCCGGCGCCCACAGCGAAAACAGCCTCTCGCCAGAAGCGAGAGGCCGTTCACCGAACGGCATGTCGTGCCGCGACGTCATGGACCTTCCTGGGGGCTGCCCGTTCCCGCGGCCAGTATCGACGGACCCGTCAGCACCGCCATGGAGTGGGGCAGCAGCGTGTACTGGCCGCCCGCGTCGATGCGGGGTGCACCGGCGTCGTCCTTGGCCGTGACGAGGCCATCGCGCGTGTCGAGCCGCACCTGCCACGACCGGCCGGCGGGCTCCGCCGGCAGCGTGAAGGTGGCGTCCTCGCCCGACGCGTTGAACAGCATCATCACGGAGTCGTCTTCCGCCACCCGGCTTTCCATCACCGCCGCCACGCAACGCACGGCGGGATCGTTCCATTCCTCCGGGCTCATCTCCAGGCCCCAGACGCTGCGCCATTCGATGGTGACCAGCGCGGGTGCGCCCACGCCGTGGTGCGGCCATTCGCTGAGCCGCACGACCGGCAGCGAGCGCCGCAGCTCGATCAAGGCAGCGGTGAATGCCTGCAGGTCCTGCGCGAACGGTTGCTTGGCCCGATCCCAGTCGTACCATGACAGGGCGGAGTCTTGGCAGTAGCCGTTGTTGTTGCCGCCTTGCGTGCGGGCCACTTCGTCGCCACCCAGCAGCAGCGGTGTGCCATGGGAGAGAAACAGCGTGGTCAGGAAATTGCGGGTTTGCCGCGCCCGCAGAGCGATGATCTCCGGATCGTCGGTGTCGCCTTCGGCGCCGCAGTTCCAGCCGCGGTTGTGGTTCTCGCCATCGTTGCCGCCCTCGCCGTTGGCGTCGTTGTGCTTTTCGTTGTAGCTGACCAGATCGGCCAGCGTGAAGCCATCGTGCACCGTGACCAGGTTGACGCTGGCCGTAGGGCGGCGGCGGCGCGGCTCTAGCATGTCGGCCGATCCGCACAGGCAGGCCGCCAGCGCCGGCAGACTGGCGTCTGCGTTGGCCCAGTAGTCGCGCACGGCGTCGCGGTAACGGCCGTTCCATTCCATCCAGCCTGTCGGAAAGCCGCCGAGCTGGTATCCATCCGGGCCGAGATCCCAGGGCTCTGCGATCAGCTTCACGCGGGAGAGCACCGGATCCTGCGCAATGGCGTTGAAGAACGGCGCGCGCCACGTGTAGGCCCCCACCGTATCGCGGCCGAGGGCCGAGGCGAGATCGAAGCGGAAGCCGTCGACATGCATCTCCGTCACCCAATAGCGCAGGCTGTCCAGCACCAGCCGCAGGGCAGGGGGGCTGCTCGTGTCAACCGTGTTGCCGGTGCCGGTGTAGTCCACGTAAAAGCGCGGGTCCTCGGACAGCCGGTAATAGGCTGCGTTGTCGATGCCCTTCAGGCTCAGCGTGGGGCCGAGGTGGTTGCCCTCGCCCGTATGGTTGTAGACCACGTCGAGGATCACTTCGATGCCTTCGGCGTGCAGCGCCTTCACCATCGCCTTGAATTCATCCACCCCGCCATCCGCTCCGTTGGCCGCATAGCGCGGCTCGGGCGCGAAGAATCCGACGGTGTTGTAGCCCCAGTAGTTGGCCAAGCCCAGCTCGACCAGCCGCTGGTCATCGATGAACGCCTGCACGGGCAGCAGTTCCACGCTGGTCACTCCCACCTTTTTCAGATGGGCGATGGCCGGGGCCGAGGCCAGCCCCGCGTAGGTGCCGCGCAGCGCTTCAGGCACTTCGGGCATGGTCTGCGTGAAGCCCTTGACGTGCACTTCATAGAACACGGTGTCTTCCGGCGGCACGCGGGGGGGCTGGTCGTCGTCCCAGTCGAAGCGGGAGCGCACCACCAGCGACTTGGCTGCGGTGGCGCCATTGTCCACGTCGCCGATGACGAGATCTTCCTCCTCCTGGCCGACCGCGTAGCCGAACTGGTCGATAGCGCCCACCACCTTCCGGTCCAGCCCGCGGGCATACGGGTCCATCAGCAGCTTGGCGGGGTTGCAGCGCTGGCCAGCCTCCGGGGCGTAGGGGCCATGCACACGCAGGCCATAGCGTTGCCCCGCCTTCAGGCCGGGCACGAAGCCATGCCAGATGTCGTCCGTCAGCGCCGGCAGCACGATGCGCTGCAGTTCGCGGTCGTCGTCGCCGTAGAGGCAGATCTCGATGCGGTCGGCGATGCTGGAATACACCGCGAAGTTGACCCCGTTGCGGTCGGCGGTCGCCCCCAGCGGCCAGGGGCGGCCGCGTTCGGCGGTGTAGCGCGCGGCGCGCGCGCGGCGCGGGCTCTTGGCCGGGCCGGAGCCCGCGGAAGGGCTCAGGTCTGCTCTCATCATCACCGTGTTCATGCTGCCAGCTCCGCAACAGTTTTCACGGCGGCGGCAGCCGGTGCCATAGACAACTTGCCATCTTCCGTGCCGTTGCCGGTCACGACGGCAGCGCCCCGCTTGGGTGGGAAGTACAGGCGCGGCACGACCACGATCCCGCTGGGAGTCACCGGGAAACGGGCACGATCCGCTTCGAGGTCGAAGCCGATGCGTTCGTTGGGTGGAATGTCGTTGTCCTGGTCGATGATGGCGCGGCGAATCTGGGCGCCGTGGCCGATGCGCGAGCGTTCCATGACGATGCAGTGCTGCAGCCGGGCGTTGCGTTCCACCAGGACGGAGCGGCGCAGCATCGCGTGGTCGAGCATGGCGCCGTCCACGATGCTGCCCGAGCCGACGACCGAGCGGTGGATGACACCATCTTCGATCTGCGCCGACTCCGCCTGGTCGGGGCTGGCGTAGATGGGCCACTGGCGGTTCGTCATGCGAAAACGTGGCGTCGCGCCGAGGGTATCGAAATGGGCATCGAAATAGGCGTCGATCGTGCCCACGTCCCGCCAGTAGGCATGTTCCTCGTACGGCTCGGTGCCGGGGATGTCGTTGGTCGTGAAGTCATAGGCCATGAGCCGGTGCGACTTCAGCATGGTGGGCAGGATGTCGCGGCCGAAGTCGCTGTGTCCGGTCGCATGGGCCTTCTTCAGCTCCTCCAGCAGCACGTCGGCGTTGAAGAGGTAGTTGCCCATCGACGCCAGGGCATGCGTGGTGCTGCCGGGCATCGGTTCGGTGGTGGCGGGTTTTTCGACGAAGTCGCGAATGCGGTGGTTCGAATCGATGTCCACGATGCCGAACTGGTTCGTCTGCGACAGCGGCACCGGCAGCGTCGCGACGCTCACATGGGCGTTGTTGGCGATGTGGAAATCGACCATCTGCCGCACGTCCATGCGGTAGATGTGGTCAGCGCCGAACACGGCCACGATGTCGGGCTGGAACGATTCGATCAGGTGGATGTTCTGGTAGACGGAATCGGCCGTGCCCTGAAACCATTCCGGGCCGTTGCGCATCTGCGGCGGCACCACGGTCACGAAGTGCTCGGGGATGAAGCGGGTCATCGTCCAGGACTGGCGAATGTGCTCGATCAGCGACTGCGACTTGTACTGCACCAGCAGGTAGATCGAGTAGATCTCGGAATTGACCAGGTTGGACAGCACGAAGTCGACGATGCGATGCTTGCCATTGAACGGCACCGCCGGCTTGCAGCGTTCCGCTGTCAGGGGGTGGAGACGGGACCCTTCGCCTCCGGCCATCACGATGGCGAGGACATTGCGTGTGCGAGACATGGGGAAACTCCGGTGAGGTCAAGCCCTGGCGGGCAGGTTGGTGAACAAAAGGGTGGAAAGCGGCGGCAGCGTCACGGTGACGGCCCACGACTCGTTCGACACGGCGACGGCCTGCACCCCGCCGGCATTCCCGACGCCGCTTCCGCCATAGCAGGCGGCATCGCTGTTGAGCGCTTCGCGCCAGCGTCCAGCGCATGGCACCTGGACCTGCTGGCCGTGCAGCGGGCGAGGCGTGAGGTTGTGGATGGCCAGCACGACCTCGTCGCCGAACCGGCGGAAGAAGGCAAGCACCGTGGGATCGGGCATGGAAAGGTTCGCCCAGCGGAATCCGTCGCGATCGAAGTCGGTCGCGTGCAACGCAGGCGACTGGCGGTACAGGGCGTTCAGATCTGCCACCCACCGCGCCAGACCGGCGTGCCGGGATTGGCCCCAGAGGTGCCAATCCAACGTTCTTTCGTGGTGCCATTCCTCGACCTGGCCGAATTCGCCGCCCATGAACAGCAGCTTCTTGCCAGGGTGCGACCACATCATTCCGTACAGGGTGCGCAGGCCGGCGAAGCGCTGCCATTCGTCGCCGGGCTGGCGCATGAGCAGGCTGTGCTTGCCGTACACCACTTCGTCGTGCGAGAGGGCCAGCACGAAGTTCTCGTCGAAGGCGTAAACGGCGGAAAAGCGAATGTCGTCCCCATGCCAGCCACGGTGGATGGGCTGGCGCTGCATATAGCGCAGCGTGTCGTTCATCCAGCCCATGTTCCACTTCATGCCGAAGCCGAGGCCACCGTGGTGCACGGGCCGAGAAACTCCCGACCAGGAGGTCGACTCCTCCGCGATCATGTGCACGTCAGGGAACGCATCGTAAACCGTGCGATTCAGGTCCTGCAGGAAGCGCACGGCGTCCCAGTTCTGGTTGCCGCCGTCCTGGTTCGGAATCCATTCGCCCGGCTTGCGAGAGAAGTCCAGGTACAGCATGGACGACACCGCATCCACGCGAATCGCGTCGAAGTGGTACTTCTCCAGCCAGAACAGGGCGTTGCCGATCAAGAAGTCGCGCACCTCGAACCGGCCGTAATTGAAGATCAGGCTGTTCCACTCCGGGTGAAAGCCTTGGCGGGGGTCCTCGTGCTCGTAAAGCGCCGTGCCGTCGAACCGAGCCAAGCCATGCGCGTCAGCCGGGAAATGGGATGCGACCCAATCGACCATCACACCGATGCCATGCTGGTGCAAGGTGTCCACCAACTGCATCAGGTCCTGCGGCTCCCCGTAGCGTGCGGTGGGCGAGAAGTAGCCGGTCGTCTGGTAACCCCAGGAGCCGTAGAAGGGGTGCTCGGTCACCGGCATCAGCTCCACGTGCGTGAAGCCCATGGCATCGCAATGGGCCGCCAGGCGCTGTCCGATCTCGCGGTAGTTCAGGAACCGTCCGTCCTCATCCCGCTGCCACGATCCCAGGTGGACCTCATAAATCGACATGGGCGCCGCCAGGCCCTGCCGCTGCGCCCGTGATTGCATCCAGTCAGCATCGTTCCAGGCGTAGTCCAGCTGCCAGATCTGCGAAGCGGTTCCGGGTGCCAGTTCGGAGCGCGTGGCGTACGGGTCGGCCTTGTCGACGTGGCGGCCGTCTGCGCCATGCACGCGGTATTTGTAGAAGTCGCCATGCCGCGCGCCTTCCACATGCGTGGTCCACCGGCCCGAGCCATCCCCTGCTGGCTGCATCGCCCGCGGCTGCCAACGGCTGAATGAGCCGATCAGCTCGACATGGGTCGCATTGGGCGCCCAGACGGCGAAACGCGTGCCGGTCGCAGTGCAATGCGCGCCCAGGCTGTCGTATTGGCGCAGGTGTTCGGCCACATCCGCTAAGCGAGACGAGGGCTTGGGCTTGGTAAGGCTGTGATCCGGCATGGTGTGGAAACCATCGTCTGTTGCACTGCACAACGGCAGTGCAAGAGCTTGTCGCCATGCCGCGTAGGTGCCGGACTACGGAGGCTGTGGGCCGGTCATCGCGGGAGGTGCTGCCATGCGTCCACTCCGTTGAGCGGGCCGGATAGTGAGGGCCAGACCCGTGCCGCCAAAACAAAAAACCCCAAGTGAAAATGATTCACTTGGGGTTGCATGTGGCGGAGAGGGCGGGATTCGAACCCGCGGTGGGGATTAGCCCACACACGCTTTCCAGGCGTGCGACTTAAACCGCTCATCCACCTCTCCGAAGCCCGCGATTGTAGCAGTGGTTTTGGGCCTCTTCGGGCAAGTTCGGCAAGTTTGGCGTTCGTGCTGGCCGTTGCAGGGCTCAAGGCGCGCGCTGGGCGGTCTGGATCATCTTCATGGCCGAGCCGATGAGGGCGGACACTTCGGTCATATTGCTCGGGACGATCAAGGTGGTGTTGGAGTCTTCCGCGACCTTGCTGAACGCCTCGACCGCCTTTTCGGCCACTTTCAGCTGCACTGCTTGCTCGCCGCCGGGCTGGCGGATGGCGGCGGCCACGCGCTCGATGGCGAGGGCGGTGGCTTCGGCGACCGCGGTCAACGATGCGGCTTCGCCCTGTGCGTTGTTGATGAGCGCCTGCTTTTCCCCCTCGGAGCGGGCGATGAAAGCCTCGCGCTCGCCGGTGGCAATGTTGATCTGCTCCTGGCGGCGGCCTTCGGAGGCCGCGATGAGCGCGCGCTTCTCGCGCTCGGCGGTGATCTGCTGCTGCATGGCGCGCAGGATTTCGGCGGGTGGCGTCAGGTCCTTGATCTCGTAGCGCAGCACCTTCACCCCCCAGTTCAGCGCTGCTTCGTCGATCGCGGCGACCACCTGGGCGTTGATCATGTCCCGCTCTTCGAACGTCTTGTCCAGCTCCAGCTTGCCGATCACGCTGCGCAAGGAGGTCTGCGCGAGTTGCGTCACCGCCATGATGTAGTTGCTCGATCCGTAGCTGGCGCGCATGGGGTCGGTCACCTGGAAGTACAGGATGCCGTCCACCTGCAGCTGCGTGTTGTCGCGGGTAATGCAGACCTGGCTCGGCACGTCGAGCGGTATTTCCTTCAGGCTGTGCTTGTAGGCGACGCGGTCGACGAACGGCACCAGGAAGTTGAGCCCCGGCGTCAGCGTGCCGGCATATTTACCCAGGCGTTCCTTCACCCACGCGTTCTGTTGCGGCACGACCTTGACCGAGCGGGCGATGAAGATGCCGGCGATGACGATGATGACGATGGCGATTTCCATAAGGCCTTTCAGTGATGCTGTTCGATGGGAGGGCTCAATCGCAGGCGTCACGCAACGGGCGCCTGCCGGGGCGGGTCACACGCGGTCGACGAGCAGCCGGTTGCCGATCACTTCCGCCACGCGGTGCATGCCGGGGGAGGGCGCGTTGCCCGGGCGCAGCATGACCGTCCACTGCGCGCCGCGGTAGCGCACCTGCGCCGTACCGTCGGCGTTCCAGGCGTCGACCTGCACCGATTCTCCGATGTCCAGGTTCACGTCGCGATTGCTGGCGGCCGGTTGCCCCGCGGGCCGATGGCGGCGAAAGAGGTGGCACGCGCCTACGCCGGCCGTGCCCACCACCGCCGCGCTCAGCAACTGCGCAGACGTGGACACGCCCAGATGCGCCGCGATGGCCCCGGCGACCAGCCCCACCGCCAGCATCAGCAGGTAGAACGTGCCGGTGAGCAGTTCGGCCACCACTGCGCCCCCTGCCAGCAGCCACCAGATGGTCGATTCCTCCATGACACTCTCCTTGTGATCCCATCGTCGAAGCGAGGGGCTTGGCAAATTGTGGGACAAAAGCCCGCACGTTCAAATGCGCGACATTGTTATTCCTTACACTGCGCGGCTATTTCGTTTTTTTGGCCCGATCGCCCCGGAGGCAGCGCATGAAATTCCGCTTTCCCATCGTCATCATCGACGAGGACTACCGTTCAGAAAATACGTCCGGACTGGGCATCCGCGCACTGGCGCAGGCCATCGAGTCGGAAGGCTTCGAGGTGCTGGGGGTCACGAGCTATGGCGACCTGACGCAGTTCGCGCAGCAGCAAAGCCGCGCCAGCGCCTTCATTCTGTCGATCGACGACGAGGAGTTCACGCTCGGCTCCGATCTCGATCCCATCGTGCAGAGCCTGCGCAACTTCATCGCCGAAGTGCGCCGCAAGAACACCGAAGTGCCGATCTACGTGCACGGCGAGACCAAGACCTCGCGCCACCTGCCCAACGACATCCTGCGCGAGCTGCACGGCTTCATCCACATGTTCGAGGACACGCCCGAATTCGTGGCCAA
>Ga0308171_1003000_pt1 | contig 16238 bp, 13 predicted proteins | sample PhyGR1_FD_202135 | JGI IMG/M metagenome (GOLD analysis project Ga0308171, IMG submission 202135) | Phyllosphere microbial communities from UC Gill Tract Community Farm, Albany, California, United States - DLSLSG.R1 | ecosystem: Host-associated > Plants > Phyllosphere > Unclassified | place: USA... | reverse complement strand
CGTGTCACCCAGTGCTTCATTGATCGACCGCATCGAATCGATACCGCGGCGCGAGCTGTATTTCTTCGCGCTGTACCGCCTGCTGATGGCCACCGTCATCGGCGCGCTGCTGTTCAGCCCGTTGACCAGCCTGGTCGGGGCCGCCGACCACCCGAAACTGGCGACGATCGTGGCCAGCGGCTACCTGCTGGTGGCCGTGCTGGTGCTGCTGTTCGGCCGCAACGAGCGCTGGCTGCGCACCATCGTGGTGTGGAGCGTGGCCGCCGACATCATCGCCGCTACCCTGCTCGCCCATGCCCTGCCCGGGGCCAGCGCGGGCATTTCGATGTCGCTGCTGTTCAACATCGCCGCGGCCGCCACCCTGCTGCCCTTGAGCATGGGGCTGGGCCTGGCCGCTGCCGCCAGCGCCGCCACCGCCGGCGAGTACATCTGGAAACAACTCGAAGGCGGCGACCCGACCCGCACCCTGGCCGAGCTGGCGATGTTCGTCACCAGCTACCTGGCCATCGCGTTCATCAGTTACCAGGTCGGCAACCGTGCCCGCATGAACCAGCAGCTGGCCAACCAGCGCGGCGATGAAGTGGCCAACCTGTTCCAGATCAACGAGCTGATCATCCGCCGCATGCGCACCGGCGTGATCGTGGTCGATGGTGCCAACCGCATCACCCTGGCCAACGAGGCCGCCTCCACCCTGCTCGGCGATGCCGACGGCAACAGTGGCAGCGGCCGGCTGGAACTGGGCAGCGCCGCGCCCGAGCTGAGCCGCCGGCTGCTGCGCTGGCGCAACGGCTGGACCAACGAGGAAATGCCGCTGCAGCTCTCGCCGGACCAGCCCGAAGTGCAGCCGCGTTTTGCCCGCCTGCTCGCCGGCAGCGACCTCACCCTGGTGTTCCTGGACGACTCCACCGTGGTCTCGCGGCGTGCCGAGTCCTTGACGCTCTCGGCGATGGGCCGCTTCTCGGCCAGCCTCGCCCATGAGATCCGCAACCCGCTGGCGGCGATCAACTACGCCGCCCAGCTGCTGGAAGAATCCACCGACATCGGCGACACCGACCGCCGCCTGCTGCAGATCATCAACCAGCAGTGCCAGCGCACCAACGGCATCGTCGAGAGCGTGCTCGGGCTGGCCCGGCGCGAGCGCGCCAACCCGGAGAACGTGGACCTGGCCGCGTTCGTGCGCCGCTTCGTGCTCGAGTACAAACAGGGCCTCTCGCTGGAGACCGACAGCGTGGAGCCGATCATCAGCGAGACCTCCGTGCACGCCCTGGTGGACCCGCGCCACCTGCACCAGATCCTGACCGTGCTGGTCCACAACGCGCTCAAGTACGGCCGCGTGGCGGAAGAGCCTGCGCGCGTGCGGCTGCGCGTAGCGCGCCAGGACCGCACCGCCATCATCGATGTGATGGACCGCGGCCCCGGCATTCCCGAGACCGTCGCCAGCCAGCTGTTCCGGCCGTTCTTCACCACCTCCGAGCATGGCACCGGTCTGGGCCTGTACATCGCCCGCGAACTCTGCCGGGCCAACCAGGCACGGCTGGAGTACGTCTCGGTGCCCGCCGGCGGCGCCTGCTTCCGGCTGGTGCTGGCCGGCCCGCACACGATGATGGCCGGATGAGCCGCGCACACCTGCACACCCCCGTCAAACATTTGTCGCCAACGACCGCCCTCGGCTATCTTCCTTCCTTATGAATGACACCCGCAGCGCCCTCGTCGTCGATGACGAGCGTGACATCCGCGAACTGCTCGTACTGACCCTGGGCCGCATGGGCCTGCGCATCAGCACCGCGGCCAACCTCGCCGAAGCCCGCGAGCTGCTGGCCAGCAACCCGTACGACCTGTGCATCACCGACATGCGGCTGCCCGATGGCAACGGCATCGAGCTGGTCACCGAGATCGCGCAGCACTACCCGCGCACGCCGGTGGCGATGATCACCGCGTTCGGCAGCATGGACCTGGCGGTGGAAGCACTGAAGGCCGGCGCGTTCGATTTCGTCAGCAAGCCGGTGGATATTTCGGTGCTGCGCGGCCTGGTCAAGCACGCACTCGAGCTCAACAACACCGAGCGTGCCGCGCCCGCACCGCTGGCCCCGGAACAGGCCGCACGCCTGCTCGGCGATTCGCCGTCGATGGATGTGCTGCGCGCCACCATCGCCAAGGTCGCGCGCAGCCAGGCGCCGGTCTACATCCTCGGCGAGTCCGGCGTCGGCAAGGAGCTGGTCGCCCGCACCATCCACGCGCAGAGCGCGCGTGCGCCGGGTGCATTCGTGCCGGTCAACTGCGGCGCGATTCCCTCCGAGCTGATGGAGAGCGAGTTCTTCGGGCACAAGAAGGGCAGTTTCACCGGTGCCCATGCCGACAAACCCGGGCTGTTCCAGGCCGCGCATGGTGGCACCCTGTTCCTGGATGAAGTGGCCGAGCTGCCGCTGCAGATGCAGGTCAAGCTGCTGCGCGCGATCCAGGAGAAATCGATCCGCCCGGTCGGCGCCGCCACCGAGGTGCCGGTCGACGTGCGCATCCTCTCGGCCACGCACAAGGACCTGGGCGAGCTGGTCGAGGACGGCCGCTTCCGCCACGACCTCTATTACCGCATCAACGTGATCGAACTGCGCGTGCCGCCGCTGCGCGAGCGCCGCAGCGACCTGCCCGCGCTGGCCGCCTCGATCCTGGCACGACTGGCCCGCACCCACGGCCGCCCGACCCCGCTGCTGGCGCCCTCGGCGCTGGAAGCCTTGGCCCAGTACCACTTCCCCGGCAACGTGCGCGAGCTGGAGAACATCCTCGAGCGCGCGTTGGCCCTGGCCGAGGAAGACCGCATCGGCGCCAGCGACCTGCGCCTGCCGCAGCACGCGCCACGTTTCGGCGCCGCCAGTGCAGCCGCCACCCAGGAAGAAGCAGTGGTCGACCTGCCAGCCGGCAATGGCGCCCTGCCCTCCTACATCGAGCAGATGGAGCGCACCGCGATCCAGAAAGCGCTGGAGGAGAACCGCTGGAACAAGACGCGTACCGCCGCGCAGCTGGGCATTACCTTCCGCGCGTTGCGGTACAAGCTGAAGAAGCTGGGGATGGAGTAGAGCCACCCCATGGGTGGCTGCCCAGCATCCACCGCCCCAGAAACAAAAAGGCCCGCTTGCGCGGGCCTTTCCGTATCAGCCCACCGCGCTGATCAATCCTTGGTGACCCGGTTGATCTCCGCCAGACCGGTCACACCGGCCGCGGCCTTGATCAACGCCGACTGGCGCAGGTCATTGACCCCGGCCAGCTGCGCAGCGTCGGCAATCTGCAGCGCATTGCCACCGGCCAGCACGATCGTGGAGATCTCATCGGTCATCGGCATGACTTGGTACAGACCGGTACGGCCCTTGTAGCCCTCGGTGCACTCATCGCAGCCGACCGGCTCGAACAGCTTGATGCCCGCGTCCAGCTGGGCCTGGGTGAAACCTTCGGCCAGCAGTGCGTTGGCCGGCAGCTCCACCGGGCGCTTGCAGTTGTTGCACAGCCGGCGGGCCAGGCGCTGGGCGATCACCAACGTCACCGAGCTGGTGATGTTGTACGGGGCGATGCCCATGTTCATCAGGCGCGCGATGGTCTGCGGGGCATCGTTGGTATGCAGCGTGGAGAGCACCATGTGGCCCGTCTGCGCAGCCTTGATCGCGATCTCGGCCGTTTCCAGGTCGCGGATTTCGCCGACCATGATGATGTCCGGATCCTGGCGCAGGAACGAGCGTAGCGCCGCAGCGAAGGTCATGCCGCGCTTGACGTTCTGCTGCACCTGGTTGACGCCGGGCAGGCGGATTTCGACCGGGTCTTCCGCGGTGGAGATGTTGCGCGTTTCTTCGTTGAGGATGCCCAGCGCGGTATACAGCGACACCGTCTTGCCCGAGCCGGTCGGGCCGGTGACCAGCACCATGCCATACGGCTTGTGGATCGCATCCAGGAACAGTTTCTGCTGGGCCGGCTCATAGCCGAGCTTGTCGATGCCCAGCTTGGCCGCGCTGCCATCCAGGATACGCAGCACCACCTTCTCGCCGAACAGGGTCGGCAGCGTGCTGACGCGGAAGTCGATCTGGCGGGTCTTGGACAGATTGAGCTTGATGCGCCCATCCTGCGGCACGCGCTTCTCGGCGATATCCAGCTGCGCCATCACTTTCAGGCGCGCGGCGATACGCTGGTTGAGCTTGACCGGGGCCTTGGCCACGTTCTTGAGCAGGCCATCGATGCGCAGGCGCACCCGATAGTCGTCTTCGTAGGGTTCGAAGTGGATGTCCGAGGCGCCTTTGCGGATGGCGTCGACGAGGACTTTGTTGACGAACTTTACGACGGGGGTGTCGTCGCCTTTGGCGTCGACGCCGGAGTCGATCGACCCGCCCTCTTCGTCGCCCGCGGAGACGTCCAGGTCGCCCATTTCGTCGTCAGTGCCAAGCGCTGAACCGAGCGTGTCCTGTTTGGACTGCCACTGCTCCAGGGTCCGGCGGATCTGCTCCTCATCCACCAGGATCGGCTCGACCACCAGATTGGTGTGGAACTTGATCTCGTCCAGTGGATGCGTGGGATTGCTGGTACCGATGAACAGCTTCCCGCCGCGCTTGAACAGGGGCAGGACGTGGTGCTTGCGCAGCAGCTCTTCGCTGACGAGCCCCATCGCATTCTGGTTGTTGTCGAACGCCGATACATCCAGCAGCGGCATCCCGAACTCGACAGCGTTGGCGGCCGCAAGCTGTGCGCTGGTCACGAGCTTCTTCTGTGCGAACCACTGGGGCAACGGTTGACGTGCCGCGGCCGCCTGGGCCATCGCTTCGCGTGCGGCGGCCTCGTCCAGCGCCCCGTCCTGCACCAGGCGTCGGGCGATACCGGTAATGCCAACAAGATTGGCGGTAGTGTTCACGGCAGCATTCATGCGCGGAATTCCAAAGGTCGGGCAGGTACGGAATGGTGACGACAGCACCAGGCGTCCTTGCCTTGGAAGATCATAACAAGAAGCATCCGACTACTCGCAGTGCCCGCGCTTTTGCTCACCCCGCCTCAAGTCCGACAATCCGCGGGCACATACGCCGCTTTCCCCTCAGACAAGGCGCATTTCCACTCAATCAGCCTGTCTGCGTTCAATTCTGGGCTGAGGGTAAGCGTTACAGAGCCCGCAACAGAGGTGGTTGTCACAACAAGAACCCCCTGACCCGTGCAACTGAAGGAAGCCACGTTGGTGGTCGCACCGCGCATTGGCGCGATATCGGCGCAGACGTGATCTGTCAACTCTGCATCGGCGACGAAATTCTCCATCACCGCATTCTTCTGCGCACCAAGACTGACGATAGCTTCGCTGACACGCGCCCGAACGGAGTAGTCCTGATAAGCAGGAAGGGCAAGCGCGGCAAGAACCGCGATGATGGAAACAGTGACCATCAATTCGATAAGGGAGAACCCTTTTTCAGCATTCACTTTCATCTCCCCAAGATGATTTTCCCTGACACCGAGCTACTGTTTCAACCGATCCACTTGTGTAATCAGATCAAGAACTCGATCGGGCATGTGCTCCCTCGCGCCTTGCAATTCTTGCAAAAAAAAGGCCCGCCATTGGCGGGCCTCTCTTCCGACCAGCGAGTTATGCCGGCGGAGTAGCCGGAGCAGTACCCTTAGTGCGGCAGCTGGCCGGAACATGCTTGGCCTCACCTGCGGTGTAGCTGCAAGCCCAGGTGATCGGGGAATCCAGATCAGCCTGCGTCGGGGTCAGCACCAGCACCGGATCAGCAGAAGCGCCGGTTTTATCCGTGTTGACGGTGATGACGCCATTGGCAATCGTGATGCTGGAAACGTTGTTGGTCGCCTTGCTGACATAACCGGCAGCATCAGCGGTCTTCACGTCGGTCGCCAGGATGCCCTGCGACTGCGCGGTTTCAGCAACAGCCAGCTTGGCAGCGTCAGCCTGCACGATGCCTTCCGACACCTTGGCACGGACGGTGTAGTCCTGATAAGCCGGCAGCGCGATGGCGGCCAGGATGGCGATGATCGCGACAACGATCATCAGTTCGATCAGGGTAAAGCCCTGCTGCTTCTTCATGAGTACATCCCCTAGAGGTAGAAATATCGATAGGGCACTGGGCCGTTGCCTGACCGGCGGACCGGGTGAGCGAGGCGGGCGCCCGTGCGGGTGGATCGAAGCAGGTTGCGTGCCAACAGTGCCAGCAATGCTCCCCAGCATTCCCCGGCGCAATGATGGCACCAATCTTCAGGATTGGAACCCCCCTCACAACAATTTGCGACGCATCCTGCAATGTGACCAGTTACGTCACCTTTTGACACCCTCGGTCGGGGCAAGCTCCCCCAGCCCGACGCCCTCTAGGACTGCCAACGCTTCCCGGAACCGGCTACCATGCGGCGAGATAGCCCGCCTGGGGATGGCGTGGCTGGGGAGCCGTGTATGTCTGTCAGCCGTAGCGCGATCAAGAAACAGCCCGTGGCGCGTAGCACCACGGAATTGCTGCCGTTTGTCTGGGAGGGGACCGACAAGCGCGGCATCAAGATGAAGGGCGAACAGCCCGCCAAGAATGCCAATCTGCTGCGCGCCGAGCTGCGGCGGCAGGGCATCATGCCCAGCGTCGTCAAGCCCAAGCCCAAGCCGCTGTTTGGCGGCGCAGGTTCTGCAGTCGGCGCCAAGGACATTGCCTTCTTCAGTCGCCAGATGGCGATCATGATGAAGTCCGGCGTACCTATCGTAAGCTCATTGGAAATCATCGCCAGCGGGCATAAGAACCCTCGGATGCGGAAGCTGGTCGAAACCATCCGGACCGACATTGAAGGGGGTTCGTCGCTCCACGAGGCGATCAGTCGCCACCCGGTCCAGTTCGACGAGCTCTACCGGAATCTGGTCCGTGCGGGCGAAGGCGCTGGTGTGCTGGAAACCGTGCTGGAAACGATCGCCACATACAAAGAGAACATCGAGGCCCTGAAGGGCAAGATCAAGAAGGCGCTGTTCTACCCCGCCATGATCGTGGCAGTGGCCATCGTCGTCAGCGCGATCCTGCTTCTCTTCGTCGTGCCGCAGTTCGAAGAGGTCTTCAAGAGCTTCGGCGCCGAGCTCCCTGCGTTCACGCAGATGATCGTGGCGGCCTCACGCTTCATGGTGTCGTACTGGTGGGTGATGCTGGCAGTGGTGCTGGGCTCATTGTTCGGCTTCATATACGCCTACAAGCGTTCGCCGAAGATGCAGCACACCATGGATCGCGTGATCCTCAAGGTGCCGGTCATCGGTCAGATCATGAACAACAGCGCGATCGCCCGCTTCGCCCGCACCACCGCCGTGACCTTCAAGGCCGGCGTGCCGCTGGTCGAGGCACTGGGCATTGTGGCCGGCGCCACCGGCAACAAGGTCTACGAGGAGAAGGTCCTGCGCATGCGCGACGACGTGTCGGTCGGTTACCCGGTCAACATGGCGATGAAGCAGGTCAACCTGTTCCCGCACATGGTGGTGCAGATGACCGCGATCGGCGAAGAGGCCGGCGCGCTGGACACCATGCTGTTCAAGGTGGCCGAGTATTATGAGCAGGAGGTCAACAATGCCGTGGACGCCCTGAGCAGCCTGATGGAGCCGATGATCATGGTGTTCATTGGTACTCTTGTCGGCGGCATGGTGATCGGCATGTACCTGCCCATATTCAAACTCGGCGCGGTAGTTGGATAACTAATCAATGGCATTTCTCGACCAGCATCCCGGTCTCGGCTACCCCGCCGCGGTCGGACTGGGACTGCTGATCGGCAGTTTCCTCAACGTGGTGATCCTGCGCCTGCCCAAGCGGCTGGAGTGGGAGTGGAAGCGCGATGCGCGCGAGGTCCTGGAAGAACCGGACATCTACGAGCCGCCACCGCCCGGGATCGTGGTGGAACCCTCGCACTGCCCACACTGCAAGCACAAGCTGTCCTGGTACGAGAACATCCCGCTGTTCAGCTGGCTGGCCCTGCGCGGCAAGTGCCGCCACTGCCATGCGCCGATCTCGATCCAGTACCCGCTGGTGGAGCTGCTGACCGCCGTGCTGGTGGCTGCCAGCGTCTGGCAGTTCGGCTTCGGCTGGCAGGGCTTCGGTGCGATCGTGCTGAGCTGCTTCCTGGTGGCCTTGTCCGGGATCGACCTGCGTACCCAGCTGCTGCCCGACCAGTTGACCCTGCCCTTGATGTGGCTCGGCCTGATCGCGGCCAGCGACAACCTCTACATGCCAGCCAAACCGGCCCTGCTCGGCGCGCTGGCCGGCTATCTGTCGCTGTGGTCGGTGTGGTGGCTGTTCAAGCAGCTGACCGGCAAGGAAGGCATGGGCCACGGCGATTTCAAGCTGCTGGCGGCCCTGGGCGCGTGGTGCGGACTCAAGGGCATCCTCCCGATCATCCTGCTGTCGTCGATCGTGGGCGCCATCATCGGCTCGATCTGGCTGTACTCGCGCGGCCGCGACCGGGCCACGCCGATCCCGTTCGGGCCGTACCTGGCCATCGCCGGCTGGATCGTGTTCATGTGGGGCGAGCCGTTGATCAACGGCTACCTGAGCTACGCCGGCCTGCGTTGAGGGCCGCGCGATGAGCCGCTTCGTGATCGGGCTGACCGGCGGCATTGCCGCCGGCAAGAGCGAGGTCAGCCGCCGCTTCGAAGCGCTGGGCATCACCGTGGCCGATGCCGACCTGGCCGCACGCGCGGTGGTGGCCCCCGGCAGCGAGGGGCTGGCCCGGATTGCCGCACACTTCGGCACCGACATCCTGCTGGCCGACGGCCAGCTGGACCGCGCGGCCCTGCGCGCGCGCATCTTCGATTCGGCGCAGGACCGGCAGGCGCTGGAGGCGATCACCCATCCGGCGATCCGCCAGCAGCTGCGCCAGGCCTGCGAGCAGGCCGAGGGACCGTATGCGATCGCGGCGATTCCCCTGCTCACCGAGGCCGGTGGCCGCCAGCAGTACCCCTGGCTGGACCGGATCCTGGTCGTGGACGTGCCGGTGGCCGTGCAGCACGCGCGGCTGATGCAGCGCGATGGCATCGACGCCGCCCTGGCCGACCGCATGATCGCCGCGCAGGCCAGCCGCGAGGCGCGCCTGGCCCTGGCCGACGACGTGGTGGTCAATGACGGTCACCCGGACCACCTGCAGGCGCATGTGGAGCGGCTGGATCGGGCCTATCGGGAGTTGGCGGCGCGGTAGATCTGGAGGAGCCGACCAACGGTCGGCTCTACCGTGTCAGGCGGGGGAGAACGTCAGCGTGGCGATCACGCCGCGCCCGGCACCCGGACGGACGTTGACCTGCCAGCCATAAAGGTCACACAGACGGCTGACGATCGACAGGCCGATTCCGCCGCCCTGCGAATGCCCCGCGTGCGTGCCGCGGTAGCCACGCTGGAACAGTTTGGCCGCGTCTTCCTCGCTCAGGCCCGGGCCGCTGTCGATCACCTCGACCGCGTTGGCACCGACGCGTACCCGCACCGCGCCTTCCTTGGAATACTTCACGGCGTTGCCGATCAGGTTGCCGAGTGCGACCGACAGGGCCGATTCCGGCGCGTCGATCACCAGATCGTGGTTGCCTTCCAGGACCAGCTCCAACGGCTTGCCGCCCAGCTGGGCGCGATGCGAATCCAGCAGCTGCTCCGAGACCCGGGCGACATTGCTGCTGCCCTGCCCGCGCTCGTTGCGCGAGAGCAGCAGCAGCGCGCCGATCAGATCGGTGCATTGCTGTTCGGCGCGCTGGATGCGCTGCAGGCGCTGCAGCACCTTGGGATCGAGATCCGGGCGGGTCAGCAGCAGCTCGGTTGCGCCACGGATCACGGCCAGCGGCGTGCGCAGTTCGTGGCTGACGTCCGCATTGAACTCACGGTCGCGCTGCACCACTTCGGTCAGCCGCGCGGAATAGTCATCCAGCGCCTGGGCCAGCTGGCCCACTTCATCGTCCGGGAAACGCGGCGCCAGGGGTTCGGGTTCGCTGGTGCCACCGCGATAGGCGCGCAGACGGGCGGCCAGATCGGACACCGGTTTCATCACCTTGGAGGCGGACCACCAGCCCAGAACGAGGGACAGCACACTGAACACCAGGACCGAGAAGAACAGCGCGCGGTTGAGCTGGCTCTCGCCGCGGATGCTCTCCGTCATGTCATAGGCGAGGAAGAACCACACCTCCGGCGTTTTGCGTACTGCCAGCTTGTAGGAAAACGGCTTGCCGCCGTCATCCACGCCACTGACACCGTGGATGCCATCGTTGAACTCATACCAGTCCGGCTGTTCCAGGCGCAGCGCCTCGAACTTGTCCGGCCGGACCAGTCGGGCGTACATCTGCTGCACCGGAAGGTCGGGGCTGCGCGACGGGTCTGCCGCGAAACGCTTGGCGTACTCGTTGATGTTGCGGTTCATCACATCTTCGACCAGCTGGTTCTCCACGCGGGCGCGGGTCCAGTTGGTGGCGAACGCAAACAGCGTGGTCAGGCAGAAGCCCAACAGCACGAACGAGACGATGATGCGGCTGCGCAGCCGGCGCCGGTATGGCGCGCGGCGACGCCCCCCCCTGCCCGTCACCGGATCAGGCTTCCGGCGCGGCGATGCGGTATCCGATGCCATGACGGGTCTGGATCATCGGAACCTCGAAAGGCTTGTCGACCACGGCGCGCAGGCCGTGGATATGCACGCGCAGGGAATCCGAATCCGGCAGCTCTTCGCCCCACACGCGGGTTTCCAGCTCCTGGCGGGTGACGACGGCCGGCGAGGCTTCCATCAGCGCCTGCAGGATCTTCAGCGCGGTCGGGTTGAGCTGGAGCAGCTTGCCCTGGCGACGCACTTCCAGCGTATCCAGGTTGTACTCCAGGTCACCGGTTTCCAGCACGCGGGTCTGCACGCCCTTGCCGCGACGCGACAGGGCGTTCAGACGCACCTCGACTTCCTGCAGCGCGAACGGCTTGATCAGGTAGTCATCGGCACCGGAATCGAAGCCGGCCAGTTTGTTGTCCAGGGAATCGCGGGCAGTCAGCATCAGCACCGGGGTCTGCTTACGCGCCTCGTTGCGGAGCTTGCGACAGACCTCGATCCCATCCATGCCGGGCAGGTTGAGGTCCAGCACGATCGCGTCGAACTCATGGACGACGGCCAGGTGCAGGCCGGTGACGCCATCGGCAGCGAAGTCCACGGTGTGGCCGCGGTCTTCGAGGTAATCGCCCAGGTTGGCGGCAATGTCGCTGTTGTCTTCGATTACAAGGATTCGCACTGTGACCTCTAGTTGGAAAAACGACCGACGCGCTGCGCTTGGTGCATGTTGTTCTGGGACGAGTTCTTGATCCGTTCCCGCTGGGCGACCGTCATGCATTGCGTCTGCGGCATGTTGGAGCCCACGATGCGCTCACGCTTGCATATTAGACGGCTATCTTCGCGCGCCCGTGTCAAAACGCCGTTCACCACCTGCTGGTCGTTGAACAATTCGGTGCGATTGGCCGCCGACAGGGCGCCCTCGCTGCCGCTCCGCTCGAGCATGCCACGCATGCGCCCCAAGGCCTCACGGACCTGGCTGCGCTGATCCACGGTAATTTCCGAGTAGGTCTCGCCGTCGCCCAAGTCCGCTTCGATCTTGGTGAGCTGTTCAGCCAGGGGCTTGCCGGGTTCAAAGATTTCCTTGTTCTTCGGCGCCGCTGCGGCGCTTCCCATTGCCAGTGCCAGTGCCGCGGCCGCCATGGCCATCGTCAAACGCTTCATGTCGAGCTGATCCGTGCTGTGAAGTGAACGCCGAATGTATGCCGGGCCTGCCGGTGGCAGCAAGTGCTGGAGGTCAGGGAGAAAAAGGCCCAGGCGTTTCCGCCTGGGCCTGAAGGTGTTTCCCGATTACCGATCCTGCTGAGGAGGGCAGAGCTGCGGTTCGACAGAGCCTACGCCGGGGCCGATTAAACCGATGTTAAGGCCCTTCCCGACCTTGAAAACACGCATCAACCCTTTGTATTTGCAGGCTTTTTCAAGGAAGCAACATGGTCGATGATGCGTCCGGCGAGGTCGGCCTGGCAGATCGCTTCGATCCCCTCCAGCCCCGGGGTGGAGTTGACCTCCAGCACCAGCGGGCCGCGGCTGGAGCGGATCAGGTCCACCCCCGCTACCCCCAGCCCCAGGGCTTTGGCCGAGCGCACGGCCACCAGCTGTTCGGCCCGGCTGGCTTTGGCGGCGCGGGCGCTGCCGCCGGCATGCAGGTTGGAACGGAAGTCGCCCTCCGGGGCCTGCCGCTGCATCGCCCCGACCACCTGGTCGCCGACGACCAGGCAGCGCAGGTCGGCGCCCTGGGCCTCGCCGATGAACTCCTGCATCAGGAAGTTGGCATACAGCCCCCGCAGCGCCTCCACGATGCCGCGCGAGGCGCTGGCCTTCTCGGTCAGGATCACGCCACGGCCCTGGGTGCCCTCGTTGAGCTTCACCACGTGCGGCGGCGGGCCGAGCATCGAAAGCAGATCGACGGTGTCGTCCGGGTTGTCGCCGAACACCGTGACCGGCATGTCGATGCCCTTGGAGGCCAGGATCTGATGCGCCCGCAGCTTGTCGCGGGCACGCAGGATCGCATCGGAGGGATTGGGAGTGCGCGCGCCCATCATCTCGAACTGACGCAGGACAGCCGTGCCATAGCGGGTCACCGAGGCGCCGATGCGCGGGATCACCGCGTCCACCCCGGTGATCGGCCGCCCCTTGTAATGCATGGTGAAGCCGTCCGCCGCGATCCGCATGTAACAGCGCAGCGGATCGAGGATGCGCACGGTATGGCCACGCGCACGCGCGGCCTCCACCAGGCGGCGCGTGGAGTACAGCTTGCTGTTGCGGGACAGGATGGCGAGTTTCATCGCGGCGCAGGGGACGGGAAAGCGCGAAGCATAGCGCGCGGCGCGTGTGGCCGAGGTGTCGATTTCCGCCGCCCGAGAGGCTCGAGCGAGATGATTGCGCTTGCGGCATTGCAAGATTGAAAGCGCGCCACAGTGTCTGTAGCGTCAGTTGCGCCCATGGAGGGCAATCAACGGAGACATGGCATGAAGATTGGACTCAGGCTGCCTGTTGCTATTGCGGCTGTCGCGCTCACGCTGGGCGTTGGCTCTGCCACTGCTCAATCGACGCCATGTGATGCTTGTTACATCGCCTATCAAGCGTGCATGGCCAAACCAACGGGCCAAGTCCTGTGCTACGGCGCACTCTCGCGGTGTTTGAAAAACTCCACCGGATGCAATCCACCCAACTGACCGCACCTCTTGCCGGCGCTCGATGTCGGTCGCTTGCGGAGTTGGGGGTTGAATACCGTTCCGTCCTGACGTAACGGAACGCCGGTCTCCACGAAAACCCAGTGGATTGTGGAGCGGGTGAAGGGAATCGAACCCTCGTCAGTAGCTTGGGAAGCTACAGCTCTACCATTGAGCTACACCCGCAAGGCGCGGCGTAAGTCTATTCGGGCGGGGCCCTCAAACGCAACGGGCGGCACTGGGCCGCCCGTTGTTTCACGCTTCCAGCATGCGTGCGCGGCGCCCGCGGACGGGCGCTGCGCACGCTGGATCAGAAGCTGCCGCCGAAGCTGGCGAACAGCGACACGTCACGGGCACGCTTCTGCATCAAGGTGGTGCTCATGCCGATGTTGCTGCTCAGGCCCCACAGGTTCAGGCGCGCACCCAGCACGGCGGTGGCGTAATCCTTGTCGAACTCGAGGCCCGGCACCTTGTACATGCCCACGTCCGGCATGGACTGCAGCCAGGCGCTGGCCTGCTTGCCGTCTTCGAACTCGTGGTCATAGGTCACCTGGACGTACGGCTTGACGTTGCCGCCGTCGAAGCGGGCCTGCCAGCCGACGCGGCCGACGGTCGAGTCCGTGTCCTGGTCGGCATAGCCCAGCGCCGAGGCGCTCGGGTTGGACTCGGTGTAGCCGTCCAGCTTCACCTTCTGCCAGATCACGGCGGCGACCGGACCGTGGCGGAAGCCGCCCTCGGTGCCGAACTCATACCCGGCGTTCAACGCGGCGGTCAGGTTGCTGCCTTCCGGCGAGCCCTTGTGGATGCGCGTGGCCGGGCCGAGCTGCAGCTTGCGGGTCACGTCGTAGTCCAGCCAGCTGTAGCTGAGCTGGCCATTGACCCAGGCGCGGTCGCCATACCAGCCGGCGAACAGGCCCAGCGTGGTGTCGGACTGGGTGAAGTCGCCCTTGTTGTGGCCGAAATCGGCGTCCATGCGGCCGTAGCCGGCGAAGCCGCCGACCACCATGCCGTCACGCGCCCAATCCACACCGAACAGGCCGGCCGGGGCCATGCCGTCGTACAGATCGGCGTGGGCATAGCGCTGCATGTCGCCGCGCAGGTTGCCCCACCAGCTCAGGCCGTCGGCCGGACGGCCGTCGACGTGCCAGCTCACCTGGTCGGCGCGCGAGCGGCCGATGGTCTGCGCGGAGTGGGTCAGGATCTGCTGGTTGCGCGGGGCTTCCAGGATCGACAGCGTGTACTCGCCCAGCATCTGGTGGGTGGCGGTGGTCGGGTGCACGCCATCGGCGAAGACGTAGCTGTTGGCGGCGTCCGGGGTGGCGTAGCTGGTCGGGTTGCAGGTCAGCGACGAGGCCGTGGTGCAGGCCGGGCTGGTGACGTTGACGAAGCCGTACTCGCCCGGGTTGGCGACGATTTCCTGCAGGATGTGGAAGGTGTCGACCGGGATCACCTGCAGGCCGGCGGCCTTCAGGCCACCGAACAGGGCGTCGTTGTAGGCCTTGGCCAGCGCGGTACCGGCGGCCATGCCGGCCGGGCCACCGGCGCGGGCGCCCGGGGTCAGGCCGACGTCCGGAATGGTCGGTACGACGATGTACTCGGCGCCGGCCGCCTTCAGGGTGCCGACGATGCCAACCTGGTCGCGGACCGCGTTGGTCAGGGTCGCGACCAGCGGTGCGCCGGCCTGGATGGCGAACAGGTCATTGGCACCGCCCCACACGGAGTACAGGGCGTTCGGGTCGGCCTTGCCGCCGTTGGCTGCCAGGTACTGCGCGGTCTGCGTCTTGAGCGAGTACACCGGCACTGCCGGCGCGCCCGGGGCGAGGATCTGGCTGGTGTCCACGCCGACACGGGCGCCGCCGATGGCGTAGTTGTCACCGTTCTGGCCGTTGCCGTGGGCAGCACCGTTGGTGCCGTAGTAATGCGCCACGTGCTCGGCCCAGACCCAGCCCGGGTTGGTGGTGAACTGGCCGGTCACCGGCTGTACCGAGGCCGGCAGCAGCGGACGGAAGTAGCCCGCATCGGACAGGCTGTCGCCGATGAAGACGGTCTTGGTGTACGGCGACTGCGCCATGGCCGGCATCGCCGCCAGGGCAATGGCCACGGCCATGAGGGAGCGGATCGGGCGTTTGCTGAGCAACATGAAAACTCCTTGAAGGTGGGGAAGACGGCGGACGTACGCCGGCGCACGGTGCATGGTTCCACTGCACCCCGCCGGCATCACGCTGCGCTGCGGCATGAACGCCCCAGCCCCGCCGCCCGGCCATCGTTGGCCTGGCGCTCGCGGCACCTCTGCCGCGGGGCGCACAGGGTACGCACTGTGGTGTGATTGGGGGACAATACCGTCATGAACATCCAGCTCAACGGCGAGAACCGCCAGCTTCCGCACACCGCCACCGTCCATGACCTGCTGCACAGCGAGCAACTGCTCGAGCGCCGGGTGGCGGTCGAGGTCAACGGCGAGATCGTCACCCGCAGCCAGCACGCCAGCCACGGCCTGCGCGAAGGCGACGTGGTCGAGATCGTGCATGCACTGGGCGGTGGTTGAGGCAGCATCGTGACGCGTGATAGGCGATAATTCGGGCCATGAATGCACCTGCCCCTACTGATTCGCTGGTGATCGCCGGCAAGACCTATGCTTCCCGCCTGCTCACCGGCACCGGCAAGTTCAAGGATCTGGAAGAAACCCGCCTGGCCACCGAGGCCGCCGGCGCCCGGATCGTCACCGTGGCGATCCGCCGCACGAACATCGGGCAGAACCCGGGCGAGCCGAACCTGCTCGACGTGCTGCCGCCGGACCGTTACACCATCCTGCCCAACACCGCCGGCTGCTACACCGCCGAGGACGCCGTGCGCACCTGCCGGCTGGCCCGCGAGCTGCTGGACGGCCACAACCTGACCAAGCTGGAAGTGCTGGGTGACCAGAAGAGCCTGTACCCGGACGTGGTGCAGACCCTCAAGGCGGCCGAGCAGCTGGTCAAGGACGGCTTCGAGGTGATGGTCTATACCTCCGATGATCCGATTCTGGCCAAGCGCCTGGAAGAG
>Ga0308171_1002998_pt1 | contig 16250 bp, 12 predicted proteins | sample PhyGR1_FD_202135 | JGI IMG/M metagenome (GOLD analysis project Ga0308171, IMG submission 202135) | Phyllosphere microbial communities from UC Gill Tract Community Farm, Albany, California, United States - DLSLSG.R1 | ecosystem: Host-associated > Plants > Phyllosphere > Unclassified | place: USA... | reverse complement strand
CGCTTGCCTACCTGCGCCAGCTCCGCCTGTCGCACGTGCTGTTCACCGTGCTGGTCGCGGCGATTCTGCTGTACCTGATCGTGCCGGTGCTGATCGTGGTGCCGATGTCGTTCTCCGAGGCGCGCTTCCTGCAGTTCCCGCCCAAGGAGTGGTCGCTGCGCTGGTATGAAGCCTTCTTCCAGAGCGCCGAGTGGATGTCGGCGGCGCGGGTCAGCCTGATCACCGCGGTGGTGACCACGGCGGTCAGCCTGCCGATCGGCATGGCCGCAGCCTACGCCATCAACAACTCGAGCCTGAAGGTGATTCGCACCCTGCAGATCGTGTTGCTGCTGCCCATGATGGTGCCGATCATCCTGATCGCGGCGGGGGTGTTTTTTGTCTACGCGCGGGTGGGGCTGATCAGTTCGCTGACCGGTCTGGTGCTGGCGCACATCATGCTGGCCCTGCCCTACGTCATCATCGCCCTACTGGCCGGGCTGCGCAATTTCGACATGTCCCAGGAAATGGTCGCGCGCAGCCTGGGCATGAACCGCTTTCGCGCGTTCATGGCGGTGACCCTGCCACAGATCAAGCCCAGCGTGGTTTCGGCGACCCTGTTCGCGTTCATCACTTCGCTGGATGAAACGGTGGTGGCGCTGTTCATCTCCGGGGGCGACAACCAGACCCTGACCAAGCGCATGTTCACAGCGCTGCGCGACGAGATCGACCCGACGATCGCGGCGATCAGCTCGATCCTGATCCTGGCGTCGCTGATTCTGGTAGTGGTGGCTGGGCGGAACAAGCAGGGGTGATTTCAGGAGTGACTGATCCGGCCTCTTCGCGGGCAGAGAGCTCGCCGCCCGCCCCGTTCCCACACTGATAGCTGTCGCATTTGAGATCCCCTGTAGGAGCGCCTCTCCGCGGGCAAAGGGCTCAAAGCCCGCCCCGCTCCCACATGGATCGCTCATGCAATGGAGATCTTCTGTGGGAGCGGGGCGGGCGGCGAGCCCTCTGCCCGCGAAGAGGCCAGCACTGACACCCCCCAGCACAGCCTGCCGCCACCCCACCGCAATTCAGCATCCACACCCCGCCGCGTGCCCCATCTCGGCATCGGCCACTGCGCGGACATTTCTACACTAGGTCCATCGTTCGGACTGCAAAGGCACCCTGATCATGTTTAAGCACTCACTGCGTGACCCTTCCCTGCTCGTCGAGCAGGCCTACGCCAACGGCCAGTGGATCAATGCCGATGACGGCGCCACCCTGGCGGTGACCAACCCCGCCGATGGCAGCACCATCGCCCACGTGCCGGCCCTGCAGGGCGCCGAAACCCAACGCGCGATCGCCGCGGCCGAAGCCTGTTTCGCCACCTGGCGCGAAGTGCCGGCGGCCGAACGCGCCAAGCTCCTGGAAAAGTGGTACCAGCTGATCATGGACAACCAGGAAGACCTGGCGCTGATCATGACCGCCGAACAGGGCAAGCCCCTGACCGAGTCGCGCGGCGAAATTGCCTACGGCGCCAGTTTCGTTAAATGGTTCGCCGAGGAAGCCCGGCGCATCTACGGCGACACTATTCCTTCACCCACCGCCGACCGCCGCATCCTGGTGCTCAAGCAACCGATCGGCGTGGTCGCGGCGATCACCCCGTGGAATTTCCCCAATGCCATGATCACCCGCAAGTGCGCACCGGCCCTGGCCGCCGGCTGCCCGGTGCTGGTCAAGCCCTCGGAGATGACCCCACTGTCGGCCCTGGCCCTGGCAGTACTAGCCGAGCGCGCGGGCATTCCGGCGGGGGTGTTCAACGTGCTCACCGGCCTACCGGCCGGCGTGGGCGGCGAAATGACCCGCAACCCGGCCGTGCGCAAGCTGTCGTTCACCGGTTCCACCCGCGTGGGCCAACTGCTGATGAGCCAGTGCGCCTCGACCATCAAGCGCCTGAGCCTGGAACTGGGCGGCAACGCGCCGTTCATCGTGTTCGACGACGCCGACCTGGACCTGGCCATCGCCGGGGTCATGCAGAGCAAGTTTCGCAACGCCGGGCAGACCTGCGTGTGCGCCAATCGCATCCTGGTGCAGGACGGCATCTATGCCCGTTTCACCGAACGCCTGAAGGCGGCCGTGGCCGAGCTGAAAGTTGGCGATGGTCTGGCCGAAGGGGTGACCATCGGCCCATTGATCAATGCCGCGGCGGTGGACAAGGTGGCGCGCCACATCGGCGATGCGGTGGAAAAAGGCGCTACCGTGGCCATCGGCGGGTTGCCGCAAAACGATGGCCTGTACGTGCAGCCCACGGTGTTGCTGGACGCCAACGCCGACATGCTGCTGGCCGGTGAGGAAACCTTCGGCCCGGTGGCGCCGCTGTTCCGCTTCCATACCGAAGAAGAAGCCCTGGCACTGGCCAACGCTACCCCCTACGGCCTGGGCGCCTACTACTTCACCCAGGACATGCGCCGCGCCTGGCGCGTGGGCGAGCGCCTGGAGTTCGGCATGGTGGGCTTGAACACCGGGATCATTTCCATGGAGGTGGCGCCGTTCGGCGGCATGAAGCAATCGGGCACCGGCCGCGAGGGTTCCAAGTACGGCCTGGATGAATTCCTCGAAGTGAAAGCCTGGCACATCGGCGGGTTGGGTTGAAGGCGGGGGGTCATGGCGGGCCTCATTCGCGGGCAGAGACCCGCTCCCACAGAGTTATGTGCACGTCTTGTGGGAGCGGGGCGGGCGGCGAGCCCTCTGCCCGCGAAGAGGCCGGCACTGACACCCTCCCGAAACGACATTCTTGATCTCTTGGAGCACCACAGATGAATTTCACTGAAGGTTTCGAATCGGTCAGCGTCAACCAGGTCAGCAAGCACTACGGCAGCCTCAAGGCGCTGGACAACGTCAACCTCAAGGTCGAAGCCGGCGAGTTCATGTCGTTGCTCGGCCCGTCGGGCTCGGGCAAGACCACCTTGCTGAGCATCCTGGGCGGCTTCATCCGGGTCAGCTCCGGCAACATCCTGTTCGGCGAGCGCAACGTCACCCTGATGCCGCCGCACAAGCGCGAGATCGGCGTGGTGTTTCAGAACTACGCCCTGTTTCCGCACATGACCGTAGGCGAGAACGTGGCCTTCCCGTTGCGCGCCCGCGGCGAAAGCGCGAGCAAGAGCCGTGACCGGGTCAAGCAGGCGCTGGCCACGGTCGAGCTGGGCGGTTACGAAGAGCGTTCGATCGCAGCGCTTTCCGGCGGCCAGCGCCAGCGCGTGGCCCTGGCCCGGGCCATCGTCTTCGAGCCCAAACTGATTTTGATGGACGAGCCGCTGTCGGCCCTGGACAAGCAGCTGCGCGAAACCATGCAGATCGAATTGCGCGCCCTGCACAAGCGCCTGGGCGCGACCATGATCTACGTGACCCACGATCAGCGTGAAGCGCTGACCATGAGCGACCGTATCGCCATCATGCGCGGCGGGCAACTGGTCCAGGTCGACACCCCTCGCCGCCTGCACGATCACCCTTCGGACGACTTCGTCGCCAGCTTCATCGGTGAAAGCACCCTGGTGCCGTTGCAACGCGGCGCGGACAACGGCTTGACCCTGGGTGCCACGCCGCTGCGCACCACCCGGCCGGTCCCGGCTTCGGGCGATGTGTTCCTGGCGCTGCAATCGGAAAAGCTGCTGCTGGACAGCGCCAGCGCCGGGCCTGAGTGGAACCGCTTGAGCGGGCGGGTCGCCGACATTGTCTTTCAGGGCGAAAGCCTGAAGGTTTTCGTCGACCTGGACGGCGGCCCGACGGTCAGCCTGCGCCAGCCCAGCCACCACGAAGGCAACCTGAGCCTGCCGCCGATCGGCTCGCCAATGCTGATGCGCCTGCACCCCGAAGACACCATCGTAGTGCCCCGCGCCGGGGTTTGAAGTGGATCAGTGCTGGCCTCTTCGCGGGCACAGGGCTCGCCCGCGAAGGGGCCAGCACTGACACCCCACCACCCAAACAACCCAAACAACCGAATCTACCGCCCCACCCGCAAAAAACAGGCAAACACCCCACCACAGCCCGCAACTTCGGTGCTTGTGATTTGCGCCACTCCTTATCCTGATCACATCACCCGCCACGCTCGGCGCTCACGGAGATCGAGATGAATTCTGCACTGACCGAAAATCAACGCCTGCTTGCCCTGCGCGAGCAACACGTTCCCCGTGGCATCGCCACCGCCCACCCGGTAGTCGCCGCGCGCGCCCAGGGCGCCGAGTTGTGGGACGTGGACAACAAGCGCTTTCTGGATTTCGTCGGCGGCATCGGCGTGCTCAACGTCGGCCACAATCACCCGGCCGTGGTCGAGGCGGTGCGGCAACAGGTGGGCAAGGTGTCCCATGTCAGCTTCCAGGTAGCAGCCTACGAGACCTACATCGACGTGGCGGCGCGGCTCAATGCCCTGATCGGCGGGGACGAGCACTACAAAACGGTGCTGTTCACTTCCGGTGCCGAAGCGGTGGAAAACGCCATCAAGATCGCCCGCAGCCATACCAACCGACCGGCGGTGATTTCGTTCCGCGGTGGCTTCCACGGCCGCACCCTGCTGGGTGTGACCCTGACCGGCATGAGCCAGCCCTACAAACAGAACTTCGGCCCGTTCCCGGCAGAGATCTATCACGCCAGCTACCCCAACGCCTACCGCGGCATCAGCAGCGAGGACGCCCTGGCGCAGTTGCACGAACTGTTCGCCAGCGACGTGGCACCGGACCGAGTGGCGGCGATCCTGATCGAGCCGGTGCAGGGCGACGGCGGTTTTCTGGCCGCGCCGGTCGAATTCCTCCAGGCGCTGCGCGCACTGTGCACGCAACACGGCATCGTCCTGATTGCCGATGAGATCCAGGCCGGTTTCGGTCGTACGGGGAAAATGTTCGGCTTCCAGCATGCCGGTATCCAGCCGGATCTGGTCACCGTGGCCAAGTCCCTGGCCGGTGGCATGCCGCTGTCGGGCGTGGTCGGCCGGGCCGAAATGATGGATGCACCGACCCCAGGCGGTTTGGGCGGGACCTATGGGGGTAACGCCGTGGCCTGCGCGGCGGCACTGGCGGTGCTGGACCTGTTCGAACGTGAGGACCTGCTGGCCCAGGGCGAGCAACGCGCGGTGCAATTGCGCGAGGGCCTGCTGGCATTGCAGACACGTTACCCGCGCATTGGTGAAGTGCGTGGCCTGGGCTTCATGCTGGCGATCGAGATGGTCAAGGACGATGCCGCGCACAGCCCGGATGTCGACCTCACCCAACGCGTCATCGACGAAGCGCGCCATGCGGGGCTGCTGGTGATCAAGTGTGGTTTGTACCGCAACGTGGTGCGTTTCCTGGCGCCGCTGGTGACCACCGAGGAGCAGGTGGCAGAGGCCTTGCAGATGCTCGACAAGGCATTGGCAAAAGCCGGGGCCTGATCGACGCGAGCCTTTTGGCCTCAGCCCGCGAAGGAGGCGCCGCGGTTTTTCTCATACGCCGCAGCAACCTCTTCGCGGCCATGGCCCGCTCCTACGCCGGAGAAGCTGTAGAAGTCTGCAGGGAAGCCACTCATACCGTCGCTCGGGAGCCAATCATGAAAGTCACACAGTACAAGGCGCTGGGGTTCTCCTATGCCACCCTGGTCGACCGTGAACGGGGCATTCTCGAAGGCCTGCGACCCCTGTCGGTGCAGAGCCGAACGCCCAGCAGCGACGAGCAACTGCTGCACGCCTATCGCGAGATCGCCCAGGAGCTTGGCCAGGCGGGCGGCAACGCCAGTGCCAGCGCTTTCCACGGCCAGCTGTACCAACGCATGGCGCACCGATTGCATGTGATTCCCGGCTGGGATGAAAGTGTTGCCTTCGGTAGCTCGTCAGCCCATTGGCCGATCTTCGAAGACGCCCCCGGCGCCCTGCAATACCTGAGCAAGTTCTACCGGTTGATACTGATCGCCCCACCCCAGGGCATCGATGTCGGCGCCCTGACCCAACGCTTGCCGGTGGCATTCGATGCGGTCATCGAGCCTTGCAACGACGCCTGGCACAGCAGCCTCGCCAGCGAGCTGCAGCGCCTGGACCTGGAGCGTTCGCAGTTGCTGCCGGTGCGCAGTACCGAAACGGATGACCCATGGAACCTGCGTGTGGATTTTCCGGTGTGTACCCTGCACCGCGATCATCGCCAGCCATGGAATCTTTCGCCCCAGGCTCTGGACGGCAAGCGCTGTGAGTACGCCAGTCTTGCGGACCTCGCCCATGCCCATCAAACGGCATTGCACGCCTGAGGCCCACGTTCATGTTCTGACTTGACGAGGTCCACCCCATGGATGCTGCAACGAAACTGGATCGCATCGACATCAATATCCTGGTGCAACTGCAGAAGGACGGGCGCATGACCAACGTCAGCCTCGCCGAAGCGGTGGGCCTGTCACCCAGCCCCTGCCTGCAACGGGTCAAGCGCCTGGAATCGGCGGGCTACATCAGTGGCTACGAAGCGCACGTCAACCTGGCCAAGTTCGCCAGCTCCGTGACTGTGTTCACCGAGGTGACCCTGTCGGACCACAAGCGCGCCGATTTCGTGAAGTTCGAATCCAGCATCCGCAACATCGACGAGGTGCTCGAATGCCATTTGATCAGCGGTGGGTATGACTACCTGGTGCGGTTCCTGTGCAGCAGCATCCAGCACTACCAGGAATTGATGGAGTCGATCCTCGACAAGAACATCGGCATCGACAAGTATTTCAGCTACATCGTCATCAAGAGCCCGGTGCTCAAGAGCGCCGTGCCGTTGCGTAGTCTGGTGCGGGCGGTTTGACAACCGCACCGCATCCACCCAGCACACCCATCCCCTGTAACAGCGGCGCAAGCCGCGTCCGCTGGTCACACGGTCTCAACTCAATATGCAAAACACCTTGCGCACCGTCTGCGTGCTGGCCCAGGCATTGGTCGCGCCTGCCGGTACTACCACGACCTCCCCTGCGCTCACTGTGCACGCCTCGCCCTGCTCGGGCGTGAGGGTCACGGCGCCTTCCAGGATGAACATCAGCTCGCTGTAGCCTGGCTGCACCTGCTTGCGCGCATAGGCCTCGCACTGCCACAGACCAATGCGCAGATTGGCCGCGCTGAACAGCGTTTCGCTCCAGGCCTTGGGGGTCGGCGTGAGCAGCACGGTGGGTGCCGGTGGATCGCTGGGCGGCAATGATTGGGTGAAGTCGATCTTCAGCGGCGCGTTCGGCATGTCGTTGCTCGGCGGCAAACCGGGAAAGGCCATGAACAGGCGGCGCACCTGCCCCCGATGCTGCCAGCGCACCGCCACGCCACGGGGCACCACGAAACAATCGCCGGCCTTCAACCGCAGATCGAAACCCTCGCCTTGCAGGGTCAGCTCGCCCGCCTCCACGACCCCCAACTCGACCCAGGGAAAGTCTTCGATCAAAAGGTTGGCGCCGACACTGGTCGAAGCACCCACGGCATAACCCGTGCGCGGATCATGAAAATGCACGGTGCGCCCGGCCGCCAGTGGGTCGTCCTGCAAGGCAAAGGCTGCCAGGGGCAATTGGCGGTCCGCAGGAGGTTGTGAGTAATGCAGGATCGGGGGCATAAGGCTCGTCTTGGCAATGAGGTTCGCGGCTCAGCGGCCGATGGCATCCAGCAGTTGTTGCCAACCGGCGGCCAGGCGTACACCGGGCGCGCGGAAGGCATGCAGGGGAATGGGTTTGAAGGTATCGCCCGCCAGCAGCCCCAGTTGCACCGGCTCGCCGGTAGTCATGGCCGCCAGTTGCTTGCCCATGTAGGTGGACATCGCCACACCGCCGCCGTTGTAGCCGATGGCATAGAAGCTGCGCGGGTCCAGCTGACCGGCGTGGGGCAGGTAATCGAGGGTCATGGCCACCAGGCCCGACCAGCGAAACGTCACGGGCTGGTCACGCAGAATCGGGAACACCACGCCCATGCTGCGTTGCAGGGTGGCGAAGGCACTGTCCGAATCGTTTTTGCCGAACGCACCGCGGCCACCGAAGATCAGCCGGTCGCCGACCACCCGGAACCAGCGCAGCATGCGCTTGGTGTCGCCACAGACCTGACCGCCGGGCATGAGTCTGGCCAGTACATCGGCGGGCAGTGGTGCGGTGGCGATGATGGCGCTACGAAACGGGATCAGTCGTCGATGCAGGGTGTCGGTCGCGGCGCTCTGGTCGGAATAGCCATTGGTGGCATACACCACCTGTTTGGCACTGACCCGACCCTGAGGCGTTTGCACGATTACCCGGTCGGCCTCTTGGCGAACCTGCAACGCCGGGCTGTTGATGAACATCTTCACGCCCCGTTCGTGCAGGCTGTTGGCCATGCCACGGGCGTAGTTGAGCGGGTGGATGCCGCCCGCCTTCGGCGTCAGCAGCCCACCGTGGAAAATGCTCGATCCGGTCATTTCCCGCACCTGGGCGGCATCGATCATCCGTGACGACTCGCCGCCGGTTTCGCGCTTGATCCACTCGGCGGTGTTGCGCAGGCCGGTCAGGGCGAGCTCGTTGTGGGCCGCGGCGATGTGCCCACCCATGTGCAGTTGGGCGTCTTCGATGCCCAGGCTTTCGACCATTTCCACCAGGCTGTCCACAGCGGCATAGCCGGTGCGGTACATGTGCAACGCCGTGTCACGGTCGAAGCGTTGCATCAGGGTCGCAAAGCCGACCCGAAACTTGGGCGACACCACGCCGCCGTTCCGGCCACTGGCCCCCCAGGCCAGGGTATTGGCTTCCAGAATCAACGGCTCGCGACCGCTCAGGGCAATGTGATGCGCCGCCGAGAGCCCGGTGTAGCCGGCACCGACGATCACCACGTCGCACTGCCGGTCGCCCTGCAGCGCTTGCAGTGCCGGCCCCGGTCGGGCGGTGGCCGCCCACAAACTCTTCACAGTCATAGCCGGTTTCCACGAGAGGCGGCGCTCCAGATGAGCGCCGCGGTTGTCAGCCCAGTTCCTGCTCGACCGCGTCGGCCAGTTGCGCCAGCGAGGTGAAGTGGTAATGCGGCTTGGTGTGCTCGGATTCCAGGGTGCCGCCGCTGCCTTTCTGCGCGTGGCGACGCTCGATCCAGCAGGTCTGGTAGCCCAGACGCATGGCCACGCCGATGTCGTGGTACTGGCTCTGGGCGACGTGGAGGATCTCTTCGAAGACGATGCCCTGCGTGGCCAGTACGCCACGGGTGTAGGCGAAGAACTGCGGATCGGGCTTCTCGAAGCGCACGTCGTCGACCGTCACCCGCACATCGAAGGGCTCGTCGAGGGTCTTGGCCATGTGGTTCAGGGCCCAGATCTGCGAATTGGTGGTGGCCACCAGCTTGAAGTGCTTGTGCAGACGCTTGAGCGCTTCGACCGAGTCCGGGAAGGCCGGGAAGTTTTCCACGGCCAGGGCCAGGCCGCGGGCATATTCGTCGTTGTCCGGCAGGCCGAGCTTGCCGGCGATCAGGTGGTAGCAGCGCTCCAGGTCGTCCGGCCACCAGCCCGAGTCGGGCATGGCACGGGCTTCGCGGTAGGCCTTGAGAATGTCGTCGTCGCTGCACGCCTTGCCCGCTTCACCGGCCACTTCGCGCACATGGTTGAGAATGCCGGCTTCGAAATCGATCAGGGTGCCGACAACATCGAACGTCAGGGCTTTGAACTGCTTGAATGACATAGGGCGCTCCGCAGGATGAACCAAGGGAAGGTGCTGGGTGTGGTTCAATTATCAGCCGGGTGAATCGCCATATGTTCTGTTTTGTCCTTACCTGAGGGCATAACCTACCGTTTTTCCCGCGATCGCGGCATACCTGGGTTCAAGACGCCTCGGCGATCTTTCCGGCCAGGTCCATCTGAGGGTAAAGCAGGTCGATTCGCGCGATGTCCGCCTGCATCTCTTCGATGATCCACTGGCGCACGCTGTCGACGATCGGCCGGCTCGGACGGTTGGCCGGGGTGACCAGGCAGCAGCGCCGGGCACTGACGGTCACCGCATCGCCCACCGGCAGCAATTGCCCGTTGGCCAGGCAGTGCGACACCACGTTGAGCCAACCCAGTGCCATACCCTGACCGAGCAAAGCCGCCTGCACGACCACGGCATAATCGGAAAACACCAGGGCACTGTCGATACGCCCGCCGTGGTCGAAAGGCGCGGCCCACGCCCGGTCCTGGTTGTCCATGTGGATCAGCGCCGGGGCTGCGTTCTTGCCCTTGCCGCCCGGCACTGCGGAGCGGTACTGGGGGCTGCACACCGGCAGGGTGATTTCCGGCAGAACCAGGCTGTCTGCGGCTTTGACGCTACCAACGTCGAGGTAGCGCATGCCCAGGTCGACATCCATCAACGGCCCACCAATACGCCCGGACATCAGCTGGTAGCGCATGTCCACCGAAGGAAAACGCTCGCTGAAACGGCTCATGCGCGGCATCAGCCAGTGAGTGGTGAACGCGGTGGAAACGGACAGGGTAATGGTTTCCATACCCGTGGCGCGGGCGGAGATTTCGCTGATGGCCGATTCGATGGTGTCGAAGCCTTCCTGGACCCGGCGATAGAGAATGGTCCCGCTTTCAGTGAGCCGCGCGCCGCCACGAACGCGCTCGAACAGCTGCACTCCGAGATGATCTTCCAGCCGCGAAAGCATGCGGCTGACCGCAGGCTGACTGACGCAGAGCTCGTCGGCCGCCCGGGTAAAACTGCCGCAACGCGCCGCCGCCTCGAAAACGAACAAGGAGCCGGAACTGGGCAGTTTTCTACGAAGATTGGACATGACCTGAGTTTATGCCTGGGAAAACTATTAGTAAATTGCCGTGACACTGAAACCCTTCCTATCCTGACCACCAGCCCGACGCGTCGGCAACACACGCGGTATGCCTGACACACCGCACAAACCCAACCACGTGCGCGGTCCCTGTAGCAGCGGCGCAAGCCGCGTCGGCGACACACACGGTATGCCTGATACACCGCACAACCCCGGACGCGGCTCGCGCCGCTGCTACAGGGGTGGCGCAAGCCGCGTCGGCGGCACACGCGGTGCGCCTGACACACCGCACAAACCCGGACGCGTGCGCGGTCCCTGTAGCAGCGGCGCAAGCCGCGTCGGCGGCACACGCGGTGCGCCTGACACACCGCACAACCCCGGACGCGGCTCGCGCCGCTGCTACGGGTACGCAGGGCATCAGCTTTTTTTATCACGGGTGGAGAGCGACTTTTGAACAACGCGTTGAAGTTCTATATAGACGGTCGCTGGGTCGAGCCCTCGGGCGCGCGGCGCCTGGCGGTGATCAACCCGGCCACCGAGCAGGCCTTTGCCGAAATCGCCTTGGGTGAGCAGGCAGACGTGGATGCAGCCGTTGCGGCGGCGCGGCGGGCCTTTGCCGAGTTTGCCTTTACCACTCCAGCCGAGCGCAAGGCGCTGCTCGAACGAATTCTCGAGTCGTTCATGGCCCGCTACGACGACATCGCCGCCGCCATCATGCAGGAGGTCGGCGCGCCGCAGGCCCTGGCCCATGACTGGCAGGCCGGCATCGGCAAGCGGCACCTGGAGCAGATGCTGCGCACCCTGGACAGCTTCGAGTTTCGCAAGAGCCGCGGTACCACGCTGATCAACCAGGAACCCGTGGGCGTGGTGGCCTTGATCACCCCCTGGAACTGGCCGATCAACCAGATCGCCTGCAAAGTGGCACCCGCCCTGGCCGCCGGCTGTACCCTGGTCCTCAAACCCAGCGAAATCGCGCCGATCAACGCACTCATTTTCGCTGAAGTGATGCACGACGCCGGCGTGCCCGCGGGTGTGTTCAACCTGATCAATGGCGACGGCCCCACCGTGGGTGCCGCCATGGCGTGTCATCCGGACGTGGACATGGTCTCGTTCACCGGCTCGACCCGGGCCGGCGTGGAAGTGGCGCGCCTGGCCGCGCCGACGGTCAAGCGCGTGCATCAGGAACTGGGCGGCAAGTCAGCGAACATTCTGCTCGACGATGTGGACCTGCAGGCGGCCGTGACGGCGGGGGTCAACGGCTGTTTTGGCAACAGCGGCCAGTCCTGCAACGCACCGACACGCATGCTGGTGCCCGCCGCGCTGCACGATCAGGCCGTGGCCATCGCTCGCCAGGCGGCATCGACCCATCGAGTCGGCGCGCCCGACGATCCTTCGACAACCCTGGGCCCGGTCATCAGTGAGCGGCAATACCGGGCGATCCAGCGGATGATCGCCATCGGCATCGACGAAGGCGCGCAGTTGGTCTGTGGCGGCCTGGGCCGGCCAGCCGGTCTGGGCACTGGCTACTACGTACAGCCGACGATCTTCGCCGGGGTGGATGCGCAGATGACCATTGCCCGCGAAGAGATCTTCGGCCCGGTGCTGGTCATACAGCCGTATGCCGATGAACAGGACGCGGTGCGCATGGCCAACGACAGCGTGTTCGGGCTGGCGGCGTACGTACAGTCAGCGAGCCTGGAGCGCGCTCGCCAGGTGGCCTTGCAGATGCGCGCCGGGAGTGTCTACATCAACTACCCAAGCTGGGATCCCGCAGCACCGTTCGGAGGTTACAAGCAGTCCGGCAATGGCCGCGAATATGCCGAGTGGGGGCTGGAAGCGTTTCTAGAGGTGAAGGGAATCGTCGGCTGGGGGATCTGAAACACCGCGAAGTGCTTTTCGCGGCCACGGACCGCTCCTACGGTTCATTGCAAGCCAACTGTAGGAGCGGTCATCGGCCGCGAACCAGGCACCGCAAGCCATCTGAAGAAATGCGGTGTCACCCCGCCTTGATCAGATCCGCGATGCGCTCGGCGATCATGATGGTCGGCACGTTGGTGTTGGCGCACGGAATCGCCGGCATCAGCGACGCATCGCACATCCGCAATCCCGTCACACCGATCACCCGCCCATCGTTCAAGGTCACGGCTTGGGGATCGTCCGCCCGGCCCATGCGGCAGGTGCCCGACGGGTGCCAGGTGCCACCCACGTTGGCTCGCACGAATTCGCTCAATGCTCGATCGTCGGCCAACAGCCTGTCCAGGGTTACCCCTTGGGTCACCAGGCCACGCACCACCCATCCGCGCAAGGGGCCGGCAATGTCCAGCAGCAGGCTCAACACCCCGCGCTGCAAGGCATTGAAGCGCCCCGGCATGGCCACCTTGGCCACCCTGGGTGAGTAGCTCGATGGAAACACCACGGAGCGCAACGGGTCCAGGCCCGGTGCCGACAACGTCTCGGCGCCCATGCGCAGGGCCTGCTTCAAACGCTGTAGGTCGCGTGCTTCGGACAGCATCGAAAAACGGACATCCGGTTCCTGCAACGGATCCAGCGACGTGACCTGTACCCGTCCGCGCGAGTAGGATTTATTCACCCAGAAGAACATCGTGCCCAAACGGTAACCCACCGAATGCCAGCCGGAACGCGAGAGGATCGCCCCGTGCATGTCACCCGGCACGGTGCCCGGCAGCCCGGATGAAAAACGCACGATCGCCTGTTCGTGATGCTCGTCGACGTGCGGCGTGCGTCCTTGTGTCGTCAGCAGCGCCGACACGGCGATCGACGGATGCTCCATGAGGTTGCGGCCCACGCCTGGCCGGTCGGCCACCAGCGGCACGCCCAGGTCCAGCAATTGGTCCAGCGGTCCGACCCCGCTGCGGATCAACAGCGCCGGACTGTGGATGGCCCCGGCACAGACGATCACCTCTGCCGCGTGCAGCTCCTCGACCGCGCCAGCCCGATCCAGCACGCGGGCGCCGACGGCCTGCGTGCCCTTGAACAACACACGGTCCACCACACACTCGGTACGCAGCGTCAGGTTGGGCCGCGCACGAACCTCGTTGGTGAGGTAGCACACCGACACCGGAATCCGCTCGCCCTGCTCGCTCACCCCGATCGCGCCCACGTAGACGCCATCCTGCCACTCTCCGTTCTGGTCCGCCCGAGTGGGCAAGCCACGGGACGCCAACACCCCCATGACCCCCTTGACGAAGGGCGACAGGAACGCCGGCGCCGTACGCCGGATGCGCACCGGCCCGGCATCACCGTGCAAGGGTCCGCTGAAATCACAGTCGGTTTCCAGCTTGCGAAAGTACGGCAGGCAGCTGTCCCAGCTCCAGCCCTCGGCGCCCAGCCGTCCCCACTCATCGTAGTCGTCCGGCGCACCGCGGTTGGTCATCAGCGCGTTGATCGCCGAGCCACCCCCGAGCAGGCGCGCCTGCTCGTAGCGACGGCTGCCCTGGGCGGCCATGCGTGCGGTCAGGCGCTGCCAGATGTTGCGTACATCCAGATAGGCACGACCGGGGTACCGGCTGGCAATGGCCGCAGGCATCTTGCCCGGCGCAATGTCACGCCCCGCTTCCACCAGGCACACGCGCTTGTTGGGGTCTTCGGACAGCCGCGCGGCCAGCACGCAGCCCGCACTGCCGCCGCCGAGAATCAGATAGTCGATCACGCTTGCGGCCGCCTTACTGGACGAATTTCAACCAACGGTCCTTGGCGGCAATGCCTTCGGCCGACGACCACCACTCTTCGGACATCAGCGCCTGCTTGGCGGCGTTTTCCGGCGAGCTCGGCAGCTCCTTGCCCCGTTCGGCGCTGAGCTTGCCGGTGGCGAAGGCGGCCGGGTTGCCTGGCCCGTAGTCGATGTACTTGGGCAGGTCGGCCTGCAGCTCGGGCGACACGGCGGTATCGACGAACTTGACCGCCTGCGCCAGGTTCGGCGCGTTCTTGAGAATGCACAGCTGGGTGTTCTGCAAAATGCCGTCGTTGTAGGTGAAGTCGACATCGGCGTTGTCTTTCTTCACCGCACCCACGCGGCCGTTCCAGATCATCAGCATGTCCACTTCACCGTCATTGAGCAGTTGCGCCGACTGCCCGCCCGAACTCCACCAGACGGCGATGTCCGGCTTGATCTGGGCCAGGCGCTTGTAGGCGCGGTCGACGTCCAGCGGGTAGAGCTTGTCGCGCGGCACACCGTCGGAGATCAGCGCCGCTTCCAGGGTGCCCATGGGGTCGTTGCGCAAGGCGCGGGTGCCGGGGAAGTCCTTGACGTTCCAGAAGTCGGCCCAGCTCTGCGGCACCTTCTTCAGGGTCTTGGTGTTGTAGCCCAGGACCGAGGAGTAGAACTCATAGGCCACCGAATACGGCGTGCGATAGGCTTCGGGCATGCCCTTGACGTTGGGCATCCTGGCCAGGTCCAGCGGTTCGATCAGGCCTTCGCGGCCGCCGCGGAGGCAGTTCGAAGGTGGAGTGTCGATCACGTCCCACACCGGCTTGCCGGTCTCGCCCTGGGCCTTGACCATGGGCCAGGCGTCCGGAACGCTGTCCTGCTTGATGGTGATACCCAGCAGTTTGGCGGCCGGGTCGAGGATGGCCTTGGTTTGCGCTTCCTGGTAGACGCCACCTTGGGAGACGAAGGTAATCTGCTCGGCCTGAGCGGTCGTTGCGCACGCCATGGCCACGTACAACAGGGATAGAACAGCACCGAAAGACAAGGTTTTCATGGCAAATCATCCTGTAGTTAGATTAATTCGGCAGCGACAAAAACCTCGACGGGTAACCCATGTTTGCACCGGTTCTGTATTTTTGTTCGACCGAGCGGGATCGCTGGAAGGTACAAGACGAAAACCCAGGACGACAATGCACCATTAGTCAGTATCACCATGATTTCAGGTTATGAACCCCAACCCCGGCACACCCCTGTAGCAGCGGCGCAAGCCGCGTCACCAACGCCGCGGTACACCTGACCCACCGCATGGACCCCAAACGCAAAACAAGCCCCTGTAGCAGCGGCGCGAGCCGCGTCACCAACACCGCGGTACACCTGACCCACCGCATACACCCCAAACGCAAAACGAGCCCCTGTAGCAGCGGCGCGAGCCGCGTCACCAACGCCGCGGTACACCTGACCCACCGCATACACCCCAAACGCAAAACGAGCCCCTGTGGCATGGGCGCAAGCCGCGTCACCAACGCCGCAGTACACCTGACCCACCGCATGCAGGCCGGACGCGGCTCGCGCCGCTGCTACGGGACGCAGGTGCCGGTCAGCCGTGCTCCACCATGGCGAACGGCAATCGTTGGCCAAGCGCCTCGCGCAGGTAATGCACGAAGGCGACGATGCGCTGGGGCGTGTGACGTCGTTGCTGGTACACCGCGTACACGTCGGCCTGCGGCGCCTGATGGTCGGTCAGCAACGCCTGCAACCGGCCACTCTCCAGATGCGCCTGCACATCCCAGCGCGAGCGCAGGATCACACCGTGACCGTCCAGCGCCCAGCCCAGCGCCACCTCGCCGTCATTGCTCGACAGCGTCCCAGTGACCTTGTGCGCATAGTCGCGGCCGTCCTTGT
>Ga0308171_1002997_pt1 | contig 16253 bp, 12 predicted proteins | sample PhyGR1_FD_202135 | JGI IMG/M metagenome (GOLD analysis project Ga0308171, IMG submission 202135) | Phyllosphere microbial communities from UC Gill Tract Community Farm, Albany, California, United States - DLSLSG.R1 | ecosystem: Host-associated > Plants > Phyllosphere > Unclassified | place: USA... | reverse complement strand
GTGCTTGGGAAAACGGCTGAGGAAGGTTACAACTGGATCATGAACTCTGACAACCTGAAAGCCACGGAGAAAGTGACCAAAGTATTGGTTCAGGCCAAATCCCAGATCCCAGACAATCCGCAAGTGAAGATGATGATCGTGCAAATGCTGAAAGATGGACTTACCAAGAAAATGGAAGTCCTGAAAGCAAACCCCAACAGCCCTACCATCCACCAGCAGGTAGATGCGATCAACAAAGCTTTGGAAGCTTACAAATAGAAGTTTGAGATTAGAATTGAGAGGTTAGATGATACCATCACCTCTACTAAATCATCTATGACCTATCAAAACAAGAGAGCCACCTCGATCGAGGTGGCTCTCTTGTTTTGTTGTCTTAAAAATAAAAAAACTCGCAGACCAGGTGCAACAAAAACACAAATAGGCACAATTACTCAACTAACTAAAAAATTGGCCTGCGAGAAGCTCTTCAAACAAAAACCCCACAGATCTTACAGACACAAGTACAAATGATAAGGGACTACTCCGATTCAAAACTGCTCGACCTGTGGGAAAACTAAAATTACGGAGAAAGAACTTATGACTTTTTCTGAAAACTCGCCAGTTTCAGGGCATTCCTGATCAGCTTACCTGGGCGAAACACTGCTTTCACACTCTTGATGCTGTTGGCAGAAACATCCTTTTCGTTTTCTGACCCTACACTGGAGCCGCCGGCCTGCAATGTGAAGTATTCTCCTACATACACGATCTTGCCATCTGCAATATCTATTGCGATCTTGCCAAATGTACTTTCCAGAACGGCCAGGATATCCGCATGGGAAACAGTGGACATCTCTGCGGCATATCTTGCCAGATCTGCCAGGGTGGTTTTGCCGTCGCCTACGATATTGGCGTAATACTTTGATGGGGCATCCAGGTCTCTTGGGTTTTTACGTGGTACCACGTTGAATTTGATTGACATAGTTTTTGTGTTTTATTTGTTAATAATTAAATGTTTACGAACGAGATAAAATTAAAAATTTTAATTAAACAAAAAAGCAAATTGATAGGATTTTTTGAACTTGTAGATAAAAATCTACAAACATTACTAAAACATCAAGTTGTTTTGATTAAAACGACTTGACCTTTTCATAAAAACAACTTGACCTTTTTAGTAAAACATCAAGTTGTTTTGGACAAGCCTTGCAGATGTCCTATCCATCGGACTTGCGAAAAGGGAATCTTTGAACTATAATTTGCTCATATTTTTGACTTTTCCGCTTCCAAAGTGTCCATAAAAAAACCCTTAGCCGAATTGACTAAGGGATGATAATTTTCTTATAACTCCTTCAAAGGGTCCCAAAAGAGGATCTTGAAGTCTTTGATCTTCCAGTTTTCCTGTACGACCACATTTTCTTTTTCTAAGCGTTCTCTAAAAGATGGAACTGATAGTTTTCCTGTGCTACTGATGACCCTGTGAGCCGGGACATCTGCCGGACATCCGCCCATGGCGTTGCCTACGTGGCGGGAATGGTTGGGATAACCCACCGCTTTTGCCACCGCGCCGTAGGTGGAAACCCGTCCTTTTGGGATGAGCCTCGTGATCTCATACACCTGTTGTTTGAATAGGTCGTTCATTTTATTATTTAAATTAATTTATATCAACAAAATGATTTAAAAAAATACCTTTTTGTTTTTTCATTTAAATCTCGACAACTACTTTTAGATTCCTACGTAATGACAAACTGTATGTTGTATCCAGTTCTTTAAATATTAAAACTCAAGCAACTTAAGCTTCAACTGGACGCCGAAGTTATCTTTGAAGTTCGTGGTGTTGTAATGACCAACTCTGTAGAAAAACGCCAGATTGAATCTTGAACTTAAGAAGTTGTTGTACTCAAATCCGATCTCCTGATAAAGATGGTCCAGCGGAGAGAAGTTCTCTACCATATGATACTCTGGGTTCTTCATATCGCCCACGACACCTCTGTAGATAATATCGAAGCTGGAAGTATTCTTCCCAAAACTTTTGAAATACCAAGGAATCCTGTGGGAGACGTAGTAACCGGCAAACTTGTCATTGAAGTATTTCCCAGACGTCATGGTCGCAAATCCCAAATAACTGGTCAAAGAGAAGTTGGATAAGATGCCTGTGCCGCTGTTGGCATCCAGACCACCCATCTCGAAGGTGTGCCAGATCGGTGCTTTACCAACGTAATAACCTCCGTAGACACGGGCCAAAGTTGTTCCCCAAGAGCTACGGAACTGGTGCGTCAGCAAGGCATCGAACCTGCTGTAGTTGAACTCACCGCCCAGGCTTTTGTAGCCTTGCTCATAATTAAGGAAAGCTTCTGGGAAGTTCTGCTCGTAGGTATATTTGCCGTTTGGCGTCATAATGTTTCGGCTAAATGGAGAGAATTTGATGGTAGCTAGTGAACTGAAATTCTCAAACTTTCTGGACATCCCCATAAACTCATAAGGATAACCCGATTCCTCATTCTGCTTTTTACCAGAAATATCCAAGGTCAAAGAATTGGTAAGGTCTACCTGATATCCAACTCTGAAACCGTCGTACTTGTAATATTTGTCGTTTCGGATGGTCATTCCACTGTTGTTGATGGCCATCTTCGCACTCCAAAGATTCTGGCTGAATCGTCCGGAAGCCGCTACATCATTAAAATATTCGATGCGGAAGAATGAGTTTCTGTTCAAAGTTGTTTTGAAATCTACACCAGCGCCGTATTTGAAACCACGGTCTTTGAAACCATAAGCCAAATAAACGTCGGGTGAAATATACTTGTTGAACTTCTCATTCAGTTTGAAACCTGCGCCCAATCTAAGACCTTCGTATCGGTTGTATCTTGTTTGTAGAGGATTGATGTCTACCATTCCTACTGTGAATTTGGCTCTAAGCAATGCGGTAAGCACCTGAACTTTTCTGTCCAACGTGTATTTTTTACCCAGACTGTCGATCTTTACATAAGTCAGTTTTTCTCTTGCGGAAAGGCTGTCTGTTCTGTATTGGTTTAATAAAGTTCCATCGGCGTTCTCAACACTCATCGTATAACCACTGAATTGGGAAGCCTTAAGTTCTACAGGTGTTTTGAAATCGAAATAATCGGCTTTCAGGTATGCATAGTTCCCGAACTTTTTCACACCTTCGAGTCTTGCTTTTTTCTCTTCGGCCGTTTCATTATCCTTCTTTTGTACGGTATTGAATTCTGAAACACCCATTTTGATTTTCAGGTTCTCTGTCTTGAGGAACCATTTATCATTAATAGGAACCCAAACGGAAGTGATGTTTCCATCCGACTTCACTTTGCTGTTGCTGTCAATCTTCTTGATAGCGTAGGAATCTTTGTCGATGTAGAGATAGCCGTTGTATTTTCTTCTGTTAATGGGAACTTTGTAATCCACTTGGCGGAATCTGATGACGTAATTCATTCGCCCTTCGATTTCTATGGAATCTGTCAGGAAATATCTGTAAAGACTTCTGTTCTCGGGTAGAATCTCTCTTGGGATTTTGTCTCTGTTGGACCTTAGAGCAAGCATTTCGTAAACTGGATTCTTCAAACCAGAGATTCTGTTATCCAAGACGTTCACTTTCTCGCCGTATTGTTTGGAATAAAGGAATTCCATCGCGCGTTCCCACAAAAATAACTTGCTGTCTTTGGCAACGGACATCATCTGCTCACCTTCGATAGAATCCTTCTTGTCTTTTTCCTTTTTAGGAAGTAATCTGTTGGTCGCTCGGGAAAGCGAATCTTTCCTTGCCTCCACAAATCTTGAGTAATCCTTGATACTGTCTTCATCCAAATCGAATGACATTTTCTCGTAAGATTTATAGGAATAAGAATCTAAGGCATTCGGGGAATTATCCTTAAATCTTTTGAAAGTCTGGTCGATGATCGCCAAAGCGCGCGGGTCACTTTCGTTGGAAAGCGTCACGCCCTGTATTTGATTGGACTTGATGTTATCTCGGTCCAGCGCCAGTTCCATGATCTTGTCAACTACAACTTCATCACCGATAAAGTTGTCGATCTCTACATCCACCTTTGGACATTGGGTAGTGAAAGTGACAATTCCTTTATCATTGGTCCTGCCTAGAACTCGGCCATTACAAGAAACAGCCGCACCTTTGATTGGCTTTTGATTATCGGATCTGGTAACGGTAAGTGTACTTTGCGAGTAAAGCATCGAGAAGGAAATAGAGAATAAAAGCAGGTAAAGCGATCTCATCATAGTATCAGTTATTTTTTTTAATTAGGTATTAACCTTAAGCTGTAGGCAATTTATCAGCCAAACATTTAAATTTATGAAAATAAAAAACATCCCACAGATAATATGAGATGTTTCGAATAGTTTATTTACAGTTTCTTAGTTCAGTTCGAAGTAATTGAGGTTGGCATTTCCAGCTTCGAAGTACAACCTTAACTTGTTTTCGCCTTTTACTAGAGCTACATTATTTACAGAAACCGTTTTCCAGATCCCTTTGCCTGTTGGCGGTAATTTGATGGTTGCCAAATCGTCGCCATCTTCGGTTTTGATGACCAGTTCAGAAGCTTGACTTGATTCATTATTATACCGAATACTTGCTTTGTACTTTCTTGCCTGAGCACTTTTCACAGTGTATTGTAACCACTCTCCTTTTTCGGTTTTCCCAACGAAATATTTGTTGGTGACCTTGTCCTTGCAAAGGTAAATATCAACGCCATCATTTCTCATTTTGTTTCCTGAGTTCCATTCTGTACGATTGCCAGTTGAGACCCAAACGTTCTGGAAGTCATTATCCGAATAAGCACTTCCGAATCTTCCCAGATCATAGTCTGTCGCAAAAATTCTTCCGGGAGCGACGTGCTTTTTGTAAGGCTTCGTAGATTCATCATTCACTTGTCGGAACATTGCATCGATGACATCTTTTTTAACTTCTACGTTTTCCATTTTGTAGTTGTCAGCGATTTTCATTAAGGTTTTTCTTGCAAATTCCTTAGTTGGTTTTTGTCCGCCGTTTTTCCAGTAGTTCAGTAATTTTTGATAATCTGCAGTGATTTTAACATTGGTTACTCCAGCAATATTATCAATCTTTTTCATCGGCCAATAAGCATAACCGATGTTATTCTTTATTAATAATTGATTGAGTTCCGTAAACCAAACGTTGGAATTCTCGCCAGTCTCGCCCAACCAAACCGGAACATCCAGCTTTTGACGCATATCTATAATATTCTGAATAGATTCTGGGGCGTTGGTCGTCCAGTATTTATGAAAACTCAAGACCAAATTGTCATCCCAAAGTTTCGGTAAACCATTGTAATTATTTCCCCAACCATTTCCTTCAAGGATGATAATGTGGTTTTTGTCCACTTCTCTAATGGCATCCGAAATATCCTTCTGAAGTTTCCAAAGTGGCGCATTGGACATCTCGTCGGTTCCGTTTGGATTCTTGCCTGTAAAAGGATAATTCGGTTCGTTGATAAGGTCATAGCCGGCAATCCACTCTTTGTCTTTGTAACGTTCTGCCAGTTTTTTCCAAAGCGCGATGGTCTTTTTCTGATTCTCCTCGCTTTCCCAAAGATTCGGTTTTGATTTGTCGTTATCAGAGATATTCGCGTCGTTTCCTTGTCCGCCAGGCGCAGCGTGAAGGTCTAAAATCAAATAGATTTTGTTATCCTCGCACCATTTCAACAAGTTATCTGTCATCACAAATCCTTCTTCCAGCCAGGTATTTTCACCTTTCACTTTTTCCTTCTCGATTGGCAAAGTATAAAGGTCATAATGCATCGGAAGCCTAATGGAATTGAATCCCCATTTTGCCAAGGAATCGATGTCTTTTTTGGTAATTCCGTTTTTGAGATAGGCTTTGTAGAATTCATTTTTGCCATCTTCTCCTGCAACTTCAGCTATCTTTTCTTTGATTTTGAATTGAGGTCCGGCAAAGTCATCGGTCTTCAGCATATAACCTTCCTGAAGCATCCATCCGCCCAATCCGAGGCCTTTCAAATAAACATTCTCACCTTTCGAATCCACAATTTTCTGACCTTGAGTCTTCAAAAACCCTTGAGCTGTCCCGAATTGAGACAATAAAAGTGCAGAAATAAAAACGAGTCTCTTCATAATTTTGATTTTGATAAAGATAATATTATTTTTCTATCGGAAAAGGAATTTTGAAAACTTTAAATTTTAACTGAATTTCATATTCTGGATACGTACTGCATTGAGGATTGCAAGTAACGCAACACCAACATCTGCGAAAACCGCTTCCCACATATTGGCCAATCCACCAGCTCCTAAAATCAATACAATTATTTTAACTCCGAAAGCCAAACCTATGTTTTGATAAACGATTTTCTTGGTTGCTTTTCCAATTTTAATTGCAGTAAAAATCTTCGACGGTTGGTCGGTTTGGATAATGACGTCTGCGGTTTCAATCGCAGCATCAGAACCTAGACCGCCCATTGCAATACCGACATCACTTAAGGCCAAAACTGGTGCATCATTGATTCCATCACCAACGAAAGCGACTATTTCTTTTGGATTTTTTTTGAGGTTTTCCAGTTTCTCAACTTTTCCTTCCGGAAGTAAACTCCCGAACGCAGAATCGATTCCTAATTTCTTTGCGATATTTTGAGTCAGTGCGTCTTTGTCTCCGCTCAGCATCATTGTTTTCACGCCAGCATTTTTAAGTTGTTGGATTGCTAAATCTGCGTCTTCTTTCACTTCATCCGAAATCACAACGTAACCTTTATATTGCTTATCGATTGCTAAAACAACTGTTGTTTCTACAATTTCGTCTAATTCTGAAGGATAATCGATTTTGAAGCTTTTCAGCAACTGTGTATTTCCTGCAAGAACTTGTTTTTGATTAATGACAGCCTTGATGCCTTTTCCTGAAATCTCTTCTACAGATTCCGGCGTTTGATTTGAAGGATGAAATTGTGAAATCGCTTTTGCAATTGGATGTGTGGAATGACTTTCGACTGAAGATAAAATTGACAGAAATTCGGTTTCAGAAATATCATTAGTTACGACTTTTTGAACTTTGAAAACACCTTTGGTCAACGTTCCGGTTTTGTCCATCACAACCGTTGTCACGTTGGCAATTAAATCAAGAAAATTAGAACCTTTGAACAAAATGCCGTTTCGTGAAGCAGCTCCTATTCCACCAAAATAGCCTAACGGAATTGAGATTACCAAAGCACACGGACAAGAAATAACCAAGAAAACCAAACCTCTGTAAAGCCAATTTCTAAAAATATATTCATCGACAAAAAAGTAAGGAATGAATGTAATTAACAAAGCCAAAACGAAAACAATCGGCGTGTAAACTTTCGCAAATTTTCTGATGAACAATTCGGTTTTCGCTTTTCTGGAACTCGCTTCCTGAACCATTTCTAAGATTCTGACGATAGAACTATTTTCGAATAATTTTGTCGTTTCAACTTCTATAACTTGGTCGAGATTCAACATTCCGGCAAGAACACTATCTGATTTTTTGATAGATGAAGGTTTGCTTTCGCCCGTCAAAGCTGATGTATCGAGGCTTCCTTTTTCTGAGATTAAGATTCCGTCCAAAGGCACTTTTTCGCCCACTTTGATTTGAATTTTTTCACCAACTTTCACTTCGTTAGGCGCAATCGTTTCCCATTTATTGTTTCGGAAAACGGTGGCTTCTTTCGAACGAACATCCAATAAGGCTTTGATATTATTTTTGGCTTTGTTGACCGCAGATTCCTGGAACATTTCGCCAATCGTGTAAAACAGCATTACAGCAACACCTTCCGGAAATTCTCCGATTGCAAAAGCGCCGATGGTTGCAATTCCCATCAAGGAAAACTCATTGAAGAAATCGAAACTTTTCGCCAATTGAAATGCATCTTTGAAAACGGAAAACGCCACCAAAACATAAGACACAAAATACCAACTGAATCTTAGCCAAACATTTTCTGTAAACCAATCTGCCTTAATCCAGAAATCTAAGATCAATCCGAAAAAAAAGATAGCCAGACTTATAATCAATGTAAGTTTAGAATTGCTGTGCGAATGGTCGTGGTCGCTGTGGTCGTGACCTTCGTGGTTGTGTTCTTTTTTGGGTTTTGTACTGCAACATTCTTCCATATCTAATAATTTTTAACAAATGTAGCGGTAATGCAAATGCAATGCTATTGCAAAGTGATGTTGGCTTACAGCAATTGGCTTTTGGGGATTGGCTTAAAATGTTTAAAGTCTTCTAGAGCCTCAGACCGACAAAAGTGTATGTTTTAATGATTGAAAGTAGTTTCTAAGCAATTTTCACAGATTCCTTTGGCGAAAAGTCTGATTTCATCGATTCGGAAATTGGTTTTCATACTTTCTGGCAACGAGATGTCTTCTTTGCAGGTGGTTTGCTTGCAGATCTTGCAGTAGAAATGGAGATGCCAGTCTTTGTGCGTTTTCTCATCGCAGTCGTCGTGGCATAATTTGTATTTTGTGGTCGTGTTTTCCTGAATGCTGTGGACAATTCCTTTTTCTTCGAAGGTTTTTAAGGTTCGGTAGATGGTAGTTCTGTCGGCGTTGTCGAAGTGGTTTTCGATTTCGGATAATGAAGTTGCGACTTCTTGTGAGCTTAGAAAATCGTACACCAAGATTCTCATACTTGTTGGTTTGGTGTTTTTGTGGATGAGTTTGTTTTCGATTTCTTTGTTCATAATGTTTTAATGGTTTTAACGCAAAGTCCGCAAAGTTTTTTTTTGACAGTATTGAAAATATTTTTTAGGGTTCGAAAAGGTGCTGACGCTCAGCGAAGTAAAAATAAACCTTGGTACAAATCGCAGAATTCATCTATTTTTAATCAATTTTGTGCGATTAAATTTAAAAACAATTAACAGGTCGCTCCTCTGGAGCTTCAATTAAATACGTCAATTTGTATTTTTTATTAACAGTTCGCTCCTATCGGAGCTGTGTCTAGTCCCATCGGGACCCACTGTTAATAGAATAAGAGGAGTCTCCAAAGCAAAGCTCCAGCGGAGCGACCTGTAAATTTATCCTGTAAACAGTTTGTTGGTCAGTTTGCTTATATTTTTGGTTGGACAATAATTAATTTTTTGCAAATCTTATTTAATGAAAAATTTTGAATCTTTGACAAAATCTCTAGCCCCGATGGGAACGGCATCCTTTTTCTTTTCCGTTAAATTCGGCTTCGCTCAGGTAACGGAAAAGAAAAAGATATAGTGGACAGCGGGATTAGCTCCTTATCAATTGTCTTATTTTAAATTAAACTATCAAAGTTAAGGGAAATAAGTCGGAATTTTTGATGAATCAGCGGATAATAAATACCTTTGAAAAAAAATTTGATATGGGCGTAGCGGATTTGTTATTCAAAAGAAAAAAAGAACTGGCTGAGAAAAACTTGAGAAGTGGTCAGGATTATATGGTTGAAAACGGAAAAAGAGAAAGCGTAACGATTTTGCCAAGTGGTTTGCAATATGAAATCCTTGTGGAAACGGAAGGTCCAAAACCGACAGCGAAAAGTACGGTAAAATGCCATTATCACGGAACTACGATTACGAGCAAAGTTTTTGACAGTTCTGTAAAGCGCGGAAAACCAGCTTCTTTTCCATTGAACAGAGTGATAAAAGGTTGGACAGAAGGTTTGCAATTGATGTCGGTTGGGAGTAAATTCAGATTTACGATTCCGCCACATTTGGCTTATGGTGAACAGGAAGTGAGCAAAGAAATTGGACCAAACAGTACTTTGGTTTTTGATGTGGAACTGTTGGAAATCAAATAATTTAAAAAAATTAAATTTAATTGACAGATTGCATTGCAGTTATGAAAATTATTTTTATTTTTGCAACCTGTTAATCAACCTCTGACGAAGGACGTGAATGTTGCTTGGCTCGACAAAACAAATTTTTTATTACAAAAAATGGATTTAGTAAAATACGTACAAGATAAGTACATTACGAAAAAAGAATTCCCAGAATTCAAAGCCGGTGACACCATCACTGTGTATTACGAGATTAAAGAGGGTGCTAAAACAAGAACTCAGTTCTTCAAAGGTACTGTAATCCAAATCAGAGGAACAGGTCTTACAAAAACATTTACAATCAGAAAAATGAGTGGAGATGTTGGTGTGGAGAGAGTTTTCCCAATCAACATGCCTGCACTTCAAAAAATCGAAGTTAACAGACAAGGTAGAGTTAGAAGAGCTAGAATCTACTACTTCAGAGACCTTAGAGGCAAAAAAGCAAGAATCAAAGACAAGTCTTACGGAGGTAAAAAATAATCCCGAGATTTTCTTCTTGAAATATAAAAGACCAGCAATTTTTGCTGGTCTTTTTGTATAGAAAAAGCTTACAACTAATTGTAAGCTTTTTGGTTTTTATGAAATAACACCTAGCTCCTTCCCTACTTTCTCAAATCCAGCAATCGCTTTGTCAAGATTTTCTCTGGAATGTGCTGCAGACAATTGAACTCTGATTCTTGCTTTTCCTTTCGGAACCACCGGATAGAAGAATCCAATGACGTAAATTCCTTCTGAAACAAGTTTCTCAGCCATTTCCTGTGCTAATTTCGCATCGTACAACATCACAGGAACAATCGCTGCATCGCCGTCTGGAATATCAAAACCTTTGGCTTTCATTTCTTTTCGGAAATATGCTGCGTTTTCCATTACTTTGTCTCTCAAGGAAGTATCTTCGGAAATCATATCCAAAACTTTTGAAGCAGCACCGACAATTCCTGGTGCTAATGAATTTGAAAATAAATAAGGACGAGAACGTTGTCTCAGCATATCGATGATTTCTTTTTTACCGGAAGTGAATCCGCCCAAAGCGCCACCCAAAGCTTTTCCTAATGTTGAAGTAATGATATCAACTCTTCCAATCACATCATTTGCTTCGTGCGTTCCGCGTCCGGTTTTCCCTATAAATCCTGTGGCGTGAGAATCGTCGACCATTACCAAAGCATCATATTTGTCCGCTAAATCACAAACACCTTTCAAGTCAGCAACGATTCCGTCCATTGAGAAAACACCGTCTGTAACGATGATTTTGAATCGGTGATTTTTTTCGGAAGCGGCAATCAGTTGAGTTTCCAAATCTTCCATATTATTATTTTTATAACGGTATCTTGCAGATTTACACAACCTTACACCATCAATAATCGAAGCATGATTCAGTTCGTCTGAGATGATTGCATCTTCATCCGAAAATAATGGCTCGAAAACGCCGCCATTTGCATCGAAACACGCAGCGTATAAAATAGTATCTTCCATTCCTAAGAACTTAGAAATCTTTGCTTCCAGATCTTTGTGAATATCCTGAGTTCCGCAGATAAAACGAACAGAAGACATCCCATAACCGTGAGAATCAATCGCGTCTTTCGAAGCTTTCATCACTTCCGGATTGTTGGATAATCCCAGATAATTGTTGGCGCAAAAGTTCAGTAATCGCTTGCCACCAACTTCTATCTCTGCACTTTGTTGTGAAGTGATGATTCTTTCTTTTTTGTAAAGACCGTCGTTTTCTATATTAGTAAGCTCGTTTGTAATGTTTTCGAGGAATTTTTGTGATATCATTTTTATTGATTTTCGATTTTAACAAAAATAAAAAAAGCACTTCAATTGAGTGCTTTTTTTAACTTTTTTATGTATTGAATATTGAACAGCGAATCAAATGCAGCCCGGCTTGAGCGGAAATCCTTTTTTGCGGCTGGAAAAGCTTAGGCAAAAGATTGACTTCGTCGAACCATTTCATTAGGTTTGGGAGCGGAAGACGGATTAAGCTGCCCAAAATAATCTTATTCTTTAATGATCTTAATTGATTGATTGTTGAATTTCAAAATATAAGTACCTTTTACAAAAGTCGAAATAGTGATCTCTGAATCTTTATCAGCCGTTCCTTGTTTAATTAATTTACCATCAATTGAAAAGATCTCGTAATCTGTGGATTTTTCCAGACCCGCAATCTTGATGAAGGATTTCGCTGGATTTGGATAGACATCAATCTGATTTTTAGTCACATCCGACAAAGCCAAATTGTTATCTCGGACCACGGTTGAACCTTTTGTCAAGAGCTGTCTGTCATAATTGAAGGTCACAGTTGTCACGTCGAAACCAACATCTTCTGTGAAATACTGATTATTGGAATTATGATCCAAAACAAAGTAGGCAGTCTGTCCACCAGATCCTGAAACTCTGATTGGCAAAGGCATTTCGAAGAAACTCACCGTTGAAGTACTTCTGGTCTGTCCAACTCGGAAGGTGAGTTTTTTGGTGCTTGCATTTTGCGTCCATCTGATCTGATAACTTGGGTAGCCTTCGCCAAAGATCCAATCATTGAAGAATTCTGTAAAGTTTTTTCCTGTGTATGAAGTTAGAAAATCCCTGAAATCTGTAGTCTTTACATAGTTATACTCAAAAGCTGGATTGTTTTGATAGGCTTTTAAAGCAGCATAGGACTGGTCATCTCCAAGCATCCACTTAATCATTCGGAGGACATAAGCGCCTTTACCGTAAGATAATCTTCCATTAAAGATCCGGCTGAAATTGAGTTCTCCATCTGGAATGTAAACACTTCCGCCAGGTTGACTCGTAATAAAATCAATCTCATTTGATAGATAATTTTGAAACTCTGCAGGTGTCATCAGTAATTTTTCATAGGTCAAATGCTCTCCAAATGTTGCGAAACCTTCGTTGAGCCAAATGTCATTCCAAGCGCCACAAGTCAACTTATCCCCAAACCATTGGTGTGCCAACTCATGTGCAATCAGACTTCGATTGAAACCACCCATGGAGGTCATCGTCGCATGCTCCATACCACCGCCCCAATTGAATTGCATGTGTCCGTATTTTTCATTTCTATACGGATATAATCCAAAGTGGTCCTCGAAGGTTTGCATACTAGTGGTTGTCCAATCCAAATTTGCCTGAACGCTAGCATTGACAGATGAAGGATAGACGTAGTTGAGGAATGGGAAAGAACTTCCAGTAGTGGTGATCGTGGAATTCAGTTTGACATAATTTGAGATTCCCAAGGCAAAAAGATAGGCCGGAATTGGATAATTGGTTTGCCAGTAAGTTCGTTTTTTACCATTTCCTAAAATAGCCTCTGATATCAATTTTCCATTGGACCCAACTGTATACTGTTCTGGCGTAGTGATCTTGATATCCAGTTTCTCAATTTTATCATTCATACTCTGCTTTGTTGGCCACCATTCTTTTGCGCCAAAAGGTTCTGACAAAGTTGCTAGTACGGGATCACCAGCACTCGTAAAATCTGCCACAAAGGCATCTGAACTGGAATCTGGAACTCCGCTGTACGTGATAGAAAGCGAATCCATGGTTTGAGCTGTTATCGTTGCAGGAAAATTAATTTTGATTTCATCTGTACTGAGTTGTTGAAATGTCAGATTTTGTCCGTGGTACTTTACATTTGAAACAGAAAGATTATTCGCCAGATCAAAATAGATATTTGGGGAATCTGCTAACATTTTGAAATGTGAAGTGACCGTACCTGAAACATATTGCTCATTCGGATCGAGGTCCAACTCCAATCCCACGTAGGTCAAATCGTAGTTGAGGGTGTTTGGATTGACATTCACGTCCAAAGCTGATCTGGATGCTGACCTCATTTCGGATTCAACCAATTCTTTTCTATCCACATTATGGATCTGCCCATAAAAAGAACTAAATATTAAACAAACAATTAACAATGAATATAATTTCCTCATTTTCTTCAAAGATTTGACCCAAAGCTACAAAAAAACCCACAAAAAAATTGCGGGTTCATTAATTTATAAAATATTGATTGCTAAAGATCTAAAGTAGGATCCAGCAATTGCTCCATTCTGTCTTTGACTTGGGCCACTGAGCCTGAAAACTTATTGATCAACAAAGAGAAAGCCAGCGTTCTGTTGCTCCTGGTTTTGATATATCCTGCCAGACATTTTACACCGTTCAAAGTTCCTGTTTTTGCAAAGATCTGTCCGTTTGAGTTCACCAAAAACATATGTTTCAGCGTTCCAGTTTGTCCTGCAATTGGCAAAGATTCCAAATATTCTTTATAATAAGGCGTTTTCATCATCGCAGTCAAAAATTTAACCTGCGAAATCGGCGTTACCGTATGAGCCTTGGAAAGTCCGCTTCCGTCCATATAATTAAGACCTACTGTATCAAAGTTGATGGCTTTCAAATGATCCGTTACTACAATTCTTCCAGATTCTGCCGTTTGATCACCCAATTTCATAAAGCCATTTGATTTCAAAATCGCTTCCGCGTAGCGATTGTCACTTCTTTGATTGGTGTAATTCACGATTTCTGACAAAGTTGGAGATTTGTAATTACTGAGGACTTCTCTCGGTTCGGGTTCCCTGTCCACAATTTTAGGTGTTACTTTTCCTACGATGGCAATTTTACTTTTCACCAAGCTTTCTCTCAACTTATTAGCCAAAAAAGCTGGTGGTTCTGCAACCTTCGTCGTGACCCAAGCACCTTCATATTCGTCCGCAAAAACCATTTTGTTTGAGTATGGCGACACGTAAAAATACTTTTTAACTTGGTTGAAAGGATTATTGGATTGGCTGACGATCAGTTTTTCATTTCTTGGATCGATATCTTTCGTGGTTCCAACAGGTAAATAATAATTGGCCTGTTCCAACCAAACAATATTTTCTGGCAAGTTGATTTTATTTTCCTTGAAGATAGCCGTTTGGATAATAATATCACCCGTTATTTTCTTGATTCCTTTTTCTTTGATCGCCTCGAGATATTGCGCCACGATCTGTCCGTAACTTGCTGCACCACCTCTATTTCCACCTAAAGAAGGGTCACCACTTCCTACGATATAAAGATTTCCCGTCAAAACGCCATCCACATCTACACTTCCAGAATATTCCAACTGGGTATTCCATCTGTATTTGGTTCCTAGTAATGCAAAAGCCGTTTCAGTCGTTAACAATTTGGTTGTAGAGGCTGGAACCAATGGCGCAGTCTCATTATAAGATGTTACGATCTTTCCAGTTTTTGTATCATAGACCACAAATCCCCAATTGGCATTTCTGAGAACAGGATCGGTAAACATTTTATTGATATTGAATTCGATCTGCTCTTTCGGAGATAGCAAAGCCTTCTCGGCAGTAATATCTTTTACCAAAGTCTGCTGATCCGCAATCTGAGGTAAACTTCCGGCGGATGTGCCTTGCGAAAAGATAATTGATGAAAAACCTAGGGCGAAAATCGAAAAATAATTTTTGAATTTATTCATTCTCAAAAGAATTACATTTTTATTGAATTATTTTTAATTAAGATTTTGAAGAAATTAATCTAATTTCAAAACGTAGTAAATTTAGAGAATATTGCCAAGGTAGTTACGGGAAGCCGTAATAAAAGAATCAAAATTTTGTTAATTAAAGTTAAAAATCAACCAAAAAATCTCTTTTGATAGATTTGTAAGCGGTGATCTCATCAAATTCTTCCAGAGATCTTGCAAGCAATTCCTTATATATTTTGTAGTTCTTATTTTTCGGAAACTTCAGTAGAATCTGATATTGGTAAAGGTTGTTGATCCTTGCAATAGGGGATTTTTCTGGTCCGAGAATGCATTCTTCCGGAATATACTTTCTAAGAACAGAACCTAAGAATTGGGAAGCCCTGTTCAATTTGTCTTCTTTCCTATGTTTCAGCTCGATCATTATCAATTTCACAAATGGCGGATAGAGAAATTTCTTTCTTTCGTCAAGAAAATAATCATATATCTCTTTAATATTCTGATTCTTAATCAATTCAAAAATGGAATGCGATGGATTATAAGTTTGAATCAAGATTTTTCCTTCACCCGAAACTCGTCCAGCTCTTCCTGCAACTTGCGTAATCAATTGATAAGCTCGTTCCTCCGCCCGAAAATCCTGAACATAAATTAATGCATCTGCTTTTGGAATCACGACCAATTCTATATTTTCAAAATCCAGACCTTTGGAGATCATCTGCGTTCCGACCAAAATATCGGTTTCGCCATTTTCCAGTTTTTCGTAGAGTTTTTCGTACGCAAACTTCTTGCGCATTGCGTCTACATCCATCCTGTCAACTTCGGCGTCAACAAATATTTTTTGAGTTTCCTCTTCGATTTGTTCCACGCCAACACCTTTCGTATTCAGATTGGTACCGTGACAACTTGGACAAGCGGTCGGTTTTCCGGCTCTGTGCCCGCAGTAATGGCATTTCAACTCATTCGCAGCTTTGTGATAAGTCATTACAACATCGCAATTGCTACAATAAGTCACGTGTCCGCAGGTTTCGCACTCGA
>Ga0308171_1002996_pt1 | contig 16255 bp, 13 predicted proteins | sample PhyGR1_FD_202135 | JGI IMG/M metagenome (GOLD analysis project Ga0308171, IMG submission 202135) | Phyllosphere microbial communities from UC Gill Tract Community Farm, Albany, California, United States - DLSLSG.R1 | ecosystem: Host-associated > Plants > Phyllosphere > Unclassified | place: USA... | reverse complement strand
ACGCCGACTTCCTGCGCCTGGCGAAGTTCATCGAGGAATACAGCGGCATCAAGATGCCGCGCAGCAAGCAGACGATGCTGGAAGGGCGGCTGCGCAAGCGCGTGGCCGCCACCTTCTGCCACGACCTGCGCGACTATTGCGCCCATCTGTTCGACCGCGACGGCCTGGCCCAGGAAACCGTGGCGCTGATCGACGTCGTCACCACCAACAAGACCGAGTTCTTCCGGGAGCCGGAGCATTTCCGCATCCTCGCCGACCAGGTCATCCCGGCTCTGCTGAAGGATGCCCCGCGCGCCCGCACGCCCACGCTGAGGGTCTGGAGTGTCGCCGCCTCTACCGGCGCCGAGCCCTACACCCTGGCCATGGTGCTGGACGCTGCCGCCAGCCAGGGCCGTTTCACCGCCTCCGTCCTTGGCACGGATATCTCCACCCGCGTGCTGGAAACCGCCCTGCTCGGCATCTATCCGGAGGAGATGGCGGCACCGGTACCACCCGCCATGCGGGCCCGCTACCTGCGGCGCGGGCGCGGCGCCTCGGCTGGTCTGGTACGCGTGGCGCCGGAACTGCGGCAGATGGTCCGCTACCGCTGGCTGAACCTGATGGACAGCGCCTACCGCCTGGATGGCGAGATGGACGTCGCCTTCTGCCGGAACGTGCTCATCTACTTCGACAAGCCGACCCAGCAGGCGGTGCTGCAACGCATCTGCGCGCAACTGCGCCCGGGCGGCTACCTGTTCCTCGGCCACTCGGAATCCCTGGCCGGCTTCGGCCTGCCGGTGGAACCCACCGCCGCCACCGTCTTCCGCAGGATCTGAGCATGTCCGGCAAGATCCGCGTGCTGATCGTCGATGACTCCGCCGTCGTACGGCAGACCCTCACCGACATCCTGGAATCCGACCCGGAGATCGAGGTCCTCGGCGCCGCCTCCGACCCCTTCGTGGCGGCCAGGCGCATCCAGCAGGAGGTGCCGGACGTCATCACCCTGGATGTCGAGATGCCGCGCATGGACGGCATCACCTTCCTCCGCAAGATCATGGCGCAGCGGCCCATCCCGGTCGTCATGTGCTCCTCCCTGGTCGAAGCCCGTTCCGAGACGCTGATGCAGGCGCTGGAGGCCGGTGCCGTCGACATCCTGCTGAAGCCCAAGCTCGATACGCGGCAGGGCCTGCTGGAATCGCGCATCCGCATCTGCGACACCATCAAGGGCGCCGCCCGCGCCCGGCTGAACCGCGGCCCCCGCCCGCGCGCCGAGCCCCGCGCGGTCGAGAAGAAACTCACCGCCGACGCCATGCTGCCGCCACCCAGCACCCGGCACGCCATGGCACGCACCACCGAATCCGTCATCTGCATCGGCGCCTCCACCGGCGGCACGGAAGCGCTGCGCGAGGTGCTGGAAGCCCTGCCGGCCGATTGCCCCGGCATCGTCGTCGTGCAGCACATGCCGGAACGCTTCACCGCCGCCTTCGCCCATCGCCTCAACGGCATCTGCGCCGTGGAGGTCAAGGAGGCCGCCGATGGCGACACCGTCCTCCGCGGCCGCGTGCTCATCGCCCCCGGCGCACGCCATATGCTGCTGCGCCGCAGCGGCGCGCGCTACCACGTGGAGGTGAAGGACGGCCCCCTGGTCTCCCGCCACCGCCCTTCGGTGGATGTATTGTTCCGCTCCGCCGCGCAATACGCCGGCGGCAACGCCACCGGCATCATCATGACCGGCATGGGCGATGACGGTGCCCGGGGCCTGCTGGAAATGCGCAAGGCCGGCGCCCACACCGTGGCGCAGGATGAAGCCACCTCGGTCGTCTTCGGCATGCCAAAGGAAGCCATCGCCCTGGGCGCGGTCGAAAAAGTGCTGCCGCTGGAAAGCCTCGCCGCCGAGATCCTCCGCGCCAGGCCGCATTGAAAAGCTGGGCCAGACTGCCACGCCTGTTCCTGGCCGTCGGCGAGGTCGCCTGCCCGGCGGCACCGCACTGGGTCACCACCGTTCTCGGCTCCTGCGTCTCGCTCTGCTTGTGGGACCCGGTGCGCCAGCGCGGCGGCATCAACCACATCGCGCTGCCACGCGGCGGCACCACCGGCCGCTATGGCGAGGTCGCCAACGACCTGCTGCTCCAGGCCATGCTGGAGGGCGGCAGCCACCGCCCGCATCTGCGCGCCAAGCTGTTCGGCGGCGCCTCGGCCTTTGGTGATATCGGTGCACAGAACATCTCGGCCGGCCTGGAGGCCCTGAACCGTCACGGCATCCCCCTCCTGGCACGCCGCACCGGCGGGAATCGCGGTATGCTGCTGCATTACCGCACCGATACAGCCGAAGTCAGGTTGCGGCTCGCCTGAAGGTTTGGCCCTTGCGGGCGGTCGGAGAAACAAGGCTGGGGAAGGATTCCCCAGGCCCCATCTTCTTTCTTCAAGTTTGGTGTTGCGCGCTCAGAACAAGGCGGCGCTTCTGAACTTACGGGCCACAGGGGTTCAATTCGCTCGGCAGAGGTGCCGGACCTCAGGCGAGAGTGCACCCCGTCTCATTCAAACCAACACCTCAACAGCAACGACGCGAGAAAACTCGAAGAAGGAAAAGAAGGGGTCCGGGGAATTCCTTCCCCGGCCTTCCTCCACCATTCGGAGCTCCAAAGCGCACTGGCTTGAGGTGGAATCACCGAAGGACCGAATCACGCGACCAGACAAGGCATACAGCTCGAGGTGTGAAGAAGTGTGAACGCATCATGCTCTAGAACAAAATGTCCTCCAGATCAGCAGGGGCCGCCGCGGGCGCCGCGCCGCCCCCGGCCAGCCGCGCCTGTACCTGGCGTTCGCTTTCCATGGTGTAGCTGGCACCGGCGGGCAGCAGCGGGCGGATGCGTGCCACCTTCGCCTCGTCCGGCGCCGGGCCGCCGGCCAGGGCCAGTAATCGGGCGGCGGCAGCGCGCAGCATCTCCGGCACGTTCACCGCCTTCAGGGCCGTCTCGGCCGCTGCCAGGGCGGTCGCCGCGCCGTTGCCTTCTTCCTCCAGCGTCACCAGGGCCAGACCGATCTGCTGGCCGGTGTCTTCCAGCCGCGTCATGGCGTCGGCAATCAACCCGCTGAGCTGGTCCAGCGCCGTTTCCTCGGCGCTCCGCCCACGGTCGACGCGGTCCTGCGCCAGGGCGGTCACGCTGGTCAGGTCCTCGGCAATCTGCGCGACGATCTGCGTGGTCTGGTCGGCGCAGCTGCGCAACTCCCGCGCAATGGTGTGCAGGGTACGGCCGGCATCGTGCAGCCGGCCGGATTTCAGCGTCATGTTCAGGCTCATCAACCGCAGGTCGGTCTCCAGCCCCCGCACCGTGGCGATCTGGCTGACCAGTTGCGTGACAGAGGATGCGATGCCGCGCGCCATGCCATCCACCTCCGCCTGCGCGGTGCGGAACTCGCGCAGCAGCGCCTGCGCTTGCCGCACCGTGGCTTCCAGCGGCCCCAGCAGGCTGCCGCGCCGTTCGTTGCTGCCATAGGCCTCGTGGCCCAGCTGGCAGATTGCGCGTGCATCCGCCGCCATGGCCCGCAACGCGCCGTCCACGCGCTCGCATTGCGCGGCATGTTCCTGCGCCGCGTTCTGCAACAGGGCCGATTGCAGGTGGCACACATGCGCCCGTACCAGCGCCGCATCGGCGGCATCATCCGGCATCCGGTGCCGCGCCAGCGCCAGCACCGCTTCCTCTACATGCTCCACCCGCTGGCGGGTGGTGTCGGCAATCTGCAGCGCCATCACCGATTCCGCCACCCGCCGCGCAATGGCGGCGGATCGCGCGGAAACCTCGGTGGAGGCCTCCGCCCCCGCGCGCAGCCGGCGGTCCACGGCGCCCACCCCCTCGGCCAGCCAACCCGGGATGCCTTGCAGCGCCTCGGCCTGCTGGCGCGCGAAGCCGTCCTGCCGCGCCAGCCCGCCGCGCACCTGCTCCTGCAACTGCACCACCACGTGTTGGAACTTCTCCAGGCTCTGGCGGGAGAGGTCGAACAGCCGGGCGATCTCGGTGGTAAAGGCGGAAAGGTCCTCGCGCGATTCGCCGAGGCCGGACGCGCACACCTTGGCCGAGACGGTCAGCATGCCCACGGCCCGCACGGTGCTGTCCAGCCGCCCCAGGGCGCCGCCGATGGTGCCCAGCTGCCCGCCCATCCGCTCCAGCACCTGCCGCTCCACCCGCAGCACGGCATCGATGCCGCGCACCTGGCCGGCAGCACGCTCCAGCTGCGCGATGGCGTCCTGCAATTGTGGCCCGCGCAACTGCGTGCCCAGTTCGTCGAAGCAGCGCCCCAGGCCGCCCAAGGAACCCGCGGCGCGTTCCAGCTGGCGCCCGGCGGCACTGAAATCGGCCTCGAGCGGCGCATGGGCTTGGCGCAGGTCGTGGGCGATGGCGGTCAGCCCGGGGCACGGAATCATGGCGGCTGTCTCTCTTCGAGCGTTCCAGCGCATCATGCCCGCACGAAGGTTCATGATTCCTGACCAGCCGTGCGCCATTCGCCCATGCACGGGGCGCCGACGACCGAAGCCCGAAGCGCCCGGCCGTCAGCCAGCCTGTGGCCCGGACGGCGCCGGTGCGCTCCGTAGCAACGGCCGCAGCATCAGCAGCCCCAGCGCCGGCCCCGCCGCCAGCCATGGCAGCACCGACGCCAGCGACGCCACCCCAGCCAGGCGCGTGAACAACTCGATGCTGAACACCGTGATGGCGAAGCCGACGCAATTGACCAGCGTCAGCACGCTGCCCATCGCCGCCCGCGGCGCGTTCCGCGCCGTCAGCGCGGAGAATTGCGGCGAATCTCCCGCCGCCGTCATCCCCCACAGCAGCAGCCACGCCAGGAAAACCGGCAACGGTGCCCCCAGCAGCAGCGGCGCCGCCAACGCGCAGGCCCCGCTGGCCCCCAGCTGGAAGGCGGCAATCCGCGCGCTGCCGAAGCGCCGCGCCAGCAGCCCGCCCGCCACGCAGCCCACCGCTCCGGCCGCGATGGCCCAGAACGCCCCGGCACTGACGGCGGTGCCCGCCAGCCGCGTGGCCAGGATCAGCGGCAGCAGAACATAGAGGGTGTAAAGCTCCCACATATGGCCGAAATAGCCGAAGACGGAGGCCCGCAGCCGCGCATCCCGCCAGGTGGCGGCCAGGCCGCGCAGGCGGATGGCGGCACCGCTGGGCGCATCCGGGTTGGGTGGCACCAGCAGCAAGGTTGCCAGCCCTCCCAGCGCCGCCAGGGCGGATACGCCCAGCAACAACGCCTGCCACGGCAAGGCCGCGCCGCCCCCCAGCTCGCCGCCGCTCAGGGCACGCACGCCGTGGGGCAGGGCGGTGCCCAGCACCAGCGCCCCGATCAGCACGCCTAGCGCCGCGCCCAGCCCCTCCCGGTACCACCCGGCGGCAATCCGCATGCCGACCGGGTAGATCCCCGCCAGCAGGAAGCCCACGGTGAAGCGCAGCGCCAGCAACGGCCACCACGCCCCGTCCAGCAGCACGATCCCCGCATTGGCCAGCGCCCCCAGCAGGGAGCAGCCGCAGAACAGCCAGGTCGGCCGCAGCCGGTCCGCCAGCATCAACAGCGCGAAGACCAGCGTGCCGCAGACAAAGCCCAGTTGCACGGCGGAACTCAGGCTGCCCGCCGCCGTCGCCGGCAGGCCCCAGTCGCGCTGCAGGTCCGGCATCACCGCATTGGCGGCGAACCACAACGAGGTGCCGCAGAACTGCGACACAACCAGGGTCGGCAGCACCCGCCTGGGCACTTTCGCACCCTGCCGGCCACTGTCTGTCCCCGGCGCCACGCTCTCACCCCGGCGCGGAAGGCTGTCGGCTTCGATCGGTCTCATGCGCTGCAGCCTGGTCCGCGCCGGCTGAAATATCCAGCCGCCTCCTACGGATTGCCACCGCCTGTCCGCGGCCCGCCTGCTCCGGCGCCCGTCGCGGCAGCGGCACCGCATGGTTCCTGCCGCCCCGTACCGGGAACCATCGAAGCAGGATCGGCCGGACCACCATGATCAGCGGGCCTGGATACCCACGCTTGCTGCAAGCTCAATCTGCCTTGAACCCCTTCCTGCGGATGAAGGCGCCGAAATCCGCCCGCTCCGGCACCGAGTATTGCCGGACCTTGTCCTCCGACCAGCCATACGCCTCCGCCTGGCCGAACCGCTCCGTATACCGCTGCGTCGCGTAGGGCTGCACGGCGGCGCGCCGCCGGTCGTAATCGGCGATCTTGTTCCGCAGGCCGCTCTCGTCATACCGGTCGTGATGGACCGTGACGTCGAGCCCCAGGCGCGGGCTCATGACCCCCGCGAAGGACGGCCACCCCACCCCCAGCCCCGCCACCGGGAACACATGGTCCGGCAGGCCGAGAAGCTCGGACACTTCCGCCGCCCGGTTGCGGATGGCGCTGACAGGGCAGGCCCCCAACCCAACCCGGTCCGCCGCGGCGATAAACGTCGCCAGCACGATGCCCGCATCGACCGAGGCATTGAACAGCGGGTCCAGGTGGTCATTCACGAAAGGCTGCTGGCGCCACTCGAAGGTCAGCCGGTGCCGCCGGTTGTTGGCACAGAATACCAGGAACGCCGGCGCCTCCCTGGCCCAGGGGTTGTCCGGGATCAGCGCATGCAGCTTCTCCCGCTGCGCCTGGCCGGAGATGATGATGATATCCGCCTGCTGCAGGTCCGACTTCGACGGCGCGGCCAGCGCCACCGCGCACAGCGTCTCCAGCAGCGCGGGGTCGACAGGCTTGTCGGTGTATCGCCGCATGACCCGGCGGTCCGCCATGGCCGCCAGCACCTCGGCACCTTCCGGCGCGGCCTGCAGCGCCGGCGCGGAACCGAACCGCGCCCTGAGGATCTCCAACAGTCGATCGAGCAACACCACCTCCATCAAACGCCGCGCCGCGGCAACCCGCATCGGCGCCGCCATGGCCACGGATCATCCCAGGGAAACGGGATGGCTCCTAGAGGGCAACGGACTCGCCATCCGCCGGAACGCGCAGGCTGGACGCGAAGCCTTCCTTGGCGGCGAAGGCCCGCAGATCGGCGCGGCTGAGGATGCAGTGATTGACCGCCTCCATGTGGCTGGCGATCAACATCGCGCCCGGTGCCGCCTGATACACCGCGCGGACATCCGCCATGCCCATGATGATGGGGTCCAGCCCGATGAACAGCGCCATGCCGGCATTCAGGACGATCGCGTCCGGCCGGTGGGTGGCGATGGCCTGCGCGACGTGCTGGTTCCAGATGGTGTCACCCGCGACATACAGCGTCTTCTCTGCGGGATGGCGGAACACCACGCCGCATACCTTGCCCAGGGCCGGGATGGCCTGCAGCGTCGCGTCCGTGCCGTGCTGCCCATCCGTCCGCGCCAGCGTCACGCCGTTGAACGCCGACGTCGCGCTCAGGACGCGCACATCCGTGAAGCCGGCCTGTCGGATCGCGGCCGCATCCGCGTCATTCTGCGCGAAGATGGGCAGAGACTTGCGCAACTGCGCCTTGGCGGCGTCGTCCCAGTGGTCGGTGTGCAGATGCGTCACGATCACCGCATCGACGTCGATGAGCTCGGCGACAGGCAGGGGCAGCGGAACCATCGGGTTGCGCACCTGGCTGCTGGCCGAGCCGGGGAAGCCGGGCGCCGCGCCCTGGTCCGCCAGCATCGGGTCCACCAGGAAGCGCACGCCGCCGAAATCGACACGGAGCGTCGCGTTGCGGATCTGCCTGACCGTCGCCTGCCCGGCGGCCGCTGCTGCGGGCCGGGCCGTCACCCCAAGCGCTCCGGCGGACAGCGCCCCGAGCGTACCCATCACCGGAAGCGCCTCGCGGCGGGTCATCGGCAACCCGTCCTGGTCCGTCATGGCTGGTTCCTTTCAGCACCGGGGCGCCACGCTGATCGCCGGCATGCCCACGCGGGAGATACGATGACCCCTGGATAGGCCAGCGGCGGCCAGGGTAGGAGTGGCGGTGTCGACATTATCAGGGTTGAAAACGACATGACCGGCGCGGACCGTATCGAGGTCGGGTTGGTGCTCTACCCAGGCGCCCAGCTGGCCGCCGTGCTGGGTATGACGGATTTCCTGCTCCTCGCCGGCCGCATCGCCGCCGAGGCGACTGATCATCGGCAGGCGCCCGCGCTCCGCGTCAGCCACTGGCAACTCCATGAGGGGGAGGCTGCTCCGCGCCGGGTGTTCGACACCGCGCCGGACGAGGCCGGCGCGCTCTCCGTCCTCATCCTGCCGCCCCGGCTCGGGCCGCTGATCGAACCCGCGGAGGCCGCGCCCTTCGTCGGCTGGCTACGCGAATCGCACGGCACCGGCACCGTGCTTTGCTCCATCTGCACCGGCGCGTTCCTGTTGGGGGAAACCGGCCTGCTGGCCGGCCGCAGCATCACCACGCACTGGACGTTCGAGGAGGCCTTCGAGGCCCGCTTCTCCGAAGCGAAGATGGATGCCGCCCGCCTGATCATCGACGATGGAGACATCATCACGGCTGGCGGCGTGATGGCCTGGACCGACCTCGTCCTGAAGTTGATCGACCGCTATCTCGGGCCGGTGGTCATGCTGGAGGTGGCGCGGCGCTTCCTGGTCGACCCGCCTGGCAGGGAGCAGAGCTACTACAGCGCCTTCGCGCCCAGGCTGAACCATGGCGACGGCGCCATCCTCAAGGTCCAGCACTGGCTGCAGGCGACGGGCGCGAAGGAGGCCGACCTGGCCGCCCTGGCCGCCAGGGCCGGGCTGGAGGAGCGGACCTTCCTGCGGCGCTTCCAGAAGGCGACGGGCCTGACGACCACGGAATACGCCCAGCGCATCCGCGTCAGCCGCGCGCGCGAACTGCTCCAGTCGGGCGCATGCACCGCCGATCAGGTGGCATGGGATGTCGGCTACTCCGATCCCGGTGCCTTCCGAAAGGTCTTCGCGAAGATCGTCGGCCTGACGCCCGCCGAATACCGCAAGCGCTTCCAGGCCCGATCCCCGCACCTGCCATAGAAAGGCGTTGCCCGCGCATACCGGCCCGCTCATCCGCTGGTTCCGCGGGCCTTGCCGCGCACCCTCCCGAACAACGCCGTGCGCAGCTTCAGTTCTACGAAGCCGAAATTGGCGCGGGCTAGGCCGCCACCCTCCGCCGCCCGCCGATCGCGAGTAACAGCATGGCCAGCAGCGACAATCCCGCGCCGACGAGGAACGGCACCGCCGACCCGAAGCTCTGCCAGAACCAGCCCGCCGCCGTGTTGCCCAGCAGGACCACGGCACCCGTCGTCAGGTTGAACGCGCCGAAGGCGCTGCCTTTCAACCCGTCCGGCGTGGCCCCGGCGATCATCGCGCCCAGCAGGCCCTGGGAGAAGCCCATATGCAGCCCCCAGAAAACCGTGCCGAGGATGTACACCCAGGCCGAGCCGGCAAAGGCCAGGACCAGATGCGCGGCGGCCAGGAAGGCCAGGCTCCACAGCAGCAGCCCCGTGGTGCCGATGCGGTCGGACAGCCTGCCGACCGGGTAGGCCGCCAGCCCGTACACCGCGTGCATGATCACCATCGAAAGCGGCACCCAGGTTGGGGAGAAGCCAGCCTCCAGCGATTTCAGCAACACGAAGGCTTCGCTGAACCGCGCCAGCATGATGACCGAGGCGATGCCGATCACCCCCCAGACGGCGCGATTCAGCTGCAATGCCTGAGAAAGCCGGAATCCAGCCCGCTTGGCCGCGCCGTTCTCGGCCGGTTCCCGGACACCGAAGATCAGCACCCCCATGGCCAGCGCGGCCGGAATGGCCGCCAGCCAGAACACGGTCACGATATCCCCGGCCATCAGCATCATCACCAATACGGCAAGCAGGGGACCGACAAAGCCGCCCACGGTGTCGAGCGACTTGCGAAGCCCGAAGCTGGCGCCACGGATCTCCGGCGGGCTCACCGCAGCGACCATCGCATCGCGCGGCGTGCCGCGGATGCCCTTGCCCACCCGGTCCATCGCCTTGGCCAGGATGATGAGATCGACGCTGGCCGCCAGCGGAAAAAACAACCGGGAGAGCGCCCCAAGGCCGTAGCCCAGCACCGCCAGCGGCTTGCTGCGGCGGCTCCAGTCGACGAACAGCCCCGACAGGAACTTGGTGGCGGTCGCCACCGCGACCGACAAGCCCTCGATGAAGCCGACGAGCATGGCCGAGGCGCCCAGACTGCCCACCAGATAGAGCGGCAGCAGGGTCTGCACCATCTCGGAGGAGACATCCATCAGCAGGCTCACGACGCCCAGCATCCAGACCGTCACCGGGATGGCCGGGCGCCGGGCACCAGGCGGCGTGCCGGAATGGGAATGATGCATGGGCCAGCGCCTTATGGATTGCTCCGCGGGGATATGCCCAGGCTCACCCTTCGGCACAACGTACGCCGCCCCATCGCTAGCGGCGGACAAGCATCCCGCCGCCGGCAGCATCACCGCCGCCCACGGCACCCCCCCTGGCCACAAGGCCCGCGAACCCGGACAACCGGCCACGCCACTCTCCGGCTGGCCGGTCGCCCGGACCCGTCGCCTCAGGCCGGCGAACCCGCCTGCGGCGCGACGGCGGCGAAGTCGCTGGCATCATGCCGCTCGCGCAGCTGCCGCGACGGGTCGCCATTGACCTTGTTCACCATCGCGCCGCGCTGCACCGCCGGCCGGCTGCCCACCAGCGCCGTCCAGCGCTGCAGGTGCTGGTACTGGCCCACCTGCAGGAACGTCCCGGCGTCGCCATACAGCTCGCCCTTGGCCAGCAGCCCGTACCAGGGCCAGATCGCCATGTCCGCCACCGTGTAGTCCGAGCCCGCGATGTACTCGCTGACCGCCAGCCGCTGGTCGAGCACGTCGAGCTGCCGCTTGGCCTCCATGGCGAAGCGGTTGATCGGGTATTCCAGCTTCTCCGGCGCATAGGCATAGAAATGCCCGAAGCCGCCGCCAAGGAACGGCCCACTGCCCACCTGCCAGAACAGCCAGGACAGGCACTCCGCCCGCGCGGCGCCCGCCTGCGGCAGGAAGGCGTCGAACTTCTCCGCCAGATGCACCAGGATGGCGCCGGATTCGAACACCCGCACCGGCTCCGCCCCGCTGCGGTCCACCAGGGCCGGGATCTTGGAGTTGGGGTTGATCTCGACGAAGCCGCTGCCGAACTGCTCACCCTTGCCGATCTCGATCAGCCAGGCGTCATACTCGGCGCCGCCATGGCCGGCCGCCAGCAGCTCCTCCAGCATGATCGTCACCTTCACGCCGTTGGGGGTGCCCAGCGAGTAGAGCTGCAGCGGATGCCGCCCGACCGGCAGCACCTTCTCCTGCCGCGCGCCGGCGGTCGGCCGGTTGATGCCGGCGAAGGCGCCGCCGTTCTGCTGGTCGTTCACCCAGACCTTGGGCGGGGAATAGCTGGAAGCCTGATCCATCTCGTCTCTCCGATGATCTCGCCAGCGGCGCCCGAAACCGGGCATCGCCAGGACGCCCTGGCCAGCCGCCATGCTAGTCGCCTTCCACCCCCTCGCTCCACCCCCGCCCGCCCGCCGTCAGGATTGGCCGGTCTCGTCGGCGTTCAGCCCGGCGGCCCAGTCCGCGTAGGGCGTCGTCCGCGCCATGCGCCGGTTGTAGTCAGGCGCGCCATCATCCCACCAGACCGGGCCACGCTCGCCCAACTGGTGCTTGGCCGCGTCCACCCTGGCTCGCGCGGCCTCCCGCGCCACCTCATCCGCGGCGCGCATCGCCGCCTGCTTGGCCCGCCGTGCCGCCATCAGCTCCTTCACCAGCTCATCGCGCCGCCCAGGCGGCAGGCCAGGATCGGAACAGCGCCACAAGCGCCCCCGGACGATGAAGTAGCGGCCATCGGGCGTCACCGGACCCTTGCCCATCAGCGCAGGCTCCCGCCGCTAGCTGGTGCTGGTGCTGGTGCTGGTGCTGGTGCTGGTGCTGGTGCCTTGGCGGCCAGCCGCGCGGCCTCCGCATCCCGTGCCGGCGGCGCGCCGAACATCCGCCCATACTCGCGCGTGAACTGCGGCACGCTCTCATAGCCCACCGCGAAGGCCGCGCTGCTGGCCGAGCAGCCTTCGCCCCGCATCAGCCGCCGCGCCGCGATCAGCCGCAACTGCTTCTGGAACTGCAGCGGCGACAGCGAGGTCACGCTGCGGAAATGCTGATGGAAGGAGGACGGGCTCATCCCCGCCACGGCCGCCAGGCTCTCCACCGGCAATGGCTCGGCATAGCGGGCCCGCAGCACCGCCACGGCGCGCGAAACCCGCTCCACAGGCCCGCCCGGCCAGCCGACCCGCCGTACCGCCGCCCCATGCCGCCCGGTCAGTAGCCAGTAATGCAGTTCGCGCATCAGCGCCGCCCCCAGCACCGGCACCGCCGCCGTGCGGTCCAGCAGGCGCATCAGCCGGGTGGCCGCCTCCACCACCTCGGCCGCGGTCGGGTCGGCCTGCACCGCGCTGGCATCGGCGGCATCGGCCCCCTCCATCTGCAGGCTCAACTCGGCGATGACGGCCGGGTCCAGCTCCACCACCAGCGACATGTAGGGTACCGCCGCGCTTGCCTGCGTCACCTGGCTGATGGTCGGCACATCCGCCGTGATCAGCAGCGAATCCCCCGCGCCGAAGCTGACATCCCGCGTTCCCATGGTGACGCGCTTGCCGCCCTGCATCACCAGGCAGGCGAGGGGGCGGGAGATGTCGTGCACCAGTTCGCTCGGCGCCGTCGCATGGACCGTGCTCAGGCCAGGGATGAAGGTGCGGGCGATGCCGTGGCCATCGGCATGCGCCTCGCCATGCCGGCGCACCAGGTCGAGAAGGCTGCTCATGCCGCCATGCTACCCGCCGCGCCCCCCGGCCGCATCCGGCTTCGGAGGATCAAGCAAGCAAGTCCGAGGTTCCGGTAAGGACGCCCGCCCGGCCGGGGGCGATGATCAGGGCACCAGGCAAGGAGCCCAGCCATGACCACCATCTCCCTCGTCACCGGCGGCAGCCGCGGCCTCGGCCGCAACACGGCGCGCAGCATCGCCGCCCGCGGCGGCGACGTCGTCATCACCTACCAGAGCCGCGCCGGGGACGCCCAGGCGGCCGCCGCCGAGATCGCCGCGATGGGCCGTCAGGCCATTGCCCTGCAACTCGATGTCGGCAACGCCGCTACCTTCCCCGCCTTCGCCACCGCCTTGCGGGCGGCCCTGCGCGAAACCTGGGGCCGCGACAGCTTCGACCACCTGGTCAACAACGCCGGCCACGGCGACTTCGCGCCGATCGCCGACACGACGGAGGCGCAGTTCGACCGCCTGGTCGACGTGCACCTGAAAGGCGTGTTCTTCCTGACCCAGGCGCTGCTGCCGCTGCTGGCCGATGGTGGCCGCATCGTCAACCTGTCCTCCGGCCTGACGCGGGTCTCGGCGCCGGGCTGGGCCGCCTACGCGGCGGTGAAGGGCGCGGTGGAAGTGCTGTCCCTCTACATGGCCAGGGAGCTGGGGGCGCGCGGCATCGCCGTCAACACCGTGGCGCCGGGCGCCATCGAGACCGATTTCTTCGGCGGCGCGGTGCGCGATACGCCGGAATTCAACAGGCACTTCGCGGACATGACGGCACTCGGCCGCGTTGGCGTGGCGGACGATATCGGCCCGATGGTCGCCAGCCTGCTCGGCCCCGACAACCGCTGGGTCAACGCGCAGCGCATCGAGGTCTCCGGCGGCCAGGGCATCTGACCGCCGCGCCCGGGGCACCGTCCGGCGGCGGTGCATCTGCGCCGGCACACCGCATCCTCACTCGCCCACGGATAGGGGCAACCGCCCCTGCCGCCCTGGGCCGCCCGGACCCATCGCCACCACACCGGCCGGGGCAGGGGGGGCATGGACGGCCCGCCCGGCGGCCTGCATCATCGTCTGGAAAGGCCGGCGGCCGCACCCATCCGGGACGACGCCCCATGACCGGCCACCGCAGGGTGAGGCGCTCCGTGACCATTCCGACCCGACGCCATCGCAGGATGGCCGCGCGCAGGCGCCCAGCATGACGCGCCCCGCCCGGCCCGGCGGCGCCTCTCCCCACGCCAGGGGCGAGGCCATGAGCCAGGCCGACCTGCTGGATTCCCGCACCGCCTGGCTGCGGCTCGCCGCCATCGTCGCGCTCTCCACCATCGGCGGCGTCGGCATGTGGTCGGTGATCGTCGCGCTGCCCTATGTCCAGGCGGAGTTCGGCATCACCCGCGGCGCCGCCTCGGTGCCCTACACCCTCACCATGCTCGGCTTCGGCGCCGGCGGTATCCTGATGGGCCGCCTGACCGACCGCCTCGGCCCGATGAAGCCGCTGCTCGGCGCGACGCTGATGCTGGCCGCCGGATATGCCCTGGCGGGGCTGGCGCCATCCATCACCGTCTATACCGTGGCGCAGGGCCTGCTCATCGGCATGCTCGGCGCCTCCGCCGCCTTCGCGCCGCTGGTGGCCGAGGCGTCGCTGTGGTTCCGCCGGCGGCGCGGCATCGCGGTGGCGATCGCCGCCTCCGGCAACTACCTGGCCGGCGCCGTCTGGCCCCCGGTCCTCAGCTGGCTGATCGGTGCCTATGGGTGGCGCACCGCCCATCTCGTCGTCGGCGCCATCTGCCTGGTGACGATGCTGCCGCTCGCCCTGCTGCTGCGCGCCCGCGCCCCCGGCACGCATGGTGGCGGCCTGCAGAAGGATGCAGGGGAGGGCAGGCCCTTCGGCCTCTCCCCCACCGGGGCGACGGTGGTCCTCTCCACCGCCGGCATCGCCTGCTGCGTCGCCATGGCGATGCCGCAGGTGCATATCGTCGCCTATTGCGGCGACCTCGGCTACGGCGTCGCCCGGGGGGCGCAGATGCTCTCGCTGATGCTGGCCTGCGGCATCGCCTCCCGCCTCGCCTCGGGGCTGATCGCGGACCGGATCGGTGGGCTGCGCACGCTGCTGCTGGGCTCCGTGCTGCAAGGCCTGGCCCTGTCGCTGTTCCTGTTCTTCGATGGCCTCGCCTCCCTCTACACACTTTCGGCGCTGTTCGGCCTGGTGCAGGGCGGCATCGTCCCCTCCTACGCCGTCATCGTCCGGGAAAGCTTCCCCGCTTCCGAGGCCGGCACGCGCGTCGGCATCGTGCTGATGGCGACGCTGGTCGGCATGGCGCTCGGCGGCTGGCTGTCCGGCGTGATCTTCGACGCGACCGGCAGCTACGCCGCCGCCTTCCTCAACGGCGTTGCGTGGAACATGGCGAACGTGCTGATCGTGACGACGCTGCTGCTGCGCCGCCGGGCGCGCCTCGCCACCGCATAGGCAAGGGAGGGGCGGTGCGAGCACGCCCTTGTCGCGGAACATTCCGGCGGGCACTCTTTCCGCCGGACCGTCCCGGCTCGGGCGTCCAGGCAGAGGGCACCGGCATGACCTACCGCAGAACGCTTCTGAAGACGGCCGCCGGCGCAGCGACTGCCCTCGGCGCCGGCCACATCGCCGCCCCCGCCCTGGCCCAGGGCCGCGCGCGGACGCTGCGCTTCGCGCCACAGGGCAACCTGGCCAGCGTGGACCCGATCTGGGGCACCTCGGTGCTCTCCCGCAACGCCGGGCTGATGATCTATGACACGCTGTTCGGCATCGGCGCCGACTTCCAGGTCCGGCCACAGATGGCCGCCGGGCACGAGGTCTCCGCCGACGGGCTGACCCACACCATCGCCCTGCGCCCCGGCCTGCGCTTCCATGATGGCGAGCCGGTGCGCGCCCGCGACTGCATCGCCTCCATCCGCCGCTGGTCGAAGCGCGACGTGCTCGGCCAGCGCCTCGACGTGCTGCTGGACGAGATGGCGGCGGCGTCAGACGACCGCTTCACCCTCCGCATCAAGCGGCCCTGGGCCGGGCTGACCTGGGCGCTGGGCAAGGTGGGCGCCAATATCTGCGCGATCATGCCGGAACGCGCGGCGCAGACCGACCCCTTCACCCAGGTCACCGACATCGTCGGCAGCGGCCCCTTCCGCTTCCTGCGCGACGAATGGGTGGCCGGCAGCCTGGCGGTGTTCGAGCGCAACGCCGCCTACCAGCCGCGCCAGGAGGCGCCAGACCTGCTGGCCGGCGGCAAGCCGGTGCATTTCGACCGCGTCGAATGGCGCGTGATGCCCGATGCCGCCACCGCCGCCGCCGCCCTGCAGAACGACGAGATCGACTGGTGGGAAACGCCGTTGCCGGACCTGCTGCCGGTCCTGCGGCGCAACCGGCAGATCGTGGTGGAGACGATCAACAGCTTCGGCGCCTTCGGCGTGCTGCGCTTCAACCACCTGCACCCGCCCTTCGACAATCCGGCGGTTCGCCGCGCCCGGTT
>Ga0308171_1002994_pt1 | contig 16262 bp, 14 predicted proteins | sample PhyGR1_FD_202135 | JGI IMG/M metagenome (GOLD analysis project Ga0308171, IMG submission 202135) | Phyllosphere microbial communities from UC Gill Tract Community Farm, Albany, California, United States - DLSLSG.R1 | ecosystem: Host-associated > Plants > Phyllosphere > Unclassified | place: USA... | reverse complement strand
AGGGCAGGCATGATCACCAACGTGACTTTCAGACTGCGCTCCATGAGCCAACCTGCCAGGAGTGTGCCGACGAAGTTCGCCACGCCGAATCCAAGCAGGATCAGCGACAGGCCATCAGCGCTCATCTGCCCCAGACTCTCCAACGTGGGTCGGATGTAAGTGAAGATCGAGTACTGACCGGTGTGCGCCAGGACGCAGCCCAGCATTCCGACCGCAACGCCTGGCCGACGCAGGAGCGCCACCACCGACTCCGGGAGCGCCGCCCTGCGCGGGGCCATTCGAGGCAGCGTGAACCACTGGAACGCAAACGTGAGTCCACCCACCGCCGTCGCCGCCCAGAATGCGCTGCGCCACCCCAGCAACCCGCCGAGGTAGCTCCCCAACGGAACCGACACCACCGTGCCGACTGCAATGCCACTGAAGATGATGGAAAGCGCTCGAGGCACGCGATGGGCCGGCACCAACCGCATGGCCACGGCCGCCGCCATGCTCCAGAAACCGCCCAGCGCGATGCCCAGCAGGACGCGCATCATCAGCAGGACGCCCATGCTGGACGACAACGCTACCAAGGCGTTGGAGAGGATCATCAGCGCCGTGAAACCCAACAGCACCAGGCGCCTGTCCATCGAACGGGTCAGCCGGGGCACAAGCAGGCCGGCGAACAGGGCCACAACAGCAGTGACCGTGACTGCTTGGCCGGCCAGCGCCTCCGATACTCCAAGGTCCGCCGCCATCGGCGGCAACAGGCTGGCAGGCAGGTATTCCGCCGTGAGCAGCCCAAAGACACCCATGGCCAGCGAAAACACGGCCACCCATGCCGATGAAGACGGCTCCCCGCTCCCCCTTTCCACAGAATCAGGCGCGGCTGCGGCATCAACTACGTTATTGCTCATCACAGATCCCAGTGCATTCGTGCAGCCGAGAGTCTAAGGAGCCAGGTCAGGATGATCTATGATTGTCCAACCTGTATTTTTGATCGAAACCCCGGGCCGCCTCAGTGAGCCATGCTCCACACCCGTCCAAGTCCTCCGACCTGATCAGCGAGCTGCTGACCGGAATGCGGCTGCATGGCGTTCAATACCGACGCATCCAGACCGGGCCGACCTTTGGGCTTGGATTTCCGCCGAAGCCAGGCCATGCCTACTTCCATTACCTGGCCGTGGGCAATGCGATTCTTCGTGGCGCGGACGGCAGCCAACACCTTCTCTCCGCCGGGGATGTCGTGCTTCTTCCCCGCGGAGACGGTCACGCGCTGCTGTCGGGCGAGGACCATCCCGTCCAGTGTCTGGAAACGATAGACGCCGCCCCACTGGGCGACGCGGTGAGCGGGATAGACACGTGCCCGAGCACACATGCCGTGCCAAGCGCTGTGCTTTTTCACGGATGCATGGTGTTCGATCTGGGTGGCATGCAAGGGTTGAGCAAGGTGATGCCGGCGGTGATGTTGGCCGATGGCAACGCCACTCCGTTCACTGGGCTGTTGCCGATGGTCGACGCGATGAAGCGCGAGGTGTGCTCCGGACGTATTGGCTACGCAGGCATACTCGCCCGCCTGGCGGATGCAGTCGCCGCGATGATCGTCCGTGACTGGGTCGAGCGCGGTTGCGATGGAGCTTCGGGCCTGGTCGTGGCCATGCGCGACCCTCGTCTGTCGCTGTCGTTGCTTGCCCTGCACAGAGACCCTGGGCGTGACTGGACCGTCGAAGCGCTGGCTGCAGAATCCAACATTTCACGGTCTGTCTTTGCAGACCGGTTCCAGACCATCATTGGAACCGCGCCCCTGCGGTACGTGACTGAGCTGCGCATGCAATTGGCAAGCCAATGGTTGAGCCAACAGAATCTATCCATCGAGGTAGTGGCAGAGCGTCTTGGGTACGCGTCGCAGGCTGCTTTCAGTCGGGCGTACAAGCGTGTCATGGGTCACTCGCCTGGCGCGACTCGGCGGGGGCGCGGCTTGCCCTCTCCGTAGGAGCGCTGCCAGCACTGCCTTCGAACAATCGCCTCGCGCTTCGCGGCTCACCGCCGCTGCGCCGTCGGTGCTTGGCCCGACCTGAGCGTGGGCATCCGCAGACCGAGGTCGGACGCTGCTGCACTTGATACGGCCGACTGCCCGAGGTTGCGCTGCGCCAACTGTTGGACCTCCCCCCTGGCGTAACGGGGTGGGACTACAGCTTCTGATTGGCAACAGCCTCTGATTGGCCATTGCGCTGCCGGCCCCACGCAGAGACCGGCAGCGCTGAATGCCTACATCACCGATCGAGCGCCGCCGGGGCCAACGCGCCATCCTTGAACGAAAGGGGGATAGTCACCTTGCCCTGCGGCGAGGACAGCAGGAGGGTCAACGATTGGCGGGCCGAGGTACAGGATGAAGCAATGCCCTGGAACCAGGAGCGCTCCGGCGCCTGCGCGTTAATGACCCGCAATTGCGCGTCCGGAACCGCCACACCATTGACTTTAAGTTCTGTCAGCCTGACCGGGCTCGGGGATTCCACCGCCAGCTCGAACACGTGGTTGCCACAACTTAACTGGTGCTGCGAGATATAGCGATGGGCGGGCACGCCATCTTCGCTGCGCAGCACATCCAGGTCCGATGCTTCAGCACGCGCCGCCAACGAGCATGCCGCCGCTGTGCCGAAAACGAGAAGAGCCGTTACCACGGCAACATTCAGTTTCATAACGTCGAACCCAGTGTTTCCGCATCGCGGTCATGGAAATCATACTCGCGGGTCACGCCATCCGGCCCGATGATGTAGTGGCGGAATTCATCGGCATTCATGCCGTGATCGCGCAACAGGTCGGCCACACCCCAATCCCCACCCTCGTAGGTCACGCCGTCCACGGTGCGGTTGTCGGACGGGTACTTGTTCACCTCATGCGTCTCAGACGGGAAGACCCCCGCCGGATGCGAATGGATGATCCCGACAACTTGGGCGGCTGTTATGCCCCACTCCGAGAGCGGATAGCTGATGGCACCGGGATTGCTGGCCTCACCGCGCACCATCGGGCTGGATTTAATTTCACCGGTCACCGCGTCACGGTATAGAACGGTGCCCAGCTCCTGGCTCTGGTAGCCCGGATCGGCCTTGATCAGTGCTTCCACGTCGCGAGCCACGGCATCGGCCTGGCCATCCACCAGCTCGTACGCACTCGGTGGCCCGCCACCGCCACCGCCACCCCCGCCGCCGTCGCCACCACCCGGATCGTACGGATCAGTCCAGTCCGGCGGATCGATATCCGGCCAGCCATCATCATCCGGCGGCAACGCATCGACGGGAGGAAGATCGGTCGTATCTACCTGCGCACCGCCGGAAATCAATGAAAGCTCTTCCCACGACAGCTCGCGAATTCCGTTTTTCAGCATACCTGCAACTCCTTGCTTCGTGCCTGAGGTGGGGTTTTTAGCGCAGCTTCCGCGTGAAGGTCAAACGGCTCATCCGCTTGGCCCCGAGATTTAAGGCGCGGCATTGTGCAAGTGCGCGACGCGTTCATTTTTGCCGTGTATCACCATTCCGTCTGAATCAGAATTTTCTGATAGAGCTACGGCCAATTGATGTGATAACTGTTGCGGTGCCGCGCATGGAAGCGGCAATGGATGCCCCCTAATCTGCAACGGATGAACAAGGAGTCGTGAGATGTCTGCAAGTGGAATTCGTGACCTCTCCCCCGAGGAACGCGCCCTGGTTTCAGGCGGCGCTCAGATGGACACCACCGATCTGCCCCCGATCGATGTATCGCCTCCGGATGACGGCGGCTGGCCCGATATTGGTCCCCCGGACTGGACCGATCCGTACGATCCGGGTGGTGGCGACGGCGGTGGCGGCGGTGGTGGTGGTGGTGGTGGAGACTCCGGAAGTGAGACCACCTTCAGCTCAAACGCCAGCATTGACGGCAACGGGGTAGCCAGCGCAACCCAAACTTGGGAGATGCAGGATTACAACCTGACCTTCAATCTGACCGAGAACCTGAACCTGACCAACGGTAGCTGGGGCCTCGCCGGCAACGGCAGCTTCCAGTATGCAGGCCAGACCTACACGCTCGGGCTGACCACCGATCACTTCAATGTGAGCAACTACAACGCAACCTACAACCAGGATTTCGGTAACGGCGTTTCATTCAACATCGGCTTGACCTTCGATCCGAACACCAACTCGTTCACCGGCCAGTTCAACCTGGTCATCAGCGGGTTCTAACGCAAGAACCATGTATCGGCCGCCCGGATTTCCCGGGCGGCCGATTCGTGTCCAAGAGGAACTGACGCAATGAGATTTCTGATGTCCGCCGCGGTTTTGCTTAGCGTGGCCTCGCCTTCGACAGCCCGCGACGTGGTCGCCGAAGACAGCCATGGCATCACGGTGGCCGTGATGCAGGGCAATTCACCAGTGTTGGAGCGAATCGGCAAATCAGAAGGACCGGCACGTCTGGCCGCTCGCGCCGGCTACCACCGCACCCGCGGCGAGATTTCCCAGTCCAACCGCTGGGCCGACGCCTGCATCGCCGATGCTGCCGTCGTGGCCGAGAAGAGCCAGGGCGTCATGTACCTCTGTCGAAGCCTGCGTGCAGGTAACCGTCTGCTGGAAGGCGATATTCAGGGCTGGGCCGCCGACATGCAGCAGGTCCGTGGGATCTACGAGCAACATGTCGCACCGTCGCTACGTGGCGGCGAGGAGGTGCGCGCCATTACGGTTCCCGCCTTCGACGCATTCAGCAACTGGCCGCGCTCGGCTACGCTGGCCTCACCAGCAGCTCCGGGGTCTCGGCTCGCGCTGTCGTCCACAGCCGGCGTGCCTGTCGTTCGTGGCAAGATCCGGGGCGGCCAAGACCAGAAGCAGCGTGACATCGACTCCGATTTCATCATCGATACTGGCGCCACGCGTTCGCACATCAGCCGCAAAGCAGCCCAGGCCATGGGCCTCGCGATAACCGATGGATTTGCAACAGACAACACGCTCCCTGATCAGCCCATCGCGATTGGCCTAGCGGCCCCCGTGGACGTTCAGCTGGGCGATCTCCACTTCAGGAATGTCTCATTCACTGTCACCGACAATATCCAATTCAACATCATCGGCCTTGACCTGCTATACCGCGTGGGGCCGTTCGTGCTGAATGCAACGGAAATCCAGCTGCTTCAGGCGCTGCCTGCCGGTATCTGCAAGCAGCCCCTGGCCGCCACGTCTGCGCTTTGGGGTGGGCAATACTCGCTGCGCTTGCCCATGCGCATCGGCAAGCGCGATGAACTGGTCCTGCTTGATACAGGCACAGATGTGATGTTGGAGGCTTCCGGCGTGAACTTGGCTACTTACCCGCAGGGCAGCCTGGTGCAGCGGCGGCGCTGGACAATGCACGGACTGGAGCCAATCCGCTACGCCGAAGCTAGTGCGCCGGTAACCTTCAATGGCCGTACGGTGACCTTGCCGACGCAAGTCTCGGATCAGCCGGCCAACGTATTCCCCATATCGTGGCGAGTGGGCTTCGGCCTGCGCAATGATTACGACTACTACGTGGACGTGGCGGGTGGTCGGGGGTGCCTTGTACCCCGCACCGAGCCATGAAGCCCTCCCCTACTCGAACCCTCTAAACGAATCGTCAACGCGGGCCAAATGGAACCAGCTAGCAAGGATGAGACGGCGGACGCGATTCCGCTGTTCCGCAACGAGGCAATCGAGGCTGCCACACAACGCTTCGGTTCACCGGTGCAGGCCCCCGGGGTCGGCATGTGGCTGGCGACCGGCTTCGTGGTGTCCCTGCTGTGTCTGGCGGCGCTCTTTCTGGTCACCACCTCGTTCCCGCGCAAAGAAACCGTTGCAGGGGCGCTGGTACCTTCCCGCGGGCTGCTGCCAATCATCAGCCAGCGCTCGGGCATCGTCAGCAACGTACACGTAGAAGAGGGTGCAAAAGTACGCCAAGGCGAGCCTATCGTCACCGTCTCGGTGGATTCGGTGATCGACACCGGCGAAAGCACCGGGGCCACCCTTTCGGGCATGGCCGAACGCCTGACCCAAGCATCCGTCGATCGCGAGCGTGCCACTGAGGCGTCTTTGGAAAGCCAGGGGGCCGGCATCCGCGAACGCATGTTGGGCACCACCCGCCAGCTCGCCGTGCTGCGCGACAACGTAACCTTGTATCTGCAGCAGCAGACCATCGCCGAGAAAACCGTGCACGACCTTGGGCGACTGCGAGCCGACCAGTTGGTTTCGGAATTACAGTATCGCGATGCCGAAGTAAGGGTATTGAACGTGCGCCAGTCGGTGGCGGAAGTACAGACCCGCATCGCCCAGCTCGAGCAGGAGCATGAGCAGATGCGCCATGAGCTGGGCCGACTGAAAGCCGAACGAGATGCCAACCGAGCCACTTCGTTGTCCGAGTTGCTGGGAGCCCGAGAGAAGGCGATCAACTACAAACTCGGCACCCAATTCAATCTGGTCGCGCAATCCGCGGGCCAGGTCACCTGGTTGCAGGCCAAGCCCGGCGCCACGGTTACCGCCGGCCGCACGTTAGGCGTCATGATGCCCGAGGGCTCGCAGCTGTTCGCCGAGCTGTGGGTTCCGTCCTCGGCCATCGCCTTCGTGGACGTCGGCACTGAAGTGCGGTTGATGTACGACGCATTCCCGTACCAGAAGTTCGGCGTCGGCCATGCGCGGATCGTGAAGATCGCGCGTTCGCCTACCTCTCCGGAAGATTTGCCCGCCGACTTGCAGGCCGTCGAGAGCCAATACCGCTTGCTGGCCGCACTGGACGACCAGCAGATGCAGGCATATGGCAAGGCTCTGGCCCTGGCGCCGGGCATGCGCCTCAAAGCCGATCTGGTTCTGGAGAAGCGCTCACTGCTGGATTGGCTACTGGAACCGCTGCTGGCGGCGAAACGACGGCAGGAATGAGACTGACGGTCGGCATCGGCGCCGACGGCGACGCGCCAGGCTTGCGGGTATCGCCGACAATCCGGCCCTGGTCGATGCGCACGAGACGGTCCGCCAGGCGCATGGTGTCAGGCCGGTGGGTGATCAGGATCCGGGTGATGTCCAGCTGGGCGAGCGCCTGATAGATGTGGCTCTCACGCGCGACGTCTAGGTTCGCTGTTGCCTCGTCCAACACCAAGATGCTGGGTTTGCGGTAGAGGGCGCGCGCCAGCAGCAGCCGCTGCTTTTGGCCACCGGACAAGGTTGAGCCCATATCACCGACCAGCGTTTCCAGCTGCATCGGCATGCGCTGCACATCCTCCTTTACCGCTGCCATTTCCAGGCACTGCCAAACCAGCGCGATATCTGGGCGCTCGTTGAAGAAAGTTACGTTCTCCACGATCGAGCCGGTCAGGAGCTCATCGTCCTGCATGACCACGCCCATCCGCTGGCGTACTACCCGCGGCCCCCAGCCGGCGATATTTAGTCCGTCAAAGAGCAGCTCGCCGGCACTCGGGGGATAAAGGCCGGTGAGCACCTTCACCAGGGTGCTCTTTCCGCAGCCAGAAGGCCCGGTGATGGCAACGAACTCTCCTGGTGCGATGGATAGGTTGATGTCCTTCAAGGTCGGCGCTTCCTGCGCCGAGTACTGGAAATAGACCGAGCGCAGCTGGATGTGCCCTTCGATGCTGTCTGACGCTGATGGATCCTTGCTGAAACCCTCTTCGCTGGGGCTTAGCGCTATATCGGCGATGCGATCCGAATGCAGCTCGGTAAGGCGCCAGGAAATACACTGATCCACTAGGGTGGTCAGCCGGTTACTGAGCTGCTGGCGATAGGCCACGAAGGCATACAACGCGCCCACCGTCATGTCCCCCGCCAGCACGGCCTGGGCGCCGATGTAGACGATGGCCACCAAACTGACGCCGTCCAGAAGGGTGCGGCCTGCGCCGATGCCGACTTGGAGGTTTGCGCTGTTCAACGAAGCGCGGACCAGATCGGCGTACTTGTTGGTCCAGATCGCCTCTCGTGAGAACTCCCCGCCCATCGTCTTGATTGATTGCATCGCGCGCAGCGTCTCTATGCGCGTTCCGCGTTCTGCGATGTTCGCCTGCAGGCTGGCCATGCCCAACTTCATCGACAGCGGGATGGTTGCCACCCGCATCAGTACGTACAGCGCCAGTGCGGTCAGCGCCACCAAGCTCATCAGCGGCGAGTAGATGAACATGAACACGATGATGCCCACGGCCAGCACGCCATCGAGCAGCGCACCGATGAGTCCATTTGCGATCAGCTGTCGTATCGGGTCAATCGACTCCATGCGCGAAAGCGCATCGGCCAAACGGCGCCGATGAAACCAAGTGAGCGGCAGGCTAACTAGATGATGGAACAGGCGCCGGCTCATGTCCCAGCCCATCAACGCGGATGCACGCTGCAACGTGACTCCACGCAGTGCCTCGGCCAGGCTGTTGAATAGGGCCACCGCGCCAAAGCCAAGCGCCAGTGCCAACAAGAAGCCGCGATCCCCGCGCAGCACGCCTTCGTCCACCGCCAATTGCATGAAGAACGGTGACAGCAGCACAAAGCCCTGCAGTAGCAGTGTGTAGACCATCGTATGGAACAGCGCGGTGCCGACGCCGCCCTTGAAGCGGACCATTGACCAGATGTTGAGCGGAGAACGCTGCTTTCGCGGACGGAAGCTGGGCGAGGAATTCACTTCGACCGCGATGCCGGTGAAAGCTTTGGAGAGCTCGGCTTCACTGAAGGACAGCGAGCCATGCGCCGGGTCAATGATGTGGTAGCGACCGCGCGAGACCTTCTCCAGCACCACGAAGTGATTCAGCTTCCAGTGCAAGATGGTCGGCGTAGCCAAGTGTTGCAGGTCGCGAGGTTCACAGCGCACGGGTCGGCACTGCATGTCCAGGGCGCTAGCCACCGCGATCAACTGGTTCAGATCCACGCCGCGCTGCGAGTTGTGATACTTGCGCCGTAGCTCACTCATTTCCAGATCTGCGCCCAGCATGGATGAGCAGATCGCCAGGCACGCCAGTCCGCACTCAGTGACCTCGGACTGCACTCTCCAATAGCGCTTGTTGAACATCAGACATCCTCGTTCTGGTCGGGCGTGGCCGGCTGCTTTCCAAGCCACGCATACAACTCCATTGCCGTGCAGTGATAGGCATAAAGACCATCCCAGCGACCGTACAGTTCTGCCTCGCGCAGGCGAATTTCGTACCCTCCTCGAGAGAGCACCGTCAGCGTCTTCAATGGAAGGAAGCACTGGTCAGGCAGACCGGCCCGGTGAAGGCAGAAGTTGAAGAGCGCGCGCCCCAACCGCCCATTGCCATCGCGAAAGGCATGGGCGTTGTTGACCAGCGCCAACACCTGCACCCCGGCAGTCATGCCAACACCCACCGCGCCGTCGGCGAGCAGTCGCAGCAGTTGGGCCAACCGCTTGGCGCTGTGGTGGGCCGGCACCATCGGAAGCTGCGAAGGCCCGTCGTGCGAGCGTATCCACACCGGCGTCGTGCGCAGCGCGCCATCTCCTCCGGTGCAAAGCGCAATGAACCGCTGCACGTCTGCCATCGACAACGGCCAGCATACGGTGCGGCGCCAGTCTTGGTAGATGCGCGCCTCCTTGGCTTCAATCTCTGCCAGCCTCGGCAGGTCCAGCGCCGGCATCCGCATGCACGGCGAAAGCCGGTGGCGAAGCTGCCGCACCGCCGCGCGCATCTGCGGCTTCCCGCGATGCGCCCACAGCTGCTGGCAGGGTAGTCTGCAAGGTTGCAGCGTCGGTAGAGCGGCGTCGCAAGCCTGCAGGCGGAGCGCCACCGCCGCAGACGGGGCCGGCGGCGGCACTGGCATCAGCACCCTCGCGCCCGGTGCAGCCTCCTGCTCGGACGAGGTGGCCAGGTGAGCGATCATCGCCATGTTCAGCTTTGCCCGGAACCCGGGACCAACAACACCAGGCCATGGTTGCGGTCCTCGGTGCCTGGCCTGCGCGACTGATACAACATGGTGAAGTACGAGGTCAGCTTGACCAGCAACCAAGGCTCGGCGTCGCATGGAACGAATCGCATATCGATGTGATCGAGCAAGAACTTGCGGGTCAGCCGCTGCAACGCCCTGCCAGGCTCAAAGCGCACCTCAGTCCGAGCGCGATAGAACACGACGATGTCCAGATCATTCGGTGCGGCATTCGCCACATCCACGAAGCTGCCGCCGACCAAGCAGCATTGCACGTCCACCACTTGTGCCAGGTCGCCGAACGCCTGCTGCAATGCAGACAACCGCCCTCTTCGTAGAGCGTTGCCACCGAATGCGCGCTGGAAGGCCGCGTTGTCGACCATCCAGGGTGATGCATTGCCCGGCGAGCTTTCCGCAATCGGCAGGCTGAAACGCGGCAGCCCGGCGTCCACGGCGCGCTGGAAATCGGCATCAAGAGCGCCGCCCGGTGCAGCGGCGGTGCGCAGGATCGTGGATTCCTGTGCTGGGATCCCCAAATAAGCTCGAATACGGTTGGCCTGCGCGCGCACCAGTGAGGCGTGGTCGGGAAAAACTGCTGCCGACACGTAGGCGTAGCAATCTTTCACCGTCCGGGAGAGCACGTCAAACGCCTGTCTAACACTCGCGCGTTCTTTAAAGGGCAGGTCCCGTTCGGGAAATCTCGCCGCCCCCAGCACTTGCTGCGGAGCGCCCCCGCAGCGTGCGTACAGATCGTTATCAACAATGGCGAGATCCAAATCGGAGTACGTCGGCGCGAATCGAGCCCCATCCCGCAGACAGAAGCCAAACCGCGCAGACCCGACCACGTGAATGGCCTCGGATGCAACTCGGAGCACGGCCGCGACCTCTTCAAGCAGCGCTGCGGTCCGGGTACTGCCTTCGAAGGACAGGATGGGCCCATGTAGCGCCGCCTGCGCTATCGCCTCCGCATCGACCCCGCGATCGTGTTCATTCCGAATCCATTCTCCATACTCCATGAAATACTCTCCAGCCGGGCGAGTTCTCAGCCTGCCCGAGGCGGCACCGATCCGAGGGGCATCACGCAGGCCTTGTTGGCAATGAAGTCCAAGTAGATGGCGATGCTGCGCAGACTGCCGCCTCCGAGCACGTAACGCGTCTTGGTGGGATGGGTTCCCACGGAGGTACTCATCTGTAGCCTGGCAGAACCACCCAGTGTTTGAACGGTCACATCTCTTGAAACCGACGCCCTGCGCTGTTGCCCTTGGACACCCTGAACGACGCTGTGCTGCGCTGGACCCGCCGGAAGCGCAGCGCCTACTGGCAATGCCTCCATCAGCTCGCCGCTGTTGCCGGTGTCGAGCATGGCCTCTTGGCGCTCACCATCGACGGTGATGAACAGTCTTGGCACGGTCTGCGCACCGCTTAGGTCCGCAGCCGAAAACAACGGAGCCTGGCAGCCAGGCGCAGCAGCCCCCGGCGCAAGTACCTGTATCCCGTCCTTGCCAATGATCAGCCGTCCTAGTCTGGACAGCACATCCAGACCAAGAAGGTTCGCCGGAATCTGATCGCTGGCCGCCAGCAGCGGCTGGGCGATGACAAGCGAGCCCAATTGCAGCGTCTGCGGCTGGGCTATCGTGCTGCGGGCAGATGACACACCAAGGATGCCGGAAAGTGCGAACCCCTCCATGAGAGCAGGCTCTGTCAGCGCCGAGGGGTGCACAACGGTCAGCGCCGAGCCAGTATCCACCAGAGCCTGCGTGGATCTACCGTCGATCTCAATTTTCGCCATGTTGGGGTAGCTGACCTCTCCCCCTCCATGTCCTTCGCCGGAGACTACCGTCACCACCCCTACATGTAGCGGGATGCGTCCTTGTGCGTGCGTCCGAACATTAGGGGTCGGGCGCGCGGCCAGTGCCGCGTAATCGGGAATGCGCGTGAAGACGTCGATATTGCCCAGGGTCTTTCCACGATCAGCGGCGGCGGTGCGCAGGCGCTCCTGCGCTTCCACAGTCAGGCGGGCCCAAGCTGGCAGATCACCAGCAACAGCCTCCACCCCAGCGCGCAGTCCTCCGCAGACAGTCAGACCGGCCAGGTGCTTGGCTTGCTGTGCGGCCTTGATGCAATCATCTGAGGCCTTGCGCGCACCGGGGAGATCAAGCAGAACCCGTCGCTCAGCAGCCTTGGCCATCTTCTCTACGACTGGACTGGGCGTATTCGATTGCAGACGCCGCAGGGCAGCGACATCCCCTTGTGCCAGCGCCTGGCTAACCGGCGTTGGGTCATTGAAAATTTGGGTGACGCCTTGGGCCTCTGTCGTGCCAGCTGGGGATGAAGCAAGCAAGAGGACAAGTGATAGCGAGAGCATAGGACTCCGGGGAGATGCCGCACCCGTAGGTGCGGCATCTAAAGTAGGTCAGGGGCTCTTGTTATGGAGGAACTGTGCTTCGCCCTTAACGTCGTTGTCTGCCGAGTTATAGCTCACATTTATCTGGAAGCCGAAGCCGCCGCCGATATCCCAGTAGTAGCCGCCGTTGATGGTGGACGACCAGCTACCTTCTTGTAGCTCCCACTTCAGCAAGCTGCCATCGTTACCGACGAAATCCAAGGTGCCTTTGCCATCCTTGAAAGTGCCATCGGTATTGAACTTGAGCTCGGTGCTAACCGTCCACAGGCCGAACTCATCCGGAATCGGATAGCTCAGCTCCGCTTTGTTGTAGCCCGGCTCACCATTCTCGCCCGGCGTGTAGGTCAGTTTGCTTTCAAAAGGTTTGACGTCGATGAAAGTGATATCCGGCTCGCCATCGCCGCCGTCGCCACCACCACCGCCCCCGCCACCACCGCCGCCGCCGCCGTCGCCCGGACCCCACGGATCTGGCAAAGTCGGCGGGTCAGGGAACCAGTTGTCATCCGGAGGGGGCGTCACGTCGATGGGGGGCAGATCAGTGGTGTCCACCTGTGCGCCACCTGACACGAGTGCGCGTTCTTCGGCTGAAAGATCGCGAACTCCAGAGTGAGACATTCAACAGCTCCTTTGTTGGTTCACTTCATTGACGACCGTGGGCATGGCGTATGCAGCTCCATTACCCCGGCCCAGATTTGTACCAAGGGTTGGTCAAAATCTCTATCAGAGAATTCTGACGAGCATGAAAATGTGAGGCCGCCCTCACCTAACGATGCGGGGGTGTGAAGAGGTGACATCTGCGCCCCCCTTCAACGAGATCGCGGTTGCCCCGAAGAGAACCGCCCGAGAGCCATCAGGCCACCACTGCGATCAATCTCATCCCTGTGGCGCCTGCTTGTCTCATCCAACACCTTCGATTGGTGCCGCTGAGAACGATCAACGATCTCGATGTAAGTCCTGACGGCGCGGCAGCTCGGCCAGAGCCAATTTCGCAGCTTCGGTACACATGCCTGCATTGAGTTGCAAAGCACTCGGAGACCTAACAGCGCTGTTCCGAGGCAGGTCCGTTGCGTTGGCCGCAACCATGGGGAGCGCGCTGGCCTGTTCCCGCCGCGCTCGCTCAGCCGTGTGACCCGTTGGGACGGGCAGAAGCTTGCCTTCCTTGCGATAGCGATCCAGGAGTTGCTCAAAGCTCGCGTGCCCGTCGCCAAGATTGCTCTCTCCACGACGCAATTTGAGGCGCTTGGCCAGGCTCTCGGGATTGGGCTCAATCTGGGGCTCGCCTAGACCGAGATGCGCATTGATGCGTCCAGAGATCATTGCTCGAATCCAGAGCACCTCATCGTAACCGTTGATTGTCCCGTCCAGGACGCGCGTCTTGGCTGCCAGCCCAGAGGCTTCCATGCGCCTCGTCGTCACCAGGACGTGGGCGTAGAAGTAGCGAGGATCGCCGTTGGTTGGCCGGTGATGGCTCGCTTGTAGCGCAAAGCCGTATCTCTCGATCAGTGCATGCGAAATGTCGAGAACAAGGTCCCAACGCTCGCGGTCGTCGAGCTCGTGCGGGACCCTCGTTTTCCAGTTGATGTCGTGGCTTTGGCCAAGAGGGCGGCGGAGATCTTTCACTGGAACGATCCCATCACCAACGTCGAATCGGCCGACATCAAGTCCTTTGAAGGCGCACTTTTCGCGAACGACACGCGCAGCAAATGGATGCTGCTATACAACCAGACATTGAAATCCGCTGGTCGTATCCGATTCACGCAAGCTCACGAGCTTGGTCACTACCTGCTTCATCGACAAGATCGCATCGACTTTCGGCGCGCAACGCAAGACATGGTGAGCCTGACCGAGCAAGAAGCATCAATGGAAGCCCAGGCCAACGCCTTTGCCGCAACGCTTCTGATGCCCCTGGATGACTTCCGCAAAAGCACCCAGGACGGCGCCGACTTTGGGGTGCTCGCCGACTGCGCCGATCGATATGGCGTCTCGCTGAGTGCTGCTGCATCGCGCTGGATAGACCACACCGACCATTGCGCAGTGCTCATTTCTCACACCGATGGCTTCATCAACTGGTCGATCTCGAGCCGATCGGCACCGACTGGTGGCGCGTTCTTCCGTGCGCGGCAAAGCGCAATTGCCATCGGTGAGGACACCTTGGCTGCCAACGGCCAGATCGTGCACGAACGACTGGGCGTGGAACTTCCCGCTAGCACTTGGTTCAAGCATGCGGAAGATGGACTTAGCCTTAAAGAAATGAAGATCAGTGCCGACCAGTTCGACTACACCCTGACACTCCTAGTTTTGCCTAGGGGTTCAAAGGTTTGGGCGCCTCGGCAACATTGACCTCTAGCGAAACTTAGGCTTGCCCCTCGATTCTGAGGCGCTGCACTAATCAGCCTCGTGAATCTGCACGATCTTTAAAATGGGCCTCACGTCTACCGTCTCTCTCCCTGTATTGAAGCTCGAATAAACGGGATTGGTGCACTACCTGCTTGAAAGTGCGGCATCCGTACTTCTCCGGCAGCTGATCGGGCTCGCACGCTTGAATGTGCCGCTGCGCGGCGGCAATGGACGTCCAACCATCCGCGGACAGTTCGGACATCGCTTCCCGGAGCAGTCGAACGATTCCTGAGCTTGGCCAATCGACCGAACCATCTGGCGCATTGCCGTTGATCACCAGGTCGCGCGCGCGCAACCTGGCTGACACCAAGTTCGATGTTCAAAGCTTTTGCTTGATGAGCTTACGGCCGATGACGACTTGCAAATCGCTGGGCACGCGCTGACGAAAGGCATAGGTGCCTGAGGTGGTGCGGATCAGGTGATGGGGGATGCGCATTCGGGAGATGTGTCCCGATCTGTGTCCCGCTGGCAGACCTGTATATTCGAAATAAGCTAAATAAAATCAATAACTTAGATGAACATTGGCGGAGAGAGTGGGATTCGAACCCACGGAAGGAATGACCCTTCGCCGGTTTTCAAGACCGGTGCCTTAAACCGCTCGGCCATCTCTCCGTATCGGCAACGCTTCCGCGCCCCGCGTGCCCAGGTCATTGCAACCCAGGCAACCGGTCGGGGCAGCGCCCCGTCCGGCATGGCTCCCCGGCATTGGCCGGGGGTCGCATTCTCGCATTTCAGGTGGGATTTGCCCACCCGCCAGCGGTCGGGCTCAGCCCGCATCCACCGCCAAGGCACCCAAGGCACTGGCCTTGATCTTCTCCTTGGCCCGCTCGCACGCTCCACCGCAATCCAGGCGCGAAGCCTCCAGCTGCGGCGGCAGGTGCTCGGCCAGGAAGTCGATGAACACGCGCACCGCCGGCAGCAGGCCGCGGCGGGAGGCGAAGACGGCATGGCAGATGCCCTGCGGCAGCGACCAGTCCGGCAGCACTACTTCCAGTTCGCCGTTGCGCACGGCGTCGGCGCAGACGGTTTCCGGCAGCATGGTGATGCCGAAGCCGTCCTTGACCATGCTCTGCAGCAGCGGGAAATCGAAACCGGCCACGCGCGGCTGCAGGTCCACGCGGCGTACCGCGCCTTCCGGGCCGTGCAGTTCCCAGCGCTGGCGGGCTTCGTCTTCGCTGATGCTAAGGGTGACATGGTTGGTCAGCTCGTCCGGATCCTTCGGGCGGCCGGCGCGATCGAGGTACTTGGGGCTGGCCACCAGCAGTTCCTGCACCTGGCCGAAGCTGCGCATCACCAGGCTGCCATCGTCATCCAGACGCGAGCGCACGCGCAGGGCGACGTCATAGCCTTCGTTGATGATGTCCACGCGGCGGTTGCTGATGTTCAGCTGCAGCCGCACCTTGGGATACTGCGCCAGGAAGATCGGCAGCAGCTTGGGCAGCTGCATCTGCGCGAGCGAGACCGGCACGCTGGCACGGACGAGGCCACGTGGCTCGGCGCTGAGGCGGTCGACCACCTCACGCGCGGCCTGGGCCTCGGCGAGCATGGTCTGCGCGTGGCGATGCACGCTGGTGCCGACGTCGGTCACCGCGAAGCGGCGC
>Ga0308171_1002991_pt1 | contig 16273 bp, 9 predicted proteins | sample PhyGR1_FD_202135 | JGI IMG/M metagenome (GOLD analysis project Ga0308171, IMG submission 202135) | Phyllosphere microbial communities from UC Gill Tract Community Farm, Albany, California, United States - DLSLSG.R1 | ecosystem: Host-associated > Plants > Phyllosphere > Unclassified | place: USA... | reverse complement strand
ATGAACGCGTGAATGCCCGAAATCGCGCGAAGTCGCCAGCACACCGGAATGCGTCTTCAATCCGCAAGGCAGAGCGCCTATAGAGGCTTCATGTCCTCCATCCGACCCTGGCGCGATATCGAGCGCCGCAAGAGCCGCCAGATCATGGTTGGCAGCGTCCCCGTCGGCGGCGATGCGCCGATCACGGTCCAGACCATGACCAACACCCTGACATCCGACGCGAAGGCGACGATCGAGCAGATCCGCCGCTGCGAGGACGCCGGGGCGGACCTCATCCGCGTCTCCTGCCCCGACGTCGAATCGACCGCGGCGTTCCGGGAGATCGTGCGCGGATCGCGCGTGCCGCTGATCGCGGACATCCATTTCCACTACAAGCGCGCTTTGGAAGCCGCCGACGCGGGCGCGGCGTGCCTGCGCATCAACCCCGGCAACATCGGCTCGTCCGACCGCGTCGCGGAAGTGGTGCGCGCCGCCAAGGCCAACGGCTGCGCGATCCGCATCGGCGTGAACGCGGGCAGCCTCGAGAAGCACCTCCTCGAAAAATACGGCGAGCCTTGTCCCGATGCCCTCGTCGAATCGGCGATGGACCACATCAAGCTGCTGCAAGACCACGACTTCCACGAGTACAAGGTGGCGGTGAAGGCCAGCGACGTGTTCCTCGCCGTCGCCGCCTATCAGGGGCTGGCGGACGCGGTGGACTGCCCGCTGCACCTCGGCATCACCGAGGCGGGCGGGCTGATCGGCGGCACCGTCAAGTCCTCGATCGGCATGGGCATGCTGCTGTGGTCGGGCATCGGCGACACCTTGCGCGTCTCGCTCTCGGCCGAGCCGGAAGAGGAAGTGCGCGTCGGCTTCGAGATGCTGAAAGCGCTCGGCCTGCGCACGCGCGGCGTTCGCGTGGTTTCGTGCCCCAGCTGCGCGCGGCAGGGCTTCGACGTGATCCGCACCGTGGAGGCGCTGGAAGAACGCCTGCAGCACATCAAGACGCCGCTCTCGCTCTCGGTGCTGGGCTGCGTCGTCAACGGCCCCGGCGAAGCGCGTGAGACCGACATCGGCCTGACCGGCGGCGGCAACGGCAAGCACATGGTCTATCTTTCGGGCGTGACCGACCACACCGTGCAGAGCGAATCCATGCTCGACCACATCGTCAGCCTGGTGGAAGCCAAGGCGGCGGAGATCGAGGCCGCCAACGCCGCGCAGGAAGCCGTCGCGGCGGAGTAATCCTGCATTCGTTATTGCGAGCGCAGCGAAGCAATCCAGAGCGGTTTACGCGGCTCTGGATTGCTTCGCTGCGCTCGCAATAACGATCAGGAAGACGCCAGTTCCGCCAGCAGCCACGTCTCGAACGCCCGGATGATCGGGCGGTCGGCGTGGATCAGCGGATAGACCAGCGAGTGCAGCGTCTCGCGAATCGCGCTTCCCGGTAGCGGCGTGACCAGCCGCCCTTCCGCCAGTTCGCGCTGGGCGAGGCGGGTCGATTCGAGCGCTACGCCCAGCCCGTTGGCAGCAGTGGCGATCACCATGAAACTGCGGTCGAAGCGCATCGCGTAAGCCTTCGGCGCCGGGACGCCCGCAAGATCCGCCCAGCGCGCCCACGTCACCCGGTTGCGGTCGCCATTGATCAGCGGCAGCGCCATGACGTCCGCCGCGCAGGTGATCGAGGCGGCCATCTGCGGTGTGCAGAGCACCGTCACCTCCTCTTCGCCGAGCGGGATTGCCTTGACCGGGCCGGGCAGCGGCGGGCCGTTGACGATGTCGGCATCGACCTCGTCGGCGGCGAAGCGCGAATAGTCGGTGCTGGCGGTGATGCGGATGTCCATGCCGGGGTGGCTTTCGAGGAACGCGGGCAGGCGCGGGGTCAGCCACAAGGCCGCGAAGCTGGGCGCGGCGTGCAGGCGCAGGAACCGGGCGCGGCGGGCCGAGACTTCTTCCAGCCCGCGCCGGATCTCCACGAACCCGGCGGCGACGTGGCGGTACAGAGCCTCGCCGTCCGCGCTCAGTTTTATCTGCCGGAGGCTGCGGTCGAACAGGCGGGTGCCGAGGCTGTTCTCCAGCTTGGTCACCGCGTGGCTTACCGCGCTCGGCGTCAGGCCAAGTTCGTCGGCGGCCTGACGGAAGGAGCCCTGGCGGGCGGCGGCTTCGAAGACGCTAAGAGGCTGTAATGCAATCGGCATAGGTGAATCTCAGTCACCATATAGTGAGAAACGTCCATTTGTCATAGGTGCATGTGGAATTGATAAAGCGGCAACAGATCAGAAAAACTGACGCCGAGAGGATCGCACCAAACGCCCGCAGACCGGGCAGAAGGCAATCTCCTCGCGTCGTGAGGAGAATTGATGACCGTTTCCGCAACCAACATGCCGGTCGCCGAGCTTTCGCGCCGCGCCTACAACATCCGTCGCCATGCGCTGAAGATGGGTCAGGTCCAGGGCCAGGGCTATGTCGGACAGGCGCTCGGCGTGGCCGATGTGCTCGCCGTCTCGTACTTCCGCGCACTGACCTACCGTCCCGGTGAGCCGGAATGGGAAGGCCGCGACCGGTTCCTGCTTTCGATCGGCCACTACGCCATCGCGCTTTACGCCGCGCTGATCGAGGCGGGCGTGATCCCGCTCGAGGAACTGGAAACGTACGGTTCGGACGACAGCCGCCTGCCGATGTCGGGCATGGCCTCGTACACGCCGGGCATGGAAATCTCGGGCGGCTCGCTGGGGCAGGGGCTCGGCATCGCGGTGGGCATGGGGCTCGGCCTCAAGCGCAAGGGCACCGGGCAGTTCGTCTACAACCTGATGTCGGACGGTGAACTAGGCGAAGGTTCGACCTGGGAAGCTGCCGCATCGGCCGCGCACTGGAAGCTCGACAATCTCATCACGATCGTCGATTTCAACAACCAGCAGGCCGACGGTCCCTCCACGCAGGTACTGGGCATGGGCGACATCGCCGCCAAGTTCGCCGCCTTCGGCTGGCATGCGCAGTTCGTGAACGGCAACGACATGGAAGCGCTGGTCGAAGCCTTCGACAAGGCCCGCGAACTCGACGATCCGCGCCCCCGCGTGATCGTCGCCGACACCCTGATGGGGCGCGGCGTGCCGTTCCTGGAGGAGCGCGAGAAGACGCACTTCATCCGCGTCGACGAGGACGAGTGGGACAAGGCCATCGAAGTGCTCGACGCCGGCTACGCTGCCGCAGCCGCCTGACCTTCCCCAGATTCACGAAAGACTGACCGCAATGTCCGTTGAAGCACCTGCTAAACCGCGCCTGAAGACGTCCGCGATGATCGCCTCGATCGCCGCTGAGGGCCAGCGCACCGTCGCTGCCCCGTTCGGCCACGCGCTCTCGAAGCTGGCCGAGACGAAACAGAACATCGTCGGCATGTCCGCCGACCTTGCCAAGTACACCGACCTGCACATCTTCCAGCAGGCCCACCCCGACCGGTTCTACCAGATGGGCATGGCCGAACAGCTCCTCATGATGTCGGGCGCAGGCATGGCGCGCGAAGGCTTCCAGCCCTGGCTGACGACCTATGCCGTCTTTGCCGCCCGCCGCGCCTACGACTTCCTGTGCCTCGCCATCGCCGAGGAAGGGCTGGACGTGAAGGTGTGCTGCGCGCTGCCCGGCCTCACCACCGGCTACGGCCCCTCGCATCAGGCGACCGAGGATCTCGCGATCTTCCGCGGCATGCCCGACCTCACCATTGTCGATCCGTGCGACGCGATCGACATCGAACAGGCCGTTCCGCAGATTTCCGACCACAAGGGCGCGGTCTACATGCGCCTGCTGCGCGGCAAGGTGCCGGCAGTGCTGGACGAGTACGACTACACGTTCGAACTCGGCAAGGCGAAGATGCTGCGTGACGGCGCCGACGTGCTGTTCATCTCGTCCGGCCTGATGACCATGCGCACGCTCGAAGCCGCCGACCGCCTGCGCGCCGACAAGGTCGAGGCCGCCGTGCTCCACTGCCCGACGATCAAGCCGCTCGACGAGAAGACCATCATCGAGGCCGTCGCCGCCAAGCCCGGCCGTCTCGTTGTGGTGGCTGAGAACCATTCGGTGATCGGCGGTCTGGGAGAAGCGGTCGCCGCCTGTCTGCTCGGCAGCGGCACGGTGCCTTCGGGCTTCCGCCAGATCGGCCTGCCCGACAAGTTCCTCGACGCGGGCGCACTGCCCACGCTGCACGACCGCTACGGCATCTCGACCGGCCAGGTCGTTGCCCGCACGCTTTCCTGGCTGGGCTGAGTCTCTTCCGGGTCGCAACGGGAGCGCTATTCGGCCGTACTCAACGGGCCCGTGAAGCGCTCCTTCGAAAACCGTATCAAAGAACATAAAAGGAGAGAGGCGTTGAGTCTCGCAACCGAGATGCCGCGCGACATCGCCGCGCCCAAGGACGAACACCGCGAACGCCTGTACGCCAAGGTGACCTGGCGGCTTATGCCGTTCCTGTTCTTCTGCTTCTTCGCGGCCTACCTCGACCGCGTGAACGTCGGCTTCGCCAAGCTCCAGATGGCGAGCGAGCTGGGCCTCAGCGAATATGTCTACGGCCTTGGCGCGGGCATCTTCTTCATCGGTTACGCGCTGTTCGAGGTGCCCAGCAACCTCATCATGCACAAGGTCGGCGCGCGGCTGTGGATCGCGCGGATTATGATTACCTGGGGCATCATCTCAGGGCTTTTCGCCTTCGCGCAAACGCCGATGCACTTCTACATCCTGCGCTTCCTGCTGGGCCTTGCCGAAGCCGGGTTCGCGCCGGGCGTGCTGCTCTACATCACCTACTGGTTCCCCTCGGCCCGCCGCTCGCGCGCGATGTCGATCTTCTTCATCGCCATTCCGATCTCGGGCGTGCTCGGCTCGCCGCTGTCGGGCTGGATCATGGACACCTTCCACGGCTCGTCGGGCTGGGGCGGCTGGCGCTGGCTGTTCCTGCTCGAAGCGATCCCCGCGCTGATCGCCGGCATCGCCACCTTCTGGATGCTGCCCAACCGCCCGGCCGACGTCGACTGGCTGTCGGCTGACGACAAAAAGATGATCGAGGCGGATCTCGCCGAGGACAACCGCGAGAAGACCGCGCACATGTCGGTCCGCCAGTTCCTGGCTGACAAGCGCCTGTGGCTGCTCAGCCTGCTCTATTTCTGCATCGTCATGGGGCAGTACGCGATCTCGTTCTGGCTGCCGACGATGGTGAAGGCGGCGGGCGTCACCGATCCGCTGGAGAACGGCCTGATCAGCGCGATCCCCTTCCTGTTCGCGGTCGTCGTCATCCTCGTCCTCGCCCGCAGCGCCGACCTTCGCCGCGAGCGCCGCTTCCACCTGATGCTGCCGATGGCGATGGGCGCGATCGCCCTTGCGCTCTCGCCGCTGGCGATCGGCAACCTGCCGCTCTCGGTGCTGATCCTCTCGTTCGCGACGGCGGGCCTGCTGACCCAGACCGCGCAATTCTGGTCGATCCCGCCCGCCTTTCTCGGCGGCGTGTGGGCGGCGGCAGGCATCGGCGCGATCAACGCGATCGGCAATGTCGCGGGCTTTGTCTCGCCCTTCGTCATCGGCTGGGTGGTGGACGCCACCAAATCGCTGTCGGCCGGGCTCTACACCATCACTGCGGTCGAGCTGATCGGTGTGGCCCTCGTGCTGCTGATCCCCGCCCGCCAGGTCAATCGCTGATCCATGGGAATTTCTGAAATGAGCAAGGTAGCATTCGTCGGCCTGGGTGCCATGGGCATGCCGATGGCCCTCAATCTCCTGAAGGCGGGCCACGCCGTCACCGGTTTCGACCTTCGCACCGAGCCGATGGAGGCTCTGGTCAAGGCAGGCGGCTCCTCCGCCACCAGCGCCGCCGGCGCGGCCGAGGAAGCCGACGTGCTGATGCTGATGGTGGTCAACGCCGTGCAGGCCCGCTCGGTCCTGTTCGACGGCGGCGCGCTGGCGGCGTTGCCCGAGGGCGCCGTGGTGCTGCTGACCGCGACCTGCCCGCCGTTGGAAGTCGCCGCGATCGCATCCGAGGTCGAGGCCGCAGGCCGCCGCTTCGTCGATGCGCCGGTTTCGGGCGGCACGGCAGGCGCCAAGGCAGGCTCGCTGTCGATGATGGTGGCCTGTTCGGATGCGCTGTTCGCCGAACTCAATCCGGTGCTGTCGGGCGTCGGCGGCAAGCTGTTCCATGTCGGCCAGAACGCCGGGCAGGGTTCGGCGGTGAAGGTCGTCAACCAGTTGCTGTGCGGCGTCCACATCGCCGCCGCCGCCGAAGCGCTGGCACTGGCGAAGCAGGTGGGCGTCGAACCCGCGATGGCGCTGGAGATCCTCGGCGGATCGGCGGCGGCGAGCTGGATGCTCAACGATCGCGGCCCGCGCATGCTGGAGGCCGAACCCGAGGTGACGAGCGCGATCGACATTTTCGTCAAGGACCTCGGCCTCGTGCTGGAGGCCGGGCGCGGCGCCAGGGCGGCGACCCCGCTGGCGGCGCTGGCGCACCAGTTCTTCCTGAGCACCTCGGGACGCGGCGACGGCACCGTCGACGACAGCCAGGTGATCCGCGCCTACGACCTGCTCAACGGGGCCTGACGCATATGCCCATTCGTCATAGCGAGCGAAGCGAAGCAATCCAGGGCGGCGTGGTGCTGCCCTGGATCGCCGCAGACCTTCGGTCCTCGCGATGGCGAGGCGAGTGAACACAAGCACTCGCTGACGACCAACCCACGCTGAGACGGGCTGCCGGACCCACCGGCACGCCGCCGGGCGCGCGCATGCGTCCCGGCGAGCGGCCCGCTGCGTCCATCCGAGAGGACACCGAAATGCCCGCAGCCACGCTTCCCCCGCCGCCGCCCTCGATCGAGGTCGTGCAGGTCGCCGCACGCGATACCAAGGACCAGACCTGGTCCACGGAGACCACGCCCAAGCAGTCGGAGCCGCTGGAGCGCTCTGGCCCGAAGACCACCGCCGCTTCCGCCCCGGCAGAACAGTCGCACCTGCTGGGCGACTGGGCGGGCATCCGCACTTCGCTGGAGGACATCGGCATCAAGCCGACCGTCAGCTACATCGGCTTCGTCGCGGGCAATCTCAATTCGGGCACCAGCAAGCAGGCGCAGTACGCCGGGCAGCTGGGCGCCAGCCTCGATTTCGACATGGGCAAGATCGCCGGGATCGAGGGCGGCACCTTCCGCGCCGCCGTCACCAACCGCCACGGCAACAATATCAACGACACCAACCACCTCGACCTGCTGCAGTACCCGCAGGGCGTGTTCGGCGCCGGGCAGATCTGGCGTCTGGCGGGGCTGTGGTATCAGCAGAAGATCGGCCCGGCCGAAATCAAGCTGGGCAAGATGTCGATGGGCGAGGACTTCGGCTCCACCACCTGCCACTTCCAGAGCCTGTATTTCTGCGGCGTCGTGCCGGGGCACACCAGCTTCAACTACTGGTACAACTTCCCCGTCACCACCTGGGGCGGCCGGGTGAAGGTGAAGGACAAGCTGGGCTACACGATGGTCGGCGTCTACCAGCGTAACGACAATAATTTCCCGCAAAACAAGGGCTTCTACATGGGTTTCAAGGGCCAGGGCGCTTTCGTTGCCGTGGAGCGCGGGTTCGACGTGAAGCTGGGCGGCAACCCGAAGCTGGCGGGCGCCTACAAGGTCGGCGCGTTCTTCGACACCTCCAAGAGTGACAACCTGGTCTATGACGACAACGGCGGCTTCGCGCAGCTGACCGGTGATCCGCTCGCCCGGGAAAGGGGACGCGCCAGCATCTACGCCGTTGCGCGCCAGCAAGTTACTCCCGCCGATGCCGACGGCGCGGGCGCTCTGGAAGCCTTCTTCAACTTCGTGAGCGCCGACCACCGGACCAACAAGCTGGTCAATGTCATCACGGCGGGCGTCACGTATTCGGGCCTGATCCCGGGACGCCCGAAGGACCAGATCGGCCTCGCCGTCGGCCGCTCGCGCGTGAACCGCAACTTGCGAGACCTGCAGGCCGCCCGCAACGCCGCGCTGGGCGAGGACATCGAGCCACAGAGCGACGAATACGCGATCGAGGCGAACTATTCGATCGCCGTGATGCCGGGGCTCAGCCTGCGCCCGAACCTGCAGTGGTACATTAATCCGCACGGTCGTCAGGGCGCGAAGAACGTGCTGGTCGCGGGAACGGGCGTATTCGCCAACTTCTGACAGATGGCAAAGGCCCCGCCGGATCGCTCCGGCGGGGCCTTCTTCACGGTAAGGACGATGTCCTGTCCCGATGGATCAGAAGTGCGCGACGACACCGGCCATCGGGCGGATGCTGTCGAAGTCATACGTGTCGACTTCGAAGCGCAGGCGCAAACCGCTGTTGCCGGTCACGCCGCCCAGGCCGATGTCCTTGGGGCCGACTTCGACGCCGACGCCGTAGATCCAGTCCTTCTGGTCCGAATAGGCGCGCTTTCCGTTGACCCACTCGTGTCCGGCCGAGGCGTAGATCATGCCGCTGTCACCGGCGCGGGCACCGACGCGGCCCTTCACGCCGTATTCCCAGTCGATGTCGCCGAAGCCCTTGGCGACGTTGCCCTCAGCACCGACGAAGACCGGGCCGAGCGGCACGTTCACACCTGCGACGCCCTGGATCAGCGCGCCGTTCATCTTGCCCCCGCGCGGAGAGCCGAACTCGCTGCGCTTATCGTAGCTGTCGTAGCCGCCCATGATGCCGAAATAGGGCTCGATGCCGAAGGCGGGCGTGCCATCAGGCGCGGTGGCCTCGGTGGTCGGCGCCGTGTCGGCATCCTGCGCGAAGGCGGCGGCGGGGGCGACGGCGATCAGGGCGGCCGCGCAGAGTGCAATCTTCTTCATAACTCAAACTCCATCATGGCAGCCGGGGGGTAGGTGCCGCCAGTTTTGCGAGGGATCGAGGGGCGCGGCATCGCTGCCATGTCCGTGCAGGAACACGGCAAACGACACCGCCGTGCGGGGGTAACGAGGTCTGTTCGCGTGAGGGTGACGGGATGGACCGGCAGCTCTTGCGCTGCGCCACCGCCGTGGCGGGTAAGGTCCATGTACCTGATCAACAACAGTTCGTGTGTCTTAGCTACCTTCGATCATCTCAGGAGGGGAAACTCGAGGGTGCGGTGGGGGTTCCGCTCAACTCGTCGATGGCGACGGATGTGTGACATTCATGCAACGATAGCTCGATCGAACGCGATTGGAACTCATCCCCGTCATTTCCCCGCAGGCGGGAGCCCAACTCCTGACGGTGCCGTTTGCAAGAGCACCAGTCGGTTCCCCGCCTGCACGGGGATAACGCGGTGTTAAGCCCGGGCGCGGAATGCAAAAGCCCCGCCGGATCGCTCCGGCGGGGCTTTTCACTTTGCCCTGAGGCGGTGAGGCTTATTCGGCCCCGTTGTCCTGATCGTCACCCTTGATCAGGTAATCGCCGGCATCGGCGTCGGTGCCGTGGGTCTCGCCCTCGACTGCCGCGAGCGGGCTGTCGCCCAGGTCGTCCGCCGCGTTGCGCAGCAGTTCGGCCTTGTGCTCTTCCTCCGCGGTGTTGGCGAGGATCATGGCTTCCTGCACGCGGCGGGTGGCCGCGCGGAGCGCCGCGTCACGGCTGGAGGCCGCCACGCGAACGCGGTTCATGCCCGCACCCGTACCGGCCGGGATCAGACGGCCGACGATGACGTTCTCCTTGAGACCGATCAGCGAGTCCTTCTTACCCTCGACCGCCGCCTGCGTCAGCACGCGGGTAGTTTCCTGGAACGACGCCGCCGAGATGAACGAGCGGGTCTGCAACGAGGCCTTGGTGATGCCCAGCAGCACCGGCTTGCCCACTGCAGGGCGCTTGCCCTCGGGAAGCTTGCTGTTGATCTCGGCCATTTCCTCGTAGTCGACCTGCTCGGCCGCCAGCAGCGTGGTGTCGCCGCCGTCGGTGATCTCGACCTTCTGCAGCATCTGGCGAACGATCACCTCGATGTGCTTGTCGTTGATCTTCACGCCCTGCAGTCGGTAGACTTCCTGGATTTCCGCAACCAGGTATTCCGCCAGCGCTTCCACGCCGAGGACTTCCAGGATGTCGTGCGGATCGGGCGAGCCCGAAACCAGGTTGTCGCCCTTCTTGACCCAGTCACCTTCCTGAACGTCGACGACCTTCGACTTCGGGATCAGGTACTCCACCGGTTCACCCTCTTCCGGGATGATCGCGATCTTGCGCTTGGCCTTGTAGTCGCGGACGAACTCGATGCGGCCGGAGACCTTGGCGATGACTGCGTTGTCCTTCGGCTTGCGGGCCTCGAACAGTTCGGCGACACGCGGCAGACCACCAGTGATGTCGCGGGTCTTGGCGGCTTCGCGGCTGGCACGGGCGATGATGTCGCCCGCTTCGACCGTCTGGCCGTCCTCGACCGAGAGCGTTGTGCCCGGCGCCATCATGTAGCGGGCCGATTCGCCGCTTGCGTCGTCGAGAAGGGTGATGCGCGGACGCAGATCTTCCTTCTTCTTGGCGCGGGCCGTCGAACGGTCCTCGGTGACGACGCGGCTGGTCATGCCGGTGGCGTCATCGACGTGCTCGGTCAGCGTGCGGGTGTCGATCAGGTCCTGATACTTGATGATACCCGACGTCTCGGTGATGATCGGCAGGGTGAACGGATCCCACTCGGCCAGGCGTTCGCCCTGCTCGACCTTGGCGCCGTTCTTGTGCAGCAGCACCGTACCGTAAGGCACGCGGTGCAGTGCGCGTTCACGGCCTTCGGTGTCGAACAGCACGATCTCGCCGTTACGGGCCAGCGACAGCATGCGGCCGCGCTTATCCACGATCGTCGGGATGTCGCGATATTCGACATGGCCCGCGCTGATCGCTTCGAGGTGCGAGGTTTCGTTCAGCTGCGCCGCACCGCCGATGTGGAAGGTACGCATGGTCAGCTGCGTGCCCGGCTCACCGATCGACTGCGCCGCGATGACGCCGACGGCTTCACCGATGTTCACCGGCGTACCGCGAGCGAGGTCACGCCCGTAGCAGGTGCCGCAGACACCCTGCGTCGCTTCGCAGATCAGCGGCGAGCGGATGCGCGCCGACTGCAGGCCGGTCACTTCGATGGCAGCCACGGCGGCTTCGTCGAGGAGCTGGCCCTTGGTCGCGATGACGTTGCCCTCCTTGTCGACGATGTCCTCGGCCAGGGTACGGCCCAGGATACGCTCGGCAAGCGAGGCGATCACCGAACCGCCCTGCACGATCGAACGCATTTCCAGCGCGCGCTCGGTGCCGCAGTCATCGACGACGACGACGCAGTCCTGCGAAACGTCGACCAGACGGCGGGTCAGGTAACCCGAGTTCGCCGTCTTGAGCGCCGTGTCCGCGAGGCCCTTACGAGCACCGTGGGTCGAGTTGAAGTATTCAAGAACGGTCAGACCTTCCTTGAAGTTCGAGATGATCGGCGTTTCGATGATCTCGCCCGACGGCTTGGCCATGAGGCCGCGCATACCGGCAAGCTGCTTCATCTGCGCCGGGCTACCACGCGCACCCGAGTGGCTCATCATGTAGATCGAGTTGATCTGTGCCATGCGGCCGGTTTCCGGGTCGATCGGCTGGGCCTTGATCTCGTCCATCATGGCGTTCGCCACCTGGTCGCCGCAGCGGCTCCAGGCGTCGATCACCTTGTTGTACTTCTCCTGCTGGGTGATGAGACCGTCCTGGTACTGCTGCTCGTAGTCGGCAACCAGTTCCTTGGTCTCGGCCACCAGCGCCACCTTCGAGTCCGGGATGATCATGTCATCCTTGCCGAAGGAGATGCCCGCCTTGAACGCGTTGCGGAAGCCGAGCGACATGATCGCGTCGGCGAACAGAACCGTGTCCTTCTGGCCGGTGTGACGGTAGACCTGATCGATGACGTCCCCGATTTCCTTCTTGGTGAGAAGGCGGTTGACGACGTCGAAGGGCACCGTGTGCGACTTCGGCAGGCATTCACCCAGGAGCATGCGGCCCGGCGTGGTCTGGAAGCGCTTCATGTACTGCTGACCGTTCTCGTCGGTCTGCGGCACGCGGGCCTCGATCTTCGAGTGCAGGGTCACGGCACCGATGTGCAGCGCCTGGTGCACTTCAGCCATATCGGCAAACTTCATGCCTTCGCCCGGCTCGCCGTCGCGGTCGAGCGACAGGTAGTACAGGCCGAGAATCATGTCCTGCGAAGGCACGATGATCGGCTTGCCGTTGGCGGGCGAGAGGATGTTGTTGGTCGACATCATCAGCACGCGCGCTTCGAGCTGGGCTTCCAGCGAGAGCGGCACGTGGACGGCCATCTGGTCACCGTCGAAGTCAGCGTTGAAGGCCGAGCAGACGAGCGGGTGCAGCTGGATCGCCTTGCCTTCGATGAGGACCGGCTCGAACGCCTGGATGCCCAGACGGTGGAGCGTCGGCGCGCGGTTCAGCATGACCGGGTGCTCGCGAATGACTTCGTCGAGGATGTCCCAGACTTCCTTGCGCTCCTTCTCGACCCACTTCTTGGCCTGCTTCAGGGTCATCGACAGACCCTTGGCGTCCAGACGGGCGTAGATGAACGGCTTGAACAGCTCGAGCGCCATCTTCTTGGGCAGGCCGCACTGGTGCAGCTTGAGTTCCGGCCCGGTCACGATGACCGAACGGCCCGAGTAGTCGACGCGCTTGCCGAGCAGGTTCTGACGGAAGCGGCCCTGCTTGCCCTTGAGCATGTCGGACAGCGACTTCAGCGGACGCTTGTTGGCGCCGGTGATCACGCGGCCGCGGCGGCCGTTGTCGAACAGGGCGTCGACCGCTTCCTGCAGCATGCGCTTTTCGTTGCGCACGATGATGTCCGGTGCGCGCAGTTCGATCAGGCGCTTCAGACGGTTGTTGCGGTTGATGACGCGGCGATACAGGTCGTTGAGGTCCGAGGTCGCGAAGCGGCCACCGTCCAGCGGCACCAGCGGGCGCAGTTCGGGCGGGATGACCGGCACGACGTCGAGGATCATCCACTCTGGACGGTTGCCCGAATCGATGAACGATTCCACGACCTTGAGGCGCTTGATGATCTTCTTGGGCTTGAGTTCCGACTTGGTCGTCTCAAGCTCCTGCAGCAGATCCGCGCGCTCCTGCTCGAGGTCGAGGTTCATCAGCATGTGCTTAACGGCCTCGGCGCCGATGCCGGCCGAGAAGGCGTCTTCGCCATACTCGTCCTGGGCATCGAGCATCTCGTCTTCGGTCAGGAGCTGGTACTTCTCGAGCGGGGTCAGGCCCGGCTCGATGACGATGTAGCTCTCGAAGTACAGGACGCGCTCAAGCAGCTTGAGCTGCATGTCGAGCAGCAGACCGATGCGCGAAGGCAGCGACTTGAGGAACCAGATGTGCGCGACCGGGGCGGCCAGTTCGATGTGGCCCATGCGCTCGCGGCGCACCTTGGTGACGGTGACTTCGACGCCGCACTTTTCGCAGACGACGCCCTTGTACTTCATGCGCTTGTACTTGCCGCACAGGCACTCGTAGTCCTTCACGGGACCGAAGATGCGGGCGCAGAACAGGCCGTCACGCTCGGGCTTGAACGTGCGGTAGTTGATGGTTTCCGGCTTCTTGATCTCGCCGAAGGACCAGGAGCGGATGCGCTCGGGGCTCGCCAGACCGATCTGGATCTGGTCGAACGTCTCGGGCTTAGCCATCTGGTTCGTGAACTTGGTCAGGTCGTTCATAGTTTTATCCCTCTAGAGGGTGAAATCTTGTCTGGGCGGGAGAGGGGGTAGGGGCGGGGCCGAAGCCCCGCCCTTGCATCCCTTACTCCGCCGCCAGGGCGACGCCGTCGTCATCTTCGGCATCGTCGTGGCTGGTCAGCTCGACGTTGAGACCCAGCGAGCGCATTTCCTTGACGAGAACGTTGAAGCTCTCGGGAATGCCGGCCTCGAAGGTGTCGTCGCCCTTGACGATCGCTTCGTAGACCTTGGTGCGGCCGACAACGTCATCGGACTTCACCGTCAGCATTTCCTGCAGGGTATAGGCGGCGCCGTAGGCCTGGAGAGCCCAGACCTCCATCTCACCGAAGCGCTGGCCGCCGAACTGCGCCTTACCGCCCAGCGGCTGCTGGGTGACGAGCGAGTAGGGACCGATCGAACGGGCGTGGATCTTGTCGTCGACAAGGTGGTGCAGCTTGAGCACGTACTTCATGCCCACGGTGACCTTGCGGTCGAAGCGGTCGCCGGTGCGGCCGTCGAACAGGTCCACCTGGCCGGACTCGTCCAGCCCGGCGAGACGGAGCATGTCGGTGACGTCCTTCTCGACCGCACCGTCGAACACCGGCGAGCCCATCGGCACGCCCTTGCGGACGGAGTCGGCGAACTCGACGATCTGGTCGTCCGTGCGCGTCGCGATGTCTTCTGCGTAGTTGTCGCCGTAGATTTCGGTCAGCAGTTCACGGACGGCCTCGGGCGGCTGCCCTGCGACCGGGTTGGGGTTAGCCACGCGCCATGCGTCCAGAGCATCGCCGATGCGCTTGCCCAGACCGCGTGCGGCCCAGCCAAGGTGCGTCTCGAAGATCTGGCCCACGTTCATGCGCGAAGGCACACCCAGCGGGTTCATGACGAAGTCGACGGGGGTGCCGTCTTCGAGGAAGGGCATGTCTTCCAGCGGCAGGATGCGGCTGATGATACCCTTGTTGCCGTGACGGCCGGCCATCTTGTCGCCCGGCTGCAGCTTGCGCTTCACCGCGACGAAGACCTTGACCATCTTGAGCACGCCCGGAGCCAGCTCGTCGCCGCGCTCCAGCTTCTCCTTGCGGTCCTCGAACTTCTCCTGGATCGCCTTGACCGTCAGGTCGTACTGGGTCTTGACCGCTTCGAGCTGCGACTGGACGTGGTCGTCGGCGACGCCGAACTTCCACCACTCGTGACGCTCGACTTCGGCCAGCACCTCGTCGGTGATGTCCACGCCCTTCTTGAGGCCCTTGGGCGCCGAGGTGGCGACCTGGCCGAGGAGCATGTCCTTCAGGCGGTTGTAGGTGGCGCGGTTGAGGATCGCGCGCTCGTCCTCACGGTCCTTGGCGAGGCGTTCGATTTCCTCGTTCTGGATTGCGCGGGTACGGTCGTCGACCTCGATGCCGTGGCGGTTAAAGACGCGCACGTCGACGATGGTGCCCGAAACGCCGGGCGGCAGACGCAGCGAGGTGTCACGCACGTCCGAAGCCTTTTCACCGAAGATGGCGCGCAGGAGCTTTTCTTCCGGCGTCATCGGGCTTTCGCCCTTCGGGGTGATCTTGCCGACGAGGATGTCACCGGGATGCACTTCGGCGCCCACGTAGACGATGCCCGCTTCGTCGAGGTTGCGCAGGGCTTCCTCGCCGACGTTCGGGATATCGCGGGTGATGTCTTCCGGACCCAGCTTGGTGTCGCGGGCCATCACTTCGAACTCGTCGATGTGGATCGACGTGAACACGTCGTCCTTCACGATACGCTCGGAGATGAGGATGGAGTCCTCGTAGTTGTAGCCGTTCCAGGGCATGAACGCGACGAGCACGTTGCGGCCCAGCGCCAGCTCGCCGAACTCGGTCGACGGGCCGTCGGCGATGATCGTGCCGGTCTCGACCAGCTCGCCCACCTTCACCAGCGGGCGCTGGTTGATGCAGGTCGACTGGTTGGAACGCTCGAACTTCTGCAGGCGGTAGATGTCGACGCCCGACTTGCCGGCTTCGATGTCGCCCGAGACGCGGATGACGATACGGGTCGCATCGACCTGGTCAACGATGCCTGCACGTAGGGCCGAGATCGCGGCGCCCGAGTCACGGGCGACGGTCTCTTCCATGCCGGTGCCGACGTAAGGCGCATCGGCCTTCACGAGCGGCACGGCCTGACGCTGCATGTTCGAGCCCATGAGAGCGCGGTTGGCGTCGTCGTTTTCCAGGAACGGAATGAGCGAGGCGGCGACCGAAACAAGCTGCTTGGGCGAAACGTCCATCAGCGTGATCTGGTCGCGCGGGCTCATCACGAATTCGCCGTTCTGGCGAGCCGAGACGAGTTCCTCGACGAACGAGCCGTCACCGGTCAGTTCGGCCGAAGCCTGCGCGACGGTGTGCTTCTGCTCTTCCATCGCCGAGAGGTAGACGACGTCCTTGGTCACCTTGCCGTCGAGCACCTTGCGGTACGGCGTCTCGATGAAGCCGTACTTGTTGACGCGCGCGAAGGTCGACAGCGAGTTGATCAGACCGATGTTCGGGCCTTCCGGCGTTTCGATCGGGCAGATGCGGCCGTAGTGGGTCGGGTGAACGTCGCGGACTTCGAAGCCGGCGCGCTCACGGGTCAGACCGCCCGGGCCCAAGGCCGAAACACGGCGCTTGTGGGTGACTTCC